>Ga0184628_10000090_pt1 | contig 47995 bp, 87 predicted proteins | sample PLM4_5_b1_FD_133149 | JGI IMG/M metagenome (GOLD analysis project Ga0184628, IMG submission 133149) | Groundwater sediment microbial communities from an aquifer in East River, Colorado, USA - PLM4_5_b1 | ecosystem: Environmental > Terrestrial > Soil > Riparian zone | place: USA: East River...
CTCCGCAGCGACGTTGTCTGGGCCAAGCCAAACTGCATGCCGGAGAGCGTGACCGACAGGCCGACGCGCTCGCACGAGTACGTCTTCCTGCTGTCGAAGTCGGAGCGGTACTTCTACGACGCCGCCGCGGTCCGGACGACCCAACGCATGACGTCGATCGCCCGAGAAGCCAGGGCGCGGAACGCAGACGTTCCGACTCCGCCCGGTCAGACGCCTCAAGGCGGAGCCAGGATGAAGGCTCACTCGAAACAGAGGGGCCACGCGCGACGGCACGATGGTTTCAATGGGAGGTGGGACGCGATGGACCGCTCGGAGCAACTCGCGAACGGGGCGAACCTGAGAGATGTTTGGTGGATCTCGCCGGAGTGCTTCAAGGGCGCGCATTTCGCGGTGATGCCGTCCGCTCTCGCGGAACTCGCGATCCGCGCCGGGACCCGGGAAGGCGACGACGTGCTAGACCCGTTCGGAGGGGCCGGGACGACGGGGCTCGTCGCGCAAAGACTCGGCAGAGATGCGACACTGATCGAACTGAGCCCGAAGTATGCGGAGATGGCTCGTTTGCGGATACGAGCCGACTGTCCGCTGTTTCAAGACGTCGAGATCGACAAGGCCATGCCATGAGCCAAGACACTCCTGTCGCGTCCGCCCCGAAGAGGAAGCGCCACAAGTGGGCCAAGGTCCGGTCCCACGTCTATGTCTGCGCCAAGTGCGGCACTGGCAAGGTGAACGCGTTCGACGAGCGGTCGTTCGTCTGGACGTCGACGTGGCACAAGGCCGACGGAGGAACGCAGGTCGACGGCCCGACCCCGCCGTGCGAGGCCGGAGTCCGGACCTCCGCCGCGCTGGTCAAATACGCCGTGGAGATCGCCGCGGCCCGCGGCGAGAAGGTCGAGCTCCGATGAAGCGGACCCCTGGGACGGTGCTCGTCGGCGAACTCCGGCTCGTCATGCCGCGCCGATACCACGCGAAGGCGAACGAGCGGCTCGTGCAGTTCCTCGACGCGTTCATCTCGGCCGGCAAGGAGGACGGCTTCCTCTGCTCGCCGGCGCGCCTGGAGACGTTCCACGTCCGGATGCTCGACGCGGCGCTCGCCAGCGTGTCGTTCGAGCCGCCGTCGACGCTCGTCGTCGGCGGTCCGACGATTGATCAGTACCTGGCCGGGATGCAGGCGTGCGGCATCTGCCCCGACTGCTCCGCGGATCTCGCCGCGGCGTTCTCCCTCGTGTCGTCTCCGGGGTGGGCGGCGTGCCGTGCCTGCCGCGGGCCGTGCGACCCTGCCCGGAAGAAGTGCGACAAGGTGGCCGGACACGACGGCGGCTGCGCGCCGCATCCGCAGCGCGGCGCGACCGAGTTCTACAAGTGCGACCTCCGGTGAGCGGCGGCGAGGTCCGGCCGGACGGAGTCCCGGAGAACGCCCGCGGCATCGCGGCCGAGTCCCGCTTTTGGTCGATGAGCGACCGGGACCAGGCATGGTTCCGCAGGGGCTGGTGGGACGCCTACGATGCGGCGGAGGCGCGCTCCGCCGGCGAGGCGTACCTCGAAGGGTTCCGCGAGTCGCTCGTGGCGCACGGCCGGATGCCGACGCCGAAGCTGGTCGGATGGGACGGCGGCGCGTGAGATCGAAGAACGACCCGATGCACCCCGCGAACCGGATCGCGGCGCGGTTCGCGTCCTCGGACCCCCGTCGTGCCCCGCACTTCTACGGCCGTCACGGCGAAGACATGCTGATGGAGTGGATCGAGAAGCCAGAGTGCGGATGCACGGGAACCTACGAACTAAGCCTCGATTGCATGGGGCCATCCCCGGGCACCTACTGGTGGGTCGCCGTGTTCGTCCACAAGGCCAAGTGCGATTTTTCCAAGAAGGGCCGGACGTGACGGAGCAGCGGTCGTTCGCGTTCATCGACAAGCGGACCATCGCGGCCCGCTTCGCCGAGTTCGACGCGGCCAACCCGCGGATCTACGCGCTGCTGTGCCGGTACGCCGACGAGGTCCGCGCCGCGGGCCTCTCGCACTACGGCGTGGCGGCCGTCTTCGAGCGCATCCGGTGGCACGTGCGCGTCGAGACGCGCGGCGACGACTTCAAGCTGAATAACGACTTCCGGGCCCTCTACGCGCGCAAGTGGATCGCGGAACACCCGGAGGCGGCGGATTTCTTCGAGACAAGGGAACGGAGGACGGAGTGACGGTCCGGATCTTGGTCGGCGACTGCCTCGTGCGGCTCAAGGAGCTCCCCGACGCTTCGGTGCATGCGATCGTGACGGACCCGCCGGCGGGCATCGCGTTCATGTCGAAGGCGTGGGACGAGGACAAGGGGGGCCGCGACGAGTGGATCAAGTGGCTCGCCTCCGTCATGCGCGAGGCGTACCGAGTCGCGAAGCCCGGCGCCCACGCCCTCGTTTGGGCGCTCCCCCGGACATCGCACTGGACCGCCATGGCGCTCGAGGACGCCGGCTTCGAGATCCGCGACTCGCTCCACCACGTGTTCGGGTCAGGGTTCCCGAAGGCGCTCGACGTGTCGAAGGCGATTGACTCCGTCGACGGCGTCGCCATGACGCGCGAGGCTACGCTGCGCTTCACGGCCTGGATGCGCTCGACCGGCATCACCGCGGCGCAGATCGCCGCCGCGACGGACACCTTCATGGCGTCGCACTACCTCTCGGCGAACGAGCAGCCGGCCATCCCGACGCCGGACCTCATGGACAAGTTGCGGCCGCTGCTCCCCGCCGTGCCGGAGTGGGTGGAGACGCTCGTCGAGGCGCGGCGCATCGGCTCCGAGAACTCGAAGAAGCGCGAAGTGCTCGGGGAGCGCGTCGCGGCGGACTTCCTCAACTCGAGGCCCGTGTCGGCCGCGGCGCAGGGCGTCGACAAGATCGGCCGCCGCGTCATCCAAGACACGACCGGCTACACGAGCGACGCGGCGAAGTGGGAGGGATGGAAGACGGCGCTGAAGCCGGCCCACGAAGTCTGGTGGCTCGCGCGCAAGCCGATCGACGGGTCGGTGGCGGCGAACGTCCTCGAGCACGGGTGCGGCGCGCTCAACATCGACGGAAGCCGCATCCCCGCCGCGGAGGGCGACCGGACCGAGTACGGCATCGACGGCGACGAGCCGGCGAGCATCGGCTACGGCGGCTCCGACGCGAAGCGCACGCCGTACGAGCGGCCCGAGGAAGGACGCTACCCCCCGAACCTCCTCCTCTCGCACGGCGAGGAGTGCGTCGACGGCGCGAAGTGCGCCGGCGGGTGCCCGGTCGCCGAGATGGACCGGCAGATCGGCGAAAGCGAATCGGCCTCGGGCCCGCAGCAGATAACGCGGCGGAGCCAGTCAGTCGCGCTCGACACGGGCATGGGCAAGGCGGGCGCTTCGTTCTCGTTCGAGGGCTACGGCGACGCCGGCGGCGCGTCGCGCTTCTTCCCGGTGTTCCGCTACGAGGCGAAGCCGTCCCGCGGTGAGCGCGAGGCGGGACTCCGCGAGGCGGGACTGAAGGAGGAGACGATCGGCTCCATGGCCGGCGGCGGCGAGGAGGCGGACGACCCCGTCTCGGAGCGGTTCACGAAGACGGCGCGCAACGTCCACCCCACCGTGAAGTCGGTCGCGCTCATGTCGTGGCTGTGCAAGCTGGTGACGCCGCCCGGCGGAACCGTGCTCGACTGCTTCGGCGGCTCCGGCTCGACCGGCGTGGCCGCGCAGCGGCTCGGCTTCGACGCGATCCTCGTGGAGCGGGAGGCCGAGTACGTGCGGATCGCCGAGGCGCGCATCCGCGGCGACCAGCCGCTCTTCTCGCGCGTGACCGTCGAGTGAGCGGCAAGCCGGCGGACCTCATCCTCCTCCTCGAGCGCGCCTGGAAGAAGCGCACCGGGAAGACGCCGTTCCCCTACCAGCGCGTCGACGCGCGGTGGCTCTCGAAGCGCCGGCGCGGCATGGCGTTCCACGACCCCGGACTCGGGAAGACGCTGATCATCCTCTTCGCCCTCCCGCTCCACGCGCCGGTGCTCGTCTCGGGCCCGGGAATCGCGAAGGGCAAGTGGGCGAAGGACATCCTCGAAGCGCGCCCCGACCTCCGCCCGTACATCGTCGACGGCCGCCGCGGGTTCCGGTGGCCGATGCCGGGCGAGGTGGCGATCGTGAATTGGGAGGGCCTTCCCTACAGCTACCGCGAGTACCGCAACGCCTACCTGCGCTCCCTCTCGAAGAGCGCGGCCGTCCGCGCCGAGGTCCGGCACAAGCTGCGGCTCATCCGCCGGAGCCGGGCCCGGATGACGCTGCCGCACCCCGGGACCGTCGTCGTCGGCGACGAGCTCCACCGGTGCATGAACCCGAAGGCGTACACGACGATCCGGTGGCGCGAGCTCTCCGCGATGGCGCTTCACCACGGAGGGCGCTCGTGGGGCGCGACCGGCACGCCGCTCGTGAACCGCCGCAAGGAGCTCTACGAAGTGCTGCAGGCCGCCGGACTCGGCGAGCGCGCCTTCGGGAGCTACGAGGAGTTCGAGCGGCTCGCCGACGAGGACCCCGACGAGTTCAACCGGCGCATGCGCCTCGTCTCCGTCCGGCGCAGCCGGGCCGACGTGCTCCCGTGGCTCCCGCCGAAGACGCGCGAAATCCTCCCCGTGAAGCTCGACGCCGCGGTGGCCCTGCGGTGCGACCAGCTCGTGGCGGCCATGCGCGCGCAGGGCCTCTCCCTCAAGTCGCTCGACCTCGCGGCGCTCCGGATGCTCGCGGCGCCGAAGTCCCCGCTGCGGATGGCCGTCTCCACGGTCCGCGAGGCGCTGGCCCAGGCCAAGATACCGGCGGCCATGGAGCTCCTCGACGAGCTCGAAGCGCAGGGCGAGCGGTCGATCGTCGTCGGCTCGGCGCACCGCAAGGCCGCGGACGAGATCGGCGCGCGCAAGGGGTGGACGAAGATCACCGGCGGCGAAGACCACGCCGAGAAGTTCAAGCGGGCGGAGGCGTTCCAGCGCGGCGAGTTCGACGGCGTGGCGGTGACGTACCAGTCCGCCGGCGAGGCGATCGACTTGTACCGGGGGTGGCGTTCGGTGCAGGTCGACCTCCCGTGGACGATGAAGGCGCTCGACCAGTTCGAGTCGCGCCGTCAGCGCATCGGCACGACGGCGACGGGGCTGCTCTTCACGTGGATCGTCGCCGACCACGAGCTCGAGGAGCGCGTGGCGGAGCTCCTCCGCGAGAAGGCGGCCGAGATCGAGAAGCACGTCGAGGCGTCCGCGCGGAAGTCCAGGGCCAAGTTGGCCGAGCGGACCAAGCGGCCGGATACCGTGGCGACGTGACGATCGACGAACTTCGAGCCGAGTGGCGCGACGGCGGAAAGGTGCTCGTCTTCGACTGTCCGTGCGGCCCTCCGCGGTGCGGGTCGCGGATCCGCGTGCCTCCGCAGTGGACGGTGCAGGGAGAGCTCCCTCGGGTGACGGTCCACCCAAGTCTTCATGTGCCGGGCCATGTCCACTTCAACGTCACGGACGGCGCGATCGTTTTTTCTCCTGCTTGACGCCGCCGCCCGGCCGGCGCTACAACCTCCGCGTCACGCATGAGCCCCCGCACGTCCGAACCCCGCCCGCGTCCGACCCTTCGGGGCGTTGCTCTGCGTGACGGCTCTGCGACAACGGCACGGGCGGTCTTCGGCCGGAGGAACGCATGACGACGAGGGTCCGCAAGTCCATCGGCGCGAAGATGAACGTCCGCCCGCGGCGGCGGCGGCTCCGGAGGGCCCCGCGGCCGGAGGCGATGACGCTCGTCGACATCCCCGATGCCGACTTCGACGACGCCGCCGCGGCGTACTACAGGGCCACGCTGGCGTGCTCCAGGCAGGGCGTCGTGGCGGACCCCGAGATCCTCCGGTCCGTCGTAGCCCACGCCTTCGAGTCGGCCGACTCCCGGCGGTGGCGCGAGTGGCGGAAGAAGAACCGCGAATGACGAAGGACGAGGTCCCGGACCATCTGCCGGAGGGGTTCGGCGCGGACGCCGCGGCGGCCTTCGACCCGACGCAGGCGGACCTGCAGGCGGTGGCGGATCAGGTGGCGCGGGCGATCCTCGGACTCCAGAACGCGATGGTGCCGCTGGAACTCATCGACGCCGGCCTGATCTCCGTCGTCTTGGAGCGGGCCCACTGGCGCGCGCGGGACCGCGGCCCAGGCTACGCGTTCGGTTCTCCGGCGATGCCGCCGCCCGGCAAGGGGCCGATGGACAAGTGGGTCGAGGCCCTCCTCGGCGACGCGACCGACGAGGAGATCCTCGCCATGGCGAAGCAGGCGCGGTCGCAAATCCGGTCGATGAACGAGTCCGAGAAGTGGAAGGACGGCAAGGGTGACTGACCGGCTCGTCGTCGCCCACGTCTGCCCCTTCTACCGCGAAATCCACGGCGACGTGGCCGGCGGCCAGGTGTCCCTCGCGTTCCGGTGGGCGTCGATCACCCCGGAGCACTGGCTCCTCAAGGCCATGACGATGCAGGGCTCGCCGGTCATGCACACCCGCAACCTGCTGACGAAGTGGGCGCTCGACGACCAGGGAGCGGTCGAAGGGCCCGGACGCGCCGACGAGAAGGGACCTCCGGCGGACATCCTCCTCTGGCAAGACGCGGACGTCGTCGCGACGCCGGAGGAGATGGTCGAGCTCGTGCGGGTGCTCGCCGGCGCGCCGGACGACGTCGGCGCGGTCGCCGCGCCGGTGCTCCTCGGGACCGAGGGGCAGGTGCATCACAATATCAGCTTCCGCGACAACCCGAACTCGCTCCCGGTGTTCATGGCGCAGCGGCCGGTCGAGTGCTCGCTCGCCGGCTTCGGACTCATCGCCACGCGCGCGGCCGTCTTCCACGCGATCGGCTTCCCGTGGTTCGAGTGGGGCTACCGCGGCGGCATCGAGCACTGCATCGGCGAGGACATGGGCTGGTGCGAGAAGGCCAAGCTCGCCGGGTTCTCCGTCTTCGCGCACGGCGGCGTCGCGCCGAGTCACGTGTTCCAGCGCAAGTTCCGCATCACGAAGGAGTCGATGGCCGCCCTGGCCTACTCCCAACCCGAAAGGAAGACCCCATGATCCGGACGTTCGCCATCCGCTCAGACGAGCTCCTCGACGAAGAGGCACGCAAGGCGTGGGACAAGCGGCTCAGCGACTTCGAGGCCCTCTGCCGGCGCGTGAAGTGCTCCCTCGTGGGGTGCATCGCGAGCGCCGCGGACGGCGTCCGCGTCGTTCAGTACCACGTGAAGAAGGACGGGACCGGAGTGATCGGCCATTCGCAGCTTGGCCCGATCCAGGGCACGACGCCCGGAAGCGACGAGCTCACCGAGGAGGAGTTCGACCGCCTCGTCGCCGTGCCCGAAGGCCGCGGCGTCCGCGTGCTCCACTAGGCCGCCGTGGAGACGGTCAGGTTCTTCCTCGGCTGCGCCGCGTACCGGACGATGGAGCCCGTCACGGCGCAGTGCCGCGAGGACGTCATCGCCGCCATGGGCAAGGGACCCGCGGCGATCGACGTCGGCGTCTCGGCGGAACTCGTCGGCGCGAAGGTGCAGCACGGCTACGGCTGCTGCCCGAACCTCGAGCGCCTCACGAACCAGGCGGTGCTCGCCGGGGCCGACGTGCTCCTCTTCCACGACGCCGACATGGCGTACGAGTGGAGCGACGCGGCGGCCGTCCTGGCGGCCTGGGCGCGCCACGGGCCGCGCGCCATGGCCGGGGCGGTGTACCCCGAGGCGACGGACGGCGGACGGCTCGTGGGGGCGCTATCGGGCCTCCCGAACGAGTGCGGCGTCTTCACGCGCCCCGACGTCGCCGCGCCCTACATGGGGAAGGACGTCGAGGCGGACTTCCTCGGCCTCGGCCTCGCGGCCGTGCCGACGGGGTTCTTCGCGGGGCGCGAGCGCCCCTGGTGGCGCGAGCGGTGGGACGGGGCGGTCCACCTGGGCCCGGACGTCTTCATCTCGGGCATGATCCGCGCCGAGGGGTGGAAGCTCGTGGCGGCCCTTGAGGCGCGCCCGGGCCACCTGTCGCGCGAGTGGCGGACCGCGTGAGGTCGGAGCGCGCCGGAGGCCCTCCGCGCGTCTTCGTGGGCCTTCCGGCCTACCGGGGCATGGAGATCCCGACGGCCCGGTCGCTCCTCAGCCTCGTTTGGGCGCTCGACGGCGGCGGCCTCCTCGACGGGCGGTTCGAGTTCCTCGGAAACTCGCTCGGCGAGGGCTACGGCTGCGCGCGCAACTCCGAGGAGGCCGCGCTCGCGGCGATCGAGCTCAAGGCCGACGTGCTGCTCCACGTCGACGCCGATATGAGCTTCACGCCGGAGGACGTGCTCGTCCTCCTCGACACGTGGGACCGCTCCGGCGGCGAGGCGGCGGTCGGGGCGATGTACCCCGCGAGCCGCGGCGGGCCGCTCGTCGGGGCGCTCTGCGATGTCCCCACGGTGGACTTGAACGGAACGCCGGGCCCCGGGGCGTTCACCGGCCGCGCGACGGCGGCGTCGCTCGTGGCGCAGCAGGGGGAGTGCGCGTACGAGGCGCGCCTCCTCGGCTTCGGCCTCATCGCCATCCCGGTGTTCCGGCTCGAGCTCCTCGTGCGCGAGCGCGGGTTCGCGTTCCACGAGTCCGCCATGGGACGCCGCGTCGACGGCGTCGACTCGACGTTCTGCGAGACGTCGAACAACCGGAGATGGCCGCTCGTGGCGGAGCTCCGGTGCAAGGCCAAACACCTCCAGAGGACATGGGAATGAGCGACGACGCGATGCGCCGGTTCACGAAGCGCGCGAAGGACTTCCTCGAGGAGGCCCGGCGGCAACTCAAGGAGGAGCGCGACGGCGGCGGGTGGACCGCCGAGCCGGACTTCGGCGAAGTGAACGCCCTCGCGAACATCGCGCTCAACCTCGCGATGAACGAGGAGCGCCTTGGCAGCGTCCCCGTGCCGCAGCAACTCGTGGAGCGGGAATCGATCCGGCACTTCATCTGCGGCTTCCACTTCCCCGGCCATCTCGACGAAGCCGGCGCGCCGGTCGTCTGCCTCTTGCCGTCCGGCGTGAGGCGCATGATGCCGCCCGACGCGCTCCCCGTGTCGATCATCATCCCGCCCGGCCGCGAGGCCGAGATCCTCAAGACCTATCCGGAGGCGAAGTGATGGGCGACGCGAAGAAGAGGGCCGAGCGCGAGGCCGAGGAGCGCCGCGAGTGGCTCGCCGCCGTCTCGGCCGACGCAGATGCGCTTCTTCGCGCCGGGGAGGAGCTCGCCGAGCGGATCCAAGGTCCGGAGTTCACTCAGGCGTATCTGGAGCAATGCCGGGCCGCCATCAACGCCGCCGCCATCCGAGACGCGCTCGCCGACGTGTCGGCCGCTCTCGACGGGCTCCCCGAGGCGAACGCCCTGGCGCTCATCAAGCTGGCGCAGGCGGCGGCGGGGCCGCAGCAGCCGTTCTCGCTCGTGACGCCGCCGCCGCGCAGCGGCTAGCTCACTTCTTCGAGCCGACCTTCACGCCGATCGCGTCGACCGAGTTCTCGATGCGCTCGAGCCGCCTGTCGCGGTCGTTCCCGGCTTGACGCTCGACCGCGAGGTCGCGCACGAGGCCGTCCACCTTGTCGGCGAGGGAGACGGACTTCCCCGCGCCGACGAGGAGCTCCTCGTGTCGGGCGACCGTCGTCGTCTGCGCGCTGGCCCATGTCCACATGGCCGCCGCGAGCACGAAAATCCCGCCCATGCTCCCCACGGCGACCTTCTTGACGTCTGGCCGCATCGGGGAGTCGGCGATGGCGGAGGCGACCGCGTCCGCCACGTACTCGCGCTGCTCGTCGGTCATTCCCCCATCGGCGGCCGTCACGGCGTGATTTCGACGTCGCTCTCGACGACGGCCGAGAACGACGCCTCCAGCCGCTTGCGCGACTCCACGAGCATTCCTGCTGCCGGGAGCGAGAGCATCCGGGTCCTGAGCCACCGGAGCGCCGGCGGCGGGAGGAGGATCATGGCGGCGTCGGAGTCGAGCTCCCCGAGGAGCGCGTCGAAGCGCGCGTCGTCCGTGAGGACGCCGTGGCCCGCCGCGCTCACCGCGTTGAACCGGTCCAAGCGCCGGCGCTTCGGGTCCCGGAGGGCCTCCATGCACTGCCTCGCGTTCTCGAAGTCCTCCGGGCTCTTGCACTCGGCGGTGGCCGCGGCGGAGAACGCGACGACGATCTGGAAGCCGGGGGCGTTCCACGTCGACATACGGACGGTGTGCTTGCCGGTCACGCCTCGGCTCCCGCGTCGAATATCCGCAGGAACACGTCGACCACGTCTGCGAGCGTCAGGCAGTTCCCCAGGGCGAGCGCCGCCGCGGCGAGGTCCGCGGCCGGGGCCTTGAGGAGCGCGCCGTCGCCGGACGTCCCGCGGCCGAACTCGGACGACATGGCTGGCAGGCGCAGGCCCTGCGCGTTCTGCCGATGCACGACGACGGACACGGCGGCGCACTCGTGGACGACGTCCTTGTCCGCGAGGCGGTCGACGACGTTCGTGCCGAACGCGACCTGCACCACATGCGGGAGCGTCTTGACCGTGCTCTGCGGGACCGTCACGTCCTTCGCATGATCCGACGCGACGTTCTCGACGCCGCGCTCGGCCTTCGGATCGACCAAGTCCTCGACCGCTCCGACGTCTCCGGCGCCGATCTCGATGCTCTCGGGGTCGCTCATGTCCTGCCTCCTGACGAAGTTCTACACGCCGCCCGCGTGCCGCGCGAAGACTGGCGCGTGACGCGCCGACGCCGTGCCGGTCGCGGCCAAGGCGGTCCCTCTGATCAATCCGACCTCGGTCCCCGTGTTGCCCGGCCAGAGCGGCCAGTACGCGACGACCCCCTGACTCGCGAGCAGCGGGCAGGCGCCCTTGCCGAGGGCCGCGTTCTGCCGCGCCGAGAGGCCGACGTTGAACCACGCGACCTCCGCGAGGTCGCCCGCGAAGAACGCGGACCTGACGCCGGCGGCGGTGTAGCACCCGATCGAAGTCTCGGGTTGCGCGATGGTCGGGGCCTTCGTCGTCGTCTCGTTGCCGGGGCTGCCTCCGTTGATGTACGCGGTTCGGCTGTTGGTGGCCGGGTTCGCGGCGGACGCGACGGTCCATGTGTTCGTCGAGTAACCGGTGCTCGAAACGGCGGCGACGGCGGTCGTCGCGGTGACGAGCAGAGCGATCGGATCGTTGGCGACGTTGCCGGAGAAGAAGAGGACGATCTCCTCGCCGAACGGGACCGACGTGCGCGAGAACCCGGTCACCGCTTGCGCCGCCGTCGAGGACGTCGTCTTGCCGAAACCGCAGACCGAGAAGAGGATCGACGTGACGTTCGCCGGGATGCCGGAGAAGGTCAGGCGGTCGGTCGAGCCGTTGAACGTGCGGGACATGGGCCTAGGTGTTGTTGCAGACGGCGACCATCAGCTGGTAGCGCCCCGTCGCGTTCGTTCCGGCCAGGCCGGCGTTGTTGCGCGTGATCTTGAAACGGAACGAGTTCCCTGTGACGAGCGAGTCCATCTGCGCGCCGTTCGTGAACGCGAGCGTCCCCTCAAACATCGTCCCCGCGGTGTTGTTGACGGTGATCTCCACGGTCTCCGCGGCGGCGAAGTCGTTACCGCCCGCGCCGAGGACGTCGCCGCTCTGCACCTTCTCGAAGGAGCACGCGAGCTTCACGACCTTCGTGCCGGCGTTCGCCGTGTCCATCGTGCCGCGGAAGGTCACGGTGACGCCGCCGCCCCTGTAGTTTCGAAGGATGCCAGACATCACGCCGGACTCGTCCGTGGTTCCGTCGAACTCCAGCAGCGGGCGCGAGCCGGTCGCGGCCACGATGGTCGTGAACGTCGCTGGGTCCGTCAGCGGCGGCTCGTTCTGCGCGGGGAGGAACTGGAAGTTCGCGTCGGCACTCGCCGCCGCCCAGGAGAGCGCCCCGGCGCCGTCGTTCGTGAGGACCGTGTTCGCCGCGCCCTGCGCCGCCGGCCACGTCAGCGCGTGGTCGGTGATGATCGGGGCCGGGGCGAAGCCGATCGTGCCCGAGGTGCCGCCGCGCAGTTGGAACACGCCGCCGAGGGCCATGGCGATGTCCCGTGCGCCGGTGCGCGTCAGCGTCGCATCGATCGCGGAGCCGCCGCCCGCGCCGAACCCCATCGTCGCGGAGCCGATCGACGTCGTGCCGTTCGCGTCGCCGATCGCGGTGACCATGAGCAGCGGCGCGGCGGCGAGGAACCTGCGGTTCGTCCCGTCGTATCGGTCGAATTCGGCGTTGTCGTAGAGGGCCGACATGTTGCCGCCCGACGCCGCCGACTTCTTGTAGCCCGAGTCGCCGACGCTGCCGTCGCTGCCGTCCACGCAGAGAAGCTGCGTCGGATCCACGGACCACGACCCGCCCGACCGCATGCCGCCGTTCGCGTTGTGCAAGCGGATGCCGGTCTGGTTCGTCGCGTGCGTGAGGAGGTCGATCAGGTTTCCCACGCCGCGGTTCAGCCAGATCAGCGGAGCCGCGGTCCCGTCTGGGCCGCCGATGATGACGCCGGACGAGTACCCGTAGTACCCGTTCTGCCCGGTGCCGAAGAGCACGCCGCCGGTCGCGTAGGTCCCGTCGTCCGCGATCGAAGCCTTCTCGACGGCCGCGTTGCGGAACGACGCGAGCAGCGTGGTCCCGGTCAGCGCGGCCGTCGTGTCGAGAACGTGAGCCACGTTCGTCCCGGCGTCCGCCACGCGCGACGTGATGAGCACGAAGTCGCCGGGCTGGATGTTTCCGGTGGCGACGCCTTGGATGTTCTGCCAGACGCCGCCGCCGCTGATGAAGCTGGCGCTCCCCGATCCGCCGCCGCCGCCGCCGGCCTTGTTGACGGCTACCACGCTACGTCTCCTCGGTCACGAGGAGGAGCGCGCCGCCGCCGCCGGCCGTGATCGCGTAGACGGCTCCCGGCCAGAAGCCGACGACCTGCGACGCGTGCCATATGTCGCCCGCCTGAAGGAGCGTCCCGCCGTCGAGGTAGCCGTTGCCCTGCGTCAGGTAGACGTTGACCGCGCTCGCCCCGATGTTCTGGATGATGAGATCCTTGCGGGAGGCGTTCGCCGCGGCGACGAGCGTCTCGTCCTCGTCGACCTCGACCGCGCTCTCGACCGCGCTCTCGATGGGGCAGCAACCGCCGCAACCGGACATCAGAATCTCTCCGGCGCGACGAGGTCGAGGTTCTTCTGCTGCAGGTGGAGCATCGCGGCGAGGTCGCGCGGGTTGGCCCCGGTCGTCACGAGGACCGAGATCCGCGTGCCCGAGGGGACCGGCCAGGCCATCGTCGCCGGCTCAAGGAAGGTGCCCACCTGCGCGATCGGCTTGAACAACTGCACGATGCGCCCGCCGAGGGCGAGCTCCCACGTCACCTCGGTGAACGCGCCGCAGAGGGCGTCCTGCCCGAAGCCGCGCACGTAGACGACCGACTGCCGCGGGACGGGGTAGAAGACGAGCTCCTGGCGGACGACGTTCGCCGCGACGGACGCCTCGTCCTGCACGTAGAACTCGGAGTAGTCCGGGTTCCACGCGGGGAACGGGTCCGTGTACGCGCGCTGCCGTTGGCCGTACGAAGGGTCGGCCTCGAGCTCGGCCTTCGTGGGGCCCTCGGGGGCGGCGTACGGGAGCGGACCAGCGCCGCCGCCGGGAGCCCTCGGCGCGCCCTTGATGGGCACGTTCGGGGGCATCCGGGTGCCGGGGATGCGGGGAGCGCCGGGGATGCGCTCGCCGCCGGGGAAGCCCCCGTCCGGCGGCGGGTTCCACTGCGTCACGGGCTACGCTCCCGCGCGCGCGGTGCGCCGCCATCCGCGGAGCGCGATTTCGACCGTGTTCGTGGTCGTCGTCGTGTTCGTGAACGTCCACTGCAGGAAGCTCGAACCCGGACCGGCGGCCTTGATCCACCAGGGCCGGTCGAGCGTGTACGGGCGCTGCGCCGTGCCGAAGAGGTTCTCGCCGAGGATGCCCCCGGGGTTGCTCTGCATGGCCCACGTCCGCGCGCCCCATTGCGTGTAGACGCGGAAGCCGGGCTGCGTGGGGTAGCCGGTGGAGCCGATCGTCGCGTTCGTCGAGGAGGCGACCATGTCGACCACGATGATGTCGTCGTCGCCCTGGAAGGTCATCGGAGCGGCGGCCGGCTGCGTCTGCGCCAAGGGCGGCAGAACGATCGGGTTCGTGTCGAGGAGGAGCTGGTACGGGAAGAGGCCATCCGAGACGGACGCCGGGAGCTTCGCGCTCCAGAAGCCGGTCGAGGAGAGCACGGTGCAAAGCTGCCCCGCGGTGAGGGCCGCGACAGGGACCATGTCGAGCGAGGAGGGCGGCGTCATGGAGGGCTCCTTACGTCTGGATGCGTTCGCCGGCGTCGGGCGTGCCCGTGACCAGCGAGGCGTACGGAGACGGCGGAACCGGCTGAGGCGCGTCGTTGATCTTCGCGTTGCCGTGAAGGACGCGGCTCTTGCCCGCTCCGCCGATGAAGCGCCGGACGTGCCGGGCCGCTTCCTTTATCGGCCCCGCCATGCCGCGGTGCCGCAGGTAGTCGACCGGGACGTCGAGGATGCCGGTCGCGCGTCCGTCGGCGGACGAGTCGGTCACGCACACCGCGGCGACCTCGATGCCGTCGCGGACCTCGGAGCCGACCACGACGCCCCTGGCGCCGGAGCAGTCTCCGGTGTACGCCTTCTGCGCCCTGGAGAACGTCTTCGGGTCGGCGGTGCCCTTCGCGGTCCCGCGGCGGATGACCACCTTGGAACCGCTCAGGAACTCGGGGCGCTTCACTAGCGGACGCCCTGCCCCCAAATGCCGCGGAGGTAGACGCGCGCCGTGAAGGTGTTCGAGATCGACGGGACGCCCGCCGGCCACGTGAGCGCGCAGTTCATCTGCTCGTTCGGGCCGAGGCCCTCGGCGAAGGCTCCGGTGAAGCCGAACGCGTTCTGGATGTCCCGGACGCCGTTGCCGATGATATGCGCCACGTTGCCGGTCGTCGCGCCGCCCGTCGTCACCATCCCCTGCAGGCCGAGGCCGCTCGGGAAGAGCATCGGGTGGCCCTGGACGAGCGAGCTCTGCGCCGAGCCGATCGTCACGGTGAGCAGGCCCTGGTCCATCACCCGCGAGAAGTCGGTGAGGTCCGTCAGGGCGAACGCCGCCGCCGCGGGGGACCGCGCGACCGGGTGGAACATGACCCCGGTGATGTAGTAGCTGTCCGGGCTCGGGAACTTGCCGCCGGAGGGCATGTTCACGTCGAGGTCGTTCTTCGCCACGTTGTAGACCGTGAGGAAGGTGTTCGAGAAGAACGGGACGCGAGCCGGGATCGCCGTCACCGAACCGAGCGGCTGCGAGTCCCACAGCGGCTGGACGATCAGGTTCTGATAGGCGGCCATCCACTGCTCGGTGTTCGTGATCCGCATGGCTTCGAGTCTCCTTTTGTCGACGTGTTCTGGACGGGTGCGGCGGGGACGTTGAGGCGTGGAACGACGGAGCGGCTAGAGGAAGGCCCGGCCGCCCTGCGCCGCGGCGACCGGCTTCGCGCCGGGGCCCGCCGCGGGAGCCAGGAAGTTGCCGGTGCCCGTGGCCGCCGCCGGCTTCATGAAGCCGAAGACGCCCGGGGCCTGGAACGCGCCCGGAGTGCCGGGGTAGTCCCCGAGGGCCTCCTGAGCGAAGCCCGGGATGCCGGGGACGTTCGCGGCGACCGCGCGGCCGATGTTGACGACCACGTTCGCCGCGCCGCCGGTGGCGACGAGCGCCGCCTTGCCCTTGAACACCTGGCCGCCGACCAGCGTCACGATCGGCACGGAGACGAGCAGGCGGCCCGCGATGTCCGCGGCCGACTGGACGCCCTGCGACTGCGAGCCGAGGAAGCGGTCGAGGACGAACCGCTTCAGGAGCCCGTGGACGATGTTCGTGCCGAAGTAGCCGACCGCGAGCGGCGCGGCGACCCCGGCGAAGCTCTTCAGGTTCGCGAGCGGCGAGAAGCCGCGGATCGCGGCGGCCGGGTTGAACCGGCGGCTGCGGCTCCGGCGGCGCCTGTGCGTCCGGCGGCCCTTGACCGGGTTCGAGCGCGTCCGACGACGGCCGCTCGAGCGGCGGCGGCGATGGCTCGGGTTGCGGCGCTTGCTGCGCGACTTGCGGGACTTCTTCCGTCGGCGTGCCATCGGCTTCCTCCGTGTGCGGGTTCGGGAGCGCGGAGGCGGGTTGAAAACCGTCAGGCGCTCGCTCATCGTCGGAGAGTGTCCGCTTCCGCGCGCGCTCCGCAAGCGCGGGAGCGTGCCAAAGCGTGCCACGTCCCGGCCGCGCATTGCGCCGCCGCGCGTTCACGGCGAACATGCCGACGTGCCTGACTGGCGCACGACCGCTTCCCGGATTCCCCGTGGGAACACCGGAACGAGAGCCACGCTCGCCGAAATGTCTCGGCTGGCGGACGGCGGAGCGCGCGACCCCGCGGTCATCGCGACCGCCCACGACGTCGTCCGAGGCGTGCCCGAGCGCGACGACCGCGCGACCATGTCCGCCATGCTCTCGTTCGTCCGCGCGCGGATGCGCTACACGCGCGACCCGCTCGACGTGGAGCTCGTCAAGTCGCCGCGCGTGCTCCTCGAGGAGTGCGCCGCGCACGGCGGGACCTTCGTCGGCGACTGCGACGACGCGTCGACGCTCCTCGCGGCGCTTCTCGGCGCGGTGGGCATCCGCTCGCGCTTCTGCGTCGTGCCGGCAGACGCCGCGCGGCCGGGCGAGTGGTCGCACGTGTACGTGTCGGCGATGAGCTCGGACGGGTCTTGGACCCCGCTCGACCCCATCGTCCGGGGCTACTCGGCCGGGCAGGAAGCTCCGGCGTCCTCGCTCAACGGTCCCCGCGCCTACTTTCCCGGCGCCATCGCCGGTCTCGGAGGAACTCCCATGACGCACCGCCGCCGTCTCCCCCGTCTCCGCAGCATCGGCATCCCCGCCGGAGCCGGAGTGAGCGGCCTCGCCGCGTACGATCCGTTCGAGGACGACTACAGCGCCGCGGGCGAGGCGTCCTACGCCGCCGCCAACCCGGGCTACCAGGCCGCGTCCTCGACGACGGTCACGGCGTCGGCCGCGTCCGGCGGCTCGATCCAGGACACGATCGCGTCCATTCTCGGGGCCGGAACTCAGGTGGTCCGCGACTACATCGCGAAGCGCACCGCTCCGAAGCCGTCCGGCACCGCGCCGTCGACGTCCTACGTCCGGACGATCGCCGTCCCGACGGCCGCGCCGTCGGGCATGTCGCCGACGACCCGGAACCTCCTCATCGCCGGCGCGGTCGTCGTCGGCGGCGTCGTGGTGTTCTCGATGATCCGCCGGCGGCGCTCCAACCCCGCGCGGCGGAGGCGGTAATGGCGAAGAACCCCTACCTCTCGTACGTCGCGCCCAAGGCGGGCGCCCTCGACACCATGCAGGCCATCATCGAGCAGGTCGGCGGCGGCGCGACGGTCACGTACACGAGCAAGGGCGCCGGGGGCTCCCTCCAGAAGTTCGTCATCGCTCCCGCCGACGTCGTCGCGGGGCAGTCGAAGGTGGAGCAGATCCTCTCGCCGGAGGTCCCCCGCGCCGAGCCCGGCTTCCTGCAGACGATCAAGCCGGACGGCAGCATCGGCCCGAACTGGGTCCGCATCAGCCTCCTCGGGGTGGCGGCTCTCGCGGTCGCCGGAGCGGTCGTCTCCGCGGCGGGACGCCGCCGCCGATGAGGGTGCTCGTCGCCGTTCCCGCGCTCGCACCGTTCGCCGCCTCGCGCGGCGTGTCGGGCATCGCGGGGTCCGAGAAGGTCGCCAGCGCGGCGCAGGGGATCATCGGCGGGGCCACGGCCGGCGCCGCCCTGGGTCCGGTCGGCATGTTCGTCGGCGGGGCCGCCGGAGGCATCCTCTCCGTCATCGGCGGCGGCGACGCGGGACTCGACCCGCGCTACAAGCTCAAGGCGCACAAGGCGATCATGCAAGACCTCATCGCGCGCGGCGAGTACGCACGCGCCGACAAGGAGACGGAGGGGTGGTTCGCGGCCGGGCAGGGGAACGCCTCCGAGCGGTCGCGCTACCAGCCGGGCGGGCCCCGCGTGCTCCCGAACGGCGCTGCGAATTACTCGAAGGTCGCCTGGCTCGGCAACGGCTACGCGACGCGCGCGGAGGCCGAGGCCGCCGCGGCGGCGTCCGGCAGCCGGGTGCTCTCGGCCGGGTTCGGGACGACCGAGATCGCGCTCCTCGCCGCCGGCGTGGTCGCCTTCGGCCTCTGGAACCTCTACGGATCGAAGAGCGCGCCGCGGCGTCGGCGGGCGCGGTGAAGGAGCGGCCATGCGCGTGAACATCGACGAGCTGATCCTGTCCGCCTCGCGGGCCACCCCGTTCGGGCCTCCGTCGACGATGCCGATCGGCCTCGCCGGCATCGGCGCGGGGCCCACCCCCGCCGACAACAAGCTGTGGGACGCGTACGCCGCGGCGCTCGACCGCCTCGCGGCGGCCATCCGGGCGGGAACCGTGCCTCCGGAGACGACGTGGCCGCCCGCTCCGACGGTCCCCGGCGGTCCGGCGCGGATGAAGCGCGCCGAGAACGCCAAGGGAGTACTCGCCGCGGCGCGCGAGATGGCGCAGCGCAACGCCAAGAACTCCGCCGCCTCCGGTCAGGCCGCCCCGCACACGGCGTCGGGGCCGACCATGAAGTCGTCCGCCACGAAGGACGACGTGGCGCAGTGGCACGCGTACGTGGCGCTCCTCCGCGGCCTCCTCCGCGCCATCCGCCACGGGAAGGTCTCGCCGGACGCGCCCGTTCCGCCGCAGCCGTCCGTCCCCGGGACGCAGGCGCTCGCGAACGTCGCGAACAAGCTGGTGCTGGACACGATCCCGAAGGCCCGGGAGCGGGCCCGCTACCTCCTCACGCTCAAGGGCGGTCCCGCGCCCACGACGACCACGCCGGGAGCTCCTCCGGACTCGACGACGAACCAGTCGACGACCACGAACCCGACGACCGACGACGACGCGTCGAGCTCCGCCCCGTACGTGCCGCCCGGCACGGCCCCCGAGGGCGGCGGCTCCTACTCGCCGGTGACGTCGTTCTCCGGCGGAGGAGGCGGCGGCGGCGGCGAGGCGGTCCCTGAGGCGGGCCTGCCGTCGGGTACGCTCATCGACCCCGCCACGGGACAGCCGGCCGCCGGATCTCTCCTCTCGAACAAGTGGGTCTGGATCGGCTTCGGCGCCGTCGCCGGGGCCTGGTGGCTCATGACGAACAAGAGGAAGAAGAGGTCCCGATGACGACCCGAGAACGAATGCGGCCCGACTGGTGCGCGCCGCGCATCGCGGGCGTGTCGGGAATCGGCGAGGACGAGCGCGGCGGACTCCGCTTCGCCGACAACGCCGTCATCGCGCCGCAGTTCAACTCCGGGCAGCCTGGACGGTACGCGATCGACGTGATCGTCGTCGGCGTCCCCATGTCGGCCGACAAGCGACCCTTCTTCGACGTCGCCGCGTGGAACGCGTCCATCGCCGCCGCCGGCCACTCCGGCGTGACCGTCGAGCGGGTGGAGTTCGTCAACACGGGCGCCGCCGCGAACCCCCGCTCCACCGGCGGCAAGTTCGACATCTTCGGGTGGGGCGTCGACGTCGCGGACTACACGTACCGGCTCATCATGAACGTGCGCCCGCAGCCGGGCTCGGCGGGCGTCGGCGCGATCACCACGGCCGGCTGGTTCCTCATCGGCGCGGCCGTCGTCGCCGTGAACCTGCTGGTGTTCAAGCTCACCGGGACGGACGTGCTCGTCACGGCGATCAAGTACATCGGTTCCCTCGCGGCGGACATCGTCGGCGAGGTCGGCGTGCCCATCGCCGGCGCGGCGGCGAAGATCCTCATCCCGGCCCTCGTCGTCGTGGGCCTGGCGCTTCTGGCGTTCTCGAAGATGGGCGGCAAGGCGAGCTACAAGGGCATCTCCCTGGGAGGCAAGTGATGGCGCGACGTCGACGCAGGAACCCGCCGGTGGCGCTTCTGGCTCTCGCCGGAGCGGCCGTGGCGGCCTACTTCTTCTTCGGCAAGAAGAGCTCGACCGGACTCAAGGCCGGCGTCGTTCCGGTCCGCAACCCCGACGGCACCTTCGTCGTGACCGGCAGCAGCAGGCCGGGCGTTCCGGCCGGCACGACCACCGCGCTGAAGTTCCGGGACGGCTCCGTCTTGGATCCGCGCGGCATCCCGATCGGGGCGAAGCTCTCCGACGGCAGCACGTGGGGCGGCGTCACCGTCGTCGACACGTCCGACCCGAACCGGCCGGCGTTCGACCCCGCCGACATGTAGCCTGGGAGCCCTGGCTCCTGGGCGCTCGTTCACCCTTTCACGGAGGTAGCTCATGGCGGTCTTCGTCGTCCACGGGTCCAAGAGGAAGAAGTTCAGGACGCGCCGAGGCGCGGCCTGGCACAAGCGTCGGTTCGGCGGCCGGATCGTCGCCGCGAAGCCGAAGAAGCGCGCCGCCTCGAAGCGGCGGGCCGCTCCCCGCCGCAAGTCCGCGAAGCGCCGCACCGGCTACCGCCGGAGGCGGTAGCCGGTGGCGCGCCCGCAAATCCGGATCGGCGGCCGATCGTACGACCTCGTGAACTACCTCCGCGGCGGCGCGGCCGGGGTGCAGGCCGAGGCCGAGCGCGCGGTGCGTCTCATGACGGACTGCGCTACGTACCTGAGCGAGGACGACGGCTTCGGCCTCGGCGACACGCCGAAGCACGCCGTCTCCGTCCTCGAGCGGGCGCTCTCCGAGGCGAAGAGGCTGGTCCGCGACACGGACAAGGCCAGAGCGCACCTGCTCCGCAAGGTCGAGAAGACGAACCCGAAGCGGAGGCGATGATGGCCCGGACCTCGAAGTTCCCGACCGGCTCCGTCGTCCGCCTCACCGGCGACGCGCTTCGCTCGATGGGCGGACACTTCAAGGGGCACGAGGGGTTCAAGCGGTGGACCGTCGTCGAGTGCCGGTGCGGCTTGTGCGGCCTCGGGGACTACGTGGCCGTCGACGAGCCGTCCGACGGCGGGAAGCGCCACTTCCACGTCGGCAACCTGCAGACGGCCGCGCGGCGCAACCCGGGCCGCGTCACCGGCGCGAAGTGCGCCAACTGCGGGGAGGCGGAGGTCATCGACGACAACGGCCGCTCCACCGTTCACCGGTCGTCTGGCAAGCCGTGGCGTCGTCCCGGCGGCGAGATCCGCGCCGCGGGGCGCGACCTCTTCTGCGAAGTGTGCGCCGACAGGAACGACCGCTCGGTCCTGCCGCTCCGGACCGGGCGCGGCGACGACGCGCCGCGCTCGAACCATGCAGTTCCGGAGAGCCGTATAGCGGAGTGGTGGCACATCGTCGCGTCGCCGGCATCGGCCTCTCGGGAGCTCGTCCGCAGCGGTCTTTCCGCCAAGTACTCCGTCGTGAACTACGACCGACTTCCGGCTGCGGCGAAAGTGGTCGCGCGGCGCCTGTACCGCACGTGGGCCGAGAAGTCGAACCCTCCCGACTTCCCGCCGTCTCACCCGACGAGCCACCGCGTCACGTGCCCCTCGTGCCGCAAGGACGCTCCTGTGTCCATCCCGCTGACCGCCTACAACAAGCTGCCGAAGACGGGGACCGTCGACATCTCGAAGGTCGTCATCTACGGCCCGCACCGCGACGACGACGGCGCGTGGTGCGCTCGCATGGGCCGGCGGATCTCGACGCTGCCGAACCCGAAGAGCTCGAAGTGGGTAGCCGCGTGGGGCGTGCGGTGCGCCACGTGCCGACACGGCAAGATCACGCACGGCCGCGGGTGCGGCGTGTCGGACTGCCCCTGCACGCAGTTCGTCCCGGACGAGGCGTTCATGGCGTCGCTCTCGAAGAAGAACCCCGAGTCCGCGGTCTGGACGCGCGTCACCGGCCGGTCGTTCTGCTCGCACGTGGGAACGAAATACTGCCGGAAGTCGGCGGTATGGCGGCGCATCACGCCGAAGTCGGCGTACGGCTACTGCGACGAGCACGCGAAGGCCATCCAGAAGCGCGAGGCGGCGCGCGCGAACCCAGGCGCGGGCCTCATGTTCATTCTCGAAGTGCTCGGCCCTCACGGGTGGGAGACGCAGGGCGGCTACCGGATGCTCGACTCGGCGATCGAGAAGGCCGAGTCGATCAAGCGCGGCTCGGCCGCCGGCCGTACGTACAACTACCGCATTACCGAGCGCGCGTCCGGCCGTCGATACGCCGCTAGCGGCCGGGACGAGGTCTTCAGCTTCCGCCCGGTGGCGGCCGTCCGCAACCCCCCCGCGCCGCGCGGCGAAGCAGCGGTGGCGGACCGAGTGGAAGAGGGGGCCCAAGTGAAGCGCCGGAACCCTCCGGTCGGACCGCTCGAGTACGATCCGGCGACGAACCGCCATTCCGGACTCAAGCTCGTGCGGGGCGACGTGCTCCGCGACTCGAAGGGGTTCCTCTACTCGCTCGACCGCGACCTCGGCTTCTCGTTGAACGTCGACGAGCTCCGCGACTACGGGCACGGCTTCCTCGAGCGGAGTCCTTCCGCCAGGTCGTTCCACCTCGATGCCGCGATGAAGCGCGGCCGGTACGCGTTCACGAAGCTCTACGCGGTCGGCGTGAACATCTTCTACACGCCGAAGAGTCCCGCGCTCGCTTCGCCGGCGGCGCGCCCGAACCCGCTGCTGATGACCGTCACGGCGAACTCGCCGCGCCGGAGCCGCCGCAACGCCGAGCACTACTGCGCCTGGTGTACGCGCGCCTACGGCGACGACGGCGCCCCATACGGGCCGAAGGGCGCCTCGCTCGACAAGGAGTCCCACGGCATCTGCTCGGAGTGCCGCGCCGAGGCGGACCCGGGAGGAGCCGCCGCGACGAAGCAGAATCCGGACCGCGGACAGGACGGCTACCGGTTCATCCGCGCCTACGGCTACAGCGGTCGAGGCGAGTGGCGTTGGGCGCTTTGGGAGCGCGTCCGAGGCCACCTACGGAGCGTCGGAACGGCAAAGACGAGGGACAAGGCGGAGCGGTTCCTCATGGGCGACCAGTCCTACGTTCAGGACTTGGCGACGGCGCGGTCCCTCCGCCCGAACCCGACCCTGATGCTCGTGACCGCGAACCCGCCCACGGGGGCCGTGGAGCGCGTCAAGGAGGCGTGGGCCAAGTTCCACCACCACGCGTTCAACGGGGCCGTGCGGCGGCTTCCGAGCATCCCCGGGGGACCGTCCGTCGTGTTCGCCCTCGGGGAGTGCGTGGCGCTCGACTTCGGGACCGGCGACGCGCGGCCGAAGGGCCGCCGGCCGCTCGTCTGTTGCGACCCCTCCGACGACTCCCTGTGGCTCGTCGCGCAGGGCGGCGGCCTCAACCTCGCCAAGTGCTCGGGGATGCCCCTGCACGCGCTCACGTACGCCCCGGTGCGCGCGAGCGGCAAGGAGGACGCCGACTTCCGGCACTCGTTCGACAAGCCGCTCCCGCGCCTCAAGGCGATCGGCTCGGCCCGCGCGTGCAAGGCCGCCCTGCTCGACGGCGGGCGGTACTTCGTCCGCGATTGGATCTACGAGTAGCGCACGCCGTCAGGCGGTCGCGGGGCGGCGCAGGTGGAAGCGCGCCTCGACCCATTCGTCGATGACGACCACCGCGATCAGGCCGCGCGTCCCCGCGCCGGCGTCGGGCCTGGACTCGGGGTGGATCGGGAGCGGGACGAACGACGCCGCGGCGTAGCGGTAGATGGTCCGGATCGAGAGCCGGACGCCGTGGCGCTCGGCGAGGTACTGCCGGACCTCCTTCACGGTCGAGAGCGCGGTCACGCCGGACCAGTCGCGGCTCATCGACGGCACCGGCGCATGAACTCCGGCTCGGCGAGCGGCCCGAGGAACGCCGGCTCGCGCCGCTGGTCGCGCGTGCGGATCTCGTCGTCGGCGATCCGCTTCCTCCACGAGACGAAGTAGTCCCGGAACGTGCGCCCTTGGTAGCGGGCCGGGCAGCGCCGGGCGGCCCTCCACGCCGCCCGCCACGGCGGGCCGCACGCGCGGCGGATGAGCTTCGCGAGGGTCTTGCGCGACCGGGTCATCGCCGGCGGCGCTTCCGCGGCACGCCGAAGATCGAGCCGATGACGTCCTTCACATCGTTCGGCGTCCAAGGCGGGACAGGCACGTGGGCTGGACCTCCGGATGGCGGCGCGACCGCCAGGAGTCTACCCGCGGCGTCGCGTCCGTAGATCCTCCCCAAATCGTCCCGGAGACCCTGCACTTCTCCCGAGAGGGTCCGCAGCGCGTCGATGAACTCGCGCGCGAGCGGGGGCTCCTCCGGGCCGTCGGACACCGGCTAGTCCTCCGCGTTCCACGGCCCTTCGTCGCAGAACTTGGCCCACCAGTCGGCCGTCTTCTCGTTCTTCATGACGCCGTCGAAGTGCGCCACCGCGGCGGCGATGCCGGGGAGCTTGTGGTCGATCGCGGAGCGCAGGCCGATCCACCCGGACGACGCGAGCGCCTCGCGCGGGACGGGCTGCATGCGGCCGTACAGCCATTCGATGTCGTGGGCCGCGTTCTCGTCGATCGGCTCGGCCCACGCCGCGGCGGCGTCGCCCTCCATCTTCATCTGCACCGCGACTTGGTTGAGGAACGCGAGCACGCGCTGCGCCCCTGCGGCGGCGATGGCCGACGCCTCGTCCGGGGGCACTTGCGGAGCGACCGGCGCGCCGTCGACGGCCGGAGGCGCTCCCTCGGCCGCCGGTTCTCCCGGAGGGGCCTGCGCCACGTCGATCGCGTCGGCCGCCGCCTCCGTCGCGGGAGGCGGCAGCGCGGCCCGGGCCGGAGCGCCGGGCGTCTTCGGTCCGGTGAGCCGGTCGAGTAGGTCGAAGATGCGCGGGCCGTTCTCCTCCGCGAGCTTCATGAGGAACCCGCCGAGCTTGCTCTCCTCCTCCGGGTCCCCCGAGAGGCCCGCGCGGTCGAGCGCGTTCGTGATGGCGATGTCGACCAGCTTGGCGTTGAGTTGCTTCGAGCCGTCGGGCCCGAGCGGTCCGGCGGCCTTGAGCTCCTCGCGCTTGAGGGCCACGTTGGCCTCGACCTTGCGCCCGAGGAAATCGTACTTCACCGACGCGCGCGCTTCGGCGATCCGGACCTTCGTCTCCTCCGCCGCCAGGGCGATGCGCTCCGCGGACACGAGACGCTCGCGCTCGAGCCGCTCCTTCGATTCGAGTTCGAGCCGCACCTGCGTCGTCTTCTCTTCCGCCGCCTTGATGTCGGCGTCGGCGCGGATCTTCGCCTCCTCGCGGGCCTCCTTCGCGTCGTTCTTGCTGAGAACCGCGGTTAGCACTTGCGCGAGGATGCCGCCGGTGGCGTCGGCCGGCTTCGGCTCGTTCATCTTCTCGCGCAAGAGGTTCAACGCCTGCGTGGTCGCGTTGTCCGGCCCGCCTTCGCCGCCGCCGCCTTGGTTCCGGCGGTTCAGGTGCGCGTGGCCGTCGCCGCTCCTCGGCTTGATGTCGCCGGCGATGTCGAGGACCATCGGCTCGTCGGGCGACGCGCGCCCGCGGGACGTGTACGCCGTCACGCGGTACTCGCCGCCGCCGAATTGCCCGTGGACCGCCTCCGCGAGATCCTGCGACACGTCGAGGTCTTTCAGCTTGAGCCGGCCGAGGTCGCCGATTTCGCTGCGCGGAAGGTCGAGCGGGCCCGTGCGCTCGACGCGGAGGTAGCCGCCCTTGTACCGCTCCGAGAGCTCCTGCAGGCTCTCGGCGAGATCGTCCGCGCCGCGCGCGCTCGCCGTGTTCATGCGGCTCATCTCGTGCTGGCCCATGCGCTGCCGGACTTCGCCCTCCGTCAGTCCCACCGTGGAAGGTGGCACGATTTCCGTCGGGTCCGGAGGCGGGGGGAGGTCGTCCTCGATGACGTCGAGCTCCTCCTCCGGTGGAAAGGAAGGCGAGGGTTCGACGGGGGGCGGGGGTGCGTCTTTTTTGCGTGCCATGCCCGGAACCGTACCAAAGACCACCCCCGGTCCGCCAACCTCGTCGTTTTTGCCGCTTGAGGAAAAGAAACCGGCCGCGATAGAGTCCGGGACGTGAACACGAACCCGCTCTACTGGCACGAGACGCTCCGGATGCTCGGCGACGCGTACCACTGCTCCCCGGGACGTCCCGGCGTCGGCGTGCCGGTGGCCGGCGACGCGTGTCCGCCGTCGGTCCGGGTCCCGCTGCGCGCCGTGCTGCGGCAGGCGTTCCTCGCCGGACACCGCGAGGCCCCGCTTCTCGACGCGCTCGCCGACGTCGAAGGGTGGACGACCGGCCGCGCCCTCTCGGAGCCGGAGGTGCAGATCCTCATCCCGGTGCGCGGCGCTCATGAGGCGCTCGGCCTCGCGCTCCGCTGCCTCGACGCGCACACCGAAGGGTGGAAGACGGACGCGCTCCTCATCGCCTCGAAGGACGAAATCCCCGCGCTCCAGGCGGTCGTCGAGAAGGCGGTCCCGCCGTCGCCGACGGACGATGCCGCGTTCGAGGAGGAGATGCACAAGCGGCTCGGCCGCGGCTCGTTCTTCTTCGCAGAGGCCGACTCGCCGCAGTCGTTCGCCGCGAACGTCAACCTCGGCGCGTCGCGGGCGTGCTCCGACTTCCTCGTGCTCCTCAACTCCGACGCGTACGTCGGACCGGGGTGGCTCGAGGCCCTCCTCGCGCCGTTCGAGGACCCAGAGGTCGCCGCCGTCGGGCCCATGGGGACGAACGTGTCGGGGCATCAGAACATCCCCGGCCTGCCGTGGGACGACCCGCTCATCCACCGCCCGACGACGCCGGCCGACGTCGCGGAGGGTGCGGTCGACTTCGCGGCGCGTTCGCGGCCCGGCCCGTATCCGGCGCGCCGGCTCGTCGGCTTCTGCGTCGCCGTCCGCCGCTCGGCGTGGGACCGCGTCGGCGGGATGGACGAGCGGTTCGCGAACGCGTACTGCGACGACGACCTCGCGCTGCGGCTCTCGCTCGTCGGCAAGTGCGTCGTCGTGCCGGACCTCCTCGTGCTCCACGAGGGGCAGGCGTCGTTCCGGGAGCTCCCGGACGCCGCGGCGGCCTACGATCGCGCCCTCGCCGAGAACCGGGACCGCTTCGCGAAGAAGTGGGGCTGGCTCCTTCCGGACTGGAACGCGTGGAACGACTCGCGGGGGTGGAAGTGAAGCGCCACGAGACGACCTGGCGGTTCGACCCGTTCCAAGACGGGTCGGAGCTCATCGAGCTCGCGGCGACGCCGGCCGGCCTCGCCGTCTACAAGGTCCGCCGGGCGACGCCCGGCCATCACCACGAGACGCGCGAGCTCGTGGCGGCGCTCGGACTTGACGCGACGGACGCCCGCGACCGGCTCCTCCCTCCCGGTTCGGTGCAGTTCAACTTCACGTCGATGCTCGCCGCGTTCCGCGCGGACGAGCTCCACGGCGCGTTCGGCGAGCAGGCCGCGTACGTGTTCATGCTCCACTGGTTCGGGCTTCTCTCGGGCGACGTCCGGCCGGAGTTCCGCGAGGCGTTCCCGAAGTACTCGGCTTGGTTCGTCGAGAAGTGGCGCAGGTGCCTCGCGGAAGGGAGGGGCGCGTGACGCCCCCCGGCAAGACGTACGAGATGATCGACTGCCACGGCGGCCAGAAGCACGAGAAGCTGCCGTGCGTCGTCTGCGGCCGTCACGCCGGCGGATGCCTGCAGCCGCTCATGCCGACCTCGACGTGCTCCGGGTGCGCCGAGCCGGTCTGCATGGACTGCGAACGCAACGGCCGCGACGAGTCGGTCACGTGCGCGTGGTGCCGGATGCGCTTCATCGCCCGCGTGGCGCGCGAGCGCCGCCTCGAGCGGGCGGTTTGGTTCTTCGTCGGCTTCTCGGCGGGGACCGCCGCGTGCATCGCGTGGATGATCGGGTGGGCGACCGCGTGAGCGACTCCATGGCCGCGCACGTCGGGCTCGAGGTCTACATGGGCCGCCCCGCCGGCGGGATGGACCGGTTCGAGTACGTCACCGTCGAGCGCGCCGCCGTCCGGGAGGTCCGCGACTGCCTGAGCGGCCCCGGCACGCCGCGGCCGGAGCACGCAACCGACTACTTCGCCACCGTCGTGACGGCGCACGCATCCTACGTCGTCCGCGGCGCGCGGGGCGCGGTCGCCGCCCGCATATGGCCGCCGCCGGCGGCGTGCGCGACGTGCCGGAGGCCGCTGTGAGGTCGAAGTGGGCGTCGTTCGGGTGGTTCCTCCTCGCGCTTTCCGCCGTCATGGCGTCGTGCGTCTCCCTGAGCGTCGGGCCGTCCATCATCCCGACGTGGGCCGGCGTGCTCTGCCTTGCGGTGAACGCGGCGATGACGGCGTCCTTCGCGGTGGAAGCCGTCCGCACCGCGCGCTACGAAAGCCGGCGGCCGTGACGACGCTCGCGCCCGGCCCCGTGACGACGATCGACTACCTGTCGCGGCGGGTCGTCATCGGCCTCGCGTTCGACCGCATCAAGGCGATCCGCTGGCACGCGGACTTCGCCACGCTCCGGCGGACGCCGGACGCGTGGAAGGACCGCGGCTCGCGCCACGTCGAGCAGGGCCGCGTCGACACGGCGAAGGAGCTCCGCGAGCTCCTCGCGCTGCTCAGGGCGGTGGGGTTCAAGGGCAAGAGGCCGGGGAGGCTCGGCAGATGAAGGTGTCCGAGTCCCGCGCGCGCATCCTCCTCTCGATCGTCCTCGACGGTTCGGACCAGGGGGACGGCGTCCGCGTCCCCGAGCGGCCGTGCGACAAGTGCGGCAACTGGCTGACGCGCTTCGAGGCGTCGCCCGGCCTGCAGCGCGCCGCCGGCGTCGCGGCCGTCACCGAGGCGTGCGTGACGACGTCGGGATACGGCTTCCTCGGCTTCTGCCCGCGCGCCGCCGCCGCGAAGCCGCTTCTCGACGCCCTGAAGAACGGGACGCGCCGTTGAGCGCCATGCGGCTCGGCTACCGGAAGTCGGAAGAGTCGAAGCTCATGGAGAAGTACGAGGTCGCCGCGTTCCTCCACGCGGCGCGCGAGATCGAGCGCGACGCGCGGAGCTACTACCTCTTCGCCTTGATGTACCTCCTCGGCCTACGCATCGGCGAGGCGATCATCCTCGAGTGGGACCACGTCGGGCCGACCGGGACCGACGGCCTGCCGATGAACATCCAAGTGCCGACGCTCAAGCAACGGCAGCCGAAGCCGCCGCTGATTTCGGTCCCGGTGCTCTCGCACCCGAAGCTCGTCGCGCAGGCGTTCGACCGCTCGCGGCAGCCGAAGGCGGAGCGGCGCGTCCGCTCGCGGTGGCTCTTCGGCGGCGAGGTTCCCGGCGAGCACTTGAGCAAGACGCAGGCGTACCGGCTCTTCTGTCTCCTCCGCGACACGGCCCGCCTGCGCCGGGACCTCACGCCGCACGCGTTCCGGCACACCGCCGCGTGCGAGCTCAAGGCGCTCGGGGCCGACTACACGACCTGCAAGCGGTTCCTCCGGCACACCGAGCACGACTCGACCGAGGTCTACATGCACATCAAGCCGGCGCAGTGGGCGAGGTTCCGGGGGGCGCTCGACCTCCCGCCGCTCAAGCCGCTCGCGCGTTGACCGCGTCCCCGCCCGCGTGTAGAGTTCCACGCGAGCCCGAAGCCGAGCCCGAACGACCTCTGCCGACTCGCGAACGGCACGCCGGGGGGCCGTGCCGAGGGCTCCTTCACCCTCCGGAGGTCCCCATGACGAAGCTCGGGTCGTTCCTCGCCGCCTTGCTCCTCGCGCTCGTGCTCTCCGCGTGCGCGTCGCTCGAACCGGCCACAGGCGATCCGGCCTTGGCGAAGAGCGCCCCGGACATCCGCGCGCTGCTCATCGCGGACTCGCTCGCCCACCCGGAGAACAAGCCGAAGAACGACGCCATCCTGGCGACGCTCGACCTCGCCGTGGGATCGAAAAGCGACGTCGCGGCCGAAGCCGCCCGGATCGCCGCCCTTGTCGCCGCCTCTCAGCCGGGGACCCCGTGGGGCGCCGTCGCCGGCGGCGCGTCCGGACTCCTCGCCGCCTACGTCGCCTGGCGCAAGGCCCGGGCCGACGCCGCCGCGGCCGTCGGAACCGTCGCCGCCGTCGTCAACCAGCACGCCGTCGTCATCGACGCCGACACGCCCGACACCGCCGAGTGGGCCGCCAAGCTCCCCGGACCCGTCGCCGCCCATCCCGTCGCCTGAGCCTCTCGGACGACGCGTGGCGCTCGGGGCGCTCCTCGCCGCCTCCGCGGCGGCCCTGTGGGCCTCCGAGCGCCGCCGGGGGCAAGGCGGCGCGCCGCCTCCGCCTCACTCGAAGGCGTAGGTCGGCCGCCGCGGACCACCGCGCCACGTGCGGGGGACGATGGGGCGGAGCTCCTGCCCGCGTTGCTTTTGCTTCTCGTGCGCGTAGCAGAGGACGTTCAACCGTGGGCGGCCGTTGCGGCCGAGGCCCTGACGGCCGCGCTTGTTCGGGCACTCGGGGAAGCCGCACAGGGGGCCCCGGTCCGGCCATTTGCGGACGCACGGTGGGAGCCGGAGGCGCAGGAAGACGTCCCATACGCGGGCGCCGTCCCATGATCGGATGCGGGGGCCGTACGCGCCCACGTGGCCGTTCTCGCACCGCCGGAACACGCGGGCCGCGTTCGAGCCGCACAGGCACTTCGTCCGCGCTCCGCACGCGCCGCACGGGACGCCGTGGGCGCGGCCGAGGGGGCGCTTCTTCGGCGCGGCGCTCATGGGAACCGGACCGCCGTCTTCGGCACGAGGACGGTGCGGCCGACCTCGAGCCACCGGTTGCGACCGCCGAGCCGGACGCGCGTGAGCGCGATAATCCGGTACCTCTTCGGCGTCGAGTCGACGACGAACACCGGCTCGTTGAACCGGCCGCCCCATCCGTCGAGGACGAGGAACGCGGGGCGCGGGACCGTCATCGTCCGCCGGCCGCCTTGCGGATGTCGTCGAGCATCGCGCGCTTCTCGGCCTCGAACTCCTTCAGGTCGATCCGGAGGTACTCGGCGATGAGCTCGGCCGGCGACGGGTTCGCGGCGGCGAGGCGCGTCGTCGACGCGGTGCAGGCGAGGTTCCCGTGGCCGTCTTCGTAGCAGTCCGGGCCGTGCTCGTGGTAGCCGGCGAGGAGGAGCCGCTTGTCGGAGAGGAAGTCGAGGAACCCCTGCACCGCGGCGCGCTCCCGTTCGAGCAGGCGGAGCTTCTCGTGCTGCGGATGCTTCGGCGGAGCGGGCTCGGGCGGCTCCGGCGCGGCGCGCGGCGGCGGCTCCATCCGGCTGATTTCCCGGTCCGTCATCCCGACGGCGAGGCATCCCTCGCGCGTCGCCGCGTACACGACGGCGTCGGCCGGGTCTTTCCACATGAACCCGCACGCCGCGAGGCGCTCCATGCTCGGCACGTCCCGCTCGGCGGCGCGGAAGAAGTTCCGGAACCCCCACGCGGAGCGCCGGCGCGGCGGGACGGCCCCGAGCGCGTGGCGGAGGTTGTCGAGGTCGGCGGCGGTCAGCGGGGCGTTCGTCATCGGGTCGTCCTTCGGTGGCTGCACGCGCGTCTCCCGCGTGCAACCGTTGGTAGTGGCCGGAGCGGGCCTCGGCGGGAGAGCGGCGCCCGCGCGATTCAGGTGTTGAGTGGAACGCGGCCTAGCGGCTCCCGAGTCCATGGCCGCTGCGCGCCATCGCGATGGCGGCCTCGCCGACGTCGCGGGCCCGCTCCACGGTTCCATGCCCATGGCGGACGCGGTTCGAGAGGCCGGACTCCCACCGGACCGAGAACGTCTTCGGACCGGACGCCGTGACGACGCCGTAGAGGATCGTCGCGCCGCGCGCGCCCGTGTCGAACCACGTCTGGACAAGGTGGCCGGTCTTCATGACGCCGCCTTCGCCGCGGCTCGCGGCAGCTTGCACGTGCGGAACGTGAACCCGCGGTGGCGGAGGCGGAGGACCGCCTGCTCGGCGTGCTCGTCGCACCGGATGATCGCCCGGCGCTCCGCGAGCACGACCGTCTTCGCGACGCGCGCGCACCGGACCGGGCGGTACCTGCCCTTGCCGGTCCACCCGCACTTCGGCGCGGCGCTCATCGGCGCAACCTCGGCGCGAGCGCCCGCGCGAGGCGGACGACCCGTGGGTAGAGCGAGAACTCCTGCAGCCGGACCTCGAACAACCCGTCCGGCGTGCCGTCCGGCAGCTTGCCGAGCGACTCCGGCGCGCGCGGGTCGCCGGGCAACGTCCGCATCGCGAGCGTCACGAGGAGCTCGAGGAGGTCCGCCCGTTCGGCGCGCGTCAACGTCAGGACGCCATGCGACGGCAGCTTCTTCTTCGTTGCGGCGCTCATCGCGCGCCGCCCTTCGTGCAGACCGCCTCGTGGGCCCGGAACCACCGGCGCGCGGCGCGCCACTGTGGGAAGCGGCGCTCGTGGCCGAGCCACGCCTGGTCGCAGCACGCGGGGCACTCGACCGTGACGTCGCCGCCGAACCGCACCCGCTTCATCGTCCGGCGCTTGCTCCACGACATGACGAACCGCTCGGCCGGGTGGCGACGGCGATCGCGCTTCGTCGTCTTCGTCGTCTTCTCGCGCTCGGCCGCCGCGCGCCGGATCTCCATGCGCGCGCTCCGGTCGATCGCGTTGATCTTGCGGTAGCTGTAGTCTCCGGCCGCCTCGAGCGCGGTCCGGTAGGCGTCAATGGCTAGAGCCGCTGCCGCGTGAAGCGCGGAGGTTCGCTCCGGGTCCCGGTCCCGGTTATCGGCCTGGACGTAGACGATCCACGCCTTGCGCGCCGCGACGGCCGCGCGGAAGAGCTCCGCCGTCGTCGGCGTCGCGGTGCTCGAACGTTCCTCGCTCATCGGACTCCCTCCTTCGTGCGGGCGCGGATGGCGCCCTCGGCCTCGATACGGCACCAGCACTTCCCGAACGCGGCGTCGTGGCCGTTGATCAGGCCGGCCTCCGCGTTGTGCATCCGGCGCGCCGCCGCCATGATGTCGGCGGCGGCTTCCGGGGCGGCGTGGGCCGCCGCGTAGACCTTGCACGCCTCATCGTCGAGCCGGCATCCGCCGCAGTCATCGCCGGTCCCCGAGAACGTCGTCCCGCAATACCGGCACGACGAGAACGCGTCGGACGGTTCGGGCTGCTCCTCGGGTTCCGCGTCTCCGGACGGCTGGCAGGCGCACTTCCCGTCGACGAGCAGCGCGTCGTGCGCGCACGTCTTCGAGCAGGCGTAGTCGTGGGCCGTCGTCTCGCTTCCGCAGTCCTCGCACGGCTCGCGGTCCGTCATCGCGCCACCCGGACCCGCGCGACCGTCCAATGCGGGCACTTCGAGCTCTCGTGGTCGGCGCAACGGCAAACCTCGTCGCGCGGGTCGAACTTCCGCCACGTGCCGCCGCAGCCGTCGTGCTGCAGGCCGAGGAGCAGCTTGAACCACCGGCCGCTCGCGGCGCACTTGTCGCACCGCATCCAACACTTCATCCGGCGGGGCCCGCCGTTTCCGCTTCTGCTCGCCATCGTCGCTCTCTTTCCGCCGGGCTACCAACCCGGCTGCTGGACGCTACCGGTCCCCCCTATCGGCAGTCCAGCTACCGTTTGCAAAATCTTTTTTCCAGTTCAATGCTTGAGTTCCGCCGGCTCCACGGCAGACTCGTCGCCCATGCCCACCGCCGCCGCCGCCGACGACGACTTCCGATACCGGAGCTCCCGCGTCGTCGTCGACGTCATCGACCGCGCGAAGTCCTCCGGGATGAGCGAGAAGGACATCCTCGACGAGCTCGAAGTGACCGCGGCGGCCGTCGTCCACTGGCGCAAGGCCGACATGTCGGTCCGCGCCCCGACGGCGCGCCGCGCGCGGCGTCTCGACCGGCGGCTCGCGGCGCGGACGCGCAAGGCGCGCTCGTGATCGAGCCGAGTCCGGGCCGCGCGGGGGACTGGTTCCTCACGTTCTCCGGCGTCGAGTTCTGGCCCATCGACCCGCGTCCGGAGGAAGTGAACCTGCAGGACGTGGCGCACGGCCTCTCGCGGATTTGCCGCTTCGGCGGGCATTGCCGCGACTGGTACTCCGTCGCGCAGCACTCCGTCATGGTTTCCGAGATCGTCCCGCCGGAGCTCGCGCTGCACGGGCTCTTCCACGACGCCGAGGAGGCGTACACGGGCGACCTGATCCGGCCGCTCAAGATCGGGCTCCGCGAAGTCACCGGCGAGTGGGACAAGATCGCCGACCGCGTGTCCGCGGCCATCGCCGCGCGGTTCGGGCTGCGCGACCTCACCGACGCCGAGTGGGGCGCGATCAAGTCCGCCGACAACCGCGCGCTGTCCACCGAACGGCGGGACCTCGTCCGCCCGGCGCGGCGCGAGTGGCGCGTCTCGAAGTCGCACCCGCCGCTCGCGCGGCGCATCGTCCCCGTGGAGCGCGACGAGGCGGAGCGCCTCTTCCTCGCGCGGTTCGCGGAGCTTCGGCCCGCGGGGCCATCGAAGTGATTCCCCATCGAGTTCCCAGGCCCGGGGTCGCGTCCCCGCGTAAAGCCGTCCGCCATCCCCTCCCCTTCCCCATTCCCCTCGCTCGCGGCGGCTTCCCCGGTGTCCTGGGTTTCGGCTCCTCGGGCCCCTATGCGCCATGACGCGCGACCGCTCCCGACGCGAAGCGCCGACGGAAGCGTCGGCCGAGCCGCGCGAGATCGCCGACGTCGCGGGCCAGATGCCGCTCCCGTTCGCGGGGAAGGCGGACGTCGGCATCGGGACCGCCCGCGCGCCGCGTCGGAGCGGGAAGAACGCCCCGAAGGTCGAGAGCACGGCGGCGTGGTTCGCCGCGCACCCGGCGTCCGAGGCGGCGTGGAAGTGCGACTGGTGCGGCGGGCGGCCGGTCGCGTGGTTCGTCGGAGAACGGACCGTGTGCGGCGCGTGCGCGAAGGCGCGCGGCTACATCGAAGGCGAGACATGAACACGAGACTCGGCCACGGGCCCCGGGGCGGGTGCCCCGGACGCTCCGGCCGATGAGGACACTGGAACCGGAGGAACGATGAGCTCGAAGAAGAAGTCGAAGAAGACCGCCGCGAAGAAGGGCGGCAAGGCGCGCAAGGGCAATGGCCGCAAGCCGCCGCTGCGCGTCATGACCGGCGGGAAGAAGAAGGGCCGCCGGCTCTCGGACGCGGAGTCGCGCGCCATCGACGAGACGAACGCCGCAGCGTCCGGCGCGGACCTCTCGAAGCACGAGCGGAAGGACCGGGACAGGGACCCGCGCCTGCCGGCGGTGGGCGAGAAGCTCTTCCGCACGTACAAGGGGGAGGAGCTCGTCGTCGACGTGCTCGCGGCCGGCTTCCGGTTCAAGGGAGAGGAGTACCGCTCCCTCTCGAAGCTCGCCGGAGCCATCACCGGCTCGAAGGCCATCAACGGCTTTGCGTTCTTCAAGCTCCTCGTGCCGCGCGGCAAGGCCGTCTAGCCGGCGCGGCGCAACCGTGAAACCCTACATCGCGAAGAGCCCCCACAAGAGGCCGTGCGACCTTTGCGGGTCCGCGATCCTCGTCGGCGACCGCGTGAAGCCGTGGTGCTGGACGAGTGAAGACGGACCCGGGGACGGCTACGGCGGCATCTGCCGGACGCACGTCACGTGCTACACGATCGGCGCGCGAGAGGAGCTCATGGTCGAGGCCCTTGTGGACTTCGAGGACGCGGACGAGGCGCGCTGGAACAACTCCGACGCCGGCGCGGCCGTCGGGGACTCGATACCGGACGACCAGTACCTGCTTTCCATCGAGGCCGCCGCCGCCCTCGCGGCGGACCGGCTCGCGCGGCCGACGACCTCGCTCTCCGAGGTCGAGCGGCGCATCACCGCCGCCATGGAGCGCATCCCGGTCGCCGGCACGACGCACGTGAACGGCGAACACCAATCGGCCTACAACCTCGCCAGGCACGTGCTCACGACGATCCGCACGGCCGCCGAGGGCGACCCGTACGCGTGGCTGGTGCGGAAGTGACGCGGACGTCGATCGAGTGGACCGACGCGACGTGGAACCCGACCCGCGGCTGCTCGCGCGAGTCGCCCGGCTGCGTCCACTGCTACGCCGAGACGATGGCCGGGCGGTTCGCGGCGGCGTGGGGCTCTCCGGAGATCGTGAAGCCGGACGGCACGTGGTCCGGCGTGCTCGCGCTCGTCCCTGACAAGCTCCTCGAGCCGCTCTCGTGGCGCGCGCCGCGGCGCGTCTTCGTCGACTCCGCGTCGGACCTCTTCCACCCGGCCGTGCCGGACGAGTTCATCGACAGCGTCTTCGCGGTGATGGCGTGCTCTGAGTTCATGCACCGCTGCCGGCGGCGGGAGTGCGACCACGACTCCATCGCGTGCTCGGACGCCCTCGAACCGCCGGTGGGGCACGTGTTCCAAGTCCTGACGAAGCGGCACGAGCGGATGCTGCGGTACATGTCGACGCACGGGCGGCCGGAGCTCATCGTCGAGGCGGCGCACAATGACATCGGCCTCGGCCTTCACGACGACGCGCTCGAGAAGATGGAGTGGCCGCTGCGGAAGGTATGGCTCGGCGTCTCCGTCGAGAACCAGGCGTACGCGGACGAGCGAATCCCCGCGCTCCGCAAGACGCCGGCCGAGGTGCGCTTCATCTCCTACGAGCCGGCGCTCGGGCCGGTTGACTTCTCGGAGGCGCTCCGGTTCGACGCGGAGCGCGCCGGACTCGCCGACGACCCGCTCGCCGCGGTGATGCTCGCGCGGGCCGTCGAGGAAGGCCGCGGCGACGGCCCGCGCGGCGTCGACTGGATCATCGTCGGAGGGGAGTCCGGGCGCGGCGCGCGGCCGTTCGACGTGGCGTGGGCCCGCTCGACCGTCGCCGCGTGCAAGGCGGCCGGCGTCCCGTGCTTCGTGAAGCAACTCGGCGACAACGCCGGGCCGCATCTACACACTCGGCTCGGAAGGGGCGCGCACGCGAACGACGGCGAGTTCCTTGTGACGAAGGCAAAGGGCGGCGACATGTCCGAGTGGCCGGCGGACCTCCGGGTCCGGGAGTTCCCACGGTGAAGGTGCTCTTCATCCCCCACGTCGCGGCGCAGACGCACCGCCTCGTCGTCACCCTCGACGACGCCGAGGCGGCGATGCTCCGCGGCATCGTCGTCGCGCTCTGCACGCAACTCGAGGACCCGCCGCCGCCCGCGGCCGGCGCGCCGGTTCCGGCGCCGTCGCCGCCCGGACCGCGTCCGGAGCTCGGATGCCAGCACGGCCGCAAGCCGGGCCAACCGTGCCCGCACTGCATGGGCATCGCGACGTCACCGGCGGTGAAGCTGCAACCGAGGCAAAACCTCACCCGCGAGACGGCGCGGCTCGCCGGGTTCGAGGGCGACCCGTGTCCCGAGTGCGGGCAGTTCATGCTCGTCCGCAACGGCACGTGCCTGAAGTGCGACGGCTGCGGCGCGACGACGGGGTGCTCATGAGGACCGCGGTTGACTTCCGCCGCGTCGGCGCCGTAGCTTGGCGCCCGCTACGCATGGAGTACGATTTGACACCGATCACTTCCGGTTCGCCGTCGTGCGCTAACGAGGGCCCCTGGCTCTCCTCCGGCGTAGCAACCGACGGCCGCGGCGGCGAACCGGCGGGTGGGCGCCCATGAGCGGCCTCGTCTTCCGCAACTGGTCCCGGTGGCAGGGGAAGGGCTCCTTCGGCGACACGCTCCGCAAGCGCGGCGCTCCGTCGCGCACGAAGGGCCTGACGCCGGAGGAGATCGAAGAGAAGAAGCGCAAGCCGTTCGCGATGGGGTACGTCATCGTCGCAACCGCGCTCGACGACGAGTTCGCCGCGTTCGCGGAGCTCGTGGGCGGGGAGCGGGCGGAGTCCTACCTCGTGCGCGCGCTGCAATACGCCGGGCTGCACTCGGCCATCGCCGGAGAGATCCGCGTGCCGCGGCGGATGTTCGGCCGGCTCGTGCTCACGAAGAAGTGGGACTTCGTCTCCGACGCGGACGGCGACCTCGCCTTCGACGCGTTTCTCCAGTCCCACATATGCAGCGAAATCGAGCGTCCGGGATCGGAGTCCCGGACAAGTCCCGGACAAGCGTCCCGGACAAGTCCGGACACGGAATCCCGGACCGGCGCCGGCCTGGGTGCAAAGCCCCGCGCGCGCGGGGGTCTTGTCTTGTCGTGTCCTGACGTGTCATGTCCATCCCCCCCTGTCGTGTCTTCCGCGCCGCGCGCTCCGCACGCGGCCGGCAACGGCCTGGGGGGTCCGGCTTCGCCTTCGATCAACGGCGAGCGCAACGGCGTCGGCGGGGAGCCGCTCGCGGCCTCCGACGCCGCGGTGCTCAAGGTCATCCGGAAGCGGTACGGACCCGACCTCCCGGACGGGAAGTTCAAGACGAAGCTCGGGCGCGACCGCTGGACGCGCATCGAGGCCGCCGAGACGGACCACGACGCCGCGCGGCGGCTGATCGACGAGTTCACCGCCGACGACCCGGAGGCCGTCGCCAAGATCCGCAGGCCGTTCCGCATGGCCGCGAACGACCGCCGGCCGCCGGGGAGCTCCCGCAAGTGACCGCCGCCGAGAAGTTCCACGCGCTCGCGGCCAAGTACGCGGAAGTGTCCGCCACGTCGCCAGAGGGCGTCGCCATCGCGCTCGAGATGGACTCGCTCAAGCGCGACATGGCCGAGGAGCGCGCCCGCACGGCGCCGGCGGCGAAGAGCTCGAGGCCGTGGCGTGGCCGCGTTCCAGAGAAGACGCAACGCGAGTACCGGCCCAGGCGCACGTACGCGCCGCGGTGCCCGGCGCCGCGGTCCGACCATCAAGCCGCCGCCGCGAACGAACGCGACGACGACGAGCTCCCGTTCGGAGGTCTTGCATGAAGCGGATTGTGTTCCTCGGGAAGTCGAAGCAGTCGTCGATCGACGCGTGGGACTGGCTCTACCGCACACAGGGCCCGCGCTTCGAGGCGACGCTCGTCGTCGACCACCGAGAGGTCCGGCCATGCGACCTCCTCGTGTCGTTCCTCTATCCGCGCCGCGTGCCGGACGAGGTCCGCGCGCGGGCGCATCTCGCCCTGAACTTCCACCCCGCGCCGCTGCCGCGCTACCGCGGCCTGTGGGGATGCTCGCGGGCCATCCTCGACGGCGCCGGAGAGTTCGGCGTCACGGCGCACGAGATGGTCCGCGAGTTCGACGCCGGCTGCATCGTCGCTGAGCGGCCGGTGCTCATCTGCCGGAACGACACGGCGGAGTCGCTCGACCGCCGGGCGCAAGAGGTGCTGTTGGCGTTGTTCAAAGACACGGTCATGCGCCACGTGGAAGGCCACGCGCTCCCGCTCGTCCCGCAGCCGGTCGTCGCGGCTCCGCCGACGCGCGCGGAGCTCCAAGCGAAGAAGGAGCTCTTTGCCGACGACGACGCCGAGACGGTCGAGCGCAAGGCGCGAGCGTTTTGGTATCCGCCGTACTCCGGCGCCCGCGTGCGGCTCGGCGGGGAGTGGTTCACGGTCGCGCCGCACGCCGTCGCCGAGGCGCGCTCCGCCGGCAAGGCGGGTGCGTAGTGGCGACGAAGGCCAAGCCGAAGAAGCCGAAGGAACCCGAGCCGATCGAGTGGGGCCTCTGCGACACGTGCGGCGCGCTCGTCGCGTGGCCCGGCGCGGACGTCTCGTGCGACTCCGGCGAGGAGTGCGACGGCGTCTACGTGCGGAGCGATGAAAACGGCAAACCTCTGGAGGACATGCGATGAACATCCTGCAGCGGCTGCTTCTCGCGGCCAAGTGCGCGCCGCTTCCGCCGCCGCCGTCGGACGCGCGGATCGTGGAGCTCGCGCTCCGCGCCATCGAGGCGGAGGCGGAGTTCCTCGCCGGCGGCCGTGCGCCGCCGCCGGACCGGCCGACGTGTCTGCACGCGTTCGACGCGATGGGGTCGCATGGCCGCGACGACGCCATCGACTGGCGGGTCGGCGCCGGGGCGCGCGCGCTCCTCGGCATGAGCGTTCTGGAATTCGAGGCGGCCCGGACCGAGATCGCCGCGTACAACGCCGCCCTGCTCGCGCAGGGCCGGATCGACGACGCGCTCCGGTCGGAATACAACCAGGCGCTCGACGACTACCTCGAAGCCACCGGCCGCAAGAGGCGCTACGAGAAGCAGACGCCGGAGCAGCGCACCGCGAACGCGGCCGTCATCGCGGCGGCCGGGCCGGCTCCGGCGGTGGCGTCATGAACCGGTCCGAAGCGGACGAGGAGAGGTTCCGGGACACTGTCCAGAAGCTGCACCTGCTCTGCTCGCTCGTGCCGCCGTCGGCCGACGTCGCGTTCGTGCGGGACGAGCTCGCGAAGTGCGACTCCTTCGGGCACATCCTCGACCCCACCGCGTACCGGAACAACATGGACGACCGCGAGGCGCTCAAGGAGCTCGCGTCGAAGGCGGCGGCGTTCTCCGCCGCGGCCGAGAAGTTCGTCGCGACGGTCGGCGAGCTCCTCGCGAAGCGCGCGAAGGCCGGCGGTGGCGCGTGAGCAAGAGCTACGGCGAGAAGCTCGCGGAGCAGGCCGACGACGCGTTCCGCGCGACCGTGCGGCGGATGCACGACGACGCGAAGCACGGCCGCATCGGCGAGATGGAGTTGGCGCACGCGACGACGGCGCTCGCGATCGTGGCGGCGGAGCACGTGGGGCACGCGCTCGGAGTGCTGGAAGGGTTCGCGGCCGGCTGCCCGGAGGTCCGCGACGCCGTGAACGCGTGCATCAAGCTGGTGCGCGAGCAACTCGAGGAGGCGCTCGCGGCGCAGCGCGAGATCGTCCGGAAGACCGGCGGAGGCGGCTGGTGAAGCTCCTCCCCATCTCGCGCCCCGCGTTCCCGCCCGACGACGAGCTCTTCGACGTCGAGGTCGAGTTCCGCAACGCCCTGCGCGCCGGCCGCGTGACGAACCACGGCCCGCACGTGCAGGAACTCGAGCGCCGGCTCGCGGCGCGGCTCGGCGTGCGCCACGTCGTCTGCGTCTCGTCCGGCACGGCCGCGCTGGTCGTCATGCTCAAGGCCGCCGGCGTCCGGCCGGGCGACGAGGTCATCGTCCCGAGCTTCACGTTCTGCGCCACGCCGCACGCGGTCGCGCTCGCCGGAGCCGTGCCGGTGTTCGCCGACGTCGAGGCGACGACCGGGATGCTCGACCCGCAGGACGTCGAGCGCCGCATCACGCCGCGCACGAAGGCGATCATGCCGGTCGACGTCTACGGCGAGCCGTACCCCGCCGGCTGGCTGCTCGGGTTCATGCGGCCCGGCTCCGACCGCGCCGCGATCGACATCCTCGCGGACTCCGCGCCGTCGTTCGGGGCCGTGCCGTCCGGCGGAGCTCCTCCCCGGGCCCGGGCGTACTCGTTCCACGCGACGAAGCCGTTCTCGACGATGGAGGGCGGCTGCATCGCTACCGACGACGAGGGCATCGCGTCGCGCGCCGCGAAGATCGCGCACTTCGGTATCTGGCCGTCGGGCCTCGCTCAAGTCGTCGGGACGAACGCGCACATGCTCGAAGTCTCGGCGCTCGTGGGCCTCGCGGCGCTACCGCTGCTCGACGAGGCGCTGCGCCGACGCCGCGCGGTCGTCTCGCGGTACTTCTTCGGGCTCCGGGAGTCCGGCGTCCGGTTTCTGCACGTGCCCGACGTCCTGCGCGGGACGTGGTGCTACTTCCCCATCCTCCTCGCCAACGAGTCGCGGCGGGAGCAGGTGCGGTTCCGGCTCGAGGCCCGCGGCGTCGAGGCGCGGCCGTACTACGTCGAGTGCCACACCATGCCAGCGTACAAGTCGCAGACGCCGCTGCCGGCGACGGAGGGGCTCTCGCGGCGCGTGCTCGCGCTGCCGGTGTATTCCGACCAAAGCGACGAGGAAGCCGCGTACGTGATCGACGCGGTGAAGGAGGCGGTGCTGTGAACTTCCACGATCCACGACTTCCGGCCGCCGAAGCTGCGCCGGTGTTCACGTGCGGGTGCGTCGTCATCGGCCCTGGCCGGTTCACGAAGCTCGACGGGACGCCGGCTCCGGACGTGCCTGGACATTGGGAGGTCGCGCTGTGCCCGCCGTGCATCGAGGAGGCCCGCCGCCGGGCCGAGGAGCGCGAGCGCCTCGTCGCCGCCGCGAACACGGGAAGGAGCGCCTCGTGAAGATCCTCGTCGCGGGCGCGGGCGGCTACCTCGGCATCCCGCTCGTCGCGCGGCTGCTCGGCGACGGCCACGAGGTCGTCGCTCTGGACCGGTTCTTCTTCGGCCGGGAGCGGTTCCTGGCGGAGTGGGCGAAGGCGACGATCGACGCCGCCGAGGGACGCATGGCCGGCGACCCTCCGGGCCGCGCCGACGCGCTGCTCCGGAGCCGCTTCGTGCAGGACGACGTCCGGACGTTCGACCAGTCGCTGCTCGACGGCGTGGAGGCGGTCGTCGACCTCGCCGGACTCTCGAACGACGCGTGCGGCGACCTCTCGCCGGACCTCACCACGTCGATCAACCGGCACGGCGCGGCGAAGCTCTTGCGGCAGTCGATGGAGATGGGCGTCCGGCGGTACGTGTACGCGTCGAGCGCGAGCGTCTACGGTCACGGCGTCCGCGAGGCGCTCAAGGAGGACGACATCTGCGTCCCGCAGACGGAGTATGCGCGGGCCAAGTTCGACCACGAGCAGTACGTGTCGTTCCGCGCCGGCGGCGTGAAGACGTTCGAGCCGGTCATCCTCCGCAACGCCACGCTCTACGGCGTCGCGCCCAGGATGCGCTGGGACCTCGTCGTCAACGTCATGACGATGCGCGCCTGGAAGGACGGAGTGATCTACGTCATGGGCGGCGGCGAGCAATGGCGGCCCCTGCTCCACGTCGACGACGCGGTCGACGCCGTCGTCGCGGCGCTCATCGAGCCGGCCGCGCACGTGGCGCACCGGGTGTTCAACGTCGGCGAGACGAACATGCGCGTGCGCGACATCGCGGCGCGAGTGAAGAGCGCGATCCCCGAGGCCGTCGTCCACGACATCCCCGACGGCCCCGACAAGCGCGACTACCACCTGAGCTTCGACGCGTTCCACCGCGCGACGGGGTGGCGTCCGCGGTGGGACGTCTCCGCCGCGCCAGCCGACATCGTCGCTGCGCTGCGGACCGGCCGCGTCCGCGCGGACGACCCGACGGCGTACACGGTCCACTGGTACAAGTCGATCATCGAGTGGGAAACCCGGCTGCGGGACCTCGCGATCGGCGGAAAGGTGCTCGCATGAACAACCGACACGCGGTCGTCCTCGTCGGCGCGGCGCTCGCGATGGCCGCTCCGGACCCGCCGCCGCGGCGGAGCACGTGGGACCGGCCGAAGAACTACTCGAACGACCGCAAGCGCGAGAAGGCCGAGAAGGCGAACAAGGCCGCCCGCAAGGCGCGCCAGAGGAACCGCCGGTGAGCGGGGCCGAGTCGGCCTTCATCGTCGGACCGGACCCGCGGTCGCCCGAGCAACTCAAGGCGCTCTTCGCGAAGTCGCTCGACATGGCGGACGCGGACGGACGGCTCCTCGTGTTCGTGGCGCAGACGGGTGAGCTCCGCGCGAACGCGCTGGTGATCCTCTCGTGCGAATTGAAATGGATGGGGCAAGTGGTCGGCTTCGGCATCGCGGCGGCGCGGCGCGCCGGCGCGTCCGAGGCGGACCTGATGGACATCGTGACGATGGCGCTGGAAAGCGAGCGCGGATGAACATCGTCATCTCGACATGGTGGTTCCCGGTCTGCGTCGGCACGTACCTGCTGCGCGCCGCGGTGCGCGCCGGACACGAGGTCCGCACCGTCGGGCCGACGAACGGCGACCGCATCCCGTGGGAGGAGGAGCTCTCCTTCCCCGGCGCCGGCGTCATGCCCGACTCCAAGAACCAGCGCGACGCGGAATCGTTCGCCGCGTGGAGCGACTTGTGGATCGACGTCGACGGCGGCTGGTTCCTGCAGGCGCAGCTCGGGGCGGACCGCCGCGTCGGCGTCGCCACCGATCCGCACATCGGGGCCAGGTTCCCCGACTACTCCGGCGAGCGCATGCGGAAGTTCACGGACCGCGTCTACATGATGCAGTCGCCCTACTGCGCGCCTGGCGACGGCTGGCTGCCGTACGGGTTCGACCCGGAGTGGCACAAGCCGGCGGCGGCCGTCCCGGACTTCGACGTCACGAACCTGGGCGCGTGCTATCCGGAGCGGATCGAGCTGAGCGCGCGGCTCCGAGCCGCGGGGCTGCGCGTGCTCGGGCCGGAGCGGGCGACGATCGGGCCGGCGTACGCCGCGGAGCTCCGCCGCGCGCCGGTCGCGGTCGTCTGGCCGCTCGCCGACGACCTGCCGTGCCGGGTGTTCGAGGCGGCGGCGTGCGGCCGGCGCGTGCTCACGGCGGCAGGGTTCGATCTTCACGCGCTGCAATGCCGCGGCGTGATGCAGATGGGGGCCGGCACGGACCTCGACGCGTGGGTGCGCGTCGCCGGCGACATGATCGAAGACGCGGAGGAGAACGAAGACGCCGCGCGCTCGGCCGTCGAGTGGGTCAAGCCGCACTCGTGGGACGCGCGCCTGGCGCAACTCATCGAGGGAAGGGTCCGGCCGTGACGCCGGCGCAGTTCGACGTGTTCATCCACGCCACCCACCGGCCGAAGAACGCCGTCGACGGCGGCTTCCTCGTCTGTCGAATGCACGGCGGCATCGTGCCGCGCGCGCCGTTCCACGCGACCGGCCCGAGCGGCGAGGTGCTCATGAGGCGGCTGCCGGGCCGCGTCGTCCTCGGACTGCTCGTGCGCGGGTGGATCCGTCCCGGGCCGGAGATCGAGATCGACGGCGCGAAGTGGACGAAGCTCGTGCCGACGCAGCGAGGCATGTTGGCGATGATGACCGTCGGGACCGGTGCGGCGTGACGCGGCCGACGCGCAAGGAGCTCCTCGCGGCGCTCGCGCCGTTCGCGGCGTTCCCGTTCGACAAGTTCATCGACTGCGCGAACGCGGCGTCGCCGAAGAAGCCGCCGCACCGGCGGTCGATCGGCGTCTTTTGGTCCGACGCCAGGCGCGGCGCGATCCTCGAGAGGGAGCTCACCGTGGAGCACTTCGCCGCGGCGCGCCGCGTCGTGAAGGCGGCGCGGAGATGAACGCCGACTGCCCATGCCGGGACGGGTTCCTCGAGTGGATCGGCACGACGCGGCGCGAGTTCGCGGCCGTGCCGGTGGAGCTCCGGCCGCACGCGAAGCGCGTCGCCTTCCCGGCGCCGTGGGTCTACATGTACCGCTGCCTGAAGTGCTGCGCGACGTTCACGTCGCCGCTCGAGCCGATGGCGGGCCCGAGCGGCCTGCTCGGCGCGCCGGGGAGCGTGCTCGCGTGACGCCGTTCGAGGAGCACCCGCTCGCGTGGTCCGCGCTCTTCGCGCTCGACTTGACGGTCTGCGCGGTCGCGGTCTGGATGACGTTCACCGAAAGGGAGCCGATGGCCGACGAGTTCAAGTGCTTCTGGATTGAGCGCGCGAACCGCGGCGGCCTCGCCGTCTGGAAGCGCATCGACAACGGCGAGATCCGCGAGTCGATGGACTCGTGGGGGCCGGGTGCGCTGTTCGCCGAGGCGGAAGCGCCTGACGACGTCCACGTCAAGACGCCGGACTCGTGGGCGAACCTCCGAACCTGGGCGCGCACGGGCGATCCCAAGCGACCTGAGACGTTCACGGCTCGACCGTCGATCCAGACGCACGGCCCGAAGCCGTGGCACGGGTTCCTCACGAACGGCGTGCTGCGGAGCGTGCCGTGAGCGGCGAATCCGAGGACGACGACGTCGAGTGCGACTTCGTCATCAACGGCGACGACCGCCACGGCTACGGCTACCGCTGCGCGTGCGGCTCGAGGAACCTCGGCTGCCGCTACGTGACACGGGCGGCCGTCGAGGAGGAGCGCGACTACCACATGGGCCTGAAGCCGCGGCCGGAAGTGCTCGGGCCGCCGGAGCCGCCGTCGAGCATGATTTCGGTGCGCGTCACGATGAAGGGATGGGGCACGCCATGAACGACGCCGCTCGCTGCCGCGCAGTGAACGCGACCGACCGCCGTTGCCGCTACCGCGGGACGCACAAAGGACGACACGCGCCGCCCGACTCTCCGAAGTCCGAGTTCATGCAGTGCTCTCGGATGCGGTGCCACGGCGCGGCCCTCGCGGATGAGTCGGAGTGCTTATCCTGTTATCGCGATGACGACGAGCACGTCGACGAGTGGTCCATGTCTGGCGTGTTCGTGCTGAACCAGGGGACGTCGTGAGCGACTACCGCGTCTTCCTCACGCGCGAGGCGCTGCCGATCGGCGGCGAGTGCGAGGGCCTCTTCGTCATGCTCAACCCGTCGACGGCGGGCGAGGTCGTCGACGACCCGACGATCCGGCGCTGCACCGGGTTCGCGAAGCAGTTCCGCTGGACGCGCTACACCGTGGTGAACCTCTTCTCGGCGCGCGCGACGGACCCGGCGGAGCTCCTCGCGATGAAGGACCCGGTCGGGCCCGACGGCGCCGTGGCGCTCGACGCCGCGCTCTCGCGGTTCCCGGCGCCGGTCGCCGCGTGGGGCGCCGTCGACGCGCGCCTCGCGTGGCGCGTGGCGGAAGTGCTCAAGGAGCATCCGTCGGTCGCGTGGCGGTGTCTCGGGACGACGAAGGCCGGCGCGCCGCGCCACCCGCTCTTCGTGCCGGCGGCGCAGGGCCTCGTGACGTGGGACGCGGCGGCGTGGCTCGCCGCAAGGGGGACGACGTGAACGGAACAAGGAGGACGACATGGCGCTCGTGACGTTTGAAACCGCTCGTGAAATCTGGCTCGCGTACGACGAGATCGCGAAGGCGGAGAAGCTCATTGCCGAGATGCACGAGCAGATGGCGCGGTACGACTGCCCGAACCCGCGCGACTTGTTCGGCCACCGGCGCTGCCTGCAGCTCGGAGTCCCGAGCGGCGACAACTCGCACCGCCTCTTCGACGTGCAGCCGGAGCTCGCGATCACGTGCATCAAGGCGCACATCGCCGGGAAGCGCGCCGTGCTCGAAGCGGCGAGCGAGCGCGCCAGGGCGGAGCTCTCCGGAGCGCCGGCGTCGTGACGCACCCGCTCGTCGCCGAGCTCCGCGAGCGGCAGGCGCGCAAGCTCCACCGCGCCCGAGCGTGGAAGGCGCGCCGTCCGGCGGACAACCGGCCGCGTGGGATCGTCGAGGCCGTCCGCACCCGCTCGAAGCCGGGGGGCCACCCCCCGGCCCGTTTGAGCTCGCCGGAGGCTAAGAATAGCAAACGATGCCGCCCCGGACGGTGGGTCTAAGTCGTTACAGGATAAGGAGTTACGTTGACGCCGAAGATCGAGGAGGGAACTCCGAGACCGTCCCGCCTCAAGGCCGGGGGCGCCGCCCGCCGGCGCAACGTGGAGCCGCGGCGAGCCCGGAAGGCCCCGACGGCCGGGCCGAGCGCCGCCGGTGGAGCGGCGGCCCCGTCGGGAGGCGCCGGACCGGCCCAGGCGACGTCCGCCGGCTCGTGTCCGCGGTGCCTGTGCGCTCTCTTCTTCATGCCGGAGGTTCCGGGCGTGCCGATGGGGTTCCATCAGGACTGGTGCGAACTGCGGCGGAAGCGGCAACCCCGACGCCGAGGTCGGGCGCCGGGAGCTCCGGCCTCCTGGCGGAAGACACGCCTCGGGAGGTCCGCCCGGATCGAGCAGGCGGCGATCGATTTGCTCGTGATGGTGGACAAGTTCGACAACTGCCACGGTCCGAAGTTCGGCACGAGCGAGCCGTGCGCCCGCATCCGGTCCCGGCACTTCGAGTGCAACTGCGCCATCTCCAGGCTCCGCGCGCTGCTTGGCGGCGGGCGGCGGTCGAAGTCGTGACGGTCCGCATTCTCACCGGGGACGCGCTGACCATCCTGCGGTCGATGTCGGACGAGCAGATCAACTGCGTCGTCACGTCGCCGCCGTATTTCGGTCTGCGCGACTACGGAGTGGCCGGTCAGCTCGGACTCGAAGCGACGCCGGTCGAGTACGTCGAAGCAATGGTCGGCGTGTTCCGAGAGGTCCGGCGGGTGCTGCGGAGCGACGGCACTCTCTGGCTGAACATCGGCGACTGCTACGGCCGCGGAAATGGCATCAAAAGGAAAGACCTCGTCGGCATCCCTTGGCGCGTCGCCTTTGCACTGCAAGCGGACGGATGGTGCCTCCGCAGC
>Ga0184628_10000091_pt1 | contig 47753 bp, 43 predicted proteins | sample PLM4_5_b1_FD_133149 | JGI IMG/M metagenome (GOLD analysis project Ga0184628, IMG submission 133149) | Groundwater sediment microbial communities from an aquifer in East River, Colorado, USA - PLM4_5_b1 | ecosystem: Environmental > Terrestrial > Soil > Riparian zone | place: USA: East River...
AAGTTCACGCCCTGCCTCAGAAAAATAGAACCCTGTACTAGCCCGCTTTTTTCATGCTCGCGCGAGCCACTTCGCCGGTTTCCATCAATTGCTTGAATCGGCGCAGGGCATCCTCGAGTACCGCACCAGGCCTGTCTCCAAAGATCGAAGCCACGGCGGCTCCGATCCTGCCCGCTGGCAGACTGTACTCGAGAGTGATCCGTACGACGGTTCCATCACGACCCGGTGCGAACCGCACGTATCCGGCCGTCTCGATACCGGCACCTTCCTTTGAACGCCAACCGATCATTTCGTTCTCACGATCGACGGTGATTTCCGAATCCCAGCTCAATTCGATTCCAGGACCACGGATTGTCCAGCGCGACCAGGGCTCTCCGATGTCTTTCACGGAGGTCAGCACGTCCGTAATCTTCGGCAGATTTTCAACGTTACGCCAGAACGCATAGAGCTCCGATGTCCGGCGACCGACTTCAATCGATCGTTTCAATTTTATGCCGGAATATCGGCCTGACCGTTTGGCCAACGAATGAACAACGGCTGCCCCTGAGGCTGCAGCTGCAAGGAGCAGGAGCTTTCGATTCGCCATCGTTTTGTTGAGAATACGCATTGGGAAATTCCTCGGCGAGTCCGACTTCATGGCTTCATGACCACTTTGATGCATTCGTCTTCCTTCCTCTGGAACATGCGGTAACCCCGAGCGGCATCGTCGAGTTCCAGACGGTGGGTAATCACAAATGAGGGATCGATTTCATCATTCCGGATTTTATCCAGCAGCGGCTTCAAGTAGCGATGCACGTGGGTCTGTCCCATTCGAAGCGTCAGACCTTTCGCGAAGGCGGCCCCGATCGGAAATTTATCGATCAATCCGCCATAGACTCCAGGCACGGACACCGTTCCGCCCTTGCGGCAGGACTGAATGGCCTGCCGCAATGTATTCGAGCGGTCGGTCTCCAGCATCAGCGCCTGTTTTGCACGATCATAGATGGCGCCGGCGGTATGGCCATGAGACTCCATTCCCACGGCGTCAATGCAACGGTCCGGACCGCGTCCGGCAGTGCGGTCCTGGAGGCCTTCGAGAACGTCGACTTTCCGGTAATCCAAAATCTCTGCGCCTGAACGCGCCGCTTTTTCCAGCCTCTCTGGAATCGCGTCAATGGCAATGACACGTCCCGCCCCGAGCAGAAATGCGCTCTTGATCGCAAACAGGCCAACCGATCCGCAACCCCAGACGGCAACCACGTCTCCGGACCGGATGTCGCAATTTTCCGCAGCCATATAACCGGTCGGGAAGATATCGGAGAGAAAGAGGGCCTGCTCGTCGGAGATCTCGTCAGGGATCCGGATTGGACCGACATCCGCAAAGGGGACTCGAACATACTCCGCCTGCCCTCCGGCATATCCGCCATACAGATGGGAATAACCAAAAAGCGCCGCGCCGGAATGGCCGTAAAGCAAATCGCCCATACCTGCGTTTGGATTCGTGTTGTCACAGGCAGCCCACATCTGCTGGCGGCAAAAGTAGCAGCGTCCGCATGCAATCGCAAAGGGGACGACGACCCGCTCCCCCTTCTGCAGGTTATGAACGCTCTTACCGGTCTCCACGACTTCACCCATGAACTCGTGGCCGAGAATATCTCCTTCTTCCATGGTGGGAATATATCCGCCGTAGATATGGAGATCCGATCCACAGATCGCAGTCAGCGTGATCCGGATGATTGCATCATGGGGATTCACGATCTCCGGATCCGGAACCGTGGAGACTGCGATCTTTTCCTTGCCCATCCAGCAAACGGCGCGCATGGCTAGTTCGCCTCGGCAACGGTGTACCACCTAGTGGCCCGGACCGTGGACCCTGCAGTAGCGGTGACAACTATCCCCACAATAATCCACCAGAGCATGGCCATACTCCTTTCGAACTGAATTGGGATTGTGCAATTTGGATGCCGCGGTTCAGGCGGGCCGTAGACGACCCACTCTCGACGCAAAGTGGCTCGCTACGGCCCTGTTGGATCGGACTATCGGCTGCGGCTGCGCGTGCGTGCGGCCTTTTTCGCTGCCATCGACAGATCCGCGTGGCCGCGCTTACGCGCGGACGCGCGTGTCTGTCGAGCCAACGCTGTTTTCGATGCGGCGGTGGAACCTTCCCGTCGCAGCGCCCTTTCTGACGCCTGCGATCGAGTGGGATTCGGCTGGGCTCCCGAGTGCGATCGTTCTGTTACCAGCTGGGCGCTATGCCGCGTCGCCGCGCTGGTCGTTCCTCTTTTAGGCGGCTTCAAAGCCACCCCGGCACGACGTGCCTTGGAAAGTCCGATGGCAATGGCCTGTTTCGCCGATCGGGCTCCATGCTTTCCTTCGCGGATGTGATCCATCTCTTCGCGTACAAATTCGCCGGCCTGAGTCGATGGGGACTTCCCCTCGCGTTTATCGCGTGCCGCCCTTTCCAAAGTCTTTCGTTCCGGCATCGGTCTTTCTCCCTTCAATGTGATTTCGAACCAGGGACAAGCGTGCAACTGAACTTCCATTTGGGTGGCATTTCCCGGGTTACGGTATTATGGCCAGCAATGTCGAATCGTGAAGCGATGCAGGACCTTGTGGCGGAACTCCGAAAAAAGCTCGAGGTCGTTAAGAAGGGCGGTGGCGAAGCGGCCGTTCAACGTCACAAGGGCCGCGGCAAGATGTTCGTTCGCGAACGGATCGAATCCCTGGTCGATGCCAATACGCCATTCCTCGAAACCAGCGCGCTTGCGGCCAACGGCATGTATAACGACGAGGCACCGTCGGCAGGAATCGTGACCGGTACTGGAGTCATCCAGGGTCACCAGACGATGATCATTGCCAACGACGCCACGGTCAAAGGCGGCACGTACTTTCCAATCACCGTGAAGAAGCATCTTCGAGCGCAGGAAATCGCGTTACAGAACAATCTGCCATGCGTTTACCTGGTCGACTCCGGGGGCGCCTTTCTCCCGCTGCAGGCGGAAGTGTTTCCGGACCGCGAGCACTTTGGCCGCATTTTTTACAATCAGGCCAAAATGTCGGCCGCAGGCATTTATCAGGTTGCCGCGGTACTCGGCTCCTGCACCGCAGGCGGAGCCTATGTTCCAGCCATGAGTGATGAAGCGGTGATCGTTCGCAACCAGGGAACCATCTTTCTTGGAGGCCCTCCCCTCGTAAAAGCCGCCACCGGCGAAGAGGTGACAGCGGAAGATCTGGGCGGCGCCGATGTTCATTGCAGGGTCTCCGGCGTAGCCGACCACCTCGCCCAGAATGACGCGGACGCCATGCGTATCGTTCGAGAAATATTCCGATCGATACCCGCTGCAAAACGCCAGTCGCTTCAGGTTTCCGAACCTGAAGATCCTCATTACGATCCCAAAACGATTTACGACATCGTGCCAAGCGATCGAAAACAATCCTACGACGTCCGGGAAATCATCTCCCGCATCGTGGATGCCAGCTGGTTCCACGAGTTCAAGGCGCTCTACGGCCAGACCATGGTTTGCGGATTCGCTCGAATCTGGGGCTACGCGGTTGGAATCCTGGGAAACAATGGAGTGCTTTTTTCCGAAAGCGCACTCAAGGCCACTCACTTCATCGAGCTGTGCTGCCAGCGCAACATACCGATTGTGTTCCTTCAAAACATCACCGGCTACATGGTCGGTAAAGCGTTTGAGCGCGGCGGCATTGCAAAGGACGGCGCAAAAATGGTCAGCGCCGTTGCCAACGCGTCGGTGCCGAAATTTACGATCGTCGTCGGCGGTTCCTATGGTGCCGGAAATTACGGCATGTGCGGACGAGCCTTTGGTCCCCGGCAGCTCTGGATGTGGCCGAACGCTCGCATCTCCGTGATGGGCGGCGAGCAGGCCGCGCACGTTCTGCTGCAGGTGAAGATGGAGCAAAAATCCATGTCTCCGAAAGAACAGGAGGAATTCATGAGACCGATGCTGGAGAAATACGAAGCTGAGGGAAACGCGTATTACAGCACGGCTCGATTGTGGGACGATGGCGTCATTGATCCCGCCGACACGCGCATGGTGCTGGCCCTCGGCATCTCCGCAGCGATGAATAAACCCGCGGAAGAAACGAAGTTCGGCGTTTTCCGGATGTAAATTCGGAAGTGAACGACAATGATTAAGAAAGTTCTCGTAGCGAACCGCGGCGAAATTGCGATTCGGATTTTTCAAACGCTGCGAGAGATGGAAATCGAGTCCGTCGCGGTATTCACGGAAGCGGATGCCGCCGCACTGCATGTTCGTTCCGCCGGCCGATCTATCCAAATCGACGACTATATCGATCCCAGGGCAATTGTCCGGGCTGCGCAGGAAAGCGGCGCGGACGCCGTACACCCGGGATATGGATTTCTTTCTGAGAGTCCCAGCTTGTCCTCCGCTTGCGAGTCTGCAGGGATCGCCTTTATCGGACCCCGTACGGAAACAATCCGGAGCATGGGCGACAAAATCGCATCCAAACGTCTCATGCAGCGGGCGGGAGTGCCGACGGTGCCGAGCTGGGATCTCAATCCACCCGAAGCTGAATTTCCGGTGCTCGTCAAAGCTGTCGGGGGAGGGGGTGGCAAAGGCATGCGACTGGTGGAACATCCATCCGAGCTTGCCGAAGCGATATCCGCGGCGTCGCGTGAAGCAGGCAACGCCTTTGGAGACGACCGGGTATTCATCGAGAAGTATGTTCGCAATCCACGCCACATCGAGTTTCAGATCCTCGGCGATACGCACGGCAACGTCATCCATGTCTTCGAGCGCGAGTGCTCCATACAGCGAAGGTATCAGAAGATCATCGAGGAAACGCCGTCGCCCGCCCTGTCTCCGGAGCTGAGGGCGCGTATGGGCGAGACCGCGGTTGCGGCAGCGCGAGCGGCAAGCTATGTCAATGCAGGGACGGTTGAGTTTGTGCTGGATCCCGGCGGCGAGTTTTACTTTCTCGAAATGAATACCCGGCTTCAGGTCGAACATGCGATCACTGAGATGACGACGGGGCTCGATCTGGTGCGGGAACAGATTCTGATCGCCGACGGCAGGCGGTTGTCTCGAACACAGTCGGACATGCAGCAGATGGGACACTCGATCGAGTGTCGTATCTACGCCGAAGTTCCGGAGGAACACTTCAGGCCGGATACGGGTGTCGTTGCCGTCTACAGGCCTCCTGGTGGTCCAGGTATCCGACTGGACTCCGGAATCCAGGAGGGTTCCGAAGTCGGATTTCATTACGACCCGATGCTCGCGAAACTGATCGTCTGGGCCGGCGATCGCGATGCGGCAATCGAGCGGATGAAGCGTGCACTGTCCGAGTTCGTCATCCTCGGAGTTCGCAATAACATTGAATTCCTGCACCGCGTCATTTGCAGCGATGAGTTCCGCACCGGCAAATTCGACACTCAATTTCTGGAACGCCGGCCGGATCTGCTGAACGCTTCCACAATAGATATCCCGCCAGCAGCGCGGATTGTGGCTTCGCTGGAACCATTGAACGCCGGTCCTGGTACCGGACAGACGTTTAGCAATGTCTGGGCTTCAGGCGGCTGGCGGAATTCATGACGGACTTTACGATCCACGGTCGTGATGCAACGGGCGGCTGGATAGAAATCGACGGGAAAGCTCAGCGATTTTATGTGCATCGGAAGAAGGACGTGGTCGAGGTCTGGCTCGGCGGACGAACGTACCGTCTGATGCAAACTCAGACGGGACAGGAGTCCGATGGTTCAGGCGAAGTCCGCGCCCTGATGCCGGGCAGGATTCGCCGCATCGAGGTGAAGGCCGGCGAACGCGTTGCAGCAAAGCAACCGCTGGTGATCATGGAGTCGATGAAGATGGAAACCACTCTGGCCGCGCCGCGGGCTGGCATCGTCGCCGAAGTGAAGTGCACTGTTGGTCAGACTGTCGAAATGGGCGAGTTGTTGGTGGTGGTGGAGGTGTTGTAGGTGCGGTCTATGAAGCGGTGAGTGAATTGGAGGAGAAGAAGGAACAACTCCCCTCCTGGAACAGGAGGGGTGGCGCGCAGCGACGGGGTGGTAGATGAATCGAACGACTCTCCAGGAGAACTATTTCGACCTTACTACCACCCCGGCCTTCGGCCACCCCTCCTATTCCAGGAGGGGAGTTGAGTTGCTCCTCCTTACACTACTCGCTCACGTCTATGGTGAGCTGGTCATGGGATGACAGCAGTTCTCTCGCAATGACGAGCGTCTGTATCTCACTGGTACCCTCTCCGATCGTGCCCAGCTTCACGTCTCGATAAAACTTTTCCACCGGATAGTCCTTGATGAATCCATACCCTCCGTGGATCTGCAATGCCTCATTCGCAATTTGAACCGCGGCCTCCGACGCGAACAGCTTGGCCATCGCAGATTCCTTCGTGACGCGCTTCCCCTGATTCAACAGCCAGGCAGCGCGATACGTCAGGAATCGTGCAGCGTCGAGCGATATGGCCATATCGACGAGTTTCTTCTGGATCAATTGAAAATCCGAAATGTGGTGTCCGAATTGTTCACGCGACTTGGAATAGCTCAAAGCCGCATCGTAGGCGCCTTGCGCCATTCCTATAGCGAGGGCGGCGATGGATATGCGTCCACCGTCGAGCACCTTCATGCTGTCGATAAACCCTTCACCCGCGTTTCCCAATAGCTGATCACTGCCAAGCCGGCAATCCTCAAAGATCACTTCGCCGGTTGCGCTGGCGCGCAAGCCCATTTTTTCTTCCTTCTTGCCGACCCGGAAGCCTTCGGTCCCTTTCTCCACGATGAATGCAGAAATGCCATGGTTTTTCGTGGCGGCGTTTGTAACCGCCATGGCGATACAAACATCGGCATAGTGCGCATTCGTCGTAAACGTCTTGGAGCCGTTGAGCGTCCACTGTCCGTCGAAAACCGCACGGGTCTGGGTGCCGGAAGCATCGGAGCCGGCCGAGTGTTCCGTAAGTCCCCAACAGCCAAGCCACTCCCCCGAAGCGAGACGCGGAATGTAGCGCTTGCGCTGGCTATCGTTTCCGAACTTATAAATGTGGTTTGCGCAAAGCGATGTATGCGCCGCAAGAATAATGCCCACAGAGCCATCGACTCGAGAAAGTTCCTCGATGATGATGCAGTACTCAATGTAGCCGAGACCGGCCCCACCGAGGTCTTCCGGCAGGATCGCGCCCATATAACCAAGCGAGCCCAGCTTTTTGATGACGGCCAGCGGGAAGGTCTCCGAATCATCCCATTCCCGGACATGCGGTCGAATTTCAGCATTCGCAAATTCGCGAACCGCATGGCGCAATGCGATTTGTTCCTGCGTGAATGCAAAGTCCATATTGGAAATAGTAATGCTCCTGATGCGTTACAATGACGCGGAATCATGAAAAAAGTCCGAATTGCGAATGGTCAGGGTTTCTGGGGCGACTCGTTGCAGGCGCCAGTCGATCTGGTACGGCGTGGCCCCATCGACTACCTGACGCTGGATTACCTCGCGGAAGTCACGATGTCGATCATGCAAAAGCAGCGCGCCCGCGATCCGCGGCTGGGTTACGCGCGAGATTTCGTGTCGATGATCGAAGAAGTCCTGCCGGACCTGGTTGAACGCAAAGTCAAAGTCGTCGCCAATGCGGGCGGCGTGAACCCCAATGCCTGTCGGGATGCCGTGATCGAGGCCGTCCGGCGCAGAGGCTTCGGCGGAAAACTCAGGATCGCGGTCGTCGCCGGGGACGACATCATGTCCCGCCTGGATGATTTCATCAGTCGCGGGGTCGAACTGAAAAACCAGGACACTGGCGAACCGCTCGCTTCCGTGCGGTCGCAGGTTCAAAGTGCCAACGTCTATTTTGGCGGACGGGATATCGCCGAAGCTCTGGACAAGGGCGGCCAGATCGTCATCGCTGGCCGGGTAACGGATACCAGCCTGTCGCTCGGCCCGATGATCCATGAGTTCGGATGGACACGCAACGACTGGGATCACCTCGCCGCGGGCACAATCGCCGGACACACCATCGAATGCGGGGCTCAATGCACTGGCGGCAACTGCCTCGTCGATTGGGACAGTATTCCTGATCTGGCCGACGTCGGCTACCCGATCCTCGAAGCTCAGCCGGATGGAACGTTCGTCGTCACCAAGCATGACGGAACGGGCGGGCGCATCACCGTCGCTGGGATTAAGGAGCAGCTTCTCTACGAAATGGGCGACCCGCGTGAGTACATCACGCCGGATTGCATCGCCGACTTCACGACGATTCAGCTTGAACAGGACGGAACAGACCGCGTGCGATTCTCCGGAATAAAGGGACGTCCTGCGACCAATCTCTATAAAGTCAGCGTGAGCTATTCGGCCGGCTGGAAAGCGATTGGATCGCTCGTCTATGCATGGCCCGATGCGTACAAGAAGGCTCAAGCGGCCGATCGCATTGTGAGGGAAAGACTAGACAGGCTTGGATTGAAATTCGACTCCCTGCGGACCGAATTCGTCGGCGTCGATGCGTGTCACGGCGTGCTTTCGGGAACACCGCCCCCCGATATAGCGGAGGTCTCGTTTCGTGTCGGTGTGCGATCCAAAGATAAACGAGCGGTCGAGCGATTCACGCGGGAAATTGCGCCGCTGGTACTCAACGGCCCGCCCACGGTCACAGGGTTCGCCGCGGGACGCCCAAAGGTTGAAGAGATCATCGCCTACTGGCCGGCGCTGATACCCAAGAGTGAAGTTCATGCGGAGATATCCGTTATAGAGGCTTGATGCATGCCTAGAGTGCAATTGTTAAAGCTTGCGCACGCGCGGTCCGGCGATAAGGGCGACACGGCCAACGTCGGCCTGATTGCGTACAAACCCGAATACTATCCGATTCTCGTCAAGCACGTGACGGCCGAGCGCGTGAAAGAGCACTTCAAGGGAATATGCCTGGGCGCGGTACAGCGCTTCGAAGTGCCGAATCTTCACGCTCTGAACTTCCTGCTTCACGAAAGCCTGGACGGCGGCGGCACGTTGTCCCTCAAGACCGACGCACAGGGTAAGACCTACAGCACCGCATTACTCCGAATGGAGATCGAAGTCGACGTTCTGTAGGCCCGATCATAGACCGCGCTACAGGGCTATCCCGTGTCGGACTTCGAACAGCGAGTCGCAGACGTTTCCGTGGATCACGCTCAGGTAGTGGACAACTATCGAGCTGCAAATGCAATCGCTCGACGTCACGAACGGGGTGAGGCAACAACGGAGGATTTACGAAAAGCCATGGTCTATTACCGTGAGCTCTTCAATGACTTGCTCGAAATGCAGGAGGCGCGACGGGCTTAGGAAACCTTTCGTTTGGCAGAGCCGAAGCTCGCGTCGCGCACCAAACGCGCGGCGCGAAGGGGGCCCGAACATCGCAACGGCTTGAATTGCCGGGATTCCAGGCTGTTGTAGCCGATAAAGAAATCAATGATTCGCTGAGATAGATTCGAATCAAAGCGCTCGACCGATCCCGACGGCGGCCTTCCGGTCTTTACCTCCAAAGGGATTGCGATAAAGCGATCGTTGCGTTCGGTTTTTCCCGCTTCGATCTGTTCCGCTTCGATAACGCCAAGCAGTTTCGCATGCATCCCGCAACCGACAAATGTCGGTATGTCGGTGAGCACTAGAACATCGAGCGGATCGCCATCCTCTCCTTTTGTCGAGGGAATGAATCCGAAAGGGTATGGGAAGCAGTATCCAGAGGGTAAGTTCTTGTCGAAGACAAACAGACCGAGAGTTTCATCGTATTTGAATTTTGAAGCACTCCCTCTGGGAGTTTCGATTACCACGTTCAAGTACTCGGACTTCGGACCGAATGGTGGAAGATGTGCAATAGCATCTCTGGACATCGCACAGTGCAACCGAGCAAGCGTGATTCCCTGTTGGCGTTGTGATGAGTTTTCCGACGCAAAAGGCCTGGACTGTCACACCCCGAGAACCATGTAGTGGTCATTTGCGACCATTTGAGGAAGTAAGGAATCAGAGGCAGGTATCTATGTCGGGTATCAAACTTTCACCAGATGTCTGGAAACATTTTCTGGAAGACTTCAGCAGGCGGCACGCCGGGTGGTGGGTTGAAATCGAAACCCACGATGTCGAGACGAAGGAAACCGTCACATCGCATATGACGAGGTTGCGTTCGATCGAACTGGATCTGGAGGATGAGAAGAATCCCCGCATCAACGTGACCGTTTTTTACAACAGCAAAGAGATTAAGCACATTCTGTTCCGGCCTTCGCAAGTCACATTGCATCTCTCGGAACAGGACGAGGAGGATTGCCTTCGGGTCCGATCGATCCATACAAAGACGGCAATTCGATTACTGGGCGAACATGTCAGGCCAATGCAGGATCTTCAGAGGCGGAAGAGTGTCGTGAGGTAGCACATCCCCTGGCAGGTCGATTGCGATACTAAACGTACTCCAGGCGGGAAGGAGCAATGCAATGAACCCGACTCTTCGAGTAGCGCTGTTTGTCATTGCTTTCAAGTAAGATAGGCCTCCCAGTCGGACTCAAGGGTCGGCTGAACAGGAGGTCCTATGAAACGAGTCACCGGTATTGGCGGCATCTTCTTCAAGGCAAGAAACGCGCCGGCGCTACAAGCCTGGTATAAGCGGCACCTCGGGATCGATGTCCAGGATTGGGGTGGAGCTGCGTTCGATTGGACCGACGCGGAGGGCAAGCCGGTCGCAGGCACAACGGCCTGGTTGATTAATCCCCAGGAAAGCGATCACTTTGCTCCAAGCGCTGCGCCGTTCATGATCAACTACCTCGTGGAAGACCTGCACGCCCTGGTCAAGGCCCTGAAGGAAGAAGGCTGCAATGTGCTCGAGAAGATCGACGAATCCGAGTATGGGAAGTTTGCCTGGGTCATTGATCCCGAGGGAAACAAGATCGAGTTATCGGAGCCACCTAAAGTTCAATAAGCGCGGCGTTTCAGATTAGAAAGCGTTTTACCGCATCAGCAACCTGGGATGCATCCTGCCAAACCATCCAGTGGCCTGCTCCGGCAAGAATTTCAAGCTGTGCACCTGGAATAACCCGCTGCAATCGATACGCGTGTGCTACCGGAAAATGTTTCTCGTATTCACCCCACAATACCAGCGTACGGCAACGTACCTCCTCGTAACGATGAGCCAGAGATGGCAGTGAGCCTTCATAACCCGCACACATTTTCGAAATGAACCTGCGGACGCTGTCCCGTTGAAACGAGTTCCAGAAGTCCTGCTTCATTTCAGGAGTGAGAACTGCTCCACCGGAAAGAAACGTGCGTTGTGCTCGTTGAAATACGACTGCCGGCAGATTACGCAGGATCCAACGATTCCAGCCGTACTTTCGCAGCAACCGAATCTCCCAGGATGTCTTTTCGTCTGCGAACACCAGAGAGTTCATCACAATTAGATTTCGAACGTGATCCGGAAAACGCGCAGCATATTCCAGTGCAGCCTGTCCTCCCATATCCATGGCAACGAGTGTCGGAGAGGCTACGCCGAGTTCAGCCAGGACATCTCTCAGGCGTTCCGCCATGTGTCCAGGTGTCGTGCCGCCTTTCCACTCGTCGCTCTCTCCCATCCCCGGCCAGTCCAACGCGACGCACTCGTATTCCGGTGAAAGGATATCGACAAGCCTGCTCCAGATTTGCAGGTTGTCGGGATAGCCATGGAGGAAGACCAGCGCGGATCCGCTTCCGGTGTGCGCGAGCCTCAGCCGCTTTCCATTACGGAGAATTTGAGTTTCGGTCTTCAACATCGAAGCAGATCTCTGGCAAGTGTGTCCGCAGCAAGCACACCCGAGATTGCCGAAAAGCTGACCCACTGGCCGGGATGAGTGGAACTGCCTGCATGATAGAGGCGCAGGAGCCGTGCACTCCGATGTGGAATCCGTCCCATGCGCATGAATTTTGCCGTCATCACAGGATTCATACTGTCTCTGTAGAGATGGAATTCCCTGCCCCAATCCCGGGTTGTTCTAACTTTTAAAACACGAAAGCTGGTGATACCCACCTGCCACCAATCGTCGTGAAGCAGTTCGTCAATCATGGCTTCCTGCGTATGAGGATTTGATTCGGCGTTTGAACCGTGTTTCAGAGGTTGAATCAGGCGTGCCGGCCACCACTCGGGATTTGAATGAGGAAGTACCGATTCCGGAGAAATGAAAAGCCGGCAACCGTTCTGCTTCAGCATGAAGCGCAGATAGAACTCCGGTCTCTGTCCCTTGCATAACAGATAAATGCAGAAGCCTGGGGACTGAAGCGGAAGCGAACGGAGTTTCTCTGTCGTGGAGTGGGTATCGCCGACCAGATCGGTATACGTACCAACGCCACTGATATTACTGACAACGGCGTCGCTGGAAATAAATTCCCCCGATGAAAGCTGTACTCCGACTGCGGTCCGGTCTCGCACTTCGATTCGTTTCACCGCAGAGTTGAAGTGAAATTCGACGCCGCGAGCACGCGCCTGTGCAGCCAGTATCCTGGGAACTTCCCGTATGCCGTTTATCGGCAAATAGCATCCGTGTTCATGAATCACTGCGGAGACCAGCGCAAGCGGGCTGGGCGCTTCGTCAAGTTCCTGCCCGGCGATGTGAGTCCAGATTCCAATCGCATTGCCGAGGGTACCTCGAATACCGGCATCACGAATGACTCGCTCGAGTGGCTTGAGTAAGAACGGAATGTCGCGCCATGCGCCATGGCGGATGAGCTTCCACGCGCCTGGTTCACTCTCACGTTGCAATACGGACAGCCGGTTGTAGGTTGCCCGCATGCGCTTTACAAATATCGCGTACCGCTTGCCGGCGCCGGGCTGCACCGCTTCGAGTTGCTCAACCGTACTGTCGAGAGACTGAAGAATCCGGATGGATGGCGAATGGTTCGAGGACAGTACTTCATAGATCTTCTGCACCGGCAGCATTGGGACCAGAGCGGCGAGGTCCAACCCTAACCGTTGAAATGCCCACTCGAGGCCCGGACGATCGAGAAGAATGTAAGGACCGCCATCGAAACTGGAGTTTTCGACGTCAACTCCGGAGGCCAGCCCACCGGGAGAATCCCTGGCTTCAAAAACAGAAACTTCGAAGCCCTTCGCCTTCAGATGAATTGCGGATGTGAGTCCGCCAATTCCCGCACCTACGATGGCAATCTTCTGCACTTTCAGTTGCCGCGACCAATGAACTGCAGGGCAATAATTCTGCGCAACAGGCCCCTCATGAGATTCAGGCCTGGCCCCTGCGGGCCTGCTGGTGGAAACGCCGCGCGATCAAACTTCGGTACAAATAATCGGCCTCTCCCGGTGTATTCGTAGAAGAGTATGGAGATCAGACTGAGAAATCCGCAAATGTCATTGGAGTGTGGGCCTCGCCAGCCATCAATTGGAGAATCCTCGCCCAGGATCCGGGCAGTGGATGGATTCTCACCGCGCCAATAAAGAAGTTCCCGCAAAACCGAACTCTCCTGCGTTTCAATGCCAAGATGTCTCATCACGGTCTGATCAAGCGCCAGACTATTGGTGCTGGCATAAAACCGGCGGACGGCGCGCGCCTTCGAATGACCCATTACTCCGACCATGCCATCTGGAATCCTGCTGAAAGCATCAAGGATGGAGAAATCCGGCGGAAACTCGGTCATGATTGTGGCCTGGGCTGCAGCAAAATTAGCACTTCGCTCAAAGAACAGGTACTCGTCCCAGCGCAGACCCAGGCCTTCGATATTGGAAACAGTCATTAGCACCTGGTCCGAAGGATGACTTCGCAGTTTGCCAAACGAAATCCGGAAGTCTGCATCCCGCCAACTCTGACTGATCGAGGAAAGACCCAAACCACGAGGGTATCGATGCGCAACCTGATCGTCTTTGCAGTCGACAATCGTGATAGGCAAGTCGTCGAGCCTCAAATACTTCGCTACCTGCAGGACGCTGCGGTTCAGATGGAATCGTTCATAGACATTTCCGCGCTCGAGCAGTGAAATCTGGGGAAACCCATTGTCGCGGAGATGGGAAATAAGCAGTGACAGCAATTCCAGATCGATCGCCGGCGACATATCGGACTTGTCGTAGATCATCATGAACGGCGCCTTGATCACGATTTTCATTTCTTCAGGTGATTTTCCGAGGCCGCTGGCACGCGACAAAAGCTCCCGGACCAGGCCGGAATCCAAAAGCTGACGGGCAAACAGAGCCGCTTTTTCGTCATCTGTTCTTCCCGCAGAACACCATACGGCACCGCTTTCTGAAAAGCGTCCCTGGGTCTTTCGATACTGCAGCGGCAGAAAGTACTGCCCGACTTCGGCGATTCGATCGGCCAGAACTTCATGGTCGGTGCTTTCGACGTCGGCAATCAGTGTAAATACACGACGATGATTCTCTTCATCCATCGCGATCTGTTCGAATGCGCGGGTCAGATTCGGACCGACGCCGGTCTCGTGAGCGAGTTCGGAGATTCGCCGCCAGCACAGTTCCGCTGTACTCTCGGCTTCGATGTTGAATTCACAGAAATTGCGGAATGTCCGATCCTTCAATCCCGACAGTATTTCGGTCGGGACCTTGCCCGCAAACGCACCGGCAACCATCACCAGCTTTGCAGTTGCTCGCGATAGCGGAGCGGATCGCCAGGTACTGTGATGAAGAACCGAACTCGACCATCCGCCGATGGCTCCGGCACATTGGACGATCAGGATTCGCCACCTGGATGTTCGCCGCGCAGACTGCGCAAGAACGCTCCGAACATACGTCGTATGCATTTCCTCGTCTTTCCAAATCCAGATAAGTGCACTGCGGACAAGTCGCTTCTTGACGTCCGAAATTGGCAGCTGATCGATGCAAGCCTCAAGTCGATCTTCGCGATAGGCGATCGATACAATCTCCTCACGTTCGAGGGCCAGCAAAAGCAAATACTCGAGTTCACGCTTCGGATCGTGACGATACCGCTCCCGAATAGCCGCCAGGCTGGAAATGAAATTGTCGCGTAGTGCTTCCATGCGCCTTTCGCTGTATTGCCCCCGGTTTATTCAAGCGAACGATTTGCACATTCTGTCCTGATTCTCGGCGGAACAAGATGAAAAAATTGGAGCAATACGTGCTCAACGTTCGATCGGAAGAGTGACGAAGGCCGGATGAAGTAGCCGACCGGCGGCATCATGAGAATTGAAAATTTGAAGATCCTGCACCAGCCCTTTGCCTTTCGAATGGGAATGCGAGGATCAAAATGGCTCCCTGGTATCACTGAAACGCACTCGCGTGGCAGTGGATTACCACCTCGGCATTGCCATTTATGGCAATTACGGCACCGGTACGCAGGTGTGTTATCGCGGGGCGCGGGCGGGGCTCTGGCAGGAACCGCCCGCGTTCTCGTTGGACGGGAGACCCATGAGAAAACAATCCCCTCATCAGCGCGAGCTGCCTGCGGGCAATGAAACGCATTGATAACCTCAAAATTCTGAATGTCGTTCTTTCCCTGGCGCCGGGCGGATTAGAAAACGGCGTGGTTAATATCGCCCGCGCGCTGGATCCTGAACGATTTCATATCGATGTTTGCTGTCTGGAATCTGCCGGTGGATTTTCCACACGACTTCCGGAGTCATCCAGGGTGCGTGTGCTGGGGAAGGGACCCGGCTTTTCCTCTGCGGCAGTCTGGAAGCTTGCAAAGGTCATCCGCGAAATTCGGCCGGATGTAGTCCACTCTCACAATCTCGGTAATCTCATTTACGCCGGATTGGCCACCGGGTGGGGCCGGTGGCGCCCGATTGTACATTCCGAGCACGGACAGCTGGATTCCGATGACCTGTCACCCCGGCGGCTGCGTCAGCGTCGGCTCCTCTATCGATCTTGCCGCACCGTTCACGCCGTCTCGAACGGTTTGCGCGAACATTTGGCAGAGCTCGGCCTGCCGGCTTCTAAAATCCGGGTTCTCGTCAACGGCGTCGATACGAGTCGCTTCTCGCCTGGCCCGGCAGTCACCGCCCGCCAGGAACTCGGGTTGGACGTGCGCGGTCCTGTGCTCGGCATCGTGAGCCGGTTCACTCCAGGCAAACGGAACGAATTGGTATTTGCGGCATTCGAACGGCTGAGCCGGATCTGGCCCCATGCCCAACTCCTTGTCGTCGGCTATGGTCCGGACCACGACCGACTGACCAGCCTGGCCAGAGCCAGCCGCAATGCCGGGCGAATTCGCATGGCTGGCTTCCAGGAAGACCCGCGTCCGTACTATCGGGCCATGGACCTGCTTGTCACGCCGTCTCTCATTGAAGGCATGTCCTACGTCGTACTGGAGGCGATGTCTTGCGGAGTGCCAGCACTCACGCATACTGCCTGCGGAAATGCCGAGATCATCGTGCCGGGAGAAAGCGGATTCGTCGCCGATCTCAAAGACGAAGAAGTATTGTTCCTGGAACTTCACCGGGTCCTTGGAAACCCCGAACGCCTGTTGCATGCAGGAAGACAGGCGCGGGAGAGGATTCTGTGCCACTTCTCATTGAGCCAGGCAGCGCGGCAGTACGAACGCCTGTATACGGAAACGGCCACCAATTCTGCCTCTCACCTGCGCACCGTATATGAAAGTTAGCCTGGATCGTCCGCTGCGACTGATGACGCTGCTGGAAGCAGATTCCATAACGGGGACCGCTCGCGCATTCATCGAATTCTGCCGCGCCGCGGGGCCGCTCGCTCCAGTGCTCGCTATCGATCCATTCGTCGTCTCTTTTCGACGCCCCACAGCAGTCCGGCGCGATCCAGAACTTCAGGCTGCTTTGTATCGTGAATTTCAGATGCTCGGTGTATGCCACGAACGCATCCTCGAACGCTTTCGATTTGACGCCGGCGTGATCTCCCGCTTTCGCAGCATGGTTCGGCACGTCAATCCCGACATCCTCGAATCCCACAGCCTCAAATCCCATGCGGTCATATGGCTGTCCGGGCTGTGGCGCAGCATTCCATGGCTTGCATACCACCACGGTTACACGGCGACGGATCGGAAGGTTCGGATCTATAACCATGCGGATCATTTCACCCTGCACGCGGCCGATCGTGTGGTTACCGTCGCAGAAGCATTCATTCCGATTCTGATCCGAAGAGGTGTGGACCCGACGAAAGTGAGGGTTGTGCGGAGCGCGATCGAGACGCCGCAAGCGGCCGGTCCCGATGAAAAGGGAACGATGCGGCAATCGCTGGGGATTCCGAAAACGGCGCGGGTTGTGCTCAGTGTGGGCCGATTGTCTCAGGAAAAGGACGTGGAAGTTCTTCTCCGCGCCTTTGCCCGTCTTGCCGGTCCGAGTGATCCCAATACAATGCTCCTGATTGTCGGCGACGGGCCGGAGAGACAGCGGCTCGAACGGATTGCCGCGGGCCTGGGCGTATCAAACAGGACGCGGTTTGCCGGCCAGGTGCCCGATCCTTCGAGGTACTACGCCGCTGCGGACGTTTTCGCGCTTCCTTCGAGAAGTGAGGGATCTCCATATGCGCTGCTCGAGGCCATGGCTGCTTCACTTCCAATAGCCGCAACAGCGGTCGGCGGTGTTCCCGAAATCGTCTCGCATGGCGTCAATGGACTTCTGGTTCCTTCAGGGAACTCGCAGGCAATGGCAGCTGCAATCGAACGACTGCTGACCGATAGCGTTCTTGCCCGTCGCATCGCACACAAGGGCCATGACCATATCGCAGATGCATGCGTACCGCGCAACCGAGCCGTGCAGATTCTGAGGCTGTTCAAGGAGGTTCTGAATGAACGCAATGCGGGAATCGGAGCGTGATCGATGAAACTCCTCATGATCTTTCATGCTGCGCCGTACCCCCCGGAACTGGGGCCGGCGCGCCGGAACTATCACCTGTTAACCGAACTTCTGAAGCGGCACGATGTAACGGTGTTGTCGTTCGGCACCGAAGAACAGGAACGCGCCTTCCGGCTGCACTTCGGAAACCAGTGCGGTCAGGTCCATTTTGTTGCGCACCGGCGGCCTGCGGCTTTTCGCATTCTGATGCGCATCCTGCTCACCATTTCCGGCGGAAGCGCATTACGTCACTCGCACACGCGCAGGCTCCAGGAATGCCTGGACCAGCTCGCGGCGACAGAGCGATTTGATCTGGTATTCCTTTCGATGCCATTCCTCGCGCGCTATCGACTTCCCAGTCACTCGCCTTCCGTTACCGACGCCCACAATGTCGAATGGGTCGTCATGCAGCGTTGCTGCCGCGAAACGCGATCATGGTGGCGAAAGGCCTACTACTTCCTGCAGACACGGCATACGCGGCATGAGGAAGTCGATGCGGCCTCGCGCGTGAATGCGGTCCTGACGACGTCGCACTCCGACCTCGAAACTTTTCGCTCCTCTCTTCCCTTCCAACGTCACCACGTGGTGCCCAATGGCGTGGACTTTTCGGCCTACCCGGCCCAGCTCCCTGGACCCGAGCCATCGACGTTGCTGTTTACAGGATTGATGAGCTATTACCCCAACGGGCACGGCATCGAATGGTTTCTCAATGAGATCTTTCCGCGAATTCGCGCTGTTGCGCCGAAGACCCGACTCATTATCGCGGGTGCGCGGCCGTCGCGACGTCTGAGGGCGCGCGCCTCAGAGCACGTCACCGTTACAGGCTATGTTCCCCGGATTTCGGATTATATGGCGCGTGCTGAAGTGGTCGTGGCCCCTTTGCGAATCGGCGGCGGGACGCGGGTGAAAATCCTCGAAGCGATGGCGATGCGGCGTCCCGTGGTGGCAACAACTCTGGCGTGTGAAGGACTGGCCGTTACACCTGACGAGTCCGTGCTGATTGCAGACACACCGAAGAATTTTGCGGACTCTGTGATCCGGCTTTTGAACGATCGGTCGCTTCGCGAAAGGCTCGCAATCCGTGGCTATGCACTTGTAAAAGAGCGGTATCAGTGGAACTCAATCGGATCCGAACTCGATGAAGTGCTCCAGAGCATCGTTAATGGTCACGGCCGGATGGATAGGGCCTCCTGATGAAATCAAGAGCAGGGGATCTGATCAATGTTCAATTCTCAATGCGCAATTCTCATCCGAATGGAAGGGGCAATATTTCCTTCCTCTCGGATGAGAATTGCGCATTGAGAATTGAACATTGATCAGATCCCCGCCCCCTATTACTGAAGTAAATGCGTAATGTCCGCGCGCTCCTTGAGCAACTCGGAGTGGGTTCCTTCGATCTTTCCTTTTGAAAACTCCGACGTCTCCAGGCCCTTCACAATCTCATAGCGGCCTCCCGAACAGGTCACGGGATAACCAAAGATCACGCCTTCCGGAATTCCATAGCTTCCGTCGGATGGAACGCCCATGGACACCCAGTCCCCCGAGGGAGTTCCAAGAACCCAATCGCGCACGTGGCAAATCGCGGCATTTGCCGCCGATGCCGCAGAAGAAAGACCGCGCGCTTCGATAATCGCGGCGCCGCGCTTCTGTACCGTCGGGATGAATGTTCCCTCGACCCACGCCTGATCGTTGATAAGTTTTGCGGCATTCTGTCCGTCAACCTGCGCGTTGAAGAGGTCCGGATACTGCGTGGCCGAGTGGTTACCCCAGATGGTCATTTTCTTCACGACGCTGACCGGCTTGCCCGTCTTCTGCGCCACCTGAGTGAGCGCGCGGTTGTGATCCAGACGCATCATGGCCGTGAACTGCGTGGGCTTCAGGCCTGGCGCGTTTTTCATGGCGATGAGAGCGTTCGTGTTTGCAGGATTACCGACGACCAATACCTTCACGTCTCGCGACGCCACCGCATTCAATGCCTTGCCCTGCGGAACGAAGATGGCTCCATTGGCCTCAAGCAGGTCTTTTCGTTCCATCCCCGGGCCTCGAGGGCGTGCGCCAACAAGCAAAGCCACCTCGACATCCTTAAACGCCACCATGGGATCGGACGCCGCAGCCATTGATTGCAGGAGCGGGAACGCGCAATCATCCAACTCCATCATGACGCCCTGAAGCGCCTTCTGCGCTTTCTCGTCCGGGATTTCGAGCAACTGCAAAATTACGGGCTGATCGGCCCCCAACATCTCACCACTCGCGATGCGAAACAAAATACTGTAGCCGATCTGTCCGGCAGCGCCGGTCACAGCAACACGTACAGGCTTTTTCATGATTACTCCTTGCGAATATTTAAACTCCGAGCAGGTCCGTCAGCTCCTTCACCGCTGCAGCGGATCGCTGCAGTGCCACTCGCTCTTCGTTGGTCAGCGATATCTCGATAACCTGTTCGATTCCCTTTTCTCCCAGCTTCACCGGAACCCCGACGAAAAGACTGCTGATGCCGTACTCCCCTTCAAGAAATGTGGAACATGGCAGAATTTTTTTGCGGTCGTTCATTATTGCATCGACCATCTCCACAATCGACGCCGCCGGCGCATACCAGGCACTCGTGCCGATCAGCTTCACAATTTCCGCGCCGCCGTCCCTCGCACGCTGACACAGACGTTCAATCGTTTCCCTCGACATGAGTTCGGTAATTGGAATTCCCGACACCGTGGAATACCGCGGCAACGGAACCATCGTGTCTCCATGTCCGCCCAGCACGAATGCATGGACGTTTTCGACGGCGACATTCAGCTCCATGGCAATGAATGAACGGAACCGCGCGGAATCCAGAACGCCGGCCATTCCAATGACACGTTGTCTCGGGAATTTGCTGAATCGAAATGCGGTCTGCGCCATGGCATCGAGCGGATTGCTGACAACGATAATGATGCACTTCGGCGACTGTTTCACGACGCGTTCGGTCACGTCCTTGACGATGTCGTAATTCGTCCGCAGCAAATCATCGCGGCTCATTCCGGGTTTGCGAGCGACTCCGGCAGTGATCACCACAACGTCGGAGTTCGCGGACTCGCGGTAGTCATTCGAGCCGGTGATTCGACAGTCGTAGCCTTCCACAGGCCCGCTCTCCGCCAGATCCAGTGCCTTGCCCTGCGGGACACCAGCCACGATATCCACCAGCACGACATCGGCAAGCTGCCTTTCTGCGATCCGCTGGGCCGTTGTCGCGCCCACGTTTCCCGCACCGACAACAGTTACTTTACGTCTGGCCATTGGATGTTTTCGATTCTGCTATTTTGCAGGTTCGTCGGTCCCCGCGGGCTCGCGCGGCCCGAGGTACGTGTATTCATGGAACGCCTTGCTGTATTGATCCAGCAACTGCACGCCGACCTTGGGACGTATCCGGCCCTCTTTCACTTTCTGCTGAATCAACTGCTCCATGCGGCGCTGCAGGTCGTTCGGGAAGTACTGTACGACCGCCAGAATCTCCTGAACCGTCGTTCCCTTGATTACTTTTTCGACAAAGTAGTTGTCGGGCTCTTCGTCATCCGCGTAGACGTGAACCTCGGTGACTCTGCCGAAGAGATTGTGAATGTCTCCAAGTATGTCCTGATAGGCGCCCATCAGGAAGAAGCCAAGATAGTACGGTTCGCCTTCATTGAGCCTGTGCAATTCGAGAGCGTTTTTCGTTCCGGTGGGAGAAACAAACCGATCGACCTTGCCGTCCGAATCGCAGGTTAAATCGACAAGAGTTGCCAGTCGCATCGGCTGTTCGTCCAGGCGCTGAATCGGCATGATGGGAAATACCTGGCCGATGGCCCAGTAATCGAGAATGGACTGGAAGACTGAGAAGTCGCAAAGGTACTGGTCATACAGTTGTTCCTGCATCGCCAGCAGGTCCTTGGGAAGCGCTTCACGACTGCGCTTCTGAACCATGCGATTGATCGTGCCGCACGTCGCCCAGTAAAACCTTTCGGCCAATGCCTTCTGCTCCAGCGTCAGATAGCCCAGTTCAAAAAGTGTGCTGACTTCCTGACGCTTCTCGGCAACGTCGTGAAACACCTCGAGCAGAAACGGCACAGACTTCCGGCGCGATCCCTTATCGGTCACCGACCCCAGAAGCCGGGCGAGATCGTTCACCAGCTGATGGCTCGCCGACTCTGGAACGTTGTTGTCTTCGGCAGCATCGCGAACGTTTGTCGCGATCGCTTCGACGATGAGGACGGAATGGTGCGCGGTCAGCGCCCGACCGCTTTCGGAAACCAGAATGGGATGAGGAACCTTTTCCGCGTCGCAGACTTCCTTCACCGAGTACACCACGGCATTCACGTACTCTTCGAGCGTGTAGTTGATTCCGTGCGGCGACGTGACTTCTCCAGCCTCGTAGTTGACTCCAAGACCTCCGCCGACGTTCACATACTGAATATCCAGTCCTCTTCGACGAAGCGTCGCGTAGACTCGCGCGATCTCCTTGACGGCCTGCTTGAGATTTTGAACATCGAGAATCTGGCTTCCGAGATGGAAGTGAAGCAGCTTGAATCCGTCCGCGATGCCGTTGGTGTTGACGTCCTCCAGCAGCTTGACCAGCTCCGTGATGGATATCCCGAATTTCGAACTGTCTCCGCCGGATGCCGCCCACTTGCCGGATCCTGTCGCCGACACCTTGATTCGCACTCCGAACCTGGGAACGATGCCCAGCTCCTTTGCCTGAAGCATCAGCGGGCGAAGTTCAGAATACTTCTCAAGGATGGGAATAACGTTCTTCCCGAGCTGCTGTCCGATCAGCAGGAGACGGATCATGATTCCGTCCTTGTAGCCGTTGCAGATCAGAAGCGTTCTATCGTCTTCCAGATGCGGAAGCGCCGCGACCAGTTCCGCCTTGGATCCGCATTCCAGACCAAATCCGAATGGCCGTCCGGCTTCCAGGATTTCCTGAACCACTTCATGAAGCTGATTTACTTTGATGGGATAAACGCTGATGTAGGCATTCTGGTATCCAGCCTCTTCAATGGCTTTTCGGAATGCCGTGTTGATTTCCGCGACGCGCGATCGAAGAAGATCCTGAAAACGAATCAGCAGCGGGAATTCAATTCTCTGCTGTCGCAGATCCTGAACGACCTTGAACAGGTCGATGCCAATAGGATCCCCAAGTACGGGTCGAACTTCCAAATGGCCTGCGGCGTTGACACAAAAATACGATTCACCCCAGAGCTTGACGCGATACAGCTCTTCGGAGTCTTGAACAGTCCAGGTTTCTTCTTTTGCCATCTCTTGGTTTTTGCCCGTCCTTAAAGGAAACGTCAAAGCTTAACCGAGACCACCCGACTTTCCAATGATGGAGTTATGACAAATCCCTCTCTCGAAGGGAGAGGGTGGACCGCGACAGCGGGCCGGGTGAGGGGTACCACATGAGTTTCTTCAGACTTTTTTCTCTTTTGTACCCCTCACCCGGCGCTTCGCGCCACCCTCTCCCTTCGGGAGAGGGATTCGCCCGACAATTAGCGAAGCAACTGGGCGTAGATGGTCGCAAAGGTTTTTCGAAAGTCCTGCCAATCCACAGGATCGTAGACTCGAGGTTTGTATGCCTTCAGCAGGCTGTCCATGTCGTCGGATTCATTCGGCTGCAGCGCGAAGCGAACATAGATGATTCGGCAACGACAGTCTCGCTCGGGCGCCAAAGGCACTACGGTGGCGCCTTTTGGCAGGTCTGAACGCGCCCCCACGATAATGATCACGTGTTCGGCGCCTTCGGTTTCCTTTTCCGCTGCTTCGATCCGAGCCCGTACAATTTCGCGAAAGAACCTGCCCTGGTCCGCCTGACCCGACAAGGCGCCAACCGAAACCGAGTGCCTGTCTTTATTGATTGCCTCGTTGAGCATCTCTCGCGTGACGTCCTTTAGATCACGCCGATCGAAAACGAGGGTTCGGTCCGTGAGATCGACTCCGGTTAGCTTCGCTGTTCCATGGACGACGTCGAGGCGGGTGAAAGCCGAAAGAAAGTTCGACAGATTGTTCTGGAACACCGACAAGTAATACTCGCTTTCCAGAGCACGTTCCGGTGGACTGAGCATCGTCAGCACAGACAGGTGCACCGTTCTTTCCTTGTCGATGACGAACGATGGCCCTGGATCGTCCGAGACTCCAAAATCCATTCCGACCAGATTGGGCGTTCTGATGGCATTCACGATGTCCGCCAAATTTCCGGGCTGTCTCGCAATGGGGCCGATGCTTCCAATCGGAAACATTCGGGGTCTCGGAAGGCTGCTGTCGTCCAGTTTGACGGTTTCAACAAACTCAAATCGGGGGAATTCTCGAAGAGCCTGCTCCATGGGGTCGTTCCCATCTCCAGAAACCAGAACATCCTCATACCGGGTGTTGTAACGGCCTGTCACCTTGTCCAGCAGGGCCAGTTCCAGTTTGTATTTTCCAGGCCGCACGATTGCGATCTGCTTCCAGCCCGTTCCGCGGCCGGCGGGTGGCAGACCTAAAAACTGCGGAAACGCATTCGACGCTACCGTATGAATTGGCGTGATGGGCGTTGTTCCATCCATCACTCGAAGGAAGAGAATCAGCTCATGAATTGCACCGGTCTTCTCAAGATCGGCCGGCCTGATGGTAGCTCCGATCTGCAGCTCCTGCCGGAGATCCGACCGGAAATATGCATTCCCAACAGACACGGTCCATGGAATCTGAGTCACCTGCTTGTGCTCGGTCCACAACGACAAAGGAAAGTTGCCAGGCACGGAGTTCGAGCCTGTTTGTGCGGCAATTAAAGCCGCGGAACATAGCAGGGCAACGATGAGTAGAAAGCCTGCTTTCATGACTCTCCTTCGATCACGATCTGCGTTTGCCAATGAGCTGTAGCCGGAGTATATATGCGTGCGATTGAAAGTGATCACCGATATGAGACTGGAACTCAGCGGATGATCCGAATGCGGGAGCGGCCGGAATCTAGTGGAATTCAGGCCTGACTAGGCGATGTCAGTTTTTGGAGAAGAGCCCGCGCATAGTCGCCGTTCGTCTCGATGACTTCGGCAGCAGCGCGGAGTCTATCCACAAACGGTCTCAGTACAGGAGATGCACTTTCCGCTCCGAGAAGCTCTTTGATCCCGCGAACGTTTACCCGGATCGCGTCCAGAGGGTCGCTAACTTCGTGCGCGACACCCGCCATCTGCGACAAATAACGTTCGTCCGTTCGGCGAAGCCGTTCGGACAGCCCCGAAAGCAATCGCGTCAGTAGTTCCGGATAAGTCGTTATCAGGTTCAAAAAGGACGCGCGTTCGAGAATAAAAAACTCAGAGGACGTCAGAGTCAGCGCATTTGCGGAACGCACTCCGCCGTCCAGCAGCGCCATCTCACCAAAGAACTGGCCTGGCTCGAGTATTCGAAGCACCGCGGCCTGTCCGTCGCTCGACTCCATGTAAATCTGAATACGGCCTTCGAGAATCACATACATGCAGCGACCAGGATCGTCTTTTCGAAACAGCAGTTCCCCCTCGCGGAGCACGACCCGTTTCCCGACCTTTACCAGATGGTCAATTTGTGTATCTTCCAGGGATTCGAGGAAGGGTACCCGCCGAAGAGCCTTGTTCAATTCCGTCATATCGTTGTGAAGCATAGCCCGGGGTCATGAGGACGTCTAGCGGGACAAATTTTCAGCTCCCCGGCACTACATATAGACCGTTTTCACCTCGAAATAATTCTCCAGGCCTTCGATGCCGCCTTCTCTGCCAATACCGGACTGTTTGAATCCCCCAAATGGCATCTTGTAGTCGACAAACAGTCCATTCACTGTCACGCTGCCCGAGCGCACCCGCCGCGCAACCTGGTAGCCACGCTCCGCATCCGCGGTATATACCGCACCGTGCAGTCCGTACATGGTGCTGTTGGCCTTGGCTACCGCATCGTCGATGCCGTCATAGCTGATGAACGAAACAACAGGGCCAAAGATTTCTTCCTGCGCAATGGTCATGCGCATGTCGACATCGGAAAATACGGTGGGTTCGATAAAATAGCCCTTCTTCAGATGTTCCGGCCGCCCTCCGCCAAGCACCAGCGTTGCGCCCTCGGCACGACCCTTTTCGATATAGCCCTGCACACGCGTCAGTTGCCGTTTCATGGTCAGTGGTCCCATTTGGGTGCCTGCATCAAATGGATCGCCGACCTTGACCGTGCGAATTGCCGCAACATAGGCATCACGGATTTCTGTCGCGCGGGAGCGCGGAACCAGTACCCGAGTCAGCGAGAAACAAACCTGTCCGGTAATCGGCATGGAGAATGGAACAAGACTCGGCAGAATCTGTCCGATTTCGGCATCGTCCAGAACGATGGCGGCTGATTTTCCACCAAGTTCAAAGCTGCAGCGAGCCATCCGAGCAGCGCAGGCCGCCATGATGTTGCGGCCAGCGGCGGTGCTTCCGGTAAAACTGACCTTGTCGATTCCCGTATGTCGAACCAGATAGTCGCCTGTTTCGCGCCCTGCAGGCACGACATTGAAAACTCCCGCCGGCAGTCCTGCTTCTTCAATGCACTCGGCAAGCATATACGCGTCCATCGGAGTTTCCGGTGCAGGTTTTGAGACAACGGTACAGCCAGCCGCGAGTGCCGCGGCAACCTTGTAGCAGAGAAGGACCATTGGCGCGTTCCACGGCGTGATCGCGGCGACGACACCCACGGGTTCGTTGACGACACGCGCGATTCTTCCATCGTCGCGCATGCGTTCGTCAACGATGGGATAGGTCTGTATCATCTTTCCGTAGAATTCAAACAATCCGGGCACCTGCATCGAGGCATATTTCGTGAGGGAGATGGGTGCACCGACCTGAGCCGTCCACACATCGGCCAGTTCCGGCAATCGGCGCTGCAGCACTGCGGCGACCTTCAGGAGCATCGCGCCGCGTTCCTGCGCAGACAGTCGAGGCCAGGGACCGGCATCGAAGGCGGCTCGTGCGCTTGCGACGGCTCGATCCATATCCTCTGGCGTCCCATCCGGGAACGTCATGATTTCTTCTTCAGTAACAGGGGAAATGACCGATAGCCGGTCCTTCCCTCGAGGTGCAGACCATTTGCCGTCTATGAAAACACATTCCGGGGCATGGATTGAAAGCGTGGGATGGGCCATGGATAGCCTCCTTGATGAGATTGATGAAATTGTTTATCTGCGGTTGGGAACGTTAACACAATCTTCGGTGGTGATCCGTTTGAAATGAAACGACGAGCAATCGCCCCTCCTGGCCAGGAGGGGTGGCGCGAAGCGCCGGGGTGGTTGTTCCAGATCGAGAGATGCTGCTTTCCGAATTTGACCCACGACCCCATCTGCGCCTTCGGCGCAATCGCCCCTCCTGGCCAGGAGGGGCGATTGCTCGGATACTCACCGCTTTTTCGCCTTCTTCGTCGTGACAAATTTCCAGGACATCCTAAGCAGGTCCTTCAACGCATCGGGATGGATTCGAGACAAGCGCACCAGCACGGATGGGTACGGCCGATAATGGTCGGTCAGGTAGTACGTGTCCGGATCGGCGGCCAGCAGTTCGTCACGCTGGTCGAAATCGATGCGCACCACCATCGATCCGGGTTCTGCGGATTTGTTGATCGCCGGACACGCCAGCATCTGTCCGTGAACTTTCAGCGATGAAGCACCATAGGACGTGCTGACCTCGACGTCCGGCAACTGGAGTCCGATCTTTTGAACGGTATCGAAAGTGATCTTTTTCTCCCTCATTTCAACGCTTCTTCGAGTTTTGCGTGCTTGTATCGCCTCGCCTGATCCAGCGCTGTCCGGTGATCCTTGTTCCGGAGGCTGCGATCGGCTCCGCCCTTCAGCAATGCCAGGGCGGCATCCGTGTTCCCCATATCCACCGTCGCGGCATACATCAATGGCGTAAATCCGAATTCGTCCATCGCATCGAGTTCTGCTTTTGCGGCAATCAGCACAGGAATCACAGCGGCTCTATTGGTGATTGTCGCCCAATGTATGAGATTGATGCCGGAAGCTTCGGCGATTGTCGCATCGGCTCCCGCATCAATCAGGCTCTTCACAACATCGGCATATCCAAATGTAACCGCCTCGGAAAGCGGCTCCGCGGAAGGCTCCGCGCCATGCTTTAGAAGCAATCGAACGTTTTCCAGGTCGCCCGACATCGATGCGAAAACCAGCGGCAAGTGTCGCGTGTGCACGCCTTCAGGAGCCTCCGCGGAAGCTCCCGCATCCAGCATCATTTGCAGTGAGTCTCGCGTTCCCCGATACGCCGCGGCAATCGTTAAAGCATCCGTTCCGGACGCTGCCCTGGCCTTCACGTCCGCGCCGCGTGACAACAATAGCCGAACCTTCGACGCGTCATGCGCCGCGAACATCAACAAGGTTGTTCCATTCGCGGTCTTGCTGTTGGGATTTAGGCCGGCGTCCAGAAGACCCGTCAGTTCACTGGGTGATCCGAACAACGCTGTTCGAATCCATGGCGCGGTTTCAGTCTTGCTGGCAAAGCCCACTTCCACGTTCTTCGTCAGTTGCGCCGGCGTTTCGGGCAGCTCGGAAAGCAGCGCCATCACCGCCCAGCAGCTTCCGGCATAGGAAAGGTATTCGTCCTTGCCGTAGGGAAAACCTGTCGTGAAGTATGGCGGACTGACTTCAGCAGGAGAAACCATGCGTGTGCGGACATGCCACGTGCCGTCCCGTGCCTGAGTCGATCGAAGAAACTGGATTCCCCGCTGCCACGCCTTGTCGGCAACAGGAACGCCTGCTTCACGCAGAGCAAACACCGCTTCTCCTGTGGAATAAGCGTCGGAATCGTAACCCGCAAGCTGGGGCCAGCCGCCATCGGGTTTCTGTCTGGACAGCAGGTCGCGAGACGCCTGGACGACTTCATCGCTCGCAGGGTCTGCGCCAGACCAAACCAGTCCCATCAGACGAAACGATGCATCTTCGGCCGAATCGGGGCGCGTCGTGATCAACCATTGTCGCGCGCGACGAATGGCGGCATCGCGATCTCCGGACCGTTCTTCGGGCATGTAGTCGCGCAGCGCGGCAACAGCGGTTGCCGTTGCGGTGAACAAGCTGCTCGAATGTGGCGGACGGAAATCCGATGTGACCCAGTGACTGTCGCGCTGCCAGGTTGCCATCCGCTGTGCGATAACGGCAGTGATCGTGTCGCGCGAAACGCCCGAAGCATGCGCAGCCATCAACATCAGACTCTCATTGGGAGTCGGGTCGCTCAGATTCGCAGCCTGTACGGCATCGTCGAGCGCATTGGGACTTCGCAATTCCCGGAACGTCTTCTGCTCGACGGCTTCCAGAACCTTCGAATCGATATTCAAGCCTCGGCCCTGCGCCATCCGCAGCGTCAATATCGATAGCGCATTGTGGTGACACGAAAAGCATGCCCGCTTTTCAACAAACGTCGATGCAGATTTCTGCAGCGACGGAAGCGCGCGCTGAACAGCTTCCCGCGTGGCCGGAGTGGACTGCGTGAGTCCCGTTTTGCCGAGCAGAAACAACGCTGGAATCAGAACCAGAAATCTACGATTAGAGTTCATTTGCGAAAACGTTACCGACAGTTTCTTCATTACGCAATTCATAAACGAAAAACTCCCCGCCACACGGCGAGGAGTTTTTCGTTCGTCTGAAATATCCGAGTTCTTTACAGCGAAAGCTTGCCGGTACTGACGCCGATCTGCGGCACATCCACTCCCGCCAGCTCTGCCATGGAGAGCAGAAGGTTGGACGTCGGCTCCTTGTTTTCGACGGCGATGTGTCGATTGCCCTTCAGGCGGCCGTTGGCGCCACCGAGCATCAGCACCGGAGGATTGTTCCGATCGTGCGCGTTGCCGTTGCCCATGCCGCTGCCAAAGTAAATCAGCGAGCGATCCAGCAGGGAGCCATCGCCATCCGAGGTCGCCTTGAGCTTGCCGATGAACTCCGCCAGCTTGACGGCATGGTAGGTGGTGATCTTTGCGTACTTCTCGATGTTCTCCTGCTTGTCTCCGTGATGCGTGACCGGATGATGCGGTTCCGGAACGCCGACATGTGCGTAACTCCGGCTGCTGCCCTCATGACCAACCATGAATGTAAAGACACGAGAGATGTCGCCCTGGAAGGCGAGTCGCATCAGGTCGTAGGTGATGGTCATGTGCTCGTCGAACGTGTCGGGAATTCCACGCGGAGAATTGGTACCTTCCGGAACGGCTCCGGCGCGGCTCTCCATGCGGTCGAGCTGTTGTTCGACTTCGCGGACATTGGTCAGATACTCATCGAGAATCGCGTTGTCCGACGGACCCAGCTGGCGCTGCATTTTCGCGGTTTCCTGGATGACCGAATCCAGGATGCTCTGTTTCTGCTGGAGATTGTAGAGCCGCTTTTTCGCGGTGCCGGTTTCGCCAAACATGCGTTCGAAAGTCACTCGAGGGTTGATACCCATCGGCAATGGGCTCGTGTCATCGCGCCACGAGACGGTATTGAAGAAGACGCAGGGAAACCCGTCGCAGGCGCCGGCGGACGTGCCCATATCTTCGGTTCCCACCTGCAGGGAGCGCAGGGGCGTGTCTTCCGAGACCTTGTCGGCGATGTACTGATCGATGGTTTTGCGCGATTGAATAACGGTGTAATTCGCCTGCTTGGTGATGGGACCGGTGCCGTTCAACCATGCGGCACTGGCACCCATGTGAACGCCGCCCATATCCGGATTGCCATCCGGCGCCTTCATTTTGCTCACGGTCACGAGATGGCTGCGATAGGGTTCCAAAGGCGCCATGATCGGCTTGAATTCAAAGTCGCTGCCGGTCTTTTCCGGATGCCACAGCTGCGGGTAGATGCCGTTCGGCACATAGATCGCCCCGAATCGGAACGGCCTTGCCTTCGACTGGGCCGACAGTGCGGGAGTCATGGATTCGAGGAAGGGCAACGCCACCACCGTACCCAGTGCGCCACGCAGAAATGAACGGCGGGGCAGGTGTCTTTTTGTGATGAACATGGGCTACTCCTTGCTTGCTGTTTGAGCGACGACCTTTGCCGCGCCCGGTTTGGTTGATTTCGTTCGCATCTGGAACGCCGAACTCTGAACAATTCCCATAATGATCGATTGCATTGAGTAATTATTTTTCGCCGCACCGCGCATGACGCTTCGAACGACAGGCATATCCACGGGATCGAGTCCGCGGCCCAGCGCATAGGTCATGAGCTTTTCGGTTACCGTACCTACAAAAACCTCGGGTCTGGCCAACAACGCTTTGCGCAACGCTACGGGCCCATCGACCGGCGTTCCATCGAACAGAACACCGACGGAATCGATTTTCAATCCTTCCTTCGTTACATCCTGCCACTGGCCCACTGCATCGAAGTTCTCGAGAGCGAATCCAATCGGATCAATACTCCGGTGGCATGTTGCGCACGCCGGATTGGCGCGGTGCAATTCCAGCTGCTGGCGCACCGTGGAAGGCCGATCCTTGGGAGCGCTGGCTTCCAGCTGCGGCACATTGGCCGGCGGTGGCAGCGGCGGCGTATTCAGCAAATTGGAAATCACGTATTTGCCTCGCAGAATCGGCGACGTGCGATTCGCCACCGATGTCAGCGCCAGAAAACTTCCCTGCCCCAGCAGCCCTCGCCGCTTCGGATCCGTTACTTCCACGCGCCGGAAGCGCGCGCCGTAAACGCCCTTGATTCCATAGTGACGTGCCAGCCGCTCATTGACGAAGGTGTAATCCGCGTCGAGCAAATCCAGCACGCTTCGGTTTTCCCGCACCACACTGGTGAAGAGCAATTCCGTTTCCCTTCGGAAGGCCTGCCTCAGGTTGTCGTCAAAATCCGGAAACATCAGCAGGTCCGGCGTGACCTTGTCGAGATTGCGTAACTGCAGCCATTGCCCGGTGAAGTCGTTCATCAACGCATCCGCTCGCGGATCCGCAATCATTCGCTTGACCTGGGCTTCCAGCATTCGCGGCTCTCGCAGTCGGCCGGCTGTTGCCAGAGTCATCAGCTCATCGTCGGGAATGCTGCTCCACAGGAAAAATGAAAGGCGCGAGGCCAGTTCGAGATCGGTGATGCGATGCGCAGCTCCATCCGGAAGGCTCGCAGGATCGCTTTCAGAGCGGAATATAAATGCGGGACTCGCAAGGATTCGAGCAAGGCCGGCACGGATACCAGCCTCGAAGTCGCCGCCCTGCATGCGGGCCTGATTATAAAAAGTCATCGGCGCTTCCATATCGTTCGCCCCAACAGGGCGGCGATAGGCGCGGCGAGCCACAGCCGACAGAATCTCTGAAGCGCAGGGCGCTTCCTTCGCGGCTGTTGCCGGACGGCACGTAAACAGGCGTTTCCGCGCCGGCGTATCGCTGATTCCCGTAACGTTGTACGGCCCCTCAATGTTTCCGGTGCGCAGTCGCGGCAAACCGGACGGATTGTGCGCTTCCAGGCTGTCGCGCAGAACCGGCTGCCAGACGTTCTGTTCGGTGGCAGGCCGATCGATGAATGTAAATCCGACATCGTGCGGGCCGGCGGTTATCGGAATGCGAGGAGACGTCATGCGCTTGTCGACTTCTTCACGCGAAATGGTGATGTTCTTTCCACTCGATTCGTGGTCCTGCTTTCCGCCGATGGGTGCGGAAAAAACCTGTTCGCCATCCACGGTAATAATGAACTGGAATGGCGTGTCGTGTCCCTCGACACCCACATATCCTTCTGCAACCGTGCGCAGGAGTCGCCCGTAGAACACATACTCGCCGTCTGCAGGAAAGTTGTAGCGCTGCTGAGTGCCTCCTCGCGTGCCGAGGGGCAATCCGTCTACATGCTGTCGCTGCGTAACGACCGTGCTGATCGAAAAGGTCTGGGTTCCTGGTGCGATTTCCGCATCGCCGACCGCGACATCGGCGATTCGCAGTGCGGCCGTCAGATAGCCTTCCATGAGTATTGGAGTAATTTTCAACGCCGACGCGATATTGTCGAAGCCGAAGTCGCCGCCGTCGCTCGGCAGCAATTCCGCAACGTCAAACTCCACACCCAGCATGTCGCGCACTGCATTGGCATACTCGGTGCGGTTCAGGCGATGCAGCACGTAATGGCCGGGATTGTTCTGCTTTGCAGCAGCCATATCGAGACTGGAAATCAGAGTGGATCGAAACTTATTCAACTCGGCGGCACCGGGACTGGGCGAGCCCTGCGGCGGCATGGCGCCGACACCAAGCTTGCGCACGACCTTTTCCCAGACAGCGGCATCGGCGCCGGGATCCTTGAGATTGGCAACATCGAGAGTCAGTGGCGCACCGGCAGGAATACGGGCTCTCTCGTTATGGCAGGTGACGCAATACTTGTTCAGCATCTCCTGATACGCAATGGGAGTTACCGGCGGAACTGCAGGCGCGGCAGCAGCGTTCTGCGCAGGGACAGCCGCCTTCGCGGGAGCAGGCGCCTGGGGCATTCTGCCGCCTGCGGAGATACCGAGGCACATCAGCATCAGCGCCGCGGCCGTAAGTAAGGTCCTTCTCATTGCGCTCCCTCGGCTGGGGCAGTTGCCGGGCTGGCTGCAGGCAGTGCGGGTGCCGCGGGTGGCGCCGGTGGCAGCCCCATTAATTCACGAAGCAACTTCGCCACATCCTGATTCGTCGGGCCCGCCGGACCTCCGCGGCCGCGCCCGCCACCCACTGCTGGCGGTGCTCCGCCTCGAGCTGGAGCTGCACCGCGGGCTGGAGCGCCTGGGGGCAGTTTGCCTTCGGCAACATCCAGCGCGGTAAGTCCGTCTTTGTTGGTTGCATTGAAATCGACATGCGCATCAGCAAGCGTGCGGATCATTTCGAGATTGCGTGCCGCTGCAACTTGATGCAACAGCGTGCTGCCGTCGGGCCCTTTGATATTTGGATTGGCACCGGCCTTTATCAGAACTGCAAATGCATCCACCGGTTTCCGGCTGCCAGGCTCACGATACGGCACGGCGCCATCGCGAATGTATCCGGGACCTCCGGTCATTTGGGGACCGCGTCCGCCTGTCATTGTCACCATTGTTGCGGTGCGTCCTGCGTTGGGATTGCCACGGCCGCGAGGACCTGCAGCAACAACGTCGGCACCGTCAGGCTCGGGGAGCGGCGGCGCAACGCCTGCGGGCATCTTATCCAGATCCTTCACATAAGGTACCAGGACCTTCAGCGCTTCGACATCCGATGCCACTGCGGCGCGGAAGAATGCCGAGTTGTCGAATCGATCACTGTTGGGCATCGATGTGGAATGGAACTGGCCGGTAAACACCTTGTGCGGATCCGCGCCCTTTTCCAGTAACAGCTGAATAAGATTCAACGCTGTCAGCTTGTTTGGATGCGCCGGACGGAGCCGCGAACCATCGTATGCAAACTGATCCGTTGTGGAGTCGCGCATTTCTACAGCGGTGTACAACGAGCCGTCGTTGACATCGGAACCAAGCCCGATCAGCGTTGCGGCCATGTCGAAACGATCGTTGTAGATGGCAATCATTGTGGCGGTTGCGCCATCGCCATTCTTTAGCGTCATATCGGCGCCGCCCTTGACCAGGCGTTTGACGACGTCTTCTTCACCATTACGGGCAGCCCACATCAGGGCCGTGAACCCGCCGGTCGGGTGATCGGCATTTTTGCGATCAGTCAGTGGATTAATGTGCGCCTTTCGGTTTGGGTCTGCGCCGGCATCGAGCAATGCCGATACGACATCGGTATGACCTTCGGCGGCAGCCCACATCAATGCCGTTTCTTCCTGGAATTTGTCTGTGGCGTTTACATCCACTTTGCGTGCCAGCAAGAGACGAACCGCATCGACATGACCAGAACGCGACGCAGCCATAAGCGGCGTCTCGCCTTCAGAGTGGGCCAGCGATGGATCTGCGCCGGCTTTGAGCAGCACATCCATGATCGCAGCATCACCCGTACGGCTGGCCTGGAGTAATGGGGTGACTCCGTACTGATTGGCCTTGTCCGGTTTTGCACCTGCGGCGATGAGGGCCCGCGTCATCTCCATATCGGACGCGTATGCTGCCCACAGCAACGCGGTGGAACCGTCGTTGTCGGCTACATTTACATCCGCCTTCGCGGTAATCAGCTTGCGAACCGCTGCAAGATCGCCGCTTTTGGCGGCTTTGGCCACGGCGCTGTCATTTGCGCCTGCAAAAACGAGTCCTCCCAATGCCAGAGCCGCAACGCTGACAACGATCCAAATTCGCCGGAGGAACGGGTTTACGACATGAGACATGGCACAACCACCTTTCACATCCATTTGTTAGCCGGATTTCTACGCGCTGATTCTATTCTGAGATCGACGGAGCGGCTACTAAAAAAGACAAAAAAGTCACAACCCCTAATCCGCCGGAAACAAGACGCTTATCCGACACAGGGACCCGCCGGATTCCCCACATTTCTGGCAGCCCGAGTTCAGTTGCCGGAGGGCTTTTCGGCACCGGTGTAGCTGAAGTCGATACTGGCGATGGCACCGGGTTGAACCCGGACGGTTTTCGTCTGCATGCCGTACGCTTCGTGCCACACCTGGACGGTCTGCATTCCGGGAGGCACATTGTCGATTTCAAAAGTACCGCCGTCACCACTTACGGCGAAGTAAGGGTGATTGACGACTCCAACATATGCGGTCATCCATCGATGAATATCGCAACGAAGCCGCAGCATGATCTCCTCGGATTTTGGCCTGAACTCCGAAACAATGCCCGAGGTTTCCTGCCCCACATTGAGGTTATTGTCGTGAGCGGAATCGCTGTGCACGTTGTGCTTCAAGGGATCGTCGTTCCGTATCTGCAGTGTCTGGCCGACGCGCATTCCGACGACGCGAGGCGCATAAACGCAACCACGCTGATCGAGGACCACTGGCTGGCGAGGTACTGGAGTTTGTGGGAAGTTGCCCTGCAGTTTCACGAAAGCGTTCTTTAAACCGCCATCTGCCGAAGTGAGAACCATTTCCTGGATCACACGTTTTCCCGCGTTGATGCTGTTGCACATCGGATCGACTCCCATTCGAATCACTGTATTCCCTGGATTCTTGCCGGTGAGGCGAACGTGCCCTTTGATTGTTCCAGTGCCCTGCAATGTGGTTGAAGAATGCGTTATTTCTGCTGCGAAGATCGCTGCGATAACAGTGAGGAGCATCGATAGGAGTTTTAAATATTTCATGGTGTATCCCATTGGGTGAAATCCCAATGAAGCATAAGACGAATCAGAGACGAGAAAGAGAGATTTCAGGTTCCGGCTGTTGTGGGGCCCGGAGCTCAGAGCGACGGGATTGGCTCGAAGACTTCGGTGCCGTCGGCACCCGGCGAGAGGAATGGCTTATTGCAGTGTTCGCAGCTTTCGCGCGTGACCAGTCGTGAACGACCACACGCGGGACAGTTTTCAAGTGCCGGCCATTCCACCAGCGACAGCATGAGGGCAAAGCCGAGTGGTCCCAGCGCGAAGCCAATCGCAGTCCAAAGGCTCAGACGAGCGGCATGGAATGCGTAGCGGCGGCCTCGGACAAATGCCAGAGCGGCAAACAACACGCCTTCGAGAAGCGGAATCAGCCACGACACCAGGAGTTGATTCGGAGAAGACTGGATGGTGGAAACGTTGAATATCGAATGCTTCCACAGCAATGTCCGCATCGCGAGACTTTCCATGACAGATCGGAGCAGCACGTACCCCCAGGTCAGAGTGTTGTAAGAAAACACACTCGGTAACGTGTACTGGGCAATGGGCGTGCCGGTCGATCCATATTGCATGACGAATCCACCCAGATTGAACCCGTCCGTGTACCAGATGAATGTCTGAGGATCGGAAGTCCGCAGCGAACGAAAAACGGCGACGTGTCCGAATTTATAGAAATTCGGATCGAGCGGCGTGGACAACTGGGTCGAGCCATCGCGGGATTGAACGACCACTCGTTTCGTTGTGGAGATGGCGACAAACCTGGCTTTGGCCAGGAACTCAGGCGCGTTGGAACTCCCCACGTTTGAATCGGATGCGCCAGTGACCGATTCTCCAGTCTCGGACGTAAAGATTTTCTCGATATGCCGAAGGTTTAGATCCACCCGGTAAACGGCGTCTTCAAATACGAACAGTGTGGGCAAATTTGCGATAGGCGTCGCCAATGGGTGTTCGAATCGATCCGCCGGCATATCCGTACCGGAAACGAAGCCGCGCGGCCCCAGCCAACCCACAAGCCTTGCCGATCGATTGTCATAAGCCGCAATGCGGCCAAGTCGAGTGATGTAGTACCAGGTAAAGGCTGCACCATTGGACAGCGTGTCATAGGAAGCGATTGGTTGAAAGGACCCGCTGGTCTTCCGATAATTCCCGTTCCATGACAAGCGGGGCCAGGGGCCGAAGGTCTGCGAGGCCACGACTCCATTTCCAAGTGCCCGGCGTGCTTCACGGTCACGATAACGTTCAATAGGTTTTCCCTGGAGATCCTGAACCTCCACGATCTTGTCGTCTTCGTAAAGAACTCGAACGACGGTACCGTCGGCAGCAATCCGATAGAGCGTGTAATTGGAATTGGAGACGAAGGCCGGTAGAAAGGATGTGCCCACATCGAAAGCCACAGATCCGGTAATCAAGAGTCCGGCGCCGATGGACACACTCGTTGCGAACCGCATGATGCGCGACTGGGATTCAAACCGGCCCCCTTGAACAAATGTTCCCCATGCGGATGCACCCGTCATCAGAACGCCTGCCGCGCAGCAGGCGACGGCCTGCCAGAACTCCGGAACTAAGGACAATGCGATCGAACAGACGAAACCCATTCCGATTCCCATGACACGAGTTGCATACCACCGGGCATCGCGCATGCCAGTGAGAAGGCCGGCGAAATAATAGACCAGCCCGCACAGGATATCCGCGACAACTGGGAGTACGAGGTGAAGGTCCATCGGCATCGGGATGTGACCCGGCATGGACATCCACAGAATGGCGCCGGACAACGGCAAACCAACGGCGCCAACGTAGAGCAGAATGCCTGCCACGGCTTTCCCCCAAAACAGCATCGTTCTCCGCACCGGGCGATGCGTCAGGAAACTCCACTTGTCTCCACGATTCTCAAGAACCACCTGCGCCAGTCCGAGCAGCAATCCAACCACCGCGGTGAGAAAGGGAGTCGCCCAGAAGAGTCTGGTTGAGACGTCGGACCAGTTCAGCTCACCACCGTTTGAAGACTGGCCCAACAGTCTTTGGAGAAAGAGAAACATCCCCACCGAAACAAAAAGCATTCCGAGAACCGCCCATTTCAGGTTTTCTCGAAATTCCTTCCACAGGATTGCCTTGAACGCGCCGCGATCGATGTTCATGTGGGATCGAAGACCTCGGTGCCGTCGTGGTGCGGCGGCGCAAAGGGTTTGCTGCAATGTTCGCATTGCTCATGCGTCACCACACGCATGCGCCCGCACGCTGGACATCGCTCACGAACGGGCCACTCCAGAAGTGACAGCATCAACAGAAAGCCGAAAGGCCCCAGGATGAATCCAAGAGCGGTCCAGGTCCATTTCCGACCGTTCGAAAATGCGAACTTGCGGCCTCTTGCAAATGTTGCGGCCGCCGACGCAAGGGATGAAAGACTCGAAAAGAACCAGAGCGCGGTCTGCTGGCTTTGCGACGTTGCCTCGGACAAATCAAGCTTCCCGTTTTCACCTCGCCATGGTTTCGCAAGAGCTGCGCGAACCGTTACGGGAATGGCCAGGAATACCGGGGCGGCAGCCCACGACATCGAAGAGGCTGAAGGAAGAAGCGGCAACTCGTATCGCGCAACGACCGCATTGCCGGCATCGAACTTTATGACCAGCTCGGGAGTCGGCTTAGGACGATCCATCCGGTGCGCCCTGTACCAGATGAATGTCGGTTTGTCCGGAGCATACATCGCGCGATAGATGGCAATTTCGTCGTAGTTTACGGCGCGAGGATCCAGCGGTGCGGACATCTCCACGTTTCCGTTTTGAGATTGAATGACGATGCGGTCGGTTGTCGCAATGCCGTCGAATCCAGCCCGCGTGTCCGACACGTACGCGGAGACATCATAGGAATTTGCACCTTCGGCGCCCAGCACGGATTCACCGGAGAGTGGCGTGAAGATTTTTTCAATACGGCGATTACCGAGATCCAATCGATAGACGGCATCTTCAAAAGCGATCAGGGGCTGTCGCACCGTATTCCTGGTAAGCAATGGATGCGTGAATCGCATTTCGGGCGGATCTGCTCCAGCTGAAAATCCGCCAGGCCCCATCCACCCGATCAACCTCAGGGTCTTGCTGTCGTAGGCCGCGATCAAACCCTCGCGCATCACGTAATACCATCGAACGCGCTCCGGTGTACCGCCTGTGTCGTCGGGATAGAGAATCAAAAAGAATTGCCGTGTCGATCGGAAACTGTTGGGAACAATGCCGGTCTGAAAGGAACTGATCCCAATGCCGCGTTCCACGACACCTCTCACGGACGTATCGCGAGCTGCGAAATCCTTGTACTTCTCGATTGGCCGGCCTTGTTGATCTTCAATGGCTGCGATCCGGCCCGCTTCGAAATGCATTCGGACAATGTTTCCGTCAACGTCGACGGTGAATCTCCCGGGCTGTGAGCCTGATCTCCCTGCGATCACAAACGATCCGACAATGGAAAACAAAATGAAGCAAACAAGAAGCCCGGTTCCAACGGCGATACCGGTCGCGACGCGGGTGATGCGCGGCTGAACCTCGTAACGTCCACCGCCAACAAACGCTCCCCATGCGGCCGCACTGTTGATGACCAGTCCGCCCGCAATGAAGGCGACGGACCATTCGAATCCACCTGCCGCCTGACCGGCGATCGAGCAGACGATGCCCACACCGATGCCCAGGGCGCGGCTGGCAAACCACCGCGCTTCACGCATGCCCGTCAGCAAACCGGCAAAGTAGTACACCACTCCGCACAGCAGATCCGATGCGCCCGGCAGCGCCATTCGAGGATCGAACGGCAACGGAACGTGACCCGGCATCGACAGCCACACCAGAGAGCTGATCCATGGCAACGCAATCGCGGCGGTGTAAAGAAGAATGCCCGCAGCCACCTTTCCCCAGAACAGTGTCGATCGACGTACCGGCCGATGCGTCAGAAAGCTCCACTTATCGCCGCGGTTTTCACGAACCACCTGAATGAATCCAATGATCAGACCGATCAATGGCGTTGATAACGCCGTCGTATTCCACATGGATGGCAGGTTGATTTCATAGAGCCGGACATCCGTGCTCGCCATTTGCTTCAAATCTGAAATCAATAGGGCGGACAATGCGAGCATCAGCAGGATCGCCCACTTGAAGTTTTCGCGGATTTCCTTCTGAACAATCCCTGCAAATACTCCTGTGCGGGTGCCGCTCATCGTTTTCCCCGCATGTTCTCGAGTTGCGTCGTGTCTTCCAAAAAGAAACTCTGCTCGCCGCGGTCGCCGAGATAGCCGATCATCGCGTCGCTGAAACTGACCGGCACCTCTTCGACGGATGAGGCGCCGAGCGCGTAAAGCGTTTGCCGAGTGCCCTCATCCGGAGAAGCAATCGTTAAACGCAGTTCACCCAGGGAACGCCGGACATGAAGCAGTCCCTTGATAGAAGGAAGGGGTGGCGGTGCGGTGGCGTCATAGAACAACACGAACTGCCGCACACTGGATCGAAACGTTTCAATCGAACAGCAGGCGCGCAACACGCTGCGATCCAGGATCGCAATGTAGTCGGCCACACGCTCGACGTCTTCGAGCAGATGCGACGAAAAGAAAATCGTGCGGTCGGCGCCGCGGGTCACATAGATCATCGACTCCAGCAGCGATCGCCGCGCCACGGGATCGAGTCCGAGTGCCGGGTCGTCCAGTATCAGCAACTCCGGCTCCGGCGCCAGGGTGATCGCCAGCGACAGTCCCGCACGTTCGCCGCGCGAAAGGTCCGCGGCTTTGGCTTTGGGGTTGAGATGGAAGTGATCGGTAATGGCCTTGAAGATCCGGTTGTTCCAGCGCGAATAGAACCGCGACTGGTAGTCGCCGCATTCCCGAACGGTCCACCATTTGTAGAGCGAGTGCGACTCCGACATATAGCCAACCCTCGCGCGGATCTCGGGAGTGAGGTGCTGGCTGTCCTGCCCGAGGACGCGCGATGAGCCTCGAGTCGGTTCAGTCAGTCCCAGCAGCATGCGGATGGTTGTGGTTTTGCCGGACCCGTTGCGTCCGAGAAACGCAAACACACTTCCGCGCGGCACTGCCATGGTCAGGCCATCCACCGCCTTCCGTGGTCCGAAGTATTTTGTCAGGCCTGTGGTTTCAATAACGGCGTCGCCTCTGCCCAGACCAATGGCGCCCTGCGTGAGATGCTGCGATTCGGCAATCATCATGCCCTCCCTTTGAGGTTAGGATCGAGTTCGTGTGCGCGCTGCGCCACCTGGTCCACGATTTCCTTCGCGGTGAAGCCGAGCGTAAAGGCTTCTGTCACGAGAGACGTCACCGACCGGTCGATACGCTTGGTTCGCTCGGCCTTGCTGTAGATCTGCCGCCGCTTGGAGATGAACATTCCCCGTCCAGCCCGCGATTCGATGATCCCTTCTCGAGCCAGTTCGCCATACGCGCGAAGGACGGTGTTGGGGTTGATCAGAAGTTCCTCGGCCAGGGACCGGACACTGGGCAGGGGCTCATCGTCACGGATGCGGCCTGAGAATACCGCCGCGCAAACCTGCTCGACGATCTGCCGGTAGATCGAGACGTTGCTGCCTGCATGAATGGAGATGGTCAACGGCATATTAGTGCTCTAGTTCGACTAGTACACTAAGACGGACGAACCGGCGCCGTCAACAGGAAACTTGAGAAGCTTTCGTTTAGGGATTCTCGCGGACAAACGGGACAGCGGCCACTGTCTCCTATTTTTTCATGGCATCGATGCCGGCCTGGCAGATCTTCTCGTCATTTGCCGGGAGCGATCCGCCGCACCCCATCGCGGCAACGACTTTCCCGTCCTTGAGTATTGGCAGGCCGCCCTGACCAATCGTGATTTCCCAGGCGCCGGCCGGTGGGGCCGTGAGTGTTGCCGGAATCGGTTTTCCGGCGGCGATCGCATCCTGTGCTTCCTTGGTGGGCACGCCCAGCAGGAGCGCGGCCCTCGCCTTACCCTGTGCACTGGTCACCGCTCTTGCCGAAGCTCCATCCATTCGCTCGAACGCGACAAGATCGCCGTTGCCGTCGACTATCGCGATGGCCATCGGCGCATTCAGCGCGACTGCGGCCACCTCGGCCGCGGCCATCATTTTCTTCGCTGTCGCAGCGTCAACCCCCACCGGTCGGGCCGGCGCCGCAGCGGCTTGTCCTCGCCCCTGGCCGCCCTGGGGCGCCTGAGCTGCAGACAGGACCAATGCAAAAACAATCATGATCAATATGGAGAGGAACGGGGCAACCTTACGCATCATGTTCTCCTTTTCTGAGGGGACAGAGGGGACAGACCCCTCGTTTTCCGATTGATAGTGTCATAGCTGAGTCCACATCTGTACACATGCCGACAGGTCCACTTCGAATTCGCATTCATGGGTTGGAGCGCTGTTGAGGTATACGGCGTCATGCTATCGTGCATTGCGATGAGCGAACCATCCGATCCGGAATCTCCTTTACCGCTGGTTTCTGATTCAGTGGAACCTGAAGGTGTGCCGCCACTCTCCGAGCCGGCTGTAGTGGAGGCTGTAGCAGTCCAGAATATCGAGCTCGTTGAAAGTGGAGAAGGGATTCAACAGCCTGAGCCATCACGCACCCGGATGTGGGTGAAATGCGCCATTGGGTTCGTCGCATTCGCAATTGTCTTCATCATCCTGGTTGTCGTGGGAGGAGAAGCCCGGGAGTTTGCGGTTGCCGGCCTTCAAACCTGGCCCTTCGCGGTTCTCGCTGTTCTGGCCTATGCATCGCATCCGAAAGGAATCGGGGGCAAGGCGTTGACTCTGACGTACTGGATCCTGCTGGTGGGAGCCGTCGGGATTGCCTCTTTAGGCATGACAGCGGTCGGAGTCCTCCAGCCGAAGCTTTTGGGAGGCGCCGGTGCGACCGTCACGCCGCCAACGATCAATCAGATTCTGCGGATAGTTGCAGCGGGTCTGGCATTGGCGGCCGCAGGCGGCATCGGTCTGTCCTGTTTTTCGATGTGGGTTCGAAAACGGGCCGCAATCCGGCTCGATATGGATCCGCAGTCCTTCGTGCATGCGACAGCGCTTGCCACCACTGTCACGATGACGCTGATGTGCATGATTCCTTTGCTGGCCGTGAATGAACCCCTGATCGTGTGGCTCTTCAATCCGAAAAACGGTTTGGATTTGAAGGGCTCCGAGCTCACCTTGAGTTCCACGTTGTATGGCCTGTTATGGTCCGTTCCCGCGTCATTTATCGCGGTCGGTTTTCCGATAAAGCGAACGTTGCAGGAAGCACGAGTGCGGTTGGCACTGGTGCGTCCAAGCCGTCGTCAGATCGGCATGGCAGTGGCGATCGGGCTGGGTCTGGCTGCGGCTGCCGGTCCGGTCCACTTTGTTATTGGCATTCTATGGAAGGGCCTGGGAATGAAAATGACGGACACGAGCTCCGTCGAGGCATTGTTCAAGAACGCCATATCCCCCGCCGGAGCCGTCGTCGTCGGAATTTCTGCAGGGCTTGGCGAGGAACTCATATTTCGAGGCGTGCTTCAGCCACGACTAGGTATCCTGCTGCCGGCGCTGATGTTTACCGCGCTTCACGCTTTTCAATACGACTTCGATGCGCTGATCTGGGTACTCATTCTGGGCATGGTTATGGGCTGGGTTCGCAAGAAGACAAACACGACCACTTCCGCCCTGCTCCACGCCACATACGACCTTGTGCTCCTCCTCGCAGCGTATTTCTTCGACTCCTGAAGGCGCCCAGCATTCTGTTGTTTGGGGTGAATCGCGGTGTTAGTATCTCGCCAATTCAGTATCGAACCGAGAATCCGCGGGAGTTAAACAAAAATGAAAAACCGATTGGCATGGACCGTTGCGTCGTTTCTGATATTCGGCGCGTTGACTGTATCGATATTTGCCTGGCAAGCCCCCCCTGCCGGTGCTCAGCGAGGAGCCCCTGCGCCGGCTGCTGGCGCACAGCGTGGCGCGCCTCCGGCGGGCCAACCTGGCGGAGTACCAGGACAGCCGGCTGCCGGGCAACGGGGACCGCGCGTCCCGGACGGCGCTCTCGCACCCGATGCGCCTCATCCCGCTCCACTTCCGATCGATCTTTTTACGACGAAGAACTTCTATAAAGACAAGGCCCTCTGGACCGATCCCAAATACTTCCGCTGCAACGTTTCCCGCATTCTCACTGAAGTGTGGGCCGACAATCGTATGGGCGCCAATCCGCCGTCGACCGCCGGTTGGGGAGATTGCTCACGAGACATTCCGGTATCCGAAATTAAAAGCCCGTATCCCTACAAAACCGCGAAAGAGCACTATGAGGCCCTGATGGCGGCTGCCACAAAGAAGGGCGGGCCGACCGTCTATACCAAACAGACCGTGCCGGATTGGGATGGATTTTATACACGGCAAGGTAATGCGCGAACGCAATGGCTGTGGGGAAACGCTCAACCCAGCACGATGCTTTCCCTTCTGACTCCGGAATATCAGCAGCGCATGGTGCAGGCTGCATTCCACGAATCCGTGACGAATGCGCCGCAATGGAGTGCGTCGTTCTGTCTGCCTGAGGGCTATCTTCGTTTCTACACACAATATGCTGTTCAGCAGCCTGTTGAGATCATGGTGAACCCCAATCAGGTTCAGTTGCTTGGCGGCATCGCCGACAACTTTCTATTCAAAGTCCTGATCGGTCGCAAGCACGTGCAACAGGTGCCGCAGTGGTACGGCGAAACGATCGGGTTCTGGGATGGCGACACCCTGGTTTCGTGGACCGCGAACGTGCAGGGCTGGACGATCACCCATGGATTGTTTGAATTCAGCAACAAGATGGAATCTGTCGAAATCTACACGCCGCGCAAGGACGCCAACGGAGCAGTCACCGGCCTGAACGTCGAATCGATCTTTTACGATTCTGACGCCTTTGCGGCGCCTCTGCGATCCAGCATGACGTGGAACCGGAGGGAGAAGCTGGACAGTCCCAACCTTCGCCACACGTTCGTGGAGTGCCTGAGCAATGTCGTCAACGTCAACGGAAAGCCCGGACAGCTGGCGCCCAGCGACGATCGTTATATCGATTACTACGGCAGACCATGGGCAAAGAACTGGGAGAAGAATTTCGAGAAGGGATGGGATAAGCCGAATACGGACGTTCCCGCGGGAATTCTCGACATCTTCAAATAGCCCGTACCAAATCAAGGCCGGCGGCGCTGGATTTCCGGCGCCGTCTGCCGTCTAGTCGATTACCAGTCCGCCCTTCTTAGCCTCCGCCAATGCCCTGCTGTCCTTGGGATACCAGTAGTGCAAATGACAATTCTCACACGCATGGTCGACGTGTTCGATGGCGCTAAACAGTTCCTTTGTGTCCCGCTTGTCGACCGCAGCCAGAACCATCGTCGCCGCGTCCTGAAGCCGCTTTGCCCTTCGGAATAAGCCTGGCCGGTCTTCGTCGAACAGTTTCTGAATTTGATCGGGTTCGAGTTCCACTTCAGGGAACTTGGACTTCTCGCCGTTCTGAGCCACTTTGCGGCCTTCCATCATGACAAGGTTCATGCCCTCAAAGAGGATAAAGGCCCGATCCCGAACTTCCTTCCATTCATCGTCGGTTTTCGGAGCCTTCTGGGTCACGCCGTGCTCATCCCCTATTTCGGCAACGGCTGCGAACAGGAAGTCGCCGCTGGGGTCGATCATCGAGTCCATGATGTCCTTAACCGCGGCGTTCATTTGAATTGGCGGAGACGGTTTCGCACTTTTGCATCCAGACAGCATGAAAATGCCCAGGATAAGAATCCATTTTTTATTCATTACCGATCTCCTTGAAGTGCGCGTCTAAGCTTACGGTCGGGAAATGTTCCCGTGCCAAACGCGACACTACCAATATCACAACACCGTGGAATTGAGGGTCTGCGCGAGGAATCGGGTTTCTGAAGAATTCTTAATTTGATATTCAGCAGCCACGATGATTAAATTCTGCCGAATCTATTCGTAAGGAGATCCGGGGCAATGAAAAATCGGCTCAGCGTTCCACTTCATGTAATGACTGCAATTGTCTTAACGGCCCTGTGTGCAATGCCTGCCCTCTCCCATCACTCCTTTGCCATGTACGACCAGACCAAGACGGTGACATGGACAGGGGTTGTTACCGGCTTCAGCGGGCAGGCGAACCACGCCGAACTCCAATTCATTGTGATCGCGCCCGATGGCAAACCGATGCTGGAAAAGGACAAGGATGGCAAAGCCATTCCGGGCAAGTACGTCCGATGGGGCGTCGAAATGGCCGGGGCTGCTGCAGTCGCGCAACAGGGTATTACCGCTTCGAGTTTCGCGGTCGGCACGGTGTTCAGCGTCAAACTGAACCCGATGCGGGACGGAACGAATTTCGGTTCGCGTGTCGGCGCCATCGCGAAATGCCCCACGAACGAGGCAACGGGTAAACCCACACCTCCGGAAGCCGGGAAGCATTGCGACTCCGTAAAGGGCGCCACGATTCTTGGCGGCGACCGGTTCTGATCAGCCGGGCAGCCGAACCGACGGGTAGTCGATCCATTTGAAATGAGCCTGTAATTGCCCTCCGAAGTTTGGAGGGCAATTTTAATTTCCGAATTCCAGCGGACACTGCCAAACGACAGGAGAGTTTTTGATTGAATGAATTTGCCCTGTGGTTGTCTCAGACCTATCCCAGCGTTTTGATTCAAACCCATAACGGCTGGATGATTCCAACCATTCAGTCCATCCATATCGCGGGCATTGGAATTGTCCTGACTTCGGTTTTCATGATGGATATGCGCATCCTTGGCCTCGCCGGAAGAGATCAGACCCTGCGTCAAACGACAAACCGTTTTGGTCCGTGGCTGATGTGGTCTTTGGTGGCGCTTCTCGTAACCGGCATACTCATGGTGATTGGCGAGCCGGTTCGCGAACTGGTAACCGTTTCATTCTGGCTGAAGATGTTCCTGATCGTCGTGGGTACCATTGTTGCTGCAATTTTTATGAGGACGCTGCGAAAGAATGAACAGAGATGGGAAGATGCGATGACAAAGCGTCTCTCCATCAAGCTGATGGCAATCTTCACATTCCTGGTCTGGCTGGCCGTGGTCGTCCTGGGACGACTGATAGCCTACGACCACATCTGGGGGGCATGGTCGCCTGCCCAAAGGCTGTAAGCGCGGCCCGCGCGCCCATACACAATGGACATTTCAGAAGTTCTCAAATCCATCGAAAACACCGATATCGCCTCGTCGATCCGGGATTCGCTTTTCCTGTTTCCAATGTTGGAGTCCATTCACGTCATTGGCCTGGCGCTTGTTTTCGGTACGATCGCCATCATCGATCTGCGGTTGCTTGGCCTCGCGTCGACCCATCGGCCGTTTCAAAAAATGGCATCCGATATCCTGAAGTGGACATGGATCGCCTTCACGATCACCTTCGTCACGGGCGCGTTCATGTTCACGACCAACGCGACAGTGTACGTTCACAACCCCGTATTTCAGGCGAAAATGGCGGTACTGCTGCTGGCTGGGATCAATATGGGAATCTTCGAGTTGACCACCGGACGCTCCGTGCGGAAGTGGGATACTTCGAAATCCCCTCCTGTTGCGGCAAAGACGGCGGCCATCATTTCTCTGACGTTATGGATCAGTGTGATTTTTCTCGGACGATGGATCGGATTCACCACGACCCGAACCTCAATTCAGAATGAGGCTCCTTTAAACCTCGACGATCTGTTTCCGGGCGCACCTGAAGATTCAACGACTCCAAACAAAAAGTAGCAGAGTGTCGCATCGATGCCGATCACCCCTCCTGGCCAGGAGGGGTGGCTGCGCCGAAGGCGCAGATGATGAGATGGACTCCTCCTGGTGACTTAAACGGCATCGAAGTGCCAAAGTCATCACGGTGTGTGATCACCAATAGACAGGAGGAATCCGACGTGAAGAATACAACCATCGCTAT
>Ga0184628_10000093_pt1 | contig 47158 bp, 38 predicted proteins | sample PLM4_5_b1_FD_133149 | JGI IMG/M metagenome (GOLD analysis project Ga0184628, IMG submission 133149) | Groundwater sediment microbial communities from an aquifer in East River, Colorado, USA - PLM4_5_b1 | ecosystem: Environmental > Terrestrial > Soil > Riparian zone | place: USA: East River...
CAGGAGGAGATGTCATGGACAGTTCACCATGAGGGTGGAGACTGTAGCGCCACACTTCAACAGGCGCAATCGGTTTTTCGGTTTTTCGGACACAGAGTCCAATGTGCTCACGGGAGAAGTCGCAATATCGGTCTCGTTTACTGCGTGGTTCCGATGACTCGCTAACATATTTCGATGATATGTGACGGCAAGGAGTTGTTAAGGCTGCGGAGGATGCCATTCCGCATATAGTCGGGCATAGCATTGATTTATTCGATCTGGAATTTGGGGCAGCTCCATCACTGTAAAGCACCACGTTGCCCCTAATTCGCGCGATCGCTCTACAGCAACCATCTGGACATCGTCATTATATGGACCGGCTCCACATTTGGGTCCTGCCTTGTTATGAAAAAAGTTCTGAGCACAAGTTACCTGCACGGCCTGTCGACGCTCCTGCTCCTTATATGCATACGCTATATCCATCTTCAACGTAAGTGACCATCCAAAGATTACAGTCACCAGCACTCGACCCGCCGTTTTCGACCAACCTGGAAAGTGCTGAAGTATTGCCATCAGAACAAATAGCGTCCCGAGCAACATGTGATATCCAATGATGTGATAGCGCTCCTCGAAGCCTGTACCCGCCACTTTCGCTCGACTCGCCGCGATCGAAGCTGCAATAGCCAGCCCGGTACCAGTCAGGATTACGCTAAATCGATCCAGAAACGTAGATTTCCTGAACAGCCTGGTGGCAATGGCAAGATATGTTATCGCTGCAAGCAGCACGACGAACAACCACATGCCGACGGAAGCAGCTCTCGCCGACAATACTCCGAAACCATTTGCCAACAATTCCCCGAAAGTGGTCCAGAAGGTAAGGCGCCATGGAAACGCAGCGATTTCAAAGGTATTTTCACGACTTCCCATCAGAAGCCATGCCGCCAATCCGAATAGCAGCGTGATAGCTCCCGCAAAATGAAAGCGACGCCGAACGCCACTAAGTTGGCTGCCGAAACATACTCCGAGAACAATCAGTGCCAGAGTGGCTGCAAGGGCGCCTCCCGACTGGACGATCGAAGCCAGGCCAATCAAATAGCCCAAAGCATTCAGCTTCGCGTCATCTTTGGCAAGAAGGTATGCAGTCCAGAATACCAATAGAAAATGACTGAAGAAGAACATCTGGTGAGGCCAGAACAGGTTTGGGACCTGCAATGTAGTGAAGAGTCCCGACATCACCAGCGGCAAAATGGGACCCAGTTCCTTCAAGAACAAAACGTGCAGCGACGCTGCGCAAAACAGCGACACAAGTTGCATCACAGTCTGGACTCGAAAGTCATAACCAGTCGTTATCAGGGAATACCAATGGAGCAGACGTTCAAGCGCCATTGGATGGGAATTCGTGGTTGAAAAAATCCACGTCGGTGAAAGATTACAATCAAGCCCTCGCAGCGGATTAAACATTCCCCATTCATCCGCAGTGGGAATATTTCTTTTGAAACGTAAGGCGTATGAAAGATTGAGGACGAACAATCTAACGAATGCGGCAATTCCAGCAGTGCAAAGAAACCACCTCCAGGCGGTGGGTAACCAATGATCGATTTGCCGTCTGGTCTGTCCTGGATGCTGGACCGCTGAATCACCCGACCCTGGAACGGATTTCAAGACAAACTCCGAGTCGGAGTTGCTGGTTTCATTTTAGATTCCCAGTCAAACGCTGACAGACTCCCCCAGCTAGCCAGGAACAACTTGAACCCGCAAGTCAAATTCACAAGGCAATCCGTCGACAAAGACCTTACTCGCAAAAACAAACAGCCTCCAGGTGGAAAAGTGAAGAGGTGGAAGCAACGCGGCAAGATAGTATTCGAAACTCCAGCCACCTCCGCTGATGGTGCGATTATACACGGCGAACTAGTTGTCGGGATGGGGACCCGCTCGGGAGGAGCTTTGAATATCAGGGAGCGGAGCGGTTCGTTTGTTCTCGGGCACGCTTTCGGGCAACGGTCCGGGGGACTGAGTCCATCCATTTGTTGTCCATAAATTGTGGTACCTTGTCGCCGAAGTTATTTGACCTCGGAGGTGATAATTGTCCATCTTGAAATTGAGAGTATTCGTGCTTACGTCATGTGCCCTTCTGTTGACTCTTCTGTCATCCTGCGGTGGCGGTTCCGCCCCCGTGGACAGCTCAAGCCCACCGGAGGAAACAAAAACGGGTCTTCCTGAGATTTCTGAAGTTGTCTTTTCCGGAAATCTTAAGGAAATGGTAATTGTTCCTGGACAAGGCAATACGGCTTCGCTGATAAAAGACGCCTCCGGGCCCGCAATCCGATTAAGTTCAACTGGCTCAAAACGGCCACCTGATGGTGATGGAAATGGAGGTATCGTGCGCCTGTCGCCGGCATTGTCACGTGCGCTGAGTGGCCGAAAGGTAACAGTCACCATCACGATGAGAACATCCCTCAAGGACGGCTCGACAACAGCAAGAGCTCTATACTCGCGCCCAGGACTTCCAACCAGCGGATGGCAGGATCTCACTGCAGGCACCGAGTTTGCAGACGCGACATTTGAATACAAGGTACCCACCAGAGAGGGCGGACATGGGCCGGACCTGATATCGATTTGGGCGGATCCTGAAGGCCGCGACCGCGCAATAGAGATTCGCAAGATTGAAATTAAGTCTGCCGCAAACTAGCGACAGGGGAGAGTAGTTCGCCGGTCAACGAGGTAAATCAGATTCGCTGTGGGGATCGGCTTCATTCACGACACGCAGTCCGAGCTGAAAAAAACAAGGAGCTCTAAAAACAAGATGTAGAAGAGCCTGGATGATTTCCAGATCAACCGTGATTCATCCAGATCGACACCAACCCGGATCGAACAATCCTATTCGTTCCCCTCATTCTCGGGGAATTTCCCACAGCATCAATGTTCGCCACGCGAGAACATTCGCAAGCATGGCAAGTATTGAGATTAGAATGGTCAGACAGGTGGGCAATTTTGATGCGAGACGACCTCCAGACCATCTATCAGCAGCGATTCTCTGGCGACGAAGACTATCGAACCGGCGTCTGGGGAATCCTCGTTTCGGACTGGTTTAGCCGGTACATTCCGCCGAACGGGTCCGTTTTGGATTTGGGCTGCGGTTACGGTGATTTTATCAACCGTCTGAAGGTTCCCAATCGCTACGCAATGGATTTGAATCCGGACTCGCAGCGATATCTTCAACCAAACGTCAACCTGATTCAGCAGGACTGTTCCACGAAGTGGCCGCTAAGCGATAACAGCCTTGATCTGGTGTTTTCCAGCAATTTCTTCGAACACCTTTCGTCAAAATCGATGTTGGAAGCAACTTTCAGACAGGCATGGCGATGCCTCCGACCCGGTGGTCGCCTGGTTGCCATGGGGCCAAATATCAAATATGTTCCCGGAGCATACTGGGACTTTTGGGATCACTATTTGCCTCTGACAGAATCCAGCATGGCTGAAGGGCTTCGAATGGTTGGATTCAATATTCAGGAAACGGTTCCTCGTTTTCTGCCGTATACAATGGCAAAAGGTCCACATTATCCGTTAATTTTGTTGCGTGCCTATCTGAAATGCCCGTTTGCGTGGCCGTTCCTGGGACGCCAATTCCTCGTCGTCGCAGGTAAGTGAGGTGACTTTGAGTACAGATCTGAAATTGCTCAGCGTTGTAATTCCAGCCCGTGATGAGGAAGGCTGCATCGCTGGAACTATCGAACATTTGCATCTGGAACTGCAGCTCCACAAAGTACCTCATGAAATCGTTGTGGTCGACGACGGAAGCAGCGATCGGACATGGACCATCCTTCAGGAACTTTCCGACAAGCACGCGACAGTCAGGCCAATTCAAAATTCCGGTGCTCATGGTTTCGGTGCAGCCATTATTGCTGGTATCGAATCGGTTCAGGGCGACGCAGTGGTCATCATGATGGCCGATGAATCCGACGATTGTCGTGACGTTGTTCGATATTGGGCCATTTTGAACGAAGGATGGGATTGCGTCTTTGGAAGTCGATTTGTCAAAGGCGGAGGCGTTGTCGACTATCCGTGGATCAAGTTGCGGATCAATCGCATTGCAAATCTATTTATCCGAACGCTGTTCGGAATCCATCTGAACGACACGACGAACGCATTCAAAGCTTACCGAAAATCGGCCCTTGAAGGCTGCAGGCCTTTTCTGTCACCGCACTTCAATCTCACCGTGGAACTACCCCTGAAGGCCATCGTCCGAGGATATTCCTGGACAGTGATCCCAATAACCTGGCGCAACCGGCGAACGGGTACACCAAAACTGAAGATCAGGGAAATGGGCAGCCGTTACTTTTTCATCGTGGCTTACGTCTGGCTGGAAAAATACTTCAGCCGGGGCGACTATCGAAAATCGGCTAAGGGAATTGAGTCAACGGAAACCAAACCCGCGGTTGATCGGGTGTATGAACGACACCTTCACTAATTGCACAGAGGTGCAAATTATATTCGCACTATCCTGTCGTTTCGCTCGTTCTCAGGCAGATTTTCCCAGGAGACGCTGAGGTCCAAAGGTTTCTTCCGCTCTATTGAAGGCGATTTTCCGGCCGGGGGCGGCTCTTCGGTCATGGGCAAATCTTTCGTCAGAAGCTGTGACTGATGGAGATCTGCGACCTTTTGCCTGAAGGTCCATTTTGGGTCAGGCACGGTATCCGACGACGCGATGAACAACGACGAAACCACTCTCCGCCCATAAATGACCTGATGCGTCACTTGTCGACCATCCGTTAACCACACATCACCGGGCTCAAAAAGCACAAGATGTCTTGGCACCATATCCCTGCCCCGCGCGTGCCAGTCGCCGAATACTCTGGTGGTCAGCTCTTTGAGCAATTTGTCATTAGGCTGGTCTCGAAACCGATCCAGATTCAACTTCTTGTACCAGGCGCTGGCCAGTGGAGTAAACGTTGCGGCGGTATACCAGATTCTGGGAATGTCATCGAGATTGGCGTAGAAACGAATCAGTTCCAGATTGTCGCAATTCCTGTCGAGATCGAAATGAAGATTCTCAACGCGAGTCTCTGTAAAGCGCCAGATAATGTCTCGACGTATGAAATCAAAATCGGCAAATAGAGCGCCAATAGCGGAACGGAGCTGGTTGTTAACCAATTTGGCCTGATCCAGAAAGTAATTGAAACGCCCCCAGTCTCCTTCAAAGACGTCCCGGACAAATTCAATAATTTCCGGCACCTCTTGATGCTTCTCCGGCGGAATCAATTCAAAATTGGAAAGGGCCAGTTTCTTCCATTTCCATTTCTGGTAAAAAGTCACGCCCCGGAGAAACTTGAGATCCGCGTCGAACTTCAAATGACGCAGCAGGATTACTTTCTCGCTGTAGTAGTCCTCGACAATTTTTTGCTGCAATCGGCGATCGGCCGTCGCCTCACGGAAGTCATATTCAACAAAGTTATCGTCGATTTCAGGATGGACGAAGACCTGGGTCATAAAGTTAGTCTCTTCCGCATGGTCATTTCTTAGGCAACGGCCACGGTGGCGTATAGTTTGCCAGGAATTCCCGAAAGGTCACCGCGTACTTGTCATCGCGGAAGAAGATATAGTTTAAGCCGTCTCGCTTATTGCGACGAAGGTCTTCAATCAATTCTATCGGCAGAATGAAGCTGCGGTTCGTGCGAAGCTGATCCATCGAGTATTTCCATCCCAGACCGGTCATGAGATCAATAGTCGAGTCCGCATGGGGACTGGTGAAGTCAATCTCAACGAGGACGGTTTTCAGCGCCGGATTCTCCAAAGTCTTCCTGCAGCCTGCAATTACCTGATGTTCCAATCCATCGACGTCAATCTTGATATGGTCCGGCACCGGTATGACACCGCTTTCAATAAGGGTGTCCAGAGTGGATGAAACGCAGCCCTGGCGGAGTCGCGCATCCTTGCGTGTCAGTTTTGCGCCCCACTTCATGTCGTTCGCCCAGGTATTCTCTGAAAAGTCATGATGGGAATAGGCGATACCGAAAGCACCAAGATTTAGATAGTCCACCTTTACATCGTTGGCCATGGCCATACAAAAGGCAGAGACACGATCATGCAGGTTATTGACGAAAATGTTCTTGTTCAGCTCCGCGTAGTTCAAAGATTCAGGCTCGAAAGCAAATACCCTGCAGCCTGTGAACGCGGCGGCATAAATTGTGTACATTCCGATATTCGCGCCGATGTCCACGAGTGTTTCATCGGGTTTAAAAGTCTCGAGCCAGGGAATCGTGGTCGGTTCCTTATCAAACAGCGACGTCAGTCGGCCGTAGGAGAGCGGGGTGGAGTCCACGTAACGGATGGGCCTGTCTTGCACGAAGATTTCATGACAAGTGACATTGAAGAAATCAGACTCAAAAGGAAATGTTCTAATCTTGCCTATCTGCCTGGGCCACAAACTATGTGACGTTGACTGGGAACTGGTCTCCATATTGTTTCCCCTCGAATCCTTTCCGCGAATCCACCGCTCCTTCGAGAGGGACGAATCCGGACGATCAAGCTAGCATGAGACATCGCCGAATATCAACGTCGGGACCGGGCCGTAAACCGCATGAATTGACCACATACTCAAAAATTGTTCTAATATGGGCTCTTCATAATATTTGCGCCCTTCCATGTGAGGCGCCTATCGCGAGCGAAGGGGTCTGTGCTAAATATCAGCGAGTGGTCAGGTACTTTCAGCCCGGGAAAGAAACCGTGGTTGGTGCTGGGTAAGGGACCTACCTTTCAGAAAATCCGAGGGTTGGATGTAAGCAGCTACGACCTCTGTTCGCTAAATCACGTCGTTCGCGAACTTCCAGTGACTTTGGCGCACATTATTGATCTCGATGTCGTGACGGACTGCGCGGATTCGATTGACCGCAACGCGCGCTTTCTTGCAATGCCCTACCGGCCCCACGTCAGGAACAAACCATCCGAAAAGACGCTGCAGGACTTCGCGCGAGAACATCCTCTTCTGGAAAAACTGGAAAAGCAAGGTCGACTGCTCTGGTACAACCTTTCATCTTCGCCCCCCTATTCCGACTCTCCAGTAATCAAAGCGAAATTCTTCAGCGCAGAAGCCGCTCTCAATCTGCTGGTAGCGTGTGGAGTTAAAGTTGTTCGCAGCCTGGGTGTAGATGGTGGCCAGACATACAGCGCGAATTTCGATGACCTCAAAGACAAGACCTTACTTTCCAACGGTCACCAGGACTTCGACAAGCAGTTCAACGGAATTTGCGAGACCATTCGAAAAACCGGTGTGTTCTATGCTCCGCTCCATCTTGACGCACCAATCCGGGTCTTTGTGGGCACCGACGCCGTTCAGAGAATGGGCGTACGGATGCTGGAATACAGCATTAAGAAACATACTCCCGTATCGGTGGAGGTCGTACCCATTGATGATCGGGATGTTCCCATTCCTGTAGATCCGAAAAACAGATCGCGCACTGGCTTTTCATTCTGCCGCTTCCACATCCCAAAACTTTGCGATTTCAAGGGACGCGCAATTTATATGGATGCAGACATGCAGGTGTTCACGGATTTGTGCAAACTCTGGACATGGCCAATGAGCGATTCCGACATCATGTATTGCCAGCAACCTTCCGAACGTGGCCGGCTTCCTCAATACAGCGTAATGTTAATGAACTGCTCTGGTCTTAGCTGGGACATAAAGAAAATTATTCGAGACCTGGACCAGCGCAGGTATACCTATGAAGAGCTGATGGGTAGTTGTTGCATACTTCCGGAGGATCGCAAGCAGATGGGCTTGCCAAGCGAATGGAACTCGCTTGAATACTACGAAGAAGGCAAAACATGTCTTCTTCACTACACCGATATGCCAACTCAGCCATGGGTTTCGAACAGGAATCCATCAGGTCCGCTTTGGTATGCGCTGTTGAAGGAGGCGGTCCAGGAGGGTTTTGTCACCATCGATGATTTGTATGAAGAGATTCAGAAGGGCCATGTTTCTCCAGAGCTTCCACGGTGGGCCGGGCTACCGGATCCCAGGAACGTTGAAGAACTCATAAAATCCTGGACTCCTCCTTATAGGAGGTTTGCTGGCGACACCAAATCAAGAATCGCCGGAAACCCTGGCCCGGAAGTCCAAACCACGCAGCGAGGTTTGCTCTTCGGACTGAGGCGATTGCTCTCGATCAGATGAAGTCTGAACTTTTGGAGGATTCGAACGATGAATCTGCCTGACCTGATCAAGCGCTCGGACCGAGCGGTACAGCTGACATCAGGGAGCGCTATTCCGAGCCTGCAGAAGTGGCAGGGCGAATGGAGACACGCCGTTACGCTGGAAGGTGGCACCGAACTGACGCTTCTGCGTGCTGATGAATTTGAGTGTATGCGCAAGTTCCCTCGCGACATCACATGGAGAGTGAGACAGGAAGAACGAACGGGGAACGCAGAATCGTCCACAGGAAAACAAAACGGCATCATGCAGATTCCATTCGTTCTGGAAGCCGTTAATGCCAGGTATCCAGATCGAGTCCGTGTTCTGTTCAGCGACAGGCCCATCCCAGGAACTGCCAGGCAGGTTCTGATAGACTGGACATCCTGGACAGAATGCCCGGACGGCTATCACCTCCGTTTGAGCAACAGGGATCCTTCCTCAGTCGTTATCGACACCGGACCAGGTTTTGAGTCGAGAAGTAAACTCCTGCCTTTGATCAAGGGACACGGTATTGAGATCGGGCCGGGCCTGAACCCTCATATCCTGCCTTCAGAGGACGTGGATGTCCGTTACGTGGAATCTGCCAGTGCGGAAGAGTGGGTGAGGAATTACAAGAAGACCGACAAGCCTTCAGTTGCAGAACAGAGGAACCTGTGGTCCCAGTATGTCGTTGCGGATGCCCAGAAGCTTTCCACGATGCCGGATGGCTCCCTGGATTTCATTTATTCCAATCACGTTTTCGAGCACTTCATGAACCCGCTCGGAGTACTTGAGAACTGGCGTCGGAAACTGAAACCTACGGGCATGGTCCTGGGCGTCGTTCCGGACTGCCGATATATTTTCGATTTGCGACAACCACCCAGCACTGTGGATGAGTGGGTTCGTCAACGTTCTGAAGGAATCTGGACGATAGGAAGCGAACAGTACGAACGATGGTGCCGATTCACGGCGCCATATAACACCCCGGAAGACCTGATTGCGCGCAACTATTCTATTCATGTTCACTTCTATACCTCCGAGACGTTCTCTACGCTCGGCCGTATTGTTGTGGAACAGGGCCTGTATAAGGACCTGCATATGGAAACGTCCCCAAACAACAGAGATTTTGGATTTCTTTTAAGAACCTGTTGAACGTCAATGCACGAGATATCCGATTTTCAAACTCCGAATGTCCGCGATAACCACGGGCGCGTGAGTCCCGCAGGAACTCTGGTCGTCATCTCACACTACGACAAACGGCCCGTAAAAAACCTCCTTGGGCTTCTAAAATCCATAGTCGATCATGAAGCGGGAACTGATTTCGACGTGTGCATCGTCGTGAATCAGGAGTCTGGCTTTCCCGTCGAGCTCCCAGGACTGCCATTTCGGCACACCCTTCTTTACAGAACAAACCTGGGCATGAACATTGGCGCCTGGGATCATGGTTGGCGCGAAAACCTCGGATACGAGCATTACATTTTCCTGCAGGATGAATGCATCGTCCGGAGGAACGGTTGGCTTTCAGGTCTGATTGAATGCCTGAGAATACCCGGGACAGGCATGGTGGGAGAATGCGTCAACTATCGCTGGTGCAAACCCTGGAGCGAATTGACTGCTGACAATAATGGAAATGCATCGGATCCTAAAGCAAGATTGCTTGCAAATCGCGCAAGGCTTTGCCTGGAGTTCATTCGCAGCCGGAACATTTCGGCCGGCGATACCGCCCGTCATTTACGATCGCTTGTTTGGGGGTTTACCAGAGAAACGCTCCAGGAGTTGGAAGGATTTCCGATCGGACACAACTACGACGAGTGTGTCGCGGCGGAAATCGCTGTCAGCCGGCAAGTCGAGAATATGGGACTCCGAATCGCACAGGCACACCGGTTTCCCTTTTACTATGTCGTCCACAGCCAGTGGATCAACACTTATCCAGGATTCAGCGCCAGTTTGTCTTATGAGGATTGGACACGAAAACAATTCGCAGTTCCATCGTTTCCTTTTCTATCGCTTGTGGGTAAGGGAGATACTTCTTCAAGACTCGATCAATTGGTAAAACGAGTACAAACAGAAAGAGGTTTATTTGACGGAGGGGTGATACCTGTCCCACGTGATGGATTTGTCGCGCTTCTTACTGTTTTCATCGATCGGGCGCCTGTAAATCGGGATCTTGCGATTACGGCTGTTACCTGGTGCCTCCAGAGCGCACCATACATTGACCTTCTGCTTGTAGCTAAAGACAAATTCCTGCTGGACAAAACGATAGAATGGATGGAGAGACCGGAGAATGATCAATTCTCAAAAATAAATCTCATACTGTTGTCCGAATGGCCCACTGTAGATCTGAAGCCATATCAATTTCTCGTGTTTGCCCGCCCCGGAGACCAGTTTCACCCATCATTGGCTTCGACCCTTGCGATCCTGGACAAGTCTGAACGACCGGACATCATCGTCTGGAACGAACAGAGGAATAGACGAACCGAACCCGGAGCATGGCTGCTCCATCAACCCAGGCTGGAGCCATTTACGATTCGAGCGTCCGCTCATATCGGCATGGCTTTTGCCGTACGTCCAATTCGGGTAAAGGAATTTCCGCTCAATTTTGCTGACGACTTATTGAATAACGATGGCCATCTGTTCCATATCTGGCTTTCGCAATGCGCCAGCACCAGATGGAATACACATCCTGAATTCCTGACGTCTCGAATGCCCACCGAGATGGAAACGACCCCTCTCGAACTTTCCCAGAAGTCTTATGACTCTTATCGGACGAATTACCGCAGATTTATCGAATCCTCTGGCATCTACGACGTATTTCCGGAACGTGATGGCCGCCGCGGATGTCCATTGGTTCCAGTTCGCAAGTCCAAATCCATAAGTGTAATCGTATCCTTCCGTGACCGGCCTCAGGAGACAATCGCGTGCCTGAAGTCCCTCATCGGGCAACAATTGACCGGTCATTTGGAAGTGATTCTCATCAATAACCTGTCAAATGAGCAATCCCTTTCAAGCGTACGCGAAACCGTAGAACTCCTCCGCCGCAATGGCGCCGACATTAAGATCATCGACTATGAAAGTCCGTTCAACCACAGTCGTCAGACCAATCTTGGAGTGAGCTTATCGTCCGGGGATGTTTTCGTTTTTCTCAACAATGATGCAGAAATGTTGGATTCGGGCATTCTTGAAGAAATGGCAGCATGGGCACTCGTGCCCGGTGTAGGTACCGTGGGTTGTCAGATTTTGGGAGATAGATCTCAGCTCTTATCCGCCGGCATACGCCTGCGCTCAAATGTTGCAAACTTGCACGCATCTCCGGTGGAAGAATCCACGGAGATGGCCTACCGCGGGCAAGTGCGGGAAGTATTCGCAAATACATTCGCATGCGCGGCCATTGCTCGCACCAGCTTCGATAAAATCGGATGGCTCAATGAGATTGAGTTTCCCAACGGATACAATGACGTCGAATACTGCATCCGTACGAAACGGCACGACTTCGCAAATCTATACCTGGGCCATCTGCAAATTAGACACACTCCAGGAACAAGCCGGGGACGCTGTGATGAGTCGTTCCAGAAGATTTTACTTCGGAGCAGATACCCCGAGTTGTCCACGGACAGTCTATTCCAGCTTTCATGCGAATGGCGGCCTGAGGACGCAGTTCAACCCAACGGCTCCCCAACCCCGGAGGCTCCCAAATTCGAATTCAAGCCTGATGAAAAGGTGCAACTGCCCAATGGGTCTGCTCCAGTGGAACCGCCGCCCATGGGTATGAAAGATGCGCTCAAGGTTCTGAACAAGGCGATGAGCTGGTGGGTACAAAGAAGGATTCTAAGTTGAAGGAATCGGCCAGATGTTAGGCTGGAAACCCAAATCCTATGATCCGAAGGTTGCCAGCGTTCGGTTCCGCTGTCTGGTTCCGCTCGAGGAGCTCAAAGCGCAGGGCTTCCCGGTGCAGTTGTTCGATCCTGGAAATGAGATCGAATATGAAGGTGTCATCTTTTCCAAGTGCTACGAACCTTCAGATCAGGCGTTGGCCTTAAGACTTCGCGGTCGTGGAATTCCGATCGTGCTGGATCTTTGCGACAATCACTTTTACAACCCGGAGGGGCTGCCCGCATACCAGACTGTACGGCAAAATTTGATGAAAATGATTGAACTTGCGGATCTCATCACATGTTCAACACCAACCTTGGCTGAAATAGTGGCAAAGGAAGCGCGCCTCGACCGGCTGCCTGACGTCGTGGGGGATCCTGTAGAATTTTCGAATAATGATCTTCCGGATCAGGATAGAAATGGAGAAAACATTTCACTCCGAGAGAAAGGGACAATGCGACGTCTGATGTGGTTCGGTATTCATGGCTCCCCGAATGCCCCTTGCGGAATGACAGATGTCGGCAGAGTTGCGGACAAACTGAGCCTGATTGGAAAGAAATTTCCATTTGAACTCGTGATATGCAGCAACAACCGGGAGACTTACGAGAGACACATTCGGCCATTGGACTTCCCGTCGACTTACGAGGAATACAACAAGGAAGAATTTCTCTCCCTTCTGACCGGAATGGACGGGGTGATTTTACCTGTGAGCCAGAACTCCTTCACATGGGCAAAATCTCACAACCGTTTAACCACCGCTCTGTTTGCAGGCGTTCCCGTTGTGGCAGATGGTGTACCCAGCTATCGGGAATTTTCTGAATTTTGCGTTCTCGACGACTGGCAGGCAGGCCTGCATGAAATCCTGGCCGAACCGGGCGCAGCCCGGAAGAAATCCCTCGCAGGAAAGAAATACATTGAGAGCAAATGGATGCCTGTCCACATCGCGGAACGGTGGCGGAACCTTTTACAGCCACTGCTGAGCAAAACTGCGGATTCACCGGAGGCGTTGACGCAATGACGTCGTTGGAAACGTCGACACCCGTCGCAGAATTAGTCTATTCTCCGGAACCTGCAGTGTGGCATCCGCTGGCTCTCCTGCGCCGAATGGCAAAAGAGTCATGGAAGTTTCGAGAACTTGTAATCCATCTGGTAGTCCGAGATTTGCGTGCTCAGTATCGACAGTCCATGTTGGGATATCTCTGGGCCTTTATTCCGACGGTGGCCACAGCGGTGGCTTTCTCTCTGGCCAAGGACTCCGGAGTGTTGCGAATTCCCAACACACGCGTCGACTATGTCGTCTTCGTTATGGTTGGCACTGTCCTTTGGCAGACATTCACCGAGTCACTGAACGGTCCTATTCAGGCCATTAGTAATTTCAAGAGTGTACTGAATCGAATTTACCTTCCGCCCGAAGTCATCATTTTCGCCAGAATCGGAGAAGTCATGGTCAACCTCTCGGTGAACTTGATCATGCTGGCGATTGTATTCGTAGTATTTCGTGTTCCCATTGGTCCGATTGCCCTTCTCACCCCGCTTCTTCTGGTGCTTTTTATTCTGGAAGGTACGGCGATCGGATTGCTTCTTGCTCCAATATCCGTGCTTTACCATGACGTGCTGAAAGGACTTCCGATAGTACTCACCTTCTGGTTTGTTCTAACTCCAGTGGTATACGCTCCACCAACGAGTGGAGGCCTGGCAGTCGTTGTCAAATTCAATCCAGCGTCGCATTTCCTTGTGGCAATTCGGGATATTACGACCGGTGGCCCGCTGCCTGACTTCTGGACCCTCGCCACGATGGGACTAATATCCGTTGTGATGTTCGCCATAACGTTGATCGCTTTTCGTGTTGCGATGCCTTTCGTCATTGAGAGGGGAAGCGCATGAAAGAAGTTTCGGCTTCCCTTACGCCGTTGTCCACGGACACTCTGCTATCGGTCGAAGGAATTTCGAAGAAATTTTGCAGGCGTCTGAAGACCTCGCTTTCATACGGTGTCCGAGACATGACCCGTGACCTGTTAGGGCTCAGAAGGAATAGCAGTGTTTTGAGAGAAGGCGAGTTCTGGGCGGTACATGACGTCAGCTTTAAATTGAATAGAGGTGAATCTGTGGGCCTCGTAGGGGCCAACGGAGCAGGCAAAACGACTTTACTGAAAGTCCTGAGTGGACTTCTGAAGCCGGACGACGGAGTAGTCCGCGTTCGTGGACGCATAGCGCCGCTCATTGCGCTCGGAGCTGGATTCAAGCCTGTGTTGAGCGGAAGGGAAAACATCTATGTGAACCTTTCCATTCTGGGTTTGACGATGAAAGAGATCGATTCGCGCTTCAGCGACATTGTCGATTTCGCTGAACTTGGCGATGCTATCGACGCTCCACTACAGACGTACAGCTCGGGCATGGGTGCTCGATTGGGATTTTCATGTGCCATCCATATGGAACCGGATGTCTTGTTAATTGATGAGGTCCTGGCCGTCGGGGATATCCGATTCAGAACCAAGTGCTATCGCAAATTGGCGGACCTGCGCCGCCGCGGTACCGCGTTTCTGCTCGTGTCCCACAGTCCAACCGCAATACTTGGTTCGTGCGACCGAAGCATCTATATGGGAAGCGGAAAAGTGGTGGTCACAGGACCTACACCCGAAGTGATCCGTCGTTATGAGGAGGACCTGCGTAATATCAAAGCGCCCGCACCAGGCAAAATCGGCGTCAAGGCTGCAGCCAAAGCTGTCGCCGTGGATGGATTCAAGATGGAGGAAATCTATTTCACAGATGCGGGAGGAGCAAAAATCGAATCCCCCATTAGTGGAGACCCTGTGACTTTTCGCATCCGGTGTTTCTGCTCCAGGGAATTTCCAAAAGTCAAAACAACACTCATATTTCGCGAAGCTTTCGGTGACCTTCAGACGATCCTGACCCTATCTACGGGAGACATACCCATTTCTCTACCTCTCGGACGAAGTGAGATTGTCCTGGAATTCCCATTTCTCGGTCTACAGAGCGGACTGTATACCATCAAGATTGGGCTAACCGCAGAAAAGCTGGAACATATCGCCGCGACGGAATCATTTCGATTCTATGTGGGCCGGAACGAATACACACAACATTGCCTCTTCTATCAGCCTTGCGAGTGGCAAGTGATTCCAGAAACAACGAAAACGGAAGCCGCCGTCTAACGTAAAGGTTATAGATGGACCCTCGTGATATGCCGAGCGAACAACCAGTAAATGAACCAACCTTGAATGGAACTTTTCCCTTTCCATTTTGCGAGCTGAACGTCCCGGCTGCCATCATTTCCGAGGTGAATGGCATGCTCGACTGGCACGCAGGGACGCTCCTGAATGGGCAAGTTCTCGGGCGTCTGGGAGTGAAGGCAGGTAAGAGAACGGAACCGGGCGCAGTTCCGGACCGCCGCATCGTCAATCTGCACAAAGCGATCAACCTGACAGGAAAGTCCATACTTGAAGTAGGTTGTTTCGAAGGCATTCACACATTGGGACTGAGACTTTTCTCCAATGAAGTGACGGCTGTCGATATTCGTCCTTCCAATGTAATAAAAACTTTAACGCGTCTGAGCATGCACGGCAGCGATGCCAAAGTGTTTGTTGCAGACGTGGAATCTCTCTCGGAAGAGTTTGGCAAGTTCGACGTGGTTTTCCATTGCGGTGTTCTCTACCATCTGATGTCGCCTCTGGAGCACATGTTTGCATTGGCACGATTATGCAATCATCTCTTCCTGGACACACACGTGGCCCGGGATGAACCGGAAATGATAGAGAAGAAGCTGGAGGGCGTCACATATCGTGGTGCCTATCATGATGAAGCTGGATGGCACGATCCGTTTTCCGGAAAAGATCCCAAAGCTTTCTGGCTCGACAATGAAAGTCTTCTCGAAGTTCTCCGCCGCGCAGGCTTCTCGTCGATCAAAGTACTCGAGACGCGCGAGGAAAGGAACGGCCCCCGTCTGGCAATCCTTGCATCAAAGTGAGCAACGGCTCCAGTCCACCGAAAGACGCCTCCGGTATGGAAAAGACTGCCTTGAGCGCGAGGAACAACTCTCTTGTGCTTCAGACTGAGACGATCCGCGAATGCCCTCTCTGCGGCAAACGCGACCTGAAGTTATGGCGAAAGGGAAGGGATCTCCTCTTAAGTGTATCCTCTCAGCGTTTTCTCTATGTCCGATGTCGCAATTGCGACCTTCTCTTTTTATCCAACCGGCCTACCCCTGAATCCATTGGCCTGTTCTATCCCGAAAACTACCATCCGTACTCGGAGCCGATATTCCCCGGGGATCTCCGTAAACGTCGCGTTTCGCTGCTGGAACGCTTCCTGGAGACCATTGAAACAAAGATGTTTCAGAACTTTCGGAGGAATCTTCTCGACCGAGTGGCAAGACGCTTCCCGGACCTGGTGATACCCGCAATGCAAAGATTCTATAGGCCACCAAAGAAGCACGGAGCGGTGCTTCTCGATTTTGGATGTGGTTCCGTATGGTTTCTAAATATTCAGCGGGACACAAGGTGGACAACAATCGGCATGGATTTCAAGGAAGAGCTCGTCGAACAGGTCCGGCAGGAGGGACACCGAGGGATTCTGGTCTCTGAGGCCGGCTGGCGGGAAATTGAGGATGAATCCGTAGACGCTGCCAGAATGAATCACGTGCTTGAACATCTCTATGAACCGAGAAACGTTTTGTCACATTTAATGGCCAAGCTGAAACCTGGGGGCGTCATCCATATCGCCGTCCCCAATCCGCATGGTATTAGTGCTCGCCTGTTCCGGTCCCGATGGTTCAGCCTTGAAGCTCCGCGGCATCTGATGATCTATTCTCCGGTCGGATTAAAGAGCGTGTTATCTGCTCTTGGCTTTGTTGATGTCGAGGTGTTGCATGAAAGAACCCCGAAGGATTTTTCCCGAAGTATCGGTTATGTACTCCGTGATCTGAGGTTGATTGAACCAGATCTGATCCAGGGCATGGGGGATGAGACTCTACTGAATTCCTGGCTCGCACCCCTGTTATGGCTTGCGGGTGGGAAAGGCTATGGGGATCGTATTCATGCCTTCGCCAGGAAGCCGGGCATCGCAGCATCAGCAATGCCTGGAAATGCAACCGATCGAAAATGAAGCGTGTCTATTTCTGCGAATAGTCCGAGATTTCCTTCGTATAAAATCCGCGCTCTTGCGCATACAAGATCACCAATCTTTCAGCAGCGTGAGCCAGCGTGCCGTCTCGTTGCCCAAGTTCCTGCTCAAAGGCATCTCCGGCAAGAATCAGATCGTCGAATCCGGACAAAGCTTCAACGCGAAACCAGAACATCGAGCCGGCTGGAAATCCAAATGCATACTTTCCTATCAAATCGCTTCTGTTCATTCGCTTCAGAAGCCGATCCAGCCAAAAAGTATTCGGAACGTGTTTCTCGGACAAACTCAGGTCCGTGATGCTGTTTTCGGGTACCAGAATTCCGAGCCGGGGCTCCGTTGAAAACCGTTCTAACGCGCTCGATACAACCTTCTCGGAACCCAGCAAGGAATCGATGAGTCTTTGTCGCCAGGCCTCCCCGAAGCCAGGAATCGCCTGCGGTGTCTTCTTCGTGTGAATCTTGCAAGCAGTTGCGTATCCAAGCGATCTGATCTGTCGTAAGGCCAGCATGAATGGGCGAATGTCACGCCCTCGATTTTCCAGATTCAGAAAATAAACGTTGGAAGTACGACTGCGAATTTGCTCGATTGCTTCGCTGCGGATATCCGGATGCACTGTGACAAACAAGTCCGCACCTGCCATTCCGGCAAGGTATCGCTCTAAAAACGGTTCTATAAGATCGTCATAGTGACAGTGGAAAATAATTGCGCTCTGGCTCCTGGGTACAAACGTAGCATTTGTGGATTCGACGAGCTTCTCCGTAAAAGCAACGTTCTGATACTGACGCAAAATGTTCGCGGTTACCTGCAGGTAGGCATAGCCAAACTTCCTGTCGGGTTCCAGGTGGGCACCATTGGCCCAGTTGTTCCACCCGTTAATGAATACCAGTCTCTCTTCTGATCTCCGCGACATTGTCATCCGGCAACAACGATCTAACCATCTTGCGTAAAGCGCGGGTGTTGATCCGGCAAAAGAGGTACCTGCTCCGGGACTCCTGGACTCATCATCCCAGGAAGTCATCACCGCCTTGAAATTCACAAAGGGTGGTTCCGGCCGATTCGAGTGATTTTCCAGAACTTCCAGATAACTGAAGATATGCCCGGAGAAATCCGTATCGATGACTGAACACTCGGACGTAATTTCGGTCCCGGCGGTCTCATGAGGTGGATACTCGACAGATGCATCGAACTCAATAGGTTGAGGCTCAGCAGACTCGTCTGCTCGCGATGCGACAAGATACAAATCCGGGAAACCCAGTTCCTTAGCTCGAGCACGCCAACGCCGTCCCACAGCAAGAGCGTCCGATAAAATGGCCGGTCGGTGGACGATCAAGAGAGGTTTTCCGTCGATGCGAATATAGCGAGGGTCGGAAAAAGCGGACTCCAGATATTCAATCAGCGCTGTTTCACCCGCAGCGGAGTCGAGCGCATTGTCGACTGCAGCTCCTTTGGAACTGCGGCGGTCCTCATTCATCCAGCATATGCAAAACCGGATATTGAGACTGGGGTCTGAGAGAAACTGATCGAGAGGTCGACCCGGTATGTGCCTGCCTTCATGCCAGTAGTGGTGAAAACAGAACCCATAGACTCCATACTGCCGGGCGAGAGCAACCTGATCCCGCAATACGTCGGGCAGGCGCTGATCGTAGAAGCCTAACTCACCGGGTAGATGCGGCTGATAATGGTCTAAATAGCGTGGTAGCGCTTCACTAATGTTGGTCCATGGGGTAGCACCATCGTTAATCCTTCCGAATTCTCCCCGAACGGAGTAGAACTCAGAAACATAAAAGGCGATTGCCTTAACGTCCAATTTGTTCGCATCAACAATATCGGGAGCCCGATGAACGTATCCTTCCCAGGCGTCCACACCCGTGCGCTTCCGCATCTGACGAAACGCTTCCTCCACAATCGAGGCATGCGAGGAAAATCGATCCTTGCGCGATATTCCAGAAGCCAGGCGCTGGACCGACGCGGGAGTCTCGGTCTTAGCCCGGCCATGCAGTATCCGACCTATCACAGCACCAAGTCGCCGGACTGAACCTGTCATCCTCTCAGATATGCTGCCAAACATAGCCCTAATGATTCCGTGCTGACGGGCAATGTCAGAAGTCTGAAAAATATTCTCTTCGCGATACTCGCCTGGAGCTCTTTCCGAGAGAATAAGAGCGTATTCCAATGAAAGAGATTTGAAATCAGGATCCCGCGCGGATCGACTCAACGCATTGATATGCTTGTCCTGTTCTCCGATTGTGCGGTCTCCGCGAATCAGATCCTCCTTCAATTCTCGACCCTCGCCGCAAACTCATCAATCATCCCAGGATGACCGGCGTCTGAACGCATTGGTGCATTTAGTGGCGTCAATCTCCCGGAATCGGGCAGATTTTTCTCGTGTTGCGTCATAAGTATCGAACCCGAATACCATCAGGTTGTCATGCCTTCTTCCGGATCATGGACTTTAACGGTCGGCCCAGCAATCGATAGTAAGTGATGCGCCCCTCACGCTGAACGATAACCTCAATGCGGCTTATTCATCAAGAGGCTGAGTCACTGCATAGAATTCAACATGGTCAGGGGGGATAAAAAGGGATTGCCAGTTCTCTGTGCGTATCGTCAGGCTTTTGACTTCATTAAAACCTTCGACCGATCCAATAACATTCCGAATGTCATTGGACGATTCCAAGTAAGGGGAAATCATAAATCCGGTTCCCGCAGTTGCAATGTTAAAGGTGTGCGTTTTCTTTCGCCCATCCTTAAGCTCAATATCGATGTGAACCGCGGGATGCTGGAACACAAGAGCGCGCAGGCGTCCTGTTCTGCTCAGTTGTATGCGCAAACGCATCTCAATGTACGAATGGTAAAGCTGAGGAACGTCGATTTTGGCGCTCCAGGAAAACGCAGCCGCGGATATCAACGTCGCGTCAGGCTTTATAGGGAGTTGGTTTGCGCGGCGTCTATATTCGTAGAGATCCCTTTCCCCTTCCGCGGCCAGAACACGATAGTTGTGAATGAAGAGTTGAGTCCACGGCCAATCGTCCATAGTGGGGTAGTTCCGATATCCCGACTGCGTGACGATTACAAATTCCGGAGGGCTGCCGGCCATCCGTTTTCGATTGAGTTCTGCCAGAAACGGCGAAAAAGCGGCCATCGATTGGTAAACTGGCCTGGGAGTCCAATGAAAGTCGTTCGTCAGCATGACCGTTTGTGATTCCCCATACAGGTCTACCGATCTTCGATCAATTAACTGCCGGATCCGTGGCAGTTCAAGACGACTGTTGCTCGCAATCGTATCTTGAAACAATCGTGAACTGACGAGCCGCCTCGTCTTTGGGGAAGTCCAAAATCTGAAGCTTTCGGCCACAGTTCCCTTTTTTGTTTCTGCCACGCCATTCCAGTCCAATTTTCCACCGGGAGTCCGAGTGTATGTCGCGACTGCGGGCAGAGAAAATCCCAAAAGCACTATAGCGGCTAGTTTGGCTTTGTGGGTCCGCGGGCCGCTTACTGTCAATACCAGCAGACCAGTCACCGCGGGAAGTATTTGAATCAACACCCTTCCACCTGTTTCTGCTGTTTGCTTCCACGCTATGAATGTGCAAAAACTGATCACGAGCAACGCCCCAATTCGAGTGGTGGCCAGCCGGGGCTTCGGCGCAAATTGAAAAACCACGCCATAACAGATCACGATCGAGGCCAGTAACGCGAGCGCCAGAGATATAGTTGACGTCCAAATTCCGTCGGCAAGAAAAGTCACTCCTGCTGGGTATCCCGTAGTGAGTCGAAAGATCGCGTAAACGTACCGCGGAAGATCGATGATGTACTGTCCAGACATTTTCCACACCAACAGTACGGCGCCGGACGCTCCGACAAGTTTGAGAATCGTTTCAAGCGAAGGCCTCTTGTCGATCCGAATCGCCCACAAGATCAGGACAGCGAGCGAAGGAAAGAGCAGTGTGCCTTTTGTGAATCCGATAATGCCGATCCAGAGTAGTGAAACAGCTGTAAATGAGTAGTGAATATATTTCGCTGGCACTGTGCGGGGCGGCAAGGGATCGGTTAAGGCTATTGAAGCGATGAGCGCGAGTAATGTGAGAAAAAAAGCGTCCGGGAAATACAATTGGTACAGCGGTTCAACTCCAGTCGCAAAAAAACCTGGCCCAATAATCCAAGTAGCTGCACGGCCCATCGGAAACCGGCGCGCCTGAGCGACGCCGGCGCATACGATTGCCGCGGTAATGATCCAGAAGGTAAGTTGGTACCAATTTAGAGCCGGATCTGAAGCGCGATTCGCCAGCCATGAGGTAGGTCCGTACGTGAGCACGTAATCAACACCGCTTCGACAATCCGTTATTGCGCAATGATTCAAAACTGCACGTATGGAACGATCGTTGTCCTCTCCGGCGACATAGAGAGTTGGGACCGCAATGTAGAGAAAGAGACTCGTGAGCAGCACACCACACAACAGTCGTTCTAGATGGACTGCAACCAGCTTTGCATCGCGGCTATTGTACAAGGCGTTTCTCTGTCGGTCGTCGGAAGCAATACTGGCCAAGCGTCAATGAAACTCAGCGCTTAACTGGACACCCGATCCCCCTAACACGGCTTAAATCGTCCAGTCACATTAACTATTTCACTAACAATGATCAACCCAATACGTCGCTTAGGAATCGCACACATGATTGGGGGCATATTCGCAGAAGGAACGGACTACCCTTGCAGGAAGCTACCGGTAGATCTTCACGCGCTCACGGAAGGGGTGACGCAGAAATTCGGAGCCAAAGGCGGTCAAACCGACGAAGTTTTTCCAGTCCGTCGCAGTTACCTGGCGCAAGGCGACCAGCAGAACAAAATACACCGGTGCAAAAACTGCGAGATCGACAAGGATCTTTCCAAGGATGACGAAACGCGCCATGTTGTGCCCCACGGAAAAATACTGGATGCGATCCATATCAAACATGCCGAGGACAACACCGTGAAAACCTTTCACTGCCAGGTTCGCCAGGATGCCTGCAATCATCGGACGCGCATAGATCTCTCGAAAAGTGGACCAGAATGGCGTCTCCACATAGTTTCGATGGAAGGTCGCAAGCAAATATATCGCCGCAATGATCAATGCCAGAGCTGTTCCAACGGCCACACCGGTCACCTGAAATCGCTGTACCAATGACAGCGCCAGTATCGGACTGAGAACTGCCAGTGAAAGGGCGCTGCGCATGTCGAACTCCGGCCGACCCACGCCCGCACCGGTTTGACTGGCCGCTCCGCCGAGAATATTGGCGCCATAACCTACTGCCAGAATCTGAACTAGCAGAGCCAGCGAATCGTGCCCGCTTCCCAGCCAGAGCCGGATGAGGGACTCGGCTTCCAGAACCGTAAAGGCGATGATGGCAATGGTCACCATGGAAACGTACTTCGATGCGAGTAGATAGGCCTTCAGGATTCGCGGTCGGTCGTTGCGCGCTCCAAGTTCCGATGTCGCCGGAATCAGAGCCGAAATCATCATCAGCGGAATCGCCCGCATGTATGAAGCCAGACGCGAACTGAGGTCATAGGACGAAACCGCAACGGGTCCAAGAAATCTCAGAATAATGAACTTCGGAGACTGGAATCCCACAAGGGCGCCGAACTGGCTGATCTGAATCTTAGCGCCATACGAAAACATTTCCCGCAGCACCCGGCCGTCAAAGTGGAAACCAAGAGAAATTTTTGGAATCGCCCGGCGGACCGAAACCCAGCTTACATAAAGCGAGACCGTCGACCAAATCAGTGTGTTCAGAGACAGACCTGTCAGACCGTATCCCAACCGCAGAAAGAGAACGGCTCCCAGTGCACTGGCGCCAAGCATTCTCATCTCGATGGAGTTTGATTTGTCCATCCGCTGAATTCCCTTAAATACCGCCAGAACCATCGCCCCGACACTCTGAATCGCACACGCAAACAGGGCCATGACGAATGCATCGGACGCGTCACTGATCCGGAAGAATGCCAGAAGAGGACCGCGGAAAATCAATCCTGCCCCGATCAATGCAAAGCCGAATAAACCGTAGAAGATGATCCCTGAAAAAATCGCCTTATTGATTTTCTCGAAATCCTCTTGAGCGTGATATGCGGAGATGAATTTCAGAAAGGACGAACCAAGCCCGAGGTCCAGAAGGTTGGAAGAACCGACAAAAACCGTGAATGCTGCCCAGATTCCGTAGTCGCGTTCCCCCAGGCTATGCAGGATGTAAGGGGTCAGCAGAATCGTGACGAAAAAACTCCAGAACCTTCCCAGGACATTGAAGAAGGTGTTTGTTGCAAGCTTCTTCGAAAATTCCCCCAGGAACGTAACGGATTCGCCGCCATGTCCCGATTCTCTGATTGTCATGCCTGTCTATGGCAAGTCTGGGACTCTTTGGCGTCCCAACCGGAAGTCTGCTTCCGCCGCCTTCTTGTTACCGGAATGTTGAGTGTACTGACGGTAGCCAAGGAAAAAATGATAGCGGATTGCCCAATAATAATGCTGATCCAGTATGGCAGTCACGGGCGGGGTTCCAATTTGACCTTCCCAGCGGACTAAGGCCTTGTAGAAGGGATTGGATAAGAATGAGAACATCCGGTACAACGAATGAATTCGCTTTAATAATCTGGTTCGTTTGCCGTTTTCAACAAACTGATGACGCAATTCGGGGTGCAGTTCCAGCATCTTGCCAAGGGAATATCCAGCCTGCTCGCATCGTTCGATAAATTGACGGTACGTTGGAGTGTATTGATGAAGTGCTTTCGCATCCGTACCCGATATCATCCGGCATCCCAGCTTCTCCAGACGATAACCCAGTTCAATGTCTTCCATTCCATAAACGCTGAATTCTTCATTGAAGCAACCCGCATCGAGCAGCCTCTTGCGAGGGGTGGACACATTGCCAGTGTGGTAGTAGGAAAAATCCATGGGGCCGCACTTGATGCTGTATGGATTTAAAATGCGTTTATCGCGGAGATATCGCAGGAACGGATCGGAGGCTTCGTCCCACGGCGCGGTTACGCCGCCGATTATCGCAGCGTCGGAATTTTCACTCTGGTACTTCAAGTGGGATTCAATCAGATTGGGCTCAGCAAAAATATCATCATCGATAAACAAGACGACTTCGCCATTCGCTTTGCGAATTCCCACATTTCGGGTTGCTGCTGCCCCCCGCTTCGCCTGGGAGTGGATTCGAAGGTTTGGATACGTTATCGATTTCTGTGAAAGTACCTGCTGAGTGTGGTCAGTTGAGGAATTATCAACGACGATGACTTCGTAAAGTTCCCGATTCAGGGTCTGGCGTTCAATCCGGTCGATCGTCTTCGCTACCAAATCGGCACGGTTTAATGTGGGTATTACAACGCTAACCTTGTGCACCAATAATTCCTAAATCAAAGATTCAATGAGACAGAGAACTCTCGCTCAAACGGACCCACCTGTGGCCATAAGCATATGCATCTCTGCTGGAGTACAGATACGGAATATATCGGATGTGGTCCACCAAAGCAATTGTGAACAGCAGCTTGCTCCGAAGAGAATACGACCTTGACAGAAAGCGCCTCGTCAGAAAACTCCACATCAGCGGCCGGTCCTTTTTAGTCCCAAACCGATAGAAAAGAAAGAGCGAATTGCGAAAACTGAAATAGTTTTCCTGGGTTCGTTTCTTACCAGGAAGAAGGTCCTGAGTGAAATGCCGGACCCCGGCCCCGGAAAAATAAATGCATTTCCAGCCCCGCAGCCACATCTTCCAGCTCAAATCGATATCTTCGCAGTACATGAAATACAGGCGCTCGTCGAATTGGCCCACCTCATCAAATGCCTTCCTTCGGATCAGCGCTGCCGCTCCCGAGCACCAGGTCGTTTCCCCGGTTTCCTCGTCGAATGCCTTCGGGTGCTCCCGGGGATATTGGCGGGCTTCACAAATGGCAATTCGGCCGTCCGATCGGGCCCTTTCGAGCAGTTTTTCGAGACAACCTCGATCGATTTCGGTATCCGGATTCAGAAGAAACATGAATTCCGACTGACTTTGCCCTGCAAGACGATTCATTCCACCGGCAAAGCCGTTGTTCCGCCGGGATCTCAGCAGATGAGTCTTGAATGGAAGGGAAGGCAAAAGCCCGGCCAGAACCTCAGGACTCCCGTCTGAGGAATTGTTATCCAGGAAATATACCGTCACCGGAATCGTGATCCGGCGAAGACTCTGCAGAAACGCGGGAATCAGCGAACGGCTGTTATGCAGGAGCACAAACACATCAACGTCAGACGTCACGGTTGCCTTCCAGAAAACCTGTCCAGATCAGCAGAACGAGAAAACGCAATACGAGCGTGAAAGCCTTAATTGGAAACAGCAGCCTCTTCAACAACACGTAGAAAATCCTCGGCAAGTCGGCCCCAGCCAAATTTTTCCGAAACCATACGGCGCCCTCGCTCACCAAGCTGACGGCGGTTGTCCATCGAGTTTACAAGCGTTCGCAGCGCTTCCGAGAATTCAAGGGGGGTATTGGCGAGGATTGCTTCCTCACCGTCGCGTATTGGAAATCCCATCGCCCCAACTCGGGTCGTCACAACGGGACAACCCATCGCAAACGCTTCAAGCATCTTTACACGCTGGCCCGTCCAGGAAAACAGGGGCGCCATGACTATCGTATTGGGCCGACTATATACATCCCGGATGTCTGGAACAAACCCGGGAAATAACACATTGGGTCCTCCCCCCAGATCCGGCGGGACGTTTGGTCCAGGCAATACAAAACGCACCTCGGGAAATTTCGGCGCAATGTGCTGAATGAGAAACGCTGCAGCTTCAACATTCGGCAAATGCCGGAAGTTGCCCACGAAAAGCACTTCGATCGGCCGACGCGTGTCTTCCGGCAAGGGCCGGAAGTGATCGATGTCCACTCCAATTGGAATCGGCCGTATATTGGCGCGTGGGGAATACGAACGCAGATGAGCCGCGTCTTCCGGCGTCATCGTGATCACGCGATCGAACTTCCTTGTCTCGAGAACTTCGTAACGCAACATCTGCATCCATCGATAAAACAGCCTCACCTTTTCGAGCGGAGCTTCCTGTTTCGAAAAATCTTCCCACGCATTTTTCGACATCGCTTCGATCGCTGTCAGTATGGAAAATGTTCCTCGCCTTCGAAACTGAGCCATATGCAGATACTCGCACTGGAGCACGTCCACATGCTCTGTCCGAAAGGCATCGTCGACAGCCCGATACATTTCCGGTGTGTTGAATTCGCGATACAGGAATGGCTTTACCGACAGCCAGTGTGGGCGAAAGTCGGGTACACGTCGGACCGCCGTGACGGATGCACAAACCTCTCGAAGGGTCTTCAATCGCTCACGTTCTTCCTCGTTATCAACAAATGAGATAACGCGCACCCGATGCTTCTGAGAAAGAATCCGGATGTTGTGATACATGCGGACTCCCCCGCCGTGCATGTCCAGAACGGGAGGGTACGCTGTCAGCATCAGAACATTCATTGCAAGGATCTTAAGACGTCGCGATCACTCACCACGTATTCCCTGAGATTGGCCACTCGACGCCATACGGCGAAAGGCAGACGTGTCATGGCTTTAAGATAAGAACGGATTTCGAAGCGAGCGCCCTTCTGAAGAATCGTCCTGCCATGAATTCGCGGCAGACCCATGAGATGCTGCAGGACTAATCCGGTTTCGGTCACGTTTTTCCAGATGAACAGAAACTGATTGCGCCGGATTGTACCGTCGACGAAATCATCACCAAACTTTGGACGGCTCGTACCACGATGCTTGTGTACGAGGTGGCTTTGCGGTAAAAAAAGACACTTCCACCCACGCTTCCAGGCCTGCCAGGAGACATCGGTGTCCTCGACATAAAACGGATGGTACAACGAATCAAACCCGCCAATCGCCTTCAGCTTTCTCGCGTCTATGGCGCAGGAACCACCGCCAGCCCAGAAAACCGGGATTGCCCCCCGCTTCTCATCGCCGGCGCGAACCTCGTCGTGCCAAAGCCGGAAAAACCCTTTCTCAAACGTCCCCATGGTTTTTCCCGTTTCCTCGCGCCGGAGCGCCGGATCGGGGAAGAAGATCTGAGACGAAACCGCGAAAACTCTCGAATCCGCAAACGGCGTCAGCAATGGCTGAAGAAAGTCGGGGGCAACCAGCATGTCGTTATTCAACAGTACGACGACATCCGAGTGGACTTCCTGGAAACCCTTGTTGTTTCCCAGCGAAAATCCATAATTGCGATCGAGTGTGATCACGCGTACATCCGGGAACTGCTGCCGCAGATAGTCGACGCTGCCATCACGGCTGCCATTATCGACAACGAGAATCTCAGGCTTCCGGCCGGAAAGTTCGGAATGCCGGCGAACCGCTTCAACAACGGCCGGCAGACACTCCTTCATCAAGTGCAGCCCATCCCAGTTGAGAATCTGAATCGTTACCGATGAAAAATCGATCGGCATGAGCTCTTCCGGACGGCGGCGAAAAATGCGCAACGGAAACAGCACCAGATCGGCAATCAGAATGACGCCGGCGACGAAGATATCCAGCGGAAGGAAAAGCACAAGAAACGGAAGCGTGCGCAGCTTCGCGGAATTCATCCTTCAAGGCTCGCGCGACTCACAAGATTCGTTTTCGATTCCAGATATTCCGCCAGGCCATCTCGCCAGTGATGCATCTGATTCAGCCCCAGCTGCTTCAACCGGGCGTTTTCGAGAACCGAATAGGGTGGTCTTGCAGCAGGAGTCTTGTAAAGATCCGATGTGATCGGCGACAGGTCTGCTGCAATGCCCGCAAGGTCGAATATTGCCGCTGCAAACTCGTACCAGGTACACGAACCTTCGCTGGTCATGTGAAAAAGACCGTAGTGCGCTGTGGGTAGCAGGACGGACAACTGACGGGCCACTTCCCGTGTGGAGGTTGGAGTAACCGTTTGATCGTTTACGACTCGGATCGATTCGCCATTCCTGGCTTTCGACAACATCGTCTCGACAAAATTCCCACCCTTACCTCGGGAGCCGGCACGTCCGTAAAGTCCGCAGGTTCGGATCACAAAATATTTTCGAGCCGTAGTTCGAACGAGCAGTTCTCCCGCCAGTTTGGAATTCCCATAGATGCTGAGCGGCAACGCCACGATGTCTTCGGTGTAGGGCGCTCTGATTTTGCCATCGAAAACATAGTCGGTGCTGATATGAACCATCGTGGCATCGAGGTCATTTGCGATGCGGACAAGGTTCAAAACCGCAAGTGCGTTGACGCTGTAAGCCAGCTCCGCCTGGGATTCACAATCATCAACACGATGATACGCCGTGGTATTCAAGACGATATCCGGCTTCAGCCCGGTAAGTACAGAACGTGCCCGGACATGATCGGTGACGTCGAATTCCTCACGCGACAGCGGAAACAGCTCATGTTCCGCGAGCTGAGCCAGCAGATCTCGTCCCAATTGTCCGTTTGAACCTAGTAAAGCGATCCTCATGATGGCCTTTCAGAAAAGTTAGTGTATCCTGAAATTTCACATTTCATGCATGGGAGGCTCCCGAATGGCTGCGTTTGTATCTCAATCTGCACCGGATTTCACTGCCGAAGCATTAGTCAACGGCGGATTTGAAAAGGTCACTTTAAGCAAGTACAAGGGGAAGAAGGTCGTCTTGTTCTTCTACCCTCTGGATTTCACCTTCGTTTGTCCAACCGAAATCACCGCGTTCACCGACAGTCTGGACGAATTCAAGAAACGGAACACCGAAGTACTCGGAGTTTCTGTGGATTCGCATTTCACGCATCAGGCATGGGCGAACACTCCTCGGGAAGAGGGCGGCATCAAGGGGATTAACTACCCGCTGGTCGCGGACCTGAACAAACAGATAGCCCGTGATTATGGCGTACTGATCGAAGGTCCCGGTATTGCGCTGCGCGGACTCTTTATCATCGATAAGACCGGAGTGTTGAAGCATTCGACCATCAACGATCTGAACCTCGGCCGGAATATCGATGAAGTCCTGAGACTCCTCGATGCCATTGATTTCAGTGAAGAGCACGGCGAGGTCTGCCCTGCAAACTGGAAGAAGGGCGACAAGGCCATGAAGCCTACCGCAGCCGGACTCAAGGAATTCGTTAAGAAGTAGTAGCTTCGAGTAGATTGACAGTGCGCGAACTGCCCTCCTGAGTCAGCAGGGCAGCCGGATCGCGAAGCGGATCCCGGGAGAGGTGGTTCCGAAGCGAGCATACTTAAGAGTTGGCCGCTTCGGAACCACCTCTCCCGAGTCAGTTTTCCTGCAAAACTTTCACTACTTTCAGAGCAACACCACGCTCTTGCTGTTGATCTCGATGCGGCGCCGGCAACGGCTGCATGTCACCGAATCGTCGACACGAATCATGTAGTCGCGTGCTTTCTTGAATCGCGCGTTATCGTCGGCATCGGCCCGCGGTGGGAGTGAAGGTTTCTTGGTACGGCGAATCCAGCGAATCTGATACTCCGCCGACGTCTTGCACATAGGGCACGACAATGTCTGGGGACCGGTTTCATTCTTTTCTATAAAAAAGTCTTTTTCCTGCATACTTGCCTTTCGACCTGAAATCTTAACACTCGCGATTCAACAACGCTCTCGTCTAATCCGGGCAGATTGTGGATAATCGTCTGGTAGAACCATCCAATTCGCCAATAGAAAGGGACAGTCAATGTCGAGTTTGAAACCTAAAGAAAGCGGCAGCTACGTCGCGCCACCTCCTCCGAGACAGAGTTCCTGGGTTCCGATTGCATTGATCATCGCCATTGTTGCGATTGCAGCGGTTGCGTATGGAGAATACTCTACGAAAAAGTCTCTGGAATCCCGGATCACCGAACTGGAAGATGGGTCCAGGCAGGCACAGGAGCTTTACGCTCAGGATATGAAGAAGCTGCAGGCCACGGCAAACTCGCTGGCATCCGACATGACTGTTGTATCGAAAAAGATCGGAGTCACAACCGACGAGTTAAAGCAATCCCGTCTGGTTGCGGACAAATTGCGCCAGGAACAGGATCGTCAGGCAGAGGCCCGGGCACAGTTGGAGAAGGACCTCGCTACGAAAGCCAGCGCCACCGATGTTGCCGCGGCGCGTGAAGAGGCAGCAACCAAGGTTGCGGAAGCTCAGAAGTCGGCAGACACCAAGATTGGCACCGTGTCCACCGAAGTGAAGCAGGTCGCTACGAACCTGGAAAGTACGAATCGCGATCTCGCGGAAAGCAAACGCGCACTGGTTGAAGTGAAGACTTCCCTTTCCGAGCAGATTGCTCACAACTCGTCGGAGCTGTCGGACCTGAAGAGGAAGGGCGAGCGGGATTACGTGGAATTCGACATCAAGAAGGGCAAGAAGGGCGTAATGCAGCGAGTCGCGGATATTCAGCTTGAGCTGACCGACACCGATGCCAAGAAGAACAAGTACGCCCTCGTTATCCAGGTCGACGACAACAAACTTCCGAAGAAGGATCTTACCGTCAATCAACCGATTACTTTCCTGGTTGGAAGAGAGAAACTGCGGTACGAAATTGTGGTCAATGTGGTAGACAAGGATCGCATCCGCGGATACCTGAGCGCGCCGAAGGATAAGGCGCTGGCGGCCGAACGACCTGCGTTTAAGTAGGATACGGGATCCATTTCCTGACCCCTCATCCGGACCTTCGGGCCACCTTCTCTCTTCAGGAGGATACCCCTCCCCAAGGGAGAGAGTTGCTGCGAAGCAGTGGGTGAGGGGTAAACTATTTTTGCCCCTTCTCCTATTTTCCCAACCCTCCCAACAACAGAAGGTGACCAGTAACAGCGGTCACAATGACTGCCACGGCTGCAAACACTTCCAGGACAAGCCAGGGTTCCAAATTCGACTCCGTTGTCTCATGGGCGCGCGCCTCGGCGGAATAACGAATCATCGACACCGCGATCAGCACCAGTCCTGAAATCAGTCCCGATGCCGCATGGAACGTGGCCCCCGAAGTCTGACGTCGATCGCCAAGAAGCTGTAGTCCAGTCAGCATCGCCAGGGCGGCTCCCGATGCGGCCCACAGGATTAACGCGTATCCCGTCCGATGAAGCTCCGGCCGCTTGCCGAAATGCGCCCTCGTATCGAACACCGCCGCCATGACAGTCAGTGCGATTGGAAAATGAACCAGCAAAAGATGAAGCGGAATATTGAACATCAGTCTTTAAAATCAGGGGATAGCTCAAAGCAGGCGCGGCATCGCGCTTCATACGAACCATTGCCACCAATCATCACGCGCTCTGCATTTGATTGAAGCCTCTGCGTACGGTTCGCCGGCGCCCCGCATCGAACACAGATGGCGAGAGTCTTCGTAATATATTCGGCAACGGCGAGCAACTGGGGCATGGGATCGAACGGCTTTGCTCGATAGTCCTGATCGAGCCCGGCGACGATCACCCGCTTTCCCATGTCGGCCATCTGATTGCACACCGCTACCAGGTCGAGATCAAAGAACTGAGCTTCATCAATACCGACAACCTGGGTCTCCCCGTCAAGCTGCGCCAGAATCTCCGGAGCAGCTGCAACGAGTTCCGATTTCATCTTCATGTCGCTGTGACTCACAATGTGATCTTCGCTGAAGCGGTTGTCCAGCCGTGGCTTGAAGATCTGCACACGCTGTTTCGCAATCTGTGCTCGCCGAAGCCGGCGTATCAATTCCTCGCTCTTTCCGCTGAACATGCTGCCGCAGATCACTTCGATCGACCCGAGGTTGGCGTGCGAATTGTGAAATACCTCTGTCATAAGCCCTCTCAAAAAGGGATCGGATTATATAATGAATCCCCTATGGCTGAGATTCCCCGTCGACAGACGGTTCCAGTAAAAGTGGGCAATGTATGGCTTGGCGGCCAGAATCCGATTGCCGTGCAGTCCATGACGAACACGGATACCGCTGATGTGGAATCTACAACCGCCCAGGTGGAGGCGCTTACTGCGGCAGGGTCGGAGTTGGTCCGCATCACGGTGAACACGCGTGAAGCTGCTGCCGCCGTTCCGGCAATGGTGGATCGGCTTCGCAGTCGAGGCATCGGCGTGCCCATAATCGGCGACTTCCATTACAACGGGCATATTCTGCTTCGCGAGTACCCGGATTGCGCAAAAGCGCTGGACAAGTATCGAATCAATCCTGGCAACGTGGGAATGGGCCGGCAGCACGACGACAACTTCCGTACGATCATTGAAATTGCAATAGATCACGGCAAGGCCGTCCGCATTGGCGTCAATTGGGGTTCGCTGGACCAGGCGCTGGTCACTCAGATGATGGATTCGAATTCGCGCAGCCCACAACCTAAAGGCGCCAGCGAAGTGGTAATGGAAGCGATGGTGATCAGTGCGCTGGAATCGGCGGAGATGGCAAGAACGTACGGCCTGGCCGAGAACCGAATCGTGCTGAGTGCAAAGGTTTCGGGAGTTCAGGACTTGATCCGTGTGTACCGGACGCTCGCGTCTCGTTCGCGATACGCGCTGCATCTGGGCCTCACCGAAGCGGGCATGGGGCGTCGTGGAATTGTGTCCAGCACGGCCGCGCTCTCCGTGCTGCTGCAGGAAGGTATCGGCGACACCATACGCGTGAGCCTCACGCCTTTGCCGGGAGGCGATCGAAGGGAAGAAGTCCTCACGTGCCAGGACGTGCTGCAGAGCCTCGGCATACGCAGCTTTGCGCCGCAGGTGACAGCGTGTCCGGGCTGTGGACGCACTACCAGCACTGTATTTCAGGAAATGGCCTGCGACATTCAGAATCACCTCACGGAAAGAATGACGGCGTGGAGAATGGAATATCCCGGCATTGAGGCACTGAAAGTGGCCGTGATGGGTTGCGTCGTCAACGGGCCCGGCGAATCGAAGCATGCGAACATCGGGATTTCCCTCCCTGGAACCGGAGAAGAACCCAAAGCTCCGGTGTACGTCGATGGACGTCTGGTCACCACTCTGAAGGGGCCGGCCATTGTCGGGGAGTTTATGTCGATGCTGGATCAATATGTGGAGACGCGGTACCGGAGGAAATAGCGAATGGTCGAAGACCTCAACTTCAATAGTATCGTTTCACAGCAGTTTGACCGCGCAGCGCAATTTCTAAAAATTCATCCCGCACTCTTAAGTGAGATCAAGGCATGCAATAACCTGTGCTACTTCCAGTTTCCTGTTCGCTTCGGAGACGATCACTACGAAATCTTTGAAGGCTGGCGGGCCGAACACAGCCACCATTCGAAGCCCGTCAAAGGCGGAACGCGTTTCAGCGAAATGGTCAGCGCAGACGAAATCATGGCTCTGGCGGCGCTGATGACCTACAAGTGCGCCGTCGTCGACGTCCCGTTTGGGGGAGCCAAAGGCGGCGTTCGATTCAACCCGAAGAAATACACGCCAACGCAGGTGGAAAGGATCACTCGTCGTTATACCGTCGAGCTTATCAAGAAGGGGTTTATCGGCCCCGGAGAAGACGTGCCGGGCCCGGATGTGGGCACCGGCGAACGCGAAATGGCATGGATGGCGGATACCTACGATGCATTCCATCCCGGGGACATCGATAACCTGGCCTGCTGTACCGGAAAGCCGGTTTCACAAGGTGGAATTGCCGGACGGCGCGAAGCAACGGGCCATGGTATTCAATACGGGATTCGCGAGGCGTTTCAGTACGGAGACGATCTGAAGAAGCTGGGCCTCACCAGGGGACTCGACGGAAAAACCATCGCCATCCAGGGATTCGGCAACGTGGGTTATCACTCATCGTTCTATCTATCTCAGGAAGACGGTTGCCGAATTGTCGCGATTCTGGAGTGGGATGGATGCGTGACCAATCCCCTTGGGCTCGACATTCCAAAACTCGACCAGTTCCGCAGGGATACCGGGTCGATACGCAATTTCCCGGGCGGCACAACCATCGCCAGCGAAGCCTTCTGGGAAATTGAATGCGACATCCTGATTCCCGCAGCATTGGAAAATCAGATTAATCTGGATAATTGCGATCGCATACGAACCAAAGTCCTTGCCGAAGCCGCGAATGGACCCACCACTCCCGCGGCGGGAGATGCCTTACACAATCGCGGCGTCATGATCATCCCGGATATCTTCCTGAATGCCGGCGGCGTGACGGTTTCGTACTTTGAGTGGGCGAAGAATATTTCGCACATTCGCTTTGGAAGCCTGCAGAAACATCTGGAGGAAATCCGGAATCAAAAGCTCGTCAGTGCCATTGAGCGCATGGTCGGAAAGGAATTTCCGGAAGCGGACAAACGGATTTTCACGCGTGGGCCGGAAGAAATCGACCTCGTCAACTCGGGACTGGAAGAAACGATGATTCGCGCCTATCGAGCCATACGCGAGATGCATTTAACGCGCGCGCCACAAGAAAGCATGCGCGTGGCGGCATTCATGATTGCAATTGAGAAGGTAGCGACAAGCTACGAACAGATGGGGATTTTCCCGTAAGGGCGTCGAACATTCGTCGTACTTAATAATTAGGCGCAATAGGGCGCTCTGAGGGTCCCTGATCTTCTGTCGCATTAAAATGAGCGAAATTCGAAGTCAGACCTGTCGCGCTATCCATCACCCATAAATCGTGTACACCCCGCATGAGAAGCAATGTATCGATATCGTGCTCAAATCCTCCGTGAGCATCCGTCAGGATGGACACTTCGCGAAATTCGGTTCCATCGGGACGGCGAAGATGCGACTGTACGTTGCTTTTGGGAGTAAAACCCTTGCCAAACATCTTGAGCCAGCCTTCTTTGGGTATGCGTTCTCTCGATAAGGTAATCGTCGGCTTGATCTGTCCGTCGGGAGCGGCTGCGGTAGGTGCCGCAGACGATTCCTTTGCGGTGGCTGGCGTGTCTGTCCTGGTGCACGCCACCAGGCAAAGTCCAACTATTAGAAACAGGAAATAAGATTTCATTTTGTATCTCTGGTGGATCTGCAACAAAAGAGGCGCAAGAAAGTGGATTCTTTCTTGCGCCTCCTCGTACTAATACTGAGTTCCTTCTTTAACTAGGTCGCCCAGCTATAACCCTGCTTCGCCATAGGCAGCGACCGGACGCGTATTCCAGTCGCGGCAAAAATCGCATTGGCAATAGCGGGAACCGCAGGTGGCAACGACGGTTCGCCCAGTCCGGTTGTGCTGAACATGGTCGGCAGGAATTTCACTTCGATCTTCGGCGGCACCTGCGCCATACGAGTGGGCTGGTACTGACCGAAGTTCTTCTGTGTGACGGCACCCTTGTCGATGGTGATTTCCCAGTTCATGATATGGCTCATCCCCTCGACGAACCCACCTTGAACCAGATTCTCGGCCTGACTTGGATTCACGACCTGGTTTCCGATGTCGACCGCTGCCCAAACCCTTTCGACTTTGACCTTCTTTGCGGCATCGACTGAGGCTTGAACCACATAGGCAACATAACCATTGTGGGCGAACTGGAACGACACACCCATACCGGTGCCTTTCGGCAGTTTGGCGCGATCCTTCCAGGTCGACATGTCGCGTACGGCTTCGAGGACACCCTTTGCGCGAGCCGCATTGAAGGGTGCGCCATTCCCGTTGGCCACAGTCAAGCCGCCGTAACCCGGTGTTGGCCCGGTAGCCGCTGGCGCAGCTCCACCTCGAGGAGGCGCAGCCTGTCCACCAGGAGCCGCTGGCGCAGCAGGCGGCGCAACCGGACTATTCAGAAGATCCAACCGGTACTCTAAAGGATCTTTACCGGCAGCGATCGCAATCTCATCGACAAACGACTGCATCACGAACGAAATGCCGTTTGTACTTGGAGCGCGCATTGCACCAGTCGGGATGGTGAACGGAGTGATATTGGCCGTAGAAACCTGGAAGTTCGGCACGAATCCGTTGGGGAATTCACCAGCTGGAGACACCCCAGCCGCACTGGGAACGAAATCACGAAATGCGGTGAGTTTCCCGGTTGCATCGATACCAGCCTTAAAGAAGTGATAGCCCGCCGGACGATAGTCATCATGGGCCAGGTCATCTTCACGCGACCAGATGAGTTTTACCGGAACCGTGGGCAACCCTGCCTTGACGCGTTCTTCGGAAACGACCCGGGCGATCTTTGCAACTTCGATGTCGTACTCGCTGTACAACCGGCGACCGAAGCCACCACCGGCACGAACCAGATGCATGGTGACATCGGCAGGCGTGAGGCCCGCGGCTGCCGCAGGATTGGGCAGTCCCGGAATCTGGCTCGGGGACCAAATCTCCAGCTTGCCATCCTTGAAATGAGCCGTTGAATTCTGAGGCTCGAGCGGAGCGTGCGACAACAGCGGGAAGTGATACTCCGCTTCGATAACCTTGGCTGCACTTTGGAATGCAGTATCCACGCTACCTATTGCCGCACCGCCACGAGCGCCACCGGCTGGCGGCTGCGAAGCCCCCGACGTGGCCTGTGTCCTGGCCTGCGATAGAAAACCCTCGCTGCTTTCCACTGCGACCGGACCGTTGTCCCAGACGATTTTCAAGCTCTTGCGCGCATTGTTGGCCATCCACCAGGAGTCGCTGACAATGGCGACACCGGAGGTCAGTGTCGTCGCACTCACACCGACTGCTGGACCGCCACCGCGCTGGCCGGCTGCCGCCGGAGGCGGAGCGTCGATAACAAATGCATGCTTGATACCGGGCAGCTTCTTGATCTCGTCGAGATTAGCACTCATGACCTTGCCGCCAAACACCGGGCACTTTTCGAAAGCCGCATAGAGCATGCCGGGCATCGTCACATCGATGCTGAAAACCGGCTTGCCGGTCGCGATTTCAAAATTTTCAACTCCGGGAATCGGCTTACCGACGATCTTGAAAGTCTTGGGATCCTTAAACGCGACGTTGATGGCAGCAACATCGGGAAGAGGCATCGTTGCAGCCTTGGCAGCGAGCGATGCGTAAGTCGCCGTGCGACGAGAAGCGGCGTGCGTCACAACGCCAGCGCCCGTTGTGAGTTCCGTTGCAGGGACACTCCAATTCGCTGCCGCCGCACCTACCATCATCAAACGTCCAGCAACACCGACCTGGCGCATCGGCATGTAATTTGTTGGGATAGCCGTACTGCCACCTTCAATTTGCCCGGTGTACTTGGTGCCATCCAAATCCGCCTGAGCTACCTTCACCTGTTTCCAGTCGACATCGAACTCATCGGCAATGAGCATCGGCAGTGCATTCTTCATGCCCTGACCGGTCTCCGGGTTCTTGTTGACCACGGTAAATGTATTGTCGGGATTAACCGTGATGTAGAAACTGGGATTTGGCGCAGCTGCGGGACCTGCCGGTCCCCCACGTCCGGCCTGACCCTGAGCGAGGGCTTCGGCTGCCGATCCTGCGTAGAGGCCAATCATCACTCCGCCTCCGGCGAGAGTACTGATCTTGAAAAATGAGCGGCGATCGAGTTGTTTCATATTCATTGGCGCCCCCTTACTTTGCTCCGGCATTGCCGGCGGCGATGTGAATGGCTTCGCGGATCCTGAGATACGTTCCGCAACGGCAAATATTGCCCGTCATGGCCGTGTTGATCTGAGCATCAGTGGGTTTCGGTGTCTTCGCGAGGAGAGCGGCTGCCGTCATGATTTGTCCAGCCTGGCAATATCCGCACTGAGGTACGTCGACTGTCTGCCACGCCTTCTGCAACGGATGCGATCCGTCCGCTGACAAGCCCTCAATCGTCATAACCGCTTTGTTTCCGACGGTACTCACCTGCGTCTGGCAACCGCGTACCGCTATGCCATCCACCTGAATGGTGCAAGCGCCGCATGCTCCAATGCCGCAACCGAATTTCGTCCCCTTCATGTTGAGCGTGTCGCGGAGAACCCAGAGCATGGGCATTTCCGCCGGGACATCCACTGTTTGTGCTTTCCCGTTAATTTTCAGATTGTAGGCCATAGATTACCTTCCCTCCGTTTTGGCTTCCCTTGGGCACCCTTTGCGCCTCCACCGGCGCGACATCCAACTCCGTCTCCAATTTTTTTGCGTGATGGAATGGCTGATTCAAGCCATTCGTATCCAACTGATGGTTTCCTGCCTCAGAAGTGCGCATAACATATATCTAAATCCAGTCGGCGGATCAAGGTATGGATGCATGTCGTGCTAACAAGACATCGTCGCTTAACGACGGCAGACCCGGAAACTGACAACCAGAAACTTCGGCGCCTCCAGGAGGGTGTGAGATAAAACCTGCCAACCGCCATCGTCGAAGCTTTCAAGACTGTGGTGAAGAGACTCCACCAGCGTCCCAGGCTTCTCCGCGATCACGCGGCCACGACACTCCGCAGCCATCCCAGCGGGAAGTTCGCATGAGCGGACCAGGAATGCATACTCGGTCAAGATTTTCTAAAACCAGGAAGTGGATTCATAAAAATGCCTGAGGCTTTCTTCTCAAATTCGCATTGTCAAAGCGGATTGTAATCTTAACAAGACGGTGTATTTTATGACAAACTAATCCCGCTGGAAAAAGCCTGGAAGGAAATCGATGTCGAAACTTTCGTTCAGCCGCTTCACACTGATGATCGTCCTTCTGTTTTCTCTCTCACTTGCGATAACAGAAGAACATTTTCTGCTCGCAGACAAAGCCGATGGAAAGCCACTTTTTGGAGAGAATGGGTCACTTCGTCTTGTCATTCCGACGGACAAACGCGGAGCGCGGTCCGTCCGGATGCTCTCCAAACTGGAAATCGTGCCGGCCAGGAAATAGCGTGGCAGGCAAAACACAGAATCGCGTTGCATTGATTCGCGGCAGCCGTGGCATGAGTGTGGCGGAACTGGCAAAGCGGGTTGGCGTTATCCGTCAGACGATATATGCCATCGAGACGGGATCCTACGTGCCCAACACGGAAGTGGCGCTGCGCCTCGCACGTGAATTGGAAACTCCGGTGGAAGAACTGTTTCAGCTGGCAGAAGCAGTCGGAAGCGATGGTGCGGAGCTTGTCACAAGCGAGTACCTTGACGCCGCAAGTCCCGAGAAAGGACAGGCGGTTCGGACTTGCAAGGTGGGATCCAAACTAGTCAGCGTTCCGGTGTCGGCAGCCCCCTACCACTTGCCTGAAGCAGACGGAGTCGTAGCGTCGATTCAACCGGGAGACCAGCAACCGAAGGTTCACATCTTCTCGAGAGAGGGGGCGAGCACCAGGCGTTTAATCGTCGCCGGATGCGATCCGGCCACCAGTGTTCTGGCCCACATGGTCGAAAGAATCGGCGGCGCGGAGGTCGTTCACGCGCCAGCTTCCAGCCAACTCGCTCTCGATTGGCTCCGGGCGGGACATGTCCACCTTGCAGGGACACATCTGGAAGACTCGAAAACCGGCGAATTCAACCTTCCGTTTGTTCGGCGACAATTCGTCCGGCAAGACATGGCGGTGATTACCTTTGCCGAATGGGAAGCGGGCCTGGTCGTTGCGGGTGGAAATCCAAAGGCGATCCAGCGCATTGAGGACCTCGCAAGAAAGAACGTTCGATTTGTGAATCGAGAGACTGGATCGGGAAGCCGCTCGCTCCTCGACAAACTGCTGCGGAGTGCCGGCTTATCCGCGGCCAATGTTCGCGGTTACGATCGCAACGTGGCCGGACATCTGTCGGCAGCCTATGCCGTCGTCTCCGGCGACGCCGATTGCTGCGTCGCAACGCAATCCGCGGCCCGCGCATACGGTCTGGATTTTGTCCCGCTGCATCGGGAACGGTACGACTTTGTGCTCCGCCGGGAGACCCTGGGTCTCCCTCAGGCGAAAGCCTTTCTGGATGTATTGCAGCGGGCGGACCTGCGACGGAAGCTGGAAATTCTGGCCGGATATGACACCACAAAAACCGGGGCTGTCGTTGACTAGACTGGTCACTTTTCTAATCTTCATTTCCGCCAGTCTGCTGGCACAGTCGGAGTTCGACTGGAATATCCCAAAGCCATTTCCAAAACCGTTCGTACCCGCAGATAACACGATGAATGCCACAAAAGTAGAACTGGGACGGCGACTTTTCTACGACAACGGATCTCGTCGAATGGCAAGGAATCCTGCGGAAGCTGCCATCTGCAGCATCTGGCATTCACGAAGCAGCATGAGCCTTGCAAATGTCGCATATAGTCCGACGTTGACCTGGCAAATCCCTCGCTAAGTTCTCTCGAAGAGCAGGCCCTGATTCCGCAACTCGGGACAGAACCGATTGAACTTGGCCTGAAGGGACAGGAGGCGCGATTCCTTGCCGATATCGCACGCGATACCATTTACCAAAAGCTTTTTCCTCAGGCGTTTCCCGAAGAGAGAGCGCTCTATACGATGAGCAACGTGACCCGATCCCTCGCCGCATTTGAGCGAACGATCGTTTCTGTGAATTCTCCCTACAATCGGTATCGATACGGCACGCCGACGCAATGAAGCTGAAAAAAGGAGATAGCGTGACCGCTGTTGTCAAAGCGACCGAAGTGATTCTGTCTAAGAACGGCTGACACGGACCTGTGGACTGAAACCCGGTTTCCTGTTGGCGCGATCTGGGCATACAGGATACGATGACCGCGCAAAACTTCTTAGCGACTATCCTCAATACGGAGTGACCCCATGAAGGAAATGAACTCGAACGCATCGCAACGTGCGCGCACCAGGCGGACCATAATTCTCGGGACAATCGTCGCGCTTTGCGCGGGTATGGTCCTGGCCGCACAACATGTGCAGCCTCAGGCCGATAAACTTCCTGCGCCGATGCCAGGGACGCCGAACTTCGGGTCCGCCGCTCCCAGACCGGACGGCGCAGAGCTAAAGGTTCCTGCCGGATTTACGGTAAGCGTCTACGCGGAGAATCTCACGACGCCGCGCTACATGGTCTACGCACCGAACGGCGACCTGTTCGTGTCGTCATATGCAGGAAGCTCGATCACGGTCCTTCGCGATGGTAAGAATGTTGGAACGTTTGCCGGTCGCGACCCGGCTCCTGCCCCACCTCCTCCCGCACCGGCTGTTGCCGCACCACGCGGCGCTGGCCCGACTGGAGGGGCGCCTCGCGGAGGAGCTCGTGGACCAGCTCCGGCAACACCGCTGCCCGTTGCGAATGCTGCAGCGGCGGTTCCGTGTACCAATACCACCGTCCCAGCTGGCGCTGTTGGAATCAATCAGCCCCAGGGCATGGCGTTTCAGAACGGATATCTGTACGTCGCAAATACCAACAGTATCGTTCGATACAAATACACGGCTGGAGATATCACGGCGCAGGGTATGCCTGAAAAACTTGTCGATCTTATTGGCGGCGGCCATGGCTGGCGCAACGTCATCTTCAATGCCGCAGGCACCAAAATGTATGTCTCTGTGGGTTCGTCTTCCAACAACGACGCTGGTGAGGATTGCCGGCGAGCCGCCATTCTGGAATTCAATCCGGACGGCACCGGTGGCCGGATCTTTGCTTCCGGCATCCGCAATCCGGAAGGACTGGCGTGGCAGCCCGGCGTAAACAACGTCCTCTGGACCTCGGTGAACGAGCGGGATGGCTACGGCGATAATCTGCCTCCGGACTACATCACGTCCGTCAAGGACGGTGGTTTCTATGGCTGGCCGTATTCCTACACGGGCCAGAACTACGATCCCCGATATGTTGGTGGAATGCCGGCGCTGGTGAAGACTGCGCTCGTTCCGGACGTCCTGATCGAAGCACATTCCGCTGCCGTGGGACTCACCTTCTATACCGGGACACAATTCCCGCAACGATTCCGCAACGGAGCGTTCGTCGGGCTGCATGGCTCGTGGAACAGCTCGGTGGCGCATGGCTACAAAGTAATCTTTGTTCCCTTCGTGAATGGGAAACCGGGCGCTACCGAAGATTTCCTCACCGGATTCGTCGTGGATCCAGCAGCGGCTTCAAAATGGGGTCGCCCAGTCGGCGTGACTGTGGCCAGAGACGGCTCACTTTTGGTCGCTGACGATGGCGGCAACAAAATCTGGCAGATCAAGTACGCCGGTCCTGCTGGTCGATAAGACATGGATCTGATCCCCAGGGTACCAACACTGTGATAGCCTCCGCTCGCACAAAGTATTCTTAGGAGGCTCCCTTCATGATCAGTAGTCTGGCTATGGTTGTACTCGGCGCTGTGGCCGCCGCAACTCCCTGCGAGAATCTCAAGACGGTTTCACTACCAAACACGACAATCACGTCTTCGGAAATGGTGAAAACTGGATTGCCTTTCCCTGCTCCTCCCCCGCGAGGAGGCGGTGCCGCTGCTGCCGGGGCACCCGATGGAACCCGCGGAGGACGAGGCGGGACGCCGGCACCTCCGGCAACAACACCCTTGGATTTTTGCCGCGTCGTTGCTGTGCTGAAGCCTTCTACCGATTCCAATATCAATGTCGAGGTCTGGTTACCCGCAGCCGACAAATGGAACGGCAAGTTCCAGGCCGAAGGCAATGGAGGATGGGCCGGTTCCATTCAGGGGCTTTCTGCTATGCAGACTGCGATTCGCGCGGGTTATGCCGCGGCAGGTTCGGACACCGGACACACCGGCGCAAACGGGTCGTTTGTGGTAGGACATCCCGAACAGGTCATCGACTTCGGATACCGCGCCATACATGAGATGGCGGTCCAATCCAAATCACTGATCAAAGCGTTCTACGGTGAGAGCGAGAAATTCTCATACTTCGTCGGCTGCTCGACGGGAGGTCGCCAGGCTCTCATGGAAGCCCAGCGCTATCCCAACGACTTCGATGGAATCATTGCGGGTGCGCCAGCCAACGATCACATCAATCTCCATGCCGGCGACATGTCGCGCCAGGTCGACATCTTTAAGGATCCGGCCGGGTTCCTCAATGCGAACAAAGTTAACTTGCTTGCCGACGCAGTGATGAAGACGTGCGATGAACTCGACGGAGTGAAGGACGGCATCCTCAATGATCCACGGTTATGCAAGTTTGAGCCCGCCTCACTGCTGTGCAAGGGGGAAGACTCCGACAGTTGCCTCACGGCGGCTCAGGTGAAGACCGTACAGCGAGCCTACGCTCCGGCGAAAACAGCGAAAGGCGAATTGCTTTTCCCTGGATACTCCAAGGGCGGCGAATTGACCTATACCGTTATCCGCGGCAACCTGCCTGGTCCCGCAACCCAGGGAGCGCCAGCTCCCGCAGCTGCTGCAGCTCCTGCTGAGGGAGCACCTCGAGTTCCAGCTCCACCGGTTCCTGCCGCACTGGGACTGGATACGTTCCGTTATCTCGCCCATCAGGATGCAAACTGGGATTGGCACAACTTCAATATCGATGTGGATCCGGCCCTGGCCATGAAGAATGCAGGCGACATTATCAATTCCACCAGTCCCGATCTCAGCAAATTTAAAGCGCACGGCGGAAAGCTCATCATGTACCACGGCTGGTCGGATCCCGCGATCCAACCCGAGCACACTGTCCTTTACTATTCCAGCGTGCTCGACAAGATGGGAAAGAAACAGGACGACTGGCTGCGTCTTTTCATGGTGCCTGGAATGGGACATTGCGGAGGCGGAGCTGCGAATAGTCCGAACACCTTCGACACGATCGGCGCACTTGAAATATGGAGAGAAAAAGGCCATGCTCCCGATTTCATGACAGGCTCGAACAGGGCCGCCGGCGTCACGCGGCCGCTGTGTCCCTATCCGCAGGTAGCAAAATACAAGGGCACCGGCGATACAAAAGTCGCCGAAAGTTTTGTCTGCTCACAGCCGTGAATGAACGCACGTGAATAGACCAGGGACCCTGTCGCCGGGACAGAGGGACGGGCCATCGATCAAATGACATTTGAAGTGAAGGGCTTCGAAGCGCTCGCAAAGAAAATAACCGATGAAGTCGTGAAAGTGGGTCGGTCATAACTGCTCCGTGGGGAACCGACATCGAACTTAATGAAGGATTCGCCGACTTCAAGTAATCGGAATAATTTGGGAGGCAGAGAGGGAAATTCCTCTCTGCCCCCAGGTTCTACTGGCTGAGACTGAAGTTCACCGTCACCGTCGTAATGACTTCGACCGGCTCACCATTCAGCAATGTTGGCGAATAGATCCACTGCCTCACAGCTTCGACCACTCCCGGAAGCAGCAACGGATTGCTGGCAGAAACAATCTTCACATCGGAGACTGGTCCCTCTTTCGAAATCGTAACGGAGAGAATAACAGCGCCTTCTATGCGCGACTGCCGAGCTTCCGATGGGTACTGTGGATTCACCTTATAAACAATCTTCGATTGTGCAACGTCTCCGCCAACCCGTATTGGGCCAGTGCTTCCCGGTGGGGGTGGGGGCGGCGGCGGGGGCGGTGGGGGGGGCGGGGGCGCGTTGCCATCCTGACCACCACCTCCCCGCCGTCCGCCCACAACGCCCTGCGGCGGCGGCGGGGGCGGAGGGGGAGGTGCACCCTGCGAAGTCGCCGTACCGCCGCGAGGTGCTGAAGGCGCTGGCAATACTGCAGGAGATGGCGTTGGTGCTTTAGGCGCAGCTACCACCTGTGCCATTCCCTCAATCGGGAATGCCAGGAACATGGCCCAGGCCGCAACAGCCAGAATCGCGGCCATTGCGGCATAGGACGATACGAGTCTCAGTTTCGACATGGTAACCTCCGTTAATAGTAAATGCATGCGTTGTGTCAGATGGCGACGGCGTAGAAAGAGCGGTGCTGGAGCGAGATCCAGCTCGAGCCGCGTTCCGGCGATCGCAAGAAGCGAGGCAATGTAAGCTTCACGCGCAGAAGTCAGCCGCACGACCTCTGCATCGACGAGCTGTTCACGAGACAGCCGGGTCTGGGCCAGAAGCCACCATACCCCGGGATGAAACCAGAATGCAGCCGCCACCACTTCCTCAACTACAGTCACCAGCCAGTCGTTGCGGCGAACATGGAGCAGCTCGTGACAGGCGATTCCGTGTTGTGATGCTGAACTCAAACTCAGAAAGGATTCCGGCAATAGAACGACTGGGCGAAAGAACCCGGCCGTCGCCGGACTTCGGACTTCAGGCGAAATACAAAAGAGAGCTTTAGCGCGGACACGCTGGCAAGCCAGGCGGATCGAGTCTGGAACTGAAACGAGCGGAGTGGACGCGATTCGATAGCGGCGAATGTGAAGCAGACCTGCCGCGAGCCAGCCCAATCGAAAGACAAAGCCCGCTGCCAGAATCCACAATGCAATCTGATTCCAGATGACGGGTACCCCAATGCCGTTGGCCAGAATTCCTGCCCCAAAAGTTATCGTCACACCGGAATGCGCGCTGTCCGGAGAAGGAATAGTGTGTTTCCAGGGTTGAATCAACGGCAGAAATAAACACAGGGCGAGGACCAGGTGAGTGTACGCAAGCTGAGTCCGCGGATGGCGGATGCGAAAGACCAGCGGCAGCAGCGCCCCCAGCGATGCAATCACAAAAACCTGCACAACCCACGAGGCGAGATTGCTATGCAGAAACTCGGAATTCATTTCTTCCTCCGTTTCTCTTTCAGGTTCTCTTTCAGGTTCTCTTTCAGGTTCTCTTTCAAAAGCTTCTTCTCCTTCAGCAGTTCGCTGATTTCTTCGATCTGGGCTCCATCCACATCCATGTTCTCGACAAGGTGTACCAGCAGAGGCTTCGCGGATCCGTTGAACACGCGCTTCACAAACTCCTGGACCATGCTTCCAACAACTTTTGTCTGAGGCTCCGACGGCGTATAAACGAAGGCGCGGGCCTGTTCACTCTTCCGCAGACGTCCCTTTTGTTCGAGAATGCCCATCATCGTCATCACCGTTGTGTAGGCAATCTTCCTGCGTTTGAGAAGCTCTTCGTAGACCTCACGCACGGTCGAGCTGCCACGGCTCCAGACGATCTTCATGATCTCGAGTTCCTGATCGGTAAGTACGGCTTTTCCTGGTTTCACATGGATCTCCGCTGCTGATTCCTGACTTAGTACTAGTACATTAGTACTAAGCCAATTCAACGTGCAAGCACAAATTTACCAGCCTTCGATTCATTCCACGCTAAGACACCGGATCCTGGGAATTGTTCCCGACTATCTGTTGTAAGCTCTTTGGACTTTTATGAAACAACTCCGGACCCAGGTTGGAATTGTCGGCGCGGGACCAGCGGGACTGATGCTGTCTCATCTTTTGCATCTGGAAGGCATCGAATCAATCGTAATCGAGGCGCAGAGCCGGACGCATATTGAAGGACGTGTTCGCGCCGGAGTGCTCGAGCAGGGCACTGTGGAATTGATGCGGCTCACTGGACTGGGCGAACGCCTGGATCGCGAAAGCCTCCTTCACAACGGCGTGTACCTGAGTTTCGATGGAAACCGGCACCATCTCGACTTCAAGGAACTCACCGGCAAGAGCATCACCGTCTATGCGCAGCACGAAGTGATCAAAGACCTGGTTCGTGCCCGGCTGGATTCGGGCGGAAGGATTCTCTTTGATGCGAAGAATCTCTCCATCGCCAGCTTCGAGTCATCTCCCCGGCTTCAGTTCCAGCAGAATGGCGAAGCGTATGAAGTTGCCTGCGACTTCATTGGAGGATGCGATGGATTCCACGGAGTGTGTCGGCCGTCAATCCCGGAAGGGGTGCTGAAGGTTTTCGAACGAACATATCCGTTTGCCTGGCTCGGGATTCTTGCGGAAGCCCCCCCTTCATCCGAGGAACTGGTTTATACCTACACCGATCGCGGATTTGCCCTGTTCAGCATGCGCTCGCCGACAGTGACGCGGTTATATCTGCAATGCGGTCCGGACGAGGATATTCGCAATTGGTCCGACGATCGGATCTGGGAAGAACTCCTTCGGCGCCTGACGACCAAAGATGGCTGGGCCCCCAATCGCGGACCGGTACTCCAAAAAGGGATCACCGATATGAGAAGCTTCGTCGTGGAACCGATGCAGTTCGGGCGGCTTTTCCTTGCGGGCGACGCCGCGCACATTGTGCCGCCAACCGGGGCAAAGGGCATGAACCTGGCGATCGCCGACGTGACGGTTCTATCGAGGGCACTCTCGGAGTTTTACAAAAATGGCCGGGAAAACTTACTGACTGCCTACTCGTCGACCTGTCTTCGCCGGCTATAGAAAGTTCAACAATTCTCATAATAAATAACCACAATACTACA
>Ga0184628_10000094_pt1 | contig 47126 bp, 73 predicted proteins | sample PLM4_5_b1_FD_133149 | JGI IMG/M metagenome (GOLD analysis project Ga0184628, IMG submission 133149) | Groundwater sediment microbial communities from an aquifer in East River, Colorado, USA - PLM4_5_b1 | ecosystem: Environmental > Terrestrial > Soil > Riparian zone | place: USA: East River...
ACGCTCCGTGGCGTGGGGCCGAAGTCTATTTTGGATTGGCAATGCGCCGGGGGAGCGAACGGGATCGTGATTAGCTCCGCCGCCAACGTCATTATTGAGCGCCTAAAGATCCAGAACAACACGACTTTGAGCGCCAATTATGCCATCTCTAGCGGCGGAGATCGAACGCTAGTGCGTGACGTAACCGTAACCGGGAAGAGCGTAACCGCTGCCATCACTTCGATTGTAAGCAATGGCGCGGGCGGGATCATCGTAACAACCGCCACGGCGCACGGGCTAGTTAGCGGGAATATCGTTTGGCTACTCAATACCACGGCGTCGGACTCTACCGCAGCGCAACTAAATGGGATCACCGTTCTTACGTCAAACACATTCTCTATCACGGGCGCTACGTCCGCCATCGGATCGACGGGCACGACGCGTCAAGAGAATTGGTCTACTGCCATCTCTGTGAGCGCCGCCGATTGTATCGTGGAGCGTTGCGACGTATCAGCGGGCGTTTATGTGGCAATCCGTATCAGTAGCGCCGCCATTCGTTGCCAAGCGGCGAACAATCGTATGCGCGATGTAATCCGGGCGCTTATGTTTGACGCCGGAGCAATCTATTGCAGCGCCACGCACAATGTTGCGACCAATTGTTGGCATATCTTCTGTAAGATTGAGACAGGATGTTCTTATATATCGATCACGCATAACTTCATTGTGGATAGCTCCACGGGCGTTATCGAATCCACCGGGACGATTGTAACGTTCGGCGTCTATACCGTTATCGAAGACAATCAATTCCTTTTTAGCGGCACGACGTTAGCGACAGCGGCGATCTATGTTCACACCGACGCCGACCGCACCACAATTCGCAACAATACGATCAAAGACTTTAGCGGGATCTGTATTCGATTGCGCGATACCGCCAAAAACGTACAGATCATGGGCAATCATTGTAATGGCGGCACATACGGACTTCTCATTGTGGGATTATCAGCCACTAACCTAATGATCGTGGGAAACCACTTCAGCAACATGACGCAGTATGGTATTTACAGCAATGAAGTTACATCGACCGGGGCCAATAACTTCGTGATTATGAACAATGTTATTAGTGATATTGGGAAGGATGGAATTCGCCTTGAAGGGCGCATGTTTAACGGTATTATATCGGGCAATAGTATTCATGGTATCGGGCAAACGGGCATCCATTTACACGATACCAATGCCGGGTGTAGCTATATCGCCATTACCGCCAATACGATCTTTGACGTGGATAATCTTGGCGTCACGGGCGAAGATAACAAAAGCCATATTGCCGTGGTGGGCGGGAACCATATTGCTATTACCGGGAATGTTTGCAACGATACGGCGGCAGGAGTGGATAGTATTCGCGGTGCAACCATGACCAATAGTACCGTGGTGGGCAACGCCACAAGCGCCGGGATCAGCGCCGTGGGCGCGGGCACATCTAGCGCCAGTAACGTGTAAGGGGAGCGATCTACTATGGCAGATACCGTATTGTTTCTGGGCGATAACCTAACGCTTGTCATTGCTGTAACCGATAGCGCAGGAGAGAGCGCCGATGTATCGGACGCCCAATCATCGGAATATGGTATTTTTGACTTGGAAGGTACGCAGTATGTTTCCAAGCGGCTAGGCTTTGGTGTGGAGATTGCTACCAATGTTGTCACGGTAACACTAATCCCCGAAGATACGCTAGACCTAGCGCCCGGGCTTTATACGCAGGAGCTAGAGATCATTGACGCCGATGGCGCGGTTCACACCGTCTATCAGGGCGAAATTTTGTTGAAGCGCGGCTATATCTATAGTGAGGAAATCTAATGCCGCTAGAGAATTCGCAAGCGCTCAGTGGGACGCTAGTTAATAGCTCCGCGCTAAATGGCACACTTCAAACGCCGGGAACGGTGGGCGCGGGCGATTTCTTGGCGCTAACCGATACGCCCGATAGCTACGTTGGCTATGGCGGCTATGTGGTTGTGGTGAATGACGCCGAAGACGCCTTAGAATTCGCCGTGGGTGGCACGGGCGAAGGGCAAGGGCCACAAGGGGATCCGGGGCCACAAGGGGATCCGGGGCCACAAGGGGATCCGGGAGCCGATGGCGCGGACGGCGCGCCAGGGGAACCCGGGCCACAGGGCGATCCGGGCGCGGATGGGGCCGATGGGGTGGATGGTTCCGATGGCACGTCTGCGGGCGTTCCGCTCCTTTACACGACCGTTGACGTAAACTTGGGCGAAGTAGCCACGGGCTATTGGGCAACGAACAATACCGCATTTGGCGCTGCCACCCAATTAGGCATCTCCTACACCGATGCCCACGGCGCCGATATAACCGCGCTAGTGCAAACTATCGCCCAATCGGGCACGGACGCGTGGCGAGGTACGCTCTTCTTCCAGCACGAAACGAATCCCACGATTTGGGCAGCATTCAAGATCACGGGATGGCAAGACTTCACGGTATCTTCAGTCTTCAATATTGACGCTTTGGCTTTTGGTGGGACGCTACTGGAAGACGATCCCACACGATTGGTCTTTTCGATCAGTGGGACGATTGGCGAAGACGGTGCAAGCGCTTACGAGATCGCAGTAGGGGATGGCTTTATTGGCACAGAAGAAGAGTGGCTAGCATCGCTTATTGGGCCACAAGGCGATCCCGGGGCGGATGGCGCGGATGGAACCGATGGAACCGATGGCGCTCCCGGGGTGGATGGAACCGATGGGGATAGCGCCTATCAAGTGGCGCTAGATAATGGCTTTGTGGGCAATGAGGCGGCGTGGCTAGCGTCATTGGTGGGCGCTACAGGCGCAACAGGAGCCACAGGCGCGCCGGGGGCGGATGGCGACGCCGCTGACATCGCGGCGGAGATCCACGCTGCCACGGGCAAGACAACGCCCGTAGATGCCGATGAATTGGCGTTGGTGGATAGCGCCGCCTCATTCGCTCTGAAAAAGTTAACGTGGGCCAATGCCAAAGCTACGCTAAAGACCTACTTCGACACACTCTACAATCTATATACCCACCCAAACCATACGGGCGATGTGACAAGCGTAGCCGATGGCGCTACGACTATCGCGGCGGACGCCGTAACCTTCGCCAAGATGCAAAACATCGCCACCGATAGTCTAATCGGACGCGACACGACCAGCACGGGCGATCCTGAAAATATATTGCTGGGCGCTTCACTATCAATGGATGGGAGCGGTAATTTGCAACGGGCAGCGCTTACGGGCGATGTAACCGCTACTGCCAATGGCAACGCCACCACGATAGCCAACAACGCCGTGACTAATGCCAAAGCTGCCCAGATGACGGCGAATACAATCAAAAGCAATATCACGGGATCTACTGCCAACGCCGCAGACAATGACGCTACCACCGTGCTAGCGCAATATACGCACGCTGCCACGGGCAAGACAACTCCCGTAGATGCCGATGAGCTAGGATTGATTGACAGCGCGGCGTCTAACGTTTTGAAGAAGCTAACGTGGGCCAATTTAAAAGCCACGGCGAAGACCTATTTTGACACGCTCTATTCGGCGCTCCTATCTACGTATGCCGACAAGCCAACGCCCGTTGACGCCGATTCTTTTGCGATAACCGATAGCGCCGCTAGCGATGCTACGAAGCGCGTGACAGGGACAAACCTTAAAGCGTATCTAAAGACTTATCTAGATGGCTTGTATGGGCTATTGGCGTCTAATAATACGTGGTCTGCGACCAACACGTTTTCGGGCGTAAACATTCAGACGGGTATTCAGCAGTATTACACAGGCGCGGGCGTTGAATATACGACCGTCCAAACGCTAACGCTAGGCGACATTACCAGCACACAAAAAGTAGACATAGATTTGACGATGGGCAGCGGACAATACAGCTATGTCACGTCATTTCAAATTAGCTTGCAACGCGGGGGCAGTACAACAACTTGGGCACTGGCAAGTGGGGAGATCCATTGGCACGGCGCCGGGAGTGGGACGGTAACAATATCTAGTTATGAAGCATCATTTACTTCGTCCGGGACGGTGGCGGGAGCGGTGGCAGCCATCACGGGTGGCATACGGATCACCGTGGATAGCTCCGCCTTCAGTAACACGCTAAATGTTAACATGGCGTGGATTCAAACAACGGGCTATAACAGCCAAGCGATTACAGTAACGCCGACGATCAGTTAAGGGGAGTATATGGCAAAGATTATTGGTGATTCTCTGGAAGTGACCGGGGCCGTAGATCTGGATAGCACATTGAATGTGGACGGCGCCACTACTCATGTTGGCACGACGGCGCTAAATGACGATGTAACAATTGCGGACGCCAAGAATATTATCCTGAATACCACCACCGGGACGAAGATCGGCACGGCGACCACGCAAAAGTTAAGTTTTTACAACGCCACGCCGATTGTTCGCCCGGGAGCCTATACCCAAACCTATACAACCGCTGCCAAGACCGTTCCCAACGCCACCGCGAGTAACCCGCCAGCGGGTGGCACGGGGGCTACTGCGGGAGCATATGACACCGCGAGCAATCGCAATCTAATGATAACATCGCTAACAAACGTGATCGCGGACGTGGACGCGCTCCGCAAAGTTGTAACCGCGCTCATTGACGATCTTCAAGCGCTTGGCTTGGTAGGATAAAGAAGAGCGCCATCCTAATTAGGATGGCGCTCTTGTCTATGTGGCCAGGATGGCGTCTAATGCCGATTTCTGCCCCGTGGCGGGGCTTTAGCCGTGGTGGGCGTATGTTTCTATGCGTTACGATCTTCCCGGTGGGTGGGCTTGGGATCGTAGGCGAATTGCACCCACCCATTGGCAGCGTTAACGGCGATGGGCAATAGGCGCTCAAAAGATTCAGCGATCCGTTCTAGCGAGTGGGCCACGGAAGAGAGATCGGATCGTGGCTCTTCAGGGGCGGAGCCATTCCCTTCCCACGCCTTCACTTGGGCGCGCAAGCGCTCCAATTCCGTGGCCATCGCGTTGATCACAATTAGCTCATTCATACTAGGGATCTCCTTCTCCTTCTTCGTGGGCGGGATTGGTTCGCCCACCGGATCAATGGGCGCGTTGGTGGCGTTCCGCTCTTCTTCGTATTCATCGCGGATCATGCGAAGAAGAGCCATAATGTGGACGGTGGGCGGGACGCCAAAAGCTATTTTGTAACGGTGGATAATGCGATCATCGCTCCACAGTGGAGCTAATAATTCTTCTTCATTCATCGCAATTTCTCCTTCGTGGCAGGGAAATAAGTTAGCCCAAATTGTGGGGCGAAGTGGGTGGCGAAGCGCTCATTATCCCACCCAAGATAGACTAGGGCCGATGGGAAGGGAGCCGACTGATCGCAATCGTTAAAGCGAAGGCGCCCACGGATGAAGCATACCGGGAACGCTGCCAGATCCGCCCACCATCGCGTATCCACCCGGGCGGGAAGAAGGGCAAGAGCAGTAGTGAAATGATCGGCGTAGAATTCGCCCACCAACTTCTTTGTCCACTTCCCAATGTCGCGCCCGTAGGGCGGATTCATATAGATCGTTTCGGCGCTCCACTCTTGGGCCAAACCATCGTCTTCAACGGTAAAGAAGCGTTGGGCGCCCGTGGGATTGGCGGGGCTAGTGCAAGGATCTAGATCGATGCCAAGCAAGAAAGTGCGAACGCGTCCCACTAACCAACGGGGCGTATTATGCTGATCGGTGGCGCTACTGTAGAGCGCCGTATTGATTGCCATAGTGGATCTCCTTATGTGGGGCGAATGATGATCGCCGTGGGCGTGGCATAGACAACCACGGCGCTATTGGGCACGTCTTCGTACCAATAGATAGCATGGCTATGGGCGGGCGCCCGGGTGGACGCGTCGGTGGCTAGATACAATCGTAGGATGCCATCCACCCGGGCCAATTCAACGCCCGGGTGGATCCGCAATTGCTTGGCTAGGATCATGCTACATATCCCTTCTTCGCCATCATCAGCGCTGCCACAAAATCAGAGTAGTGATAGGTAACGGTAACATCATCATCCAGATCGGGATCGCTAGGATCTGCGATCCAGTGACGGCGTACAACCCATTCAATCGTATAATTCCCGATCACGTCCGCGGTGGCTAGCGCCCACTTCAGCGATACCGTGGCATCGGTGGGCGTTCCGTCTGAGAGTGGATCGGCGTCTATGTGGAGCGTCAAGCGATAATGTGGGCCGTTCCCTTCAGTATGGGAATAGGCTATCTCCATTGGGCAGCCGTCAATATCGATCCGATACTCGCGGGCGATCCGTTCGCGGATGGCGTCCAAGAATTCACCTTTGCACAATTCAGCTAGGCGGATCTTCTCTTCTTCGCCCGCTAACCGCTCCTTCTCCAATGCCGCTAGCGCCGCTATGCGGGCCGCCACAGCGTCTTCTATGCTTAACAGGGGCACAACTACCTTCGTATCCATTTCGTGGCCTTTTCTGCCCACCTACGAAGCCGATGGGCGGGCTAATAAATGTTAGGTTAATCGTCCACCGCGATGGCGGCGATCTTCTTTACGTACCAGCGGGCGTAGCGCTCTTCCAGATCCTTCATTCCAGCGGCGGAGATTCGGCGTGATTGCGGATCGTAGTCCACCCAAACGGATGGCAATTCATAAAGGAACCGCCCCAAGCCAAACATCGCGCACGCACGCTTAAATGCCATCGCTTCAGTTACGCTGCCACCCATACCACCTTCTTTGTCGCGGGCATCGGATTCGCCCGTGGAAGAGCGCGTGACGCCGTTGATCGTGACGCGGGCAATAATCCGATCATCGCCCCACGGCGTATACTCCACGCTCCAATCTAGTCCACAGAGCGCGTCTAGGCGCTCTTGGTAGGCACGGAGATCACCATAGGCTAGCGCCATACACTTATTATCTTTGGAAGCGCCCGGGCGCCAGCTAATATACTTGGGCGGGAACGGTTCAGCCAGTTTAGCCAACAGATCTTGGGCGCTCATGATCGGGATCCTCCACTACGCACCCAAGCGGTATCGTCTTCAATGCACCCGTCAAACTTGCCGTTATTGCCAAATTTCATTTTCGCCGCCCACCATCCCAATTCCGCAGTATCATTATCAAGCGCCGCCAGCGGAACGCCATCGCGTTGGGCGTTGTATCCTTGCCAATAGCGATCATCGGTGGGGGTGGCAGCCGATGGCGCTGCCGGGAGTAAGTTGTAATGCTCTTCTTTGGCGCCGTTGATCCAGCGCCCGATCATCATAATGTGTTTCATAAGTTTTCTCCTTCAAGGTGGGCTAGCCAAGAGAGAGCGCCTTCGCGCTCTTCTTCAAAAAACACGATTTCATAATTGACATTGTAGTTATCGCCATTGCTAACGGCGCTTGCACAGACGAAGACCACCGCGGATTCCATTTCGCGCCCGGGATCTTGCCACGGTTTAGCGTAATCAATGCGCTGGGCGTCCGCGATGATCTCGATCACTTGCGCTAGGTTGATGTAGTGGGAGCCGATACGGAGCCAATTCATCGCGCCACCCGGACACTTTCAGCGGCGTCGGAGAAGAGCCGATTGTATTCGGCGCGCTCTTCTGCCGGGATAGGTTGCCCAGCTAGGCGAAGACGGTAAATCTTGACGGATTGGGCAGCCAACGCAACTTGGGCGGGCGTCAATTCCACTTTGGAGCGTGGAGCGGGACGCGTCGCGGCGCTTGCACGATCTTTTTGGTATTGATTTCGGGAGCGATACTTACTATCTTTGCGGGCCATTGTGATACTCCTTCGTGAATGATTGGGGTGGGCTACGTTAGCCCACCCGGGAACGTTGGCAGCCTAGCGCCACCAATTGACGCTACGTGACAGGGAGCCGATCAACTCGCGTTCGCCGCGGAAGATGGCGCCGTATTGGTTGAACTCCTTCACTTCGTAAACACGAACGCTACATGGTGGATACTTACGGCGCTCTGAAATCGCCTTATCGGATGCCGCCACTTCATCGTCCACAGTGGCGGAGAATTCGCCGTTGACTTCGCACCAATCGGGGAATTCCGTGACTACTATATACTCCCGGGTAACGCCGTGAATGTTTCTCATTGTAATTCTCCTTCGTGAATGATGTGGGTGGGCTACGTTAGCCCACCCACGATTGATTGATTAGCGATGGCGGCGAAAATAAACAACGTTGGCGGGAAGAATGACCACGCCTTTAACGTGAATAATCACGTTATAGCCAGCGTTCTTAACGGCGTCAAACATATCGCCTTCGCTCATTTCGACAGGATGGTTTGTGTAACGATCATGCCCAAGACTTCCCGCAGGGCGCCCGTGAAGGCGATCCGTGCGATGGGCAACCTTCGTGACGATCAGCACGGGAACGGTGGCGCCTTCCCATTCAGCCACGGGGATCAACGCTTCATCGTTCGTGAGCGATACCACGTAATCGGGAAACAACTTGCGAATTTCGGATTTTGTTGGCAATTGGGCCATTGTAATTCTCCTTCGTGAATGATTGGGTGGGCTACGTTAGCCCACCCACGATTGATTGGCTAGACGTTAGCGGGCATTTAGCCGCTGGACGGTGTAGCGCGCTTCGCCAGAAGCATCATTCCAGTTATCAAAATACAACTTCTTTAGGCTAGCGCCGTGAACGCAAGTAGCGCAACCGCAACCCGTGTAAGTAACCACGAACGCTTCCGGGCACGGAGCATTGCGATAGCGCCCGAAGCCATACTGCTTTTTGATTGCACCATTGTGGACGGGGCAATTCTGGTATTGATCCACCCAATCGCCATTGGCGATCTTGTCAGTCCCGACTTCTTTAATTTGGCTCTTCATCTGAATTCTCCTTCGTGCTAGGACTTCTTTTTTCCGTGAACTTCTCTTCTGGCTCCATTGTAGCACGCATAGCACGCATAGTCAAGCGGGAAGATCGCTGGAACGTAAAACAAAAGATCCGCCCCATCCCGGGCGGATCTTTGCGAAGGTGGAGCTATTCACTTCGTGGCGGGCGGGGCGGATCGATGGCAGCCAGTAACGCCCAATTCACTGCGCGGGCATTTGGATCCCCGGGAACCACCCACAGATCCGCCAAGCGATAGACGCGGGCGTTGCGCCAAAGGCGACTATTCCGATGGGCACTCTTCAAGCGGGCCAAAGCGCGCTTGGCGCCGCCATCAGTGTAGCGGCGGGCGCGGTTGATCGCCCATGCCTCTACTTCTTCTACATCTGCCCACCCATAGTGGCCTTGCCACATCACAACTTGACCGTAGAGCGCCGACAGGATGATGAACTCTTTTTCTTCTAGCATGATTCTATTCTCCTTCTTCTCTCCCGATGCCGATACTCCAAAGTGCATCGTGCAAGGTGGGCGCTGGATCGCCCACCCACCGATTACGGACTTCGTGAAGATCCCACCATCCCACGCAACCGCGATCATCTCCCGGGCCACGGCGCATAATTTCAATCATATCGCCATCCACTTCTATGATGTACCATCCCGCTTGCACGCGGGCGGGAACGCATCTCTTGGCGTGGGCAGTTAGGAGCGCCGTATCGTATGCTTCTAGCCCACGGACGCCCGTTAGATACTTCAGGATGTTGATCATTCGGCGCTCTCCTTTTCTGCAATGATCCGCAGACATTTGGTACAAGTGATCGGCGTTCCCGCGGCCACGGGATACTTGGGGATGAACATTGTGTGGTTGATGTTTTTGGTATTGACCACGTTACATAGCTCCCGATAGATCGGCGTGGGGGCGGAGAAATGGCCTTTTTGGACGTAATCGTAAATTCTCCCGGCGTGGATCTTCGATCCCGCTTTGCCCACCCGAATTGGTTGATATTCGCTCATTCGGCGCTCTCCTTCTTCGCTAATTCTTTGGCAGCAATGCGGGCGTCCACCCAAGCGATGCAACGGGCGCGAGTATCATCGCGGTGGAGATTGGGCCAAACTTCCCAGCGCCCATAGTAGCCAGCGGGCGTGCTATCATTGCGGCGGAGTATTTCTCCGCGATATTCATACGTATCGGTTGAAATTTCACCGTTATACATCATGTGGCGCTTTACTGGATATTTCATCTCTAGATCTCCTTCGTAGAATCGCCCGTAGCGCCCACAGAAGAGCGCCACGGGCATTTAGAAACTATTCCGTTATCTTTGCCCACGCGCCGATGGCGGCGCTCTTTTCGGCGTGCTTTGACAGGATGGTGGCATCCTTCACCAAGTATTCACCGCGCTCATTGGGGCCAAACCACATGAGCAACCAATATTCCTGATTTACCTTTGAGGACATAACCGCCACGCCGTTCTTGATCTTCGTGATATACATCGCTTCTTCTCCTTCGTGAATGAGTGGGTGGGCTACGTTAGCCCACCCACGATTGATTGACTAGCGCCGATACCCTTTTTGTTTCATGTAGGCGCGCTTGGCAACGGTGGCGGAGTTAATGATCATTTGGGCTTGGGACTCTGAGATCTCAGAACGCCCAAACTTTTCAATTGCCTCTAGCGTTTGGAGATCCCAACGGGGCAATTTCCATCCCTTGCTAGAATAGTCGCGCTCCTTCTCCAGAATGGCGGCGTGCAACTTGGCGAAGGGATGCATAGGGAATTTAGACAAACATCCCTTCATAGCGCCGTGGCGTTCGCCGTCTTCAGTGATGAAATTGTAAATGTAACGCCCCTGAGCGCCACAGTGGGGGCAATTACCCCCGCCATCTTCCAGCGGGCCGCAATCGTCAACAGAGAGCATATAGACGATCTTGGGTAGATTGGCGTAAATGTTAACTTTTGTAGCGGTCATTGTGATTCTCCTTCGTGAATGATGTGGGTGGGCTACGTTAGCCCACCCACGATTGATTGACTAGCGGTAATCGCCGCGCCCGGGACGGCGAATGATTTTGTTGTAATGCTTCATCGCTTCTTCGCGATTGATGTAGGTGGCAACCACTGTATCGTGGCGAACAACATCGTAATCAATATCAGTGACATTATCGCCACAATCATCCATATCGTAGCGAAACATAACTTCAGTGTAATCAACGGTGTCAGTGATTTGTACGTATCGGATTGACATTACCTTCTTCTCCTTCGTGAATGATTGGGCGGGAACGGTGGGCCTTTTTTCGTCATGCCCGGGACGGTGGCGCTTACTCTACGAAGTAAGCCATTTGGCGCTCAAGATCCGCCTTTTTGATTGCCAAGCCAACGGACAATTCTTTGGCGGGAACCAAATAGTCATATTGATCGAAGACCACTACGGAACCCTTAGCGAACGGGATGTTTTTTTCCCAAGCCAATTTAAGGAACGCCGCTTCAGCTAGCGTATCGGTCTTCGTGGTGAAAAGTGATTCGTGGCCTATCAGATTGATTGTGTACATTACCTTCCTCTCCTTCGTGCTAGGACTTCTTTTTTCGTGAACTTCTCTTCTGTGTCCATCTTAGCACGCATAGCACGCATAGTCAAGTATCAATGTGGGCAATTGACAATGTGTGCTATGCGTGCTATTGTGGAGCTAGGGAAGCATCCAATACACCTAATCGAAGGAGCAAACAAATGGAACAAATCAATATCAGGATCGGGCGTGCCACCCATAGACGGTTGAACCTAATCAAGGGATTGATCGGGATGGCGCAACCCACGGGGAGCGCGCCGACAATGGATGATGTGATCAACGCGGCGCTGGATCTTCTGGAAGAGAAGGTTAGCGGGCCAAATGATCCGCGCCTTCTAGTCAACGTCTTCGCGGAAGAGCGCTAGAGCGATGACCACGGCGAACGTAGCGTTTATAGTCATGTTGGCAATGGGCTATTTGGCGGGCCACGTAGCCGCCAATTGGTTTAAGGAGCGCCACTATTCTATAGCGCTTCTATTGGTGATGACGTGTATGTGTTTAGCGATGATCCTAGCGAAGGAGTATCAACCGTGAAGGGCGAAACAATAGAAGGCGCTCTGAGAACAGCGGCGTTTGCCGCGTTGGAGTGGATAGATGCCATCGATCCACCCGATATTTTCATCGGGAAGAGCGAAGATGCCGATGAAGGGGTAAAGATGATCGTCAAGATCCGCGAAGATCTGCGGGTGGCGCTAAGTGCCACCGAAGAAGAGCCGGGGGATGATTACGATCCCGGGGATGATGACCGTTATCTTTTGGGCGTGAAGGAGTAGAGCGCGATGAGCTATGAAATCCTTCAAGGCGATTGTATCGAAGTAATGCGAACGCTGCCATCGGAATCAGTCCAGATGGTATGCACTTCTCCGCCATATTTTTCGCTGCGCGATTACGGCACGGCGACATGGGAGGGCGGCGACGCGGCGTGTGACCATGTCGCTGACGCAAGCAAGACCAAGACGTTTGGCAATCCCGACTTCAACGGCACACGGCCGAGTCGTGAGGCAACCAAGATTGACGGCTACTATTTCAAAGATACTTGCGGCAAGTGTGGCGCACGCCGTATCGACCAACAAATCGGACTAGAGGAAACGCCCGATCAGTATATCGCCAAGCTAGTGACCGTCTTCAATGAAGCAAGACGCCTTCTCCGCCCGGACGGGGTATTGTGGCTGAATCTAGGAGACTCTTACGCTGGATCGGGCGGCGCGGGCGGCGACTATAGCGAAGGTGGGATCCGTGAGGGGCAGCCCAAATTTAAGTCTAAATTCCGCCCGGGAAGTGGGCGCGGTGATAATGGCGGCGTGATAGATGAGCGCGGGCAGCGTAACCGGAACGGCGTTGGAGCCGTGGGCAATTGTAAGCCAAAGGACTTGATCGGGATCCCGTGGATGGCGGCGTTTGCGCTGCGATCTGCGGGATGGTGGCTACGAAGTGAAATCATTTGGCATAAGAAGGCGCCCATGCCAGAGAGCGCCACAGACCGCCCCACGCGGGCGCATGAGCAAGTATTTTTGTTGACTAAGAGCGCCAAGTATTTCTATGACGCCGAGGCGATACGGGAGCCGAATAGCGAGTTTTCGCATACGGGCGGGCAGTATCGAAACGAGTGGAAATATGCCGCAATTGGGCATGGAAGTAGCACAAGCCAAATGCGCGTTGGTATACCGATACCCGCCAATGGCCGTAATAAGCGCTCCGTGTGGACACTTGGGCCGGAACCCTATAGCGCTGCCCACTTCGCCACGATGCCAACCAAGTTAGCGGAACCATGCATTTTGGCGGGCAGCCGCCCCGGGGATACCGTTCTAGATCCCTTCGCCGGAAGTGGCACGACGCTAGCCGTGGCGCTCAAGCATCACCGGGACGCCATCGGGATTGAATTGAATCCCGAATATATCGAATTGGCGCATAAGCGCATTGGCCGTACACAGCCAACGCTTTTGGGCGCCTTCTCTTCAATCGAAACTACATGAAACCGCAACTGTAGCGCCCGGGGGCGTTGGCATACCTCCGCGCCCACACTTTCAACGGCGCCCATTTAGGTAGATCCGGGACTTACTAATTGGGCAGCGGATAAACCCTCCTTCGTGGGCGCCCACCGATCCCGTAGTCATGGCGGGATCGGTGGGCGGGAAGATACTCAACTACTCAACTATCAAAAGGAGCTTGACGATGGCACGTTTAGCGTATTGCGTAGATTGCGAGTGGCAAGGGGAAGCGTTGGGAGCCAATCCGCGTAAATGCCCATCATGTGGCGGAAATCGCGTGGTGATCAAGAGCATTAACGCATTGGTGGCAGCCGTGGCAGCCACCCCACAGGACGATGGCACTAGGGAGCAGGTGATCCACGACTTGCGCTCCGACGCCGAAGCATTGGCGCGGTGGGCGGGAGCGATCTCCTAATGCAGCGCCCGGGCATTGGCGAATATCCTCCCGGGTGGAAAGAATTCGCTACCCAGCTAAAAGAAGAAGCGGGGTGGATCTGTAAGCGCTGCGGGCATCCCCACGATCCGCCCAATGGCTATACTTTGACCGTCCACCATCTGACAATGAATAAGGCGGAACCGTTCGATCATTGGTGGGCCTTCGCCGTTCTATGCCAGCGCTGCCATCTTACGATCCAATCTAAAGTTGTACTAGACCGCGCCTATTATCTCCCGCACAGTGAATGGTTCAAGCCATTCGTGGGCGCTTTTTTTGCCCACAAATATCTTGGCGTGAATCTAACCCGGGAAGAAGTTATGGCAGATCTGGACTATTGGGCAGACTTGGAGCGCTTCATCTTAGAAGGCGATGAAATCGGGGCTTGACAGTACGTGCTATGCGTGCTATCGTGATGGCAAGGGGAGCGCTCAAAACTTTGGCCGGTTGATGAGCGTTCCCGCGATGTGGGCAATTAGACTTTGGATAAGGGAAGGAGATCCAGCTAGCCAGCCGCACAACCAAGTGATTTGTCTTCACGCAGGAAGGTTATATATACAGGATCGCCCGTGGCAATCGGCGCCACTCCAGATCGGGATCGGGATTCAATACCCGCGGGCGATTTGGTGGAAATTCGCTCCACTGACAATTGGCAATGTCGCATTGACAGCCACTAACAAACAGGAGAATTATCATGAAAGTAAAGAAGATCGGGATCGTTGACGTTAGCCCAGAGATCGCCCAAGATTTGATCGACAAGTATCCTTACTCCCGCCAACGCCCGATTGACGGAAAGAAGGTTACGCAGTATGCCGAAGCGATGAAGGGCGGGAAGTTTTTCCCCGGGACGGAAATCGTGATCGCGCTTGTCCCGAACGGCGTTGGCGCTGCCGGGATCATCGGGAACGTTTGCGGGCATCTAATCAATGGCAACCACCGGATCCGCGCCGTCATTGAATCGGAAACCACACAGAACTTCGCCGTCAAGTATGTTTCATGTGCCAGTGAAGAAGAAGTAGCGCTCCTTTACGGCGTGATCGACACCCACAAAAAACGCAATATCAATGACCTATTCCGAGCGCTGGATCTGCCAATGGAATTGGGCTACACTTCTTATGATATGGGGCGGATGAGCGCGGCGGTGGCCTTCATCGAAGAAAACTTTGGATCGACGCGGCGCAACGGCGTTCCCAACGAACGGCGCTTGGAATTGGTGCGCGTCTACTCCGACATTGGCCTTCGCTACTTAGAGCTAATCAAAGGCGCTCCCGGGATTTCGCACAAAGTCTTACGTTCCCAAGCCATCCTAGCCGTGGCGCTAATCACGCTGGATGAATCAGCACGGCGCTATGGCATCGCGAAGGTGGAAGACTTTTGGATGGGGATCGCTTTGGATGATGGGCTAAAGACGGGCGATCCGCGTAAGGTGGCACTAAAGCATGTTAACGAGTTAATGATTCAATCTAGCGGGCGTGGGCCACGCCACACAAGCGAGTATACCGCCCGCTATATGGCGTCATGCTTCGCGGCGTGGGTGGAAGGGCGATCTATCACCTATACTCGCGTGGATGATGCCGGGGCGCCGATCCGGATCTTGGGCAGCCACTACCACGGGAAATAAGAGCGATACATATGGACGCCAACGAAGCACGGGAGCCATTGTGGAGCGATGACAGAATTAGTAGTTTTTCAGGCAACGCGCCGAACGGATGGGAAGCGCGTCGTATGTACGATGCAATGAAACGGGTGCGCGACGATTACGAAGCCGACCGCGCCGCACAAGCCGCGAAGATAGACGACTATCTTGCCGCCATCAGCGCGATGGCGAGCGAACGGGAAGCGATACCGGCGGAGGTGAGGGAGTTGTTAGGTCAACTCCTAAAGCAATGGAGATGGGAGATAGTCAATGGGCCAACTCCGCGCGAACCCGAAAATATACAGGCGCTTGCCGAAACTGACGCCGCGTTTGCATGGCTATCGCAACTGCCGGATGCGGCGACATAGCCACGGCGCCGATCAGAATTTCGGGCAGCCACTACCACGGGAAGTAAGCACGCCCGAAAATGCCGCCCGCGTGCGATGCGGGCATAGCCACTACAGGAGGATAACAGAGATGCGAAAATGCCAGAAATGCAAAGTGAATGATGCTGAATGGATTGTTCAGTATGTGTCATCTGACACACCGACATTCACCCTACCCGGTTCACATTATCGCGGCTTCAGCACGTTACTTGTCTGCAATAGCTGTAAAGCGGCAATTGAAGCCGAAGCAAAAGAAACGATAGGGGTGACACCATGACCATCACCAACGCGGCAGGGCAGGGGCCGGTAGCGCCGTTGCATGGCTATCGCAACTGCCAGATGTGGCGGGGGAGATGACAAGTAAAGAATAGTTGATCGGGATCCCGTTGGCGGCGTGGGTGGGCCACTTTGGAGCGTTCGATTCGCTTCGCCGTCCATTGGTGGCGATTGTGCCATCCATACCATATCAGGCAACGTCAAGATGACAAGCCGAATTCAGTAAAGGAGCTTTACAATGCCGTTCGACACAACCCGCTACACCCAAAACCCATTTCTCAAGGGCGAAGATCTGGAAGAAGGAGAGCGCCTAGTGGTGACGATCAAGAGCGCCGAAGAAGCCAACTTCCCTTCGGGCGATACCGTCCCGATCTTGGAATTCTTGGAGATGGATCAGAAGTTGACGTTGAACAAAACCCGGATCAAGAAATTGGTAGAGATCTTGGGCGAAGATACAAGCGACTGGATCGGGAAGAAGATCGCGTTGTATCCCGTGGATGTTCAGTACAATGGTAAGACGATGTTGGGCGTGGCCGTGGGCGCTCCACCCAAGAAAGCGAAGGGAAAGCCGGAAGTACAATTCATGAAGGATGAAGAAGAAGAGGATGATGCCGATAGTAACCCGTTCGCCTAAGTGAACCGTGGGAGCGCCGCAGGTTGATCGCGGCGCTCCTTTTTTCTCCCCAAAAGAAGGTTAGATTATGCCCGCGAAGAAGACAAAATTAAAGAGCGCTGCCCTATGGTATATCAAGTGGGGGTGGCAGATCTTCCCGGTGGCGCCCAACGGGAAGGAACCGTTAACGCCCCACGGATTCAAAGACGCTACTGCGGATCCCGAACAGATCGAAGCGTGGTGGAGTAAATGGCCCGATGCCAATATTGGGCTAGCGTGCGCGCTATCGGGGATCGTGGCGCTGGATGGCGATCCTTCCCACTATGACGAATACTCCAAAGAATTCGTGGGAACGTTGGCGCTGGACTTCACCACCGCGATGCAAAATACGCCATCGGGCGGCGTCCACTTTCTCTACATGCCGCCCGTGGGCAGCCAGCTATCCAATTCGCCGGGGAAGCTGCCACCCGGGATCGATGTGCGCGCCAATGGCTATATCCTCTTAGCGCCATCCAAGATCGTTTACTCCGATGAAGAAGCGGCGGCGAAGGGAGTAGCGCCGGGATACTCTTCATTCTACCGTTGGCTAGAGCGCCCGGACGAATACCCACCGCAACCACTCCCCGATCATGTAGTTGAATTACTAGCCAAAGCGCCCACCGTGCCACCCAAGCCGACAGGAGAGCCGCCACGGGGCGCTAACGGCGCGGTGGGCAGCAACGGACACGCGCCCGTGCCAAGCGCCGTGGAGGGGGCGGAAATTTACGCCCAAGTAGCGCTAGATAAAGAGTTAGACATTTTGTCTAAATGCGCCGTGGGCGGGCGCAATCACCAATTGAATAAGAGCGCCTTCGCGATGGGCCAATTGGTGGCAGCGGGGCTATTGGATGAAGATCTAGTCATTGAAGAGCTAGTGACCGTGGCGCTAGCCATCGGGCTAGAAGAAGAAGAGATCCGCGGAACGATACGCAGCGGGCTATTGAGTGGCAAGACGGAACCGCGTATCGTTCCCGAAATCCCGCGGCTAGTCTTTGGCAGCGCTGCCCACCCAGAAGACGATAGCGCCGATCCCGATCCCGGGGGCGGAGAAGAGCCAACGGGGGCGAAGGATAAAAAGAAGAAGGAGAAGAGCGGGCCATCGCGTATCATCCAAATGGAGTTAGAGCGGATGGGCTACTCTTTTCAACTGAATGAGCTACGCGACCGTATAGAGCTAGCCGATGGCAGCGCTCTACACGATGGCGAACAAGCTACCATCGTAGCCCAGCTATTTGAAGCGGGCGTGAAGAATAAGACGTTGATCCTTGACGTGATCCTAGCCACGGCGTGGGCGAATCGCTACGATCCCCTTCGCGACTTTATCAACTCCTTAGAGTGGGATGGTACAGACTATATCGATCTTCTTTGCGGGTGGCTAATCTGCGGGAACGATCCGATCCAGTATCCCGATGGCACGTTCCAAAGCGTGATCGCGGTGTGGTTGAAGAAGTGGCTAATCGGCGCCATCGGGAAGGCGCTGGATGGCGTCCAAAACCCAATGTTAGTGTTAGCGGGCGATCAGGGGATTGGCAAAAGCGAATTCGCCCGTTGGCTAGCCTCTCCACTTCCCGACTATTACATTTCTTCCCATATCATGCCGGATAATACAGACCACAAACGGTGGCTAGCCGGGAACTTCATTTGGGAAGTGGCAGAGCTAGGATCCACCACGCGCAAGGCGGATGTGGAAGCGCTCAAAGCGTTTCTAACCCGCGCCGAATGCTCCTATCGCGTGCCATACGCCCGCAACGAAGTACATCGTCAAGCGCGGGCATCCTTCATCGGAACCGTCAACCCAGACAACGCCGGATTCCTCATGGATGCCACGGGCAACCGAAGGTTCCTCTCCGCCGATATTCTAGCCATCCAATGGGAAGCCTATACAAAGAACATCGATCCACGCCAGCTATGGGCGCAAGCTGCCCACCTTTACCGCCAAGATCCCGATTCGTGGAAATTGACGGCGTTGGAAGCCACCTACCGCGACGCTATCAATGAAGAGAATGGGAGCGAAGATCCGATCTTGGACGCGATAGAGCGCCTCTATACAATCACGCCGGATGCCGATCCCGGGAGCGCTCCATTCGTAGCCACCATTGAAATCGTGGGCCTTCTAGCCGTTAGCGTCCACGAACAGACCACGCGCCAATTGCAATTGGGCATTGCCAAAGCGCTGCGTAGATTACGGATCACGAAGGGAAGAAAAGAGATCCGGACGGGGGAACGGGGCTATTGGGGATTGGCTAGAAAATTCTCCGAGCGGATCGGAAATTGATCCATAACTTCTATCGTGGATCGGCATTTTTGCCCAAAAATGCCGATCCACTACTGCCAGAAAAGATGTGGATCGATCCACTACTTTTTTTTAGACGTCTGATCCACTGATCCAGTAGTGATCCGTATCTTTTTTTGGCTACTGGATCAATATTTCACACCTGAAAATGACTACTATGATCCAGTGATCCACTTCTTTTTCTTATATATATATAATATATAGTATATAGGGTATATAGGGTATATAGGGGGCATTGGGAGGTATAATATACGTCCCTATAAAGGTTAGCTGAAATGATAAAAGATCGGGATCAGCGGATCAGGAATCATTTTTGAAAGTTTGCAGAAAAGTAGTGGATCATCTGGATCGGAAGGGGCAATCAATGGACGTTTTCAAGAAGGGATGGTTCAGCCGTTATCGCCAATATTTGGCCAGTGAACATTGGGCGGGATTGCGCCGGGAAGTCTTCGCCCGCGATGGCGGGGCGTGCCAGCGTTGCGGAACGGCGCTTACGTTGGATACCATGCGATGCCATCATGTTAGCTATGAAGGATACAATCGCACGGGCAAGTCTTCGCCCGGGGAGTGCATCGCATTGTGCCAACGCTGCCATATAGACGCCCACCCGCACCTTCAGCGCGAAGACGAATTGGCCGAATGGATCTTGGAGAGCATACGAAGGGGGAAGCAATGATCGATTACGGGCAGCCTATCAGGATCTTCTATTGTAATTTATTGCGGATGGGAATCACGATGAAGGTGAAGGACGGAACGCTCCGCGTGGGTGGGCGGGTGGATCTTTGCACGCCCGTTCTTCAGGATGAGATCGCCAAGCGCGCCGATGGGCTAATCGCCATCCTAGCGCCCAGCGTTCCCGATCAACTTCGCCCCTTCTTCTATCGGCTGATCAGCGTGGACGAAGTGAAGGCGGCGATTGACATCGCGGATGAGCTTGAGATCTCTTTACGATCCACCCCAGCTAATGGTGGATGGCTATTGGAAATTCTACCCTATACCGTCAAACCACAAACCAAGAAAGAGAAGGTGACAAGATGACAAACCGAATAACGCTGCCACCCGATATGTCATTCGGATGGAGCCTAGCGCCCAATTCCGCCAACAAAACGAAACGCGCCCACGCCAATGGGCCATGCCGGGAGCTAGCGCCATGTGGCGAAAAGTGCGTTTGCTCCGCCGATTACGTCCACAGCTATCATATCTGCAAGCGCGCCGACTGTATTTTCTGCCACGGGCGCCAACGCTACGAAGGGAAGAAGCAACCGTGACCGAAGAAGAATTACGTAAATTGATCGCGGCGAATCCCGATCTAACGGCGCTCCACGACGGCGCTCCCGTGGGTGGGGCGCTAGCGCCCACCGTGGGCCACACAGAACGCCGCTATAGCGAATACGATCTTCAGTCGGACGTGATTACAGAATGCGATAGAAGAGCGCTACGTAGCCCGCGATGGGGATTGATTATGGCGATCCCCAATGGGCAGTATCGGGCGGGGCAGCGGATGGAGCCGGGACTCAGATCGGGCGTTCCCGATCTTTTTCTGCCCATCCCACGCCGTGGCTATCACGGACTTTGGATCGAATTGAAGATCCGCCCCCACAAAAGAACGGAACGCCAAGCGTGGTGGGCGGGAGAGCTAGCCCGGGAGGGGTATCGGGTGGATCTAGTCTTCGATAGCGCGGCGTTGGCGATCAACGTAATTGAGCAATACTTGGAAGGAGATGGGGAATGATTCTCATTCAGGGGATCATGATCGCGGCGCTAGCCGTTATGGTATTCGTTCTGTGCTATATGTGTGCCGTCCGCGATGGGCGGATCGAAGCGTTGGAGCGCCACGATACGGCGCTCCGCTCCGCCATTGCAGATCATAACGCCGATCTGCAAACGCTCCTTCAGTGGAAGGATGATCAGATCGGTGGGCTACTGCGTGAGAATACGGAACTCCTAATTGAAGCCGCCCACCATAAGCGGGGCAGCCAGTGGCAGCATTTGGAAGCGGAAGAGCTAATCGAAGACCTAGCCGAATGGCTAGGCGAAGGCGGCGCCGAATGACGCCAACGATTGTGGTGGGTCTTCTCTTCACTGTAGTGACTATCCTAGCCTATTGGACGATAGACGCCCGTATGGGGCGTCTATACGCTGCCATAGAAGACGCCCGGGACGCCATCCAACGTATAGAGCTTGCACTAGATGTAATGGACTTTGAAGAAGAGCTAACAGAAGAGGATCCGACAGATGAGAACTAAGCTAGCCAACTGCCCAAAATGCGATGATGACCAATTGAAGCTATGGCGCGGCGGGAACGCCTTTAGTGTACGCTGTGAAGAGTGTGGATGGTTCAGCGGCGTGATCATGTTGGGAACGGGCGAAGATTTGGCTACGGTGGCAGCCGCAACCGTGGCTAAAGCAAAATCTATTGCAACGGCGGAGCAATCGTGATAGAGTGGAGCCAGACAAGCGGATTAGGCTATTGCATTGCAGAAGGATTGGAGCGTGGATCCTACTTTTGTACAATGGATGGTGGGGCAAACCGGGATCGCCGGGATCGCCGTCTTCGCGATGTTCTTACTCAACAAATCGTGGAGAGATCGTATAGATGAGCAAAGAGCGCAAATGGCGCGGGAGCGCGAAGTGGCAGAGCTAGCCAGGGAAGATCGCCGCCAATTGATCGGCGTGGTAACGGAGAACGCCAAAGTGATTACGGAGAACTCGCGGACTGTATCTAGCCTTCAACAGACTATCGAAAACTTAACACGCTCCACGACTTGGAGAGCGAATACCGATAAATGACCGTCCCACCCACGAAGGCGCCCACCAATTACGCCCCGATCATCATCATCGCGGGATTGATGGCGTTGACGATCAATGGGCTTTTGATCGGGTGGGGGCTTATGATGAATGCCCAGCGCCCACGCGTGGAGTTAAGAGATCTTGCGATTGAGGGGAATACCGTCATTTGTCCCGGGGAAGTTTTGAGCTATAAGTTTGAGCTTACTGTATCTAAGCCATCGGACGTGGATCTCACAACTTATGTGGAGAGCGCTTCGCCGCAAACTACCGTATCCTATACAAGATTTCAGCGCTATAGTTTCGATACGGCGTCATCACTAACGCTTGGGCGCCATTGGTTACTGCCACCTACTTACTTGGATCCGGAACTTGGGCGTCAAGTCACATGGCGTCCCGGGGCGTATGTTCAGCGCACGACGGCGAACGTCATCGGATCGCGCGATGGGCCTTCAGAGATCGAAGTACAGTTTACCGTCCCGAACAATTGTGTATCGCATTAAAGGAGCTAGTGCATGGCAATCAAGCCGCAATCACCGTGGCTATCAATGCTTCAATCGCGCAAGGCGATGGCTACGTTGATTGGCCTTATCTTGATGGTGATTACCGCCATCGCCACGAAGACGCCGATAGATCCCAACACGCTTCTGAATGGCATTATGATCTTAGTGGGGATCTACGTGGGCAGCGTGGCCGTGGAGGACGGAATGAGCGCGAAGGCGCTAGCCAACGCTGCCACCACGACCGTTAGCACGCCCGGGGGCAGCGATGTAACCGTGACGGCGCCCAGCGAAATCGTGGCCGTTGGCGACAGAGACAATTTGCCGTTCGTAAAGGATCCTAGCCAATGATGAACATACTGATTACTGTGCTAGTGGTGGCGCTTGTCTGCTATATCGTCTTTTGGGCGTTAGGAAATATCCCGCTCCAAGAGCCGATCCGCACCGTATTGGTTGTAATCGTGGCTATCGTGCTAATCGCCTTCGTGGGGCGAACGTTCGGACTATTCTAAAGGAGATCTACCATGTTTCTATCTGTCAACTGGATCGGCGTGATTTGGGCAATCGCCGCCATCACCATTTTTGTGCTAACTGCGGGCGCTCCTTATATCAAAGGCGGATAAATGAGAAGTAGGTTAGGTGTATACTTTTCGGTGGAGCATCGGCGCCCGCAGGATTACGCTTACTTCAGAGCGTTGGATCCCACCGTCTTCAAGATCATGGATGGCGGGCCACCCGATTACCTATTCGTGCGTGAATCGCTCCCGGGAGCATTGGTAATCGCCCGCGATTGGGCGCTTAGTGAACAGCACGCCGATATGCTGTATCACCCGGAAGAGACAGGGATCCGCCACGCCAGAGAGTGGAATATGCACCAAGCGCGGCTAGGTTTTGACCGCGCCAATACGCTGATCTTGGGGATCAATGAGCCGACTGTTTGGGAACCGAACGTCCCGGAAGCGCTCCGACTGTATACCATCGCGCTATGCCGGGAAGCTACCACGATGGGCTTGCGCGTGGGAGCGATGCAATTGGGCGTAGGATGGCCAGGGAATAACGGCGAAGGAACTCCGCCCGATTGGGCGCCGTTCCACGGCGTGGAAGAAGCGATCCTAGCCAATGGCGGAGCGCTAGTGTGCCACGAATATTGGGCCGATCAAGGGCCGAATGAGCTATGGGGATGGTGGGCGGGGCGAACGCTTAAATGCCCGTGGCAGGTTCCGATCATCATCGGGGAATGCGGCGTGGATATGTTCGTTAAAAATACGAGCGTTGGGCAGCAGCATCGCGGATGGATCGGGCATATGCCGCCAGAGCGCTACGCCGCAGAGCTACGCGAGTATACCGCCCGGATGAGCGCCGATCCGCGCTTCGTGGGCAATTGTGTATTCGCCAGTGATTTCCAATCGCACGAATGGTACTCCTTCGATGTGGAGCCAGCGTACCAAGCCATCCTAGCGATCCCCGCTCCACCGTTTGAACTCCACCTTCCCAGCGTGGGCACGGGGCAGAAGACAGCCTACGTAGCCGTCCCAAGCGGCGCCAACCTACGTGACGCGCCCAGCGTACAGAACTCCACCGTATTGATCGCCGTGCCGCGTGGCGACGCCGTGGGCGTGCTGGGGTGGGACGATAACGGGCAGTGGGCCAATGTAACCTATCAGGACAAAGTAGGGTGGATGTTGGGCAGCCTAATCGTTTACCGACCGCCCGCGCCGCTACTGCCCACCGATCCCAACGCCCCGGGGCCACCCGCCCAAAATAGCGAATGTTGGGATCGTTCTTTGGCCTTCGTGCGGAAGTGGGAAGGTGGATGGGCCGATGATCCCAACGATCCCGGCGGCGCCACCAATAAGGGGATCACGTATGGAACTTTTGCCAAGTGGCGCGCAGACCACGGGCAGCCGTCGCCCAGCAAAGAAGACTTGAAGGCGCTAACCGATGGCGAAGCCAATCAGATCTACCGCGAGCGCTATTGGGGCAAGGCGAAGGATCTGGAATGGCCGTTATGCCTAGCCTACTTCGATACTGCGGTAAACAGTGGTACGGGCAACGCCGATCAGATCCTAGCCAAGAGTGGCGGAAACTTCATCGCCTTCATGGGCCACCTGATCGAGTGGTACGCTTCGATTGACGGATTTGACCACTACGGGCGCGCGTGGATGAAGCGGCGCGCCGACCTATTGAAAGAAGGGGCTAAGTGAACGCGTTAGCGGCGCTCCTTCTTATTCTACACGCGCTAGTGCTAATCAACCGTGGCGGGGCAGAAATCGGCGTTGGCAGCGGCGTGGGCGTGGTGGCTAGTCAGAATGGCGAAGCCAAAGCAATCGCCATCACCGATCAGAACTCCGACGCCGTTTTTTCGCTCCCGGTGGGCGATTACGATGTGGACGCCCACGTACCGAAGGATGAGCTATTCTTTTCGTGGCGCTGCCAACGGAGCGTAACGCTGGATCATAGTCCGCAGTATCTTGTTATTTCGTGCCAACGGATCTTCTTTTTGTTCGTTCCGTTTATGTCAGGGGCGCCCAAGTGAGAATGTTTCTCATTGCCGCGCTTCTTTTTGTGGGCGGATGCCAGTTTCACTGGATCGTCAAGCCGCCCACCGTGGAGCTAACGCCGCATATCGCGCCCAGAACGCCGATAGACGCGCCATTGCTGCCCACCGTGACGCCCACGAAGGCGGCGAATTAATTGTCTACCGTTCGATTACCTTATGTGGCTAGTGGCAACTATCCCGGCGGATTGAATGCCACGGCGAACGAGTTTAGATTAGCGTGGATGGTGGCGTTGGGAGATAAAGCGCCGATGATGGTTTGTGATGGGCGTTTAGTGAAGGCGGCGCAACGTCAAGCGGATTGGCTAGCCGCGAACAATTTTGATCCTACCAATCCGCACTTGGGCGAAGGGGGCATTACCGCCAATGAGCGCGTACGGGCGGAAGGTTATCGCTTGCCAGAATGGTATCCCGTCAAGGGGAATATGGTAGAGAGCGCCTTGCATTATTTCCACGATGACGTGCCCCACGCGTTGGCGGGATTGATTGCCCACTCCACCCACCACGATCATATGATGTGTTTGAATTGGTTCAGTGACCATACGGTATTTGGGATGGGCGATGCCGGGGGCTTCTTCATTTGCGTTACGGCGCCGAAGGAAACGTTATGAGAGAGAAGATATTGATCGGCGTTACAGTGATCGCCATCGCCATCGCGGGATACTGCATTGTCGAATTTTCACAGCCCATCCACGCCGCGCCCAATAAGCCGGACGCGTGCGAATTGGTGGGCACGACGGGAGCGATTGTAGTCTATTTCTGCGAGCCGGATAATGGGCCTTCGTTCTTAGTGAACAATATTGGATTCATGGCGGTGGCGGAGTAATGGCGAAGAAGACGAAGGCGGATCCCAATCCATTCAGCAATCGGATCGTGGGCTATGGCACGAAGGCAGCCAGGGAATTCACGGCGAATCCGCTCAACTATCGTACCCACCCACCCGGGCAGCGGGCAGCCGTGCAATCATCTTTGCGAGAATTGGGGTGGATCGGCGTGGCAGTAGAGAACGCTATCACCGGGCGCTTGATCGATGGGCACGAACGCGTGGCGCAAGCGCTAGCCACCAACCAAGACGTTCCCTATATTACGGTGGAGCTAAGCGAAGAAGAAGAGCGCTTAGCGTTGGCGATCTTTGATCCAATCACGGGGATGGCGCAAACCGACGCCGCGATCTTGGACGAGCTATTAGCGGGCGTTCGCACAGATGACGCCGTACTCCAAGAGTTGATGGCGGGGCTAGCCGAAGACGTCAACTTATATGATGCCGCTAGCGCGGCGCGTGGGGCGCACAGCGGGCCACCACGGGGCGATACCCTATGGGAGCGAGTTGTTCACCGTCCCAAGTGGAATAAGAAGCGTGGCGGGCGTTTTCTTAGTCTGTGCGCGTGGAATAAGCGCACCCGTGGGCGCGACATTGTGGCGCTCCACCTATTGAAGGAGAGCGGCGATTACGCCGAATTGGTGGGCCAAATTGCGGAAGAAGTGACGACGGCGCTAGACCAATTCGTAGGGCGCTCCGCCATCGCGTGGATCACGACGCCGCCCAGATCGCATATCGCGGATCGCCACTTTGCCACGGACGGCGCCCAAGCCATCGCCGCATTAATGGGCGTTCCCTTCGTGCGGATCTTCGCAGATACGCCGCGCGACAATCGTTCCCACCCGTCTATGTGGGATGAGAAGGTAGCGCCCACGCTGGAAGCCATCCCACCGCCCGGGATGGCGCTTCTTTACGATGATGTGGCTACCAGTGGCACGACGTTAGAATATTGCAGTGGGGCGCTTAAAATAAGGAACCCTGTATTACCTTTGGCGTGGATCTATGAAGATACTCTATTGGGGAATGACGGCGAATTGTGACGCCGCGGCGGCGCGCTTCTTCAAGGGTGGCGAAGGTTCCGCCTTTTTTTCGCCCATCGTAGCAAGCGATCAGCAATTCGGAACGTGCTACAATATCCTTATTGCGGAGGATCGGGGCCAGTTTGGAGCCGTAGCGATCATAATCGGGGCGAAGGATGATTTCCGCGATGGCGTGGGCCACGGCGAAGGCGCTAACTTGGGTATCGAAGCCCACGGCGCCACCATGCACCCACGTAGCGCCGGGGAATTCAGTAGCCAGATCTTCAAGTATGCTGGGATCGCAAGTGGAATTGCGATGCCCCGTAAAGCCAATAATCATAATGTTTTCTCCTTCACTTGAGTATACGTGTAATGCGTGCAACCGTCAAGAGGGGAAATAGATAGGGGAGTTATGACAGAGCTTAAGAAGTCAATCAAACCGTTGCGGCGTCCCGATCTCAAAGCGAAGGAGATCGCAGAGACAATCGAAAAGAATAAGGGGAATATTTCAGCGTGCGCGCGTCAGCTAGGATTGGGGCGCTATTCGCTCTACATACGGATCCGCCAAGAGCCGACACTAAAGAAGGCGTTGGAGCAATCGCGCGAAACCATGTTGGATATGGCGGAGAGCGTTCTGTATAGCAAAGTATTACAGGGAAGCACGCCCGAATTGATATTTTTCTTGAAGACACAAGGGCGGAATCGCGGCTATGTGGAGCGCCAGGAGATCACGGGACGCGATGGGGAAGCGATAAAGGTAGATACGCATGATGACGCCGCAGAGCGCCTCAATAGCCGAATTGATAGCATCGCAGCAGCCATCGAAGCGGGCGAAGCTATTAACGCAGATAGCGCCAACGAAGATTGAGCAAGAAGCGCTCCACTATCTTTGGCGCTTCTGGGCACGCCCCAAGCAATTACCGCCCACGGGCGATTGGTCTATTTGGCTTGTATTGGCGGGGCGTGGCTTTGGCAAGACAAGATCCATTACCGAATGGGCGCGTGACAAAGCGGAAGCGATGCCGGGAAGCCGCGGGGCGATTGTGTCCGCGACCGCGGCCGATGCCAGAGATATTGTGGTTGAAGGGGAGAGCGGGATTTTGGCAGTATGCCCACCGTGGAACCGCCCCACCTACGAACCGTCCCGGCGGCGCGTGGTATGGCCGAATGGATCGATTGCCACGCTCTATACAGCAGACAAGCCGGATCGCCTTCGTGGGCCACAGCATCATTGGGCGATCTGTGATGAGCTTGCGGCGTGGCGCTACATCCAAGATGCTTGGGATATGCTTATGATGGGCCTTCGTTTGGGCGAAACGCCCCAATGCGCCATCGCCACCACGCCGCGCCCGATCAAGCTATTGAGGCAATTGCTACTCGATCCCGCAGTGGCGGTAACGCGTGGCAACACCTACGAGAATCGCGGCAATCTAGCGCCCGCCTTCTTCAGCCAGATCCTTCGCAAGTATGAAGGGACGCGGCTGGGCAGACAGGAGATCGGCGCCGAAATCCTTGACGACGTTCCCGGCGCTTTGTGGACGCATAGCAAACTAGAAGAGAACAGGATCGCCCACGCGCCGAATTTGAAGCGTATTGTGATCGGCGTGGATCCGGCGGTAAGCGCCAATATGGACTCTAGCAATGAGACAGGGATCATTATCGCGGGCGTGGATGCCAACGAAGAGGGATACGTGCTAGATGACCTATCGGGCATCTATACGCCGTTAGAGTGGGCGCGTAGCGTGATCGGCGCTTACGATAAGCACGGGGCGGACGCCGTGGTAGGCGAAGTTAATCAGGGCGGCGATCTGGTAGAATCGAATATCAAGAGCGTGGCGGAGATCATGCACTTGAAGGGCGAGCGCTCCACCGGAGAAATCAACTTCAAAGCTGTACGCGCCACGCGTGGCAAATACGTACGCGCAGAGCCGATCAGCGCCATAGATGAGCAAGGGCGGATCCATCATGTGGGGATGTTGGCGGCGTTGGAGGATCAACTTTGTTCGTGGATTCCCGGCGAAGATTCCCCTGATCGAATGGATGCCCGCGTTTGGGCCTTCACTGAATTGATGTTGGGCGGTGGCGGGGGTATGGATGGAACGGAATTAGCCAAATCGTTTGGGTGGCAAGGCTAGAAAATGGCGAATCTATGGGGGCGCTTTAGTATGGCAACAATGGCAGCAGCATCGGCGTTCCAACGCGCTTGGAGCGATCCCGCTAGTATTTCATCGCGGCAATTATTCGCCGCCCAGCTAGCGACCTATGAATACCGTTGGCACTTATACCAGAATTCTATCTTTGACGATGCCACGATCTGGGGAGCCTATCGCCGCAAGTATGGCCTATACCGTTATATACGCCCGCTCTACAATCCCACGCGGCGCCTGGTAGACTTCTATAGCGGGATCGTCTATCCCGGCGTTCTAGCCACGGATGGGAAGCGTTTGCCGGATGGCACGTCATTAGCCATCCCATTAGCCGATGACATAGATCCTAAGCTGCGCGATGCCATCGGGCAATTGTGGCAATGGTCTAATTGGCAAGTGGGCAAATCGCTCATGGTACGTTATGGAGCGGCGCTGGGCGATGTGGCGATAGAAGTAGTGGACGAAGTAGACCGCGGCAAAGTGACGTTCGCTATTCTTTGGCCGGGGTGGATCACGGCGCTGGATCTGGATGGGACAGGCAACGTCAAAGCATACACGATTGAATATGAAGCGGTAGATGCCGATGGCAGGGGCTACACCTATCGCAAGATGGTTGATGGGGAGAGTATCGCGGAGTACAAGGATGATGCACTCTACCAATACGATGAAAACATAGACGCCGAACGTGATAACCCGTATGGCTTCGCCCCGCTAGTTTGGTGCAAGCATACCGATCTTGGCGGCGATCATGGCGCTCCCGCCATTCGTAATATCAATAAAATTGACGAAATGAACGAGATCGCTTCACATGCCCATGACCGCGCCCACGCTGTATTGAGTAGTCCGATCATGGTGGCGGGAAAAGGCGTGCAAGCGTTAACCGACGCCGTAACCGAAGGGAAGCGCCCAGCCACGCAGGATCTAACCAATCCCACGGGGGGGCGGGAATCGGTCAAGATCCTACGCTCCGACGATGGCGGAATGTCTACCGTGGAATTACCGGAAGGCGAAGCGCTTAACTATATGGCGAAGCTATTGGCGGAGATTGAAGGCGATCATCCCGAATTGACGATGTATAGCGAATTGCGCGCAATGTCCCAAGTGACGGGGCCGGGAGCGGCGATCATGGTAGGCGACGCCGCGGCGCATATTCAAGAGGCACGCGCCAATTACGATCAGCAGACAATCAAACTTCACCAAATGGCGATTGCTATCGCCGGATGGCGCATTAGCACGGGCGCGTGGGGGCGGAAGTTAACGAAGCAACAACAGGCGTTTGCCTCATTTGACCTAGAGAGCTATCAAGCGGGGGATCTGGACTTTTCGATTATGCCACGCCCAATTGTCCCGTTGGCGGGCAAGACCGTGGAAGAGAAGCGCGTCGCGATGGAAGCGGCGGATCGTGGCTATGCATCGTGGGAATTCGCCAGCAACACCGTAACCGGGAACGCCGAAGAAGAGCGCGACCAGATTGCAGCCGAAGAAGCGGCGCAACCGCAACCCACGGCGCTGCCCCAGACAGTGGATGATCTAACCGCGGCGTTGGCGCGTAATCAGCCATCCCAGCAGATAGCGAATGGATAGACCGGAACTTGGCGCATTACTCCGCCTTCTAGTCAACAGTGGGCGCTTGAGCGCCGAACAAGCGGCGGGATTGGTACGCCGTTTTGATTTGGGGCTATTGGCTACTGCGGATCTCCCGGTATCGTTAGCGGAACTGCCCACGCGTTTGACCACGGAAGAGCTAGCCGTAGCGATGGCGGATGTAGCGGTACGCTTGACACCCAAGCAAGCGGCGCCGTTCTTGGCGTCCGCGACCAAGCCAGTAACAAAAGCCACGCCACCCGAAGTAAAGCAATTCTTACGCGAGCGCCTTCGCGATCATTTCCGCTACGATTACGAAAAGCGCGTAGCGAAGGTAACGAGCGCGATGGCGAACGGGGGCGATATTGGCGTATGGCATAAGACGATGGCAAGGGAGCAACACGCCTACGTCGCTAGGATGATGACAAGCGGCGTGGGACGCCCGTTAGCGCCTACCGAAGTAGATACACTGAATGGGCTAATGAAGATTCAACAGGGCTTTCTACAGCGCTTTGTGGCCGATGTGGCGGCGCGGCGTTTGTTGGGGATCCCGCACAGCGAAGCGTACCTAATCAACCGCGCTCTTCAATATGGCGGCGTGGGGTGGGAGATGTGGCATCGCGGCAATGAGGCAGCGCAAACGCTGGGCAAGGATGGCTACATTGTCTATTATATCGCCGTGGACGATGGGCGCACTTGTGGCCCGTGTTTAGATGCAATGAATGGAAGCCCCTATCAAGCGGGAACCGACTACCCGCGCCCGGGGCAAGTGTGCGCGGCACACGGGCGCTGCCGCTGCCATCTTAGAATCGTATATGATGAGAAGAAGTGGGCAGCGCTAGCCACTCCGCCCACGCCCAAAAAGCCGTATGATCTGAGCGATGGCACGCGCATTCGGGAAGAATTTTTAGCCTACATGGAATCGCGTAAGCAGGAGCGTTTTGAGACTCAGATAAAGATTGAAGATATAAGCAATGAGATCGACGGGCTAATTCACAATCAGAAGATCGAAATGATAAGCGCTCCCGATGGATGGAGCGACGAAGTGTATGAGCGATATAAGGGCCAAATTAAAGCGCTGCAAGCGCAACGCCAATTACTCTACGAAAAGGACGAGCGATTAAATCGCCCCTTCAATAAGGTGATCGCGGATATAATGAAGGTGGATCCGGCGGACGCGATCAAACTGGATCTAAAAATGGTGGACTTCACGCGCACGAAGGAGATGAAGGAGAAGGTAGCGGACGTAAAGGATTGGATGGAAACCTTCGTTCACAACAATGGTAATTCGCTAGCCGTGGAGGTTCACCGGGACAAGAGCGGGCGCGCCTATGCTCTTCCCGGGAGCGTTTACTTGGGCAAAGAAGAGACACGCGGCGTAATCGCCCACGAATTCGTCCACAATGTGGAGTATGGGCGTGGGGCGGAAGCGCGAGCCAAGCGGATCGCCTTCTATGAAGACCGAACAGCGGGCGATCCCGTGGAGAAACTCGCGGACGCCCACCCGGGATGGGGCTACAAAGATCATGAGATCTTCAAGCGCGACAAGTGGATGGATAATTATATTGGCAAGATCTACGCCCACGATAACGATAATCGGGCGTCAAGTGAAATGATCACGATGGGCGTCCAATATCTGTGGGAGAAACCGCTAGACTTTGCAGAGAAGGATCCGGAATTCTTTGATTTTACCGTGGCATACGTGAGGAATACGCTATGATCGTCTTCAAGCTGGGCGATGGCGCTCAACAGGTGGAAGGATTCTATACGCTAGATGACGGCGTGGAGATTACAACGGATCGCCCGCCGCTAGATGGGCTTGGTGAGATATTGGGAGAAGAAATCGAATACCGCTATGCTGCCATCGCCCCGTGGCTAGGGCGATACGCGGCGTGCGAATACGTAATCGTCCAACAGTGGGGCGGGACGATTACGGCGAAGGATATTCCAACGCCAGCGGGGATCGTGGAGTATTGAGAACGCCTGGGATGCTTTTGGCGGAGATGTAGACATGCGTACCAATTTAGTGTAGGATTGAGCTATCAACTTTTTATTCATGCCCACGCCGCGTATCGGCGCTAAATTCGTAAGGGCGAAAGGACAGATCGACCATGCCAGAAGAAACAACGCCAGCCGCAGTAGCACAGGATCAAAACACGGTCACTCCGCCCGCGGGGGCGCAAAACACCGAGACACCGACCGAAGCGATGATCCCGATTGCGCGCTTCAATGAGGTAAACAATCGCCTTAAAGCGTTGGAGAAGGAGCAAGCCACACGCAGTAAAGAGCAACAGGCGGAGGATGAAAAGAAGTTAGCCGCCCAAGCCGCGTGGCAGGAATTGGCGGACAAGCGTAAGGCGGCGTTGGAAGAATTGACGCCGAAGGTGGAGCTAGCCGATAAGTTAACAGAGCTAGTCACGGCGCAATATGCCAATGAAGTGAAGGCATGGCCCGAACAGATCCGCAATATGGCGCCCGCGGAAGATGCTACTATCCTAGCCAAATTGGATTGGATGGCGAAGGCGAAGCCGCTAGCGCTGGAATTGATGGCGGATAAATCGCCCGTGGCGGGCAATGGGCGTAGGCCCACGCCCACGGCGACGGTGGGCAAAACGCCCGCCAAAGTTGAACCGATAACCGACGTTCGCAAGAATTTCTAGGGGATACGCCCCTAGAGAGGGGTAATGATGGCAGATATTGCATTAACGGCGTCCTATATTTCGCCCGTTAACGAGACAGAATGTGAGATGTGGACTTTGATCGCGGGCGGAACCATCACCCGTGGTCAAGCGGTAGGAATCAACACCGCGGGTAAAGCAGTAGTGGCGGACGCGTCCACGGGCACGCAGAACAACGCCCGGGGCATCGCTCTGAATGGGGCAGCCAGTGGTGGAACCGTTACGATTTTGGTTCAAGGATCGTGCTATGGCTTCACGCTTACGCAAGCATACGACGCGCCGATCTATCTCTCCAACACCGAAGGAGCGTTAGCCGATGCCGCGGGCGATGTTTCGCTAGTGGCGGGGCGCGTCAAACCGATGGCGGACGGCGCAACACCCACCAAAGTTTTGTACGTTAATTTCCCGGCGGCGATGTAGGAGATATATCAAATGACAACTATCTATGGACTGCTGGGAATTGAGGATCGGGATACCACCGTTGATAGCGTTGGGCAGCGTAGCGTCTTTGAAGCAACTACAGAGATTCTAGCGCGGCATAATGCCGATGTAGCGGCGGCGGTAGTGGCGTTCGTTCAGGAAACCACCACTGTATATCAGGAGAGCTATTTTCTCCCGGGTGGCGGCATGATGCAAAAAGCCACGCGCTTGACACGCCCCGGCGCCGTCAAGCCAATTGGCAGTTATACCGTGGCCTATGATTTGGAAGATTTCCGCGATCAATTGGCTTGGGACGATGTAGCGTTGGCGTATATGAGCCTAGCCAAGTACAACGTGGCTCTTCAGAATATCACCATGCGCCATCTCAACACCGTTCGCTATAACATCCTAAAGCATTTGTTGAACCCGACCAATGCTACCTTCATTGACGAGATCCGCGGATCGTTGACGATTCGCCGCCTAGCCAACACGGATAGCACGACCTATCCACCCGTGATTGGTTCAGACACCGGGGCCGATGACAATCACTATCTGGCATCGGGCTATACGTCAGCCAATATCTCTAGCACAAACAATCCGTTCCCAACGGTGCGTGAAGAGCTAGAAGAGCATTTCGGGCAAGGCGATCCGGTTATGTTTATCAATAACGCCCAACGCGATAAGATCGGCGCTCTTCCCGACTTCATTCCCGTATCGATGCCACAAGTGCAAGAAGGCAGCGCTACGCCCACCATCACAGGCGGCGTTCCCACCGGGATCCCCGGGCAGGTGATCGGGCGCGTAGATGATGTGTGGGTATCGGTATGGCGTTGGATCCCGGCGGACTATTCGCTTACGGTGGATTTGGCGCAACCAGCGCCGTTGGCGAAGCGGATTGATGAGCCGACCAATATCAAGGGGCGCGGCATTCTGGAATTGGTAGCGGAGCAACAGGAATTTCCGCTTCAGGAATCCTTCTGGAGATGCCGCGAAGGATACGGCGTGGCGAATCGTCTGAATGGCGTGGCGATGAAGTTTACCGCCACCACCTACGATGCTCCGACCGCGTACGCATAAGGAGCGATGATGCTTAGACGCAGAGCGCTTAACGTTTTGATGATCACCCTTGCCGCGATGCTAATCGCGGCGGGGGCATTGCGTCCCGTGGAAGCACAAAGCACGGGACGCGCTCTATTCAACTGGATCATAGCCGACAAGATTTTGGTGCAAGATGGCGGACTAACCGTAACCGGATCGAGTACGTTATCTGATTCCAGTGTAACCGGGGATCTGAGCGTATCGGACGATTTGACCGTGGCAAGTACAATCGGCGCTTCGCCGCAGACCACGCTAACGTTGACGATGAATGGATGGCTAACGCCCACCGGAACGCTCCAATTGGTGAGCGCTGCCGGAGCGGTAAGCGTAAGTGGCGCTAGGATCGCTCCCGGCGCTCAGGGCGATGTGGTAACGCTCCTTAACGTAGGCGCCCAAACCATCACCATCAGCGAAACTACGGGGCTAATCAGCGCCGGGAACATCGCGCTTGGCACGTTGGATAGCGCCACCCTGATCTATCGTCAAAGTAGTTGGTATCAGATCGCCGCTAGTAACAATTAAGGGGGAACTATGGCAACTGCTAACAGCCTAGCCATTCGCCAGGATGCCGCGTGGGGGCGTATTCAAGCGGCGTTGGCGGCGCTGGGGAATGCCGATAGCCCAAGTGGGCTAGAGATTCGCCATCGCGATCCATACGTGCAAGAAGTCTTGCGCGTGGAAGCCATCGCGGATGCATTGGGCGCGATCATTAGCGCTCCCGACGAAGTGGCGGAGACAAGCGCCGTCAAAGGAGCGAAGGCGCAAGCCGACGCGCCGTTGACGGTGGAGACAGTAGAGATTGTGGATCCGAAGGCGAAGGCGAAGAAATGACCATATCACGCGCGTCTATTGCCAAGTATCTGCACGCACAATTCAGCAATTTGGGACAAGCCATCGGGCAGCCATCCGATCCGTTGGCGGGATTCGCTCCCGATATTGATTTGGCGTTCCGGAAGCTTGGCATAGCGCGCGCTGATCTGCCCACGGCGACACTAGCCGATGGCAGCGCCGAAGCCGCAGAGACACTAGCCGAATACTTCGCCGCGCGCCGCATTTGGCGCCAGCTAGGGGATCGTACCAATCTATCATTGGGCGGGAACTCCGTAAACTTTACCGATCAGCGGGCGAGCGTCAAGGCGATGATGGATGATGCCAAGACGCGTTGCGCGCAACTTGGCTACGACGTAAGCGGAGAGAGTATGACGATGGGCTATCTCAACTTGGATTGGCTAGAGAATGAGCCAGTAACGCTATGACCGGGACGTATGTAACCGACAGTCAATTCAATCAGACCACGGGCAACGTAGCGCCGCTCTTTATGGATACGTGCCAGCGTCTAGCCTACACCGTCCCGGCGGATCCATCGGGCTACAATGATGCCACCTATCCCGTAAGCATCTCATTACCATGCCTGTTTGACGGACGCCCCTCTCAGGACGTACAGACAGGCACAGACGTGCCAATGAGCGATGCCACAGTCTATCTAGCACGCGGAACCGTATTGATGCCAGATGACCGAATACGCGTTACGCATATTCACGGGCTAGCAATCCTGAATCCGCTAACCTATCGTATCGTGGCGGGGCCAACGGTGGATTATTTCGCGATGACCGCCAAGCTAAAGTTGATCACCGAATGAGCGTTCTTATCTTCACGCCCACGATTGGCGATCAACTCCGCCCGCAGACACGCGCCAGCATCGAAGGACAGCAGACCACGATTGAATATGAATGGGAGATCGGATACCATAATCCGTTCCCGGGGAATAAGATCGCCAACGTAATCGCCCAATATCAACGGGCGCGGGCGATCTTTTTGGCAAGTGGGCACGACGCCATGTTGACGGTGGAGGATGATATGATCATCCCGCCCAACGCCTTACAGAGCCTTCACGATAGCGATGGTGGAGTAGTTTACGGCGTCTATCTATTTCGCCACGGGACGCCCACCCTGAGCGCGTGGCGCTACATTGATCGGCGGCGTATGGGAACGACACTTAGCATGTATCCCCACGAAACCGAAGTGTATCGCCAACGTGGGTGGGCGAAGGTGAGCGGCGTTGGCTGGGGATGCACTTTGATCCGTCGCGAAGTATTGGGGCGGATTGCGTTCCGCAGTAAGGACAAAGGCGACGCCGGAGATGTGGGATTTGCCGGGGATTGTATCGCAGCCGGGATCGAACAGATCGCCCGCTTCGATGTATTGTGCGGGCACATCTGCGAAGATGGGGAGGTATTGTGGCCTTTTCAAACGGGTGGCATCATTGGCCGCGTCTATGCGCTACGGAACGCCCCGACGGGCTTCTATGATATTGAGAAGCCAATGAAGAAGGGGCGCTACTATAGTATGCCGATTGAGCGGGCGCAAACGTTACGGCGCTTGGGCTACGTGACTATCTCCAATTTGGAAGGTGGGCGCCGTGCCACCATTTCTTGAAGTGCTAACGCGTTGCTATCGCCGCCCGCGCATGTTGGAGCGTAACCGCGCCAGCGTTGAAGCGATGGGCGGATCGTGGCTACTTCACACCTTTTTGAATGACGCCATCGGGCGTGGCATCGGGTGGAGTTATCGCAATATGGCAGCGTACGCGCCCGATCTGGAAGGATTTTACATTTGGATTCTGGATGATGACGACGTATGCATTTATCCCGATCTGTATCGCGACCTTCAAGACATTGTGGCGGCGGAGAATCCCGATGTGATTATGTTGAAGATGGATCACGGGGAGCGCGGGATCTTGCCTAGCCATTCGTGGGGCGGGCGTCCCGAACAGGGCGACATTGGATGTAGCGCCTACGTTGTTCGCCGCGATGTATGGCGGAAGCACGCCCGCTACTTCACCGCGGAGTATGCCGGGGATTACGCCTTCATCTCTTCAGTCTTTGACGGCGATTACAAGATCCATTGGCACGACGTGATTGCTAGCCGCGTACAGCAAATCGGATTAGGCAAACCGGAAGCGAAGGCGCTGCCAATCTCAAGAGAGCGGGCCTAATATGGTGGCATCCTATAAAGTAGCGTGGAACCCAGAAGCGCTTATGGTGAAAGTGGACGGGCTAACGATTGATGAGATCGATAAGTTGGCGCTCCGCATTATCGCCGCCAGCGATCCGCCCATTGACACGGGATTTTTGGATGCAAGCGCTTACGTCAATAGCAGCAGCGGGCTAAACACCTTTGATGAGCGTTGGAAGGACGGCGAATACTTTAGCCGTCGCACAGGGCGAACGCAGAAACGGCGCGCCGTAGATAGCGCCGTACCGCCGCCCAGAGTGGGAGCCGTGGCAGCGTGGGCAGCCGATTACGCAATTTGGGTGGAAGAGCGCACGGGATTTATCTACAACGCGGTTCAGCAGGTGGCTAGGCTAAAATGATTGATGCTCCGACCGTGCTGCATACTTTTCTATCTGCCCAATTATCGCTAACGGCGTTGACGGGATCGCGGATCTGGAAGGAGCATGTAGTCCCGCCAGTGGGCTATAAGCCTAGCCAGGGCAAGGCGATTGTATTTCGGGCGCGTGGCGGGCAGCTAGACTACTCCAGAAACGTGCTAGAATCATCGTGGCAATTCAAGTGCTATGGCAGTAGCGTAGGCGACGCGCAAACGCTCTACAGGGCGCTTGTAGTGGCCTTAGACGACAAACAGGGAGCGGGGCTAGCATCGGCGCTTTTGGAAATTGCGGGACAAACGCTGATCGAGCCAGAGAGCAACTTTGAATATGTTCTATGTTTCTTTAGTACGATTATGTGGGCATAACAGGAGGTAAGAATGGCGAATGTAATTGTAGCGATGCACAACAGAGAATTTTACCGTGCCACGAAGGATGGCGACAAGATCGCTTATGGCCCGGGCATGGTGGAGATGCCGATTGAACACGCGAAGGCGATGGGGCTACTTCACCGCGTACGCGGCGTTCCCGGCGATGAAGTGGATAGCGCCACACGTCCAATGGCCTATCCATTCGATGGCGTATTTGATGACAAGCTAACCGCCACGTTAGAGGCGGCGGGATACAGCACACTTGCCGATCTGCGGAAGGCAAGCCAAGACGAATTATTGGCTACGAACGGCGTTGGCCCCGCCGCGTTTGAACGTATTCAGGCAGCGCTAAAAGGAGCGTAACCACTTATGGCACAGTCAGATATTTTAGTTAGCGGCGCGTGGATCTGGATCGCGCCAGAGGATACCAATATCCCGGATGAGACAACCATCGCCGCCGGGGAGGATTGGGGCGGAGCGTGGGATTGGCTGGGCTTGACCACGGCGCCGTTGACGCTGAATGTCAACACCACCGAATTCAGCGTGGATGTTCAGCAATTGCCAACGCCCGTACTATCTTCGATTACCGCGGAGGATCTGTCATTGGCGACTACGTTGGCGGAGTTAACCGCGGAGAACTTACAGCTAGTCTTTGGCGGTAACATTACCACCACGCCCGCCGGGGCAGCGCAAGCGGGCTATGTTGAATTGGCCGCAGGTGGGCGAACCCAACGCGCCGTCAAGATGCTGGGCTTTGAAGGTAAGACGCCCCTCTCCAACGGTACGTTGGTTCCCGTGCGATGGTTCTTTCATCGCGTACAGATTAGTTTGGGCGGGAATATGGCTTTTGATAAGGGAGCCGCGTCGGGCATCCCGATCACCGTCAAAGTATTGAGCGATGACAGCCAGGACGAAGACGAGAAGTTATTCCTTTTCCAACGCATTACTGCGGTTCAGACCACAGCATAAAGGGGCTTTATGCGAAGCAAAGTTGTAACGTTGGGTGGGCAGGAATACCGCATCGATCAACTGCCCATGCGTCCCAATCGGGAATGGCGCGAGCAATTAGGGGAGCCACTTACAGAGCTAGTATCGCTCTTGGGTGGCTTTCAGAACTTGCAGATCGATTCCGCCGGGGGCATTGCCAAGATCATCACCGTGATCAAAGACGTTCTATTGGGCAGTATGGATCGGTTACTGGAAGCGCTCTACGCCTATTCGCCCGTATTGGCAGCCGACCGCGAGCGGATCGAACGCGAAGCCTATGATGATGAGGCATTGGCCGCGCTGGGGGTGGCGGTATCACTTGCCTACCCTCTAGATATGGCGTTAGCGGTATTGAAGCCGGGTGGCTTGTCCGCGATGCCGATCTCGTCGAACTCGCGCTCAGTGAATGGGGGCAATGGAACGCCGATGCCTACGGTTCCCCGGAAGCGTACTACGAAGACCTAGTAGACAGCTATTTGCGGCGTCAATTGTGGCTACAGCACAACCAAGCTGTGCAAATGCTAAACTTGTATGCAGAAGCGTTACAGGGCGGTAAGAAGCAAGCGCCACAGGCGCCAGATCAGCCGACCGCCCCACGCGTGGGGAAATCTGCAACGTCCACCATCGAAGATATTCTAAGCGGGCGAAAGTAAGACAATGGCAGGATCCACAGAAATTGGCCGCGCTCATGTAACCGTATCAGCCGATACCCAGCCGTTAGAGAGTGGGCTAGCATCGGCGCGCCAGTCGATCTCTAGCTGGGCGAATAGCATTGGCACGGGAATTCTTCAAGGCGTTGGGCAGCAGATCTTTTCAGGGATCACGCAGGGCATACGCTCCGCCATCGGCGTGATCGGGCAAAGTGTACAGGACGCCAGCAACTTAACGGAGAGTATCAATAAGGTAGGCGTCGCATTTGGCAGCAGCGCCCAAGAGATCTTAGATTGGTCAAAAGATAGCGCCACGGCGCTTGGGCAGAGCCAACAACAGGCGTTAGAGGCAGCATCAGGATTCGGGCTAATGTTCCGGGCGATGGGCCTAGCCACGGAACAAAGCGCGGCTATGTCTACTGGCATGGTGGAATTAGCCAGTGACCTAGCCAGTATCAACAACGCCACGCCGGAGGAAGCGCTATTAAAGTTACGCGCCGGATTGGTGGGCGAAGCGGAGCCGTTGCGGACGTGGGGCGTATTGTTGGATGAGGCGTCCACCCAACAAAAAGCGATGCAATTGGGGCTAGCCGATACCACAGAAGCGCTAACCGCCCAAGATAAAGTGCTAGCGCGCTACCAGATCATTCTAGATCAAACGGCGCTATCACAAGGCGACTTTGCCAACACCAGTGATCAGTTAGCCAATTCCCAACGCATCTTGGGCGCCCAGCTAGAAGAAGCAAGCGCTACGCTGGGATCGGCGTTCGCCCCAATTCAACTAGCGTTCACCCGGGGATTATCTGAACTGATCATTCAGGTGAAACCGTACGCGCTGAATATTATCAACTCTTTTGCGGATGGTTTGGCCGAAGGCATCATAGCGATCACGCCCGTACTAGCGGTACTCCGAGAGAAGTTTACCTATTGGCTAAAGCCAGGATCGCCGCCGCGCCTTCTTCCCGATCTGGATAAGTGGGGCAAAGAAGCGGCGGAAGTCTACTTATCTTCGTGGGGCAATGCCGACTTTGCATCATTGAAGGAGCTAGGCGGCGTCATTGAAGGGATCTTGCGATCCTTCGTGGCCAGTGGGCAGGTGGGCGAAAAGGATCTAGTTAAGCGTATATTTGGCAGCCAACGCGCCATTGGCGATGCTATCAACGAATTCAATAAGTTGGGCGCGGTGTCTGCCGATACCTTCGCCAAGATCGCCCGGGAATCAGGGCCAGCCGGGGATAAGATCAGCAGTTTGGTACGCGAGTATTTCAACCTAGCGCGAGCGGCGAAGGATGTGGAGGCAGCGCAAGGCGATCTCAACAAAGTCACGCAGAAATATGCCGATGCTTTGGCGCCGATCAACGCCCAGCTAGACAATGTAAGGCGCAAGCAACAGGAGATCCGTGATCAGCAGCGCTTACAGGAGCTAGGCAAAACGCTAACCGATCCCACGGCGACGGTGGACGAAAAGCAATTAGCGCGTTTGGAGATCCAGCAGATCGAGTTAGAGAAGCAAGCGAGCGCGATTGAGAACGAGCGCGATGTAGCCGTTGGAGCGGCGGAAGATAAGGTAGACGCCGCCAAGAAAGAGCAAGACGCGCAACAGGCAAAATTTGACTCCGCCCAAGCCGCGTTAGATCAACAGGTGAAGACCAATTCTCTGATCGGGGAAGAAATCACCCTTCGTACGCGCCTAGCCAACGAAGCGTTGGCAGCGCAACAAAAGGCGCTCAGGGACTTGGAAGCCGCCCAGCGTGAAGCGGAAGCGACAGACGAAAAGCGATTAGCGCAATTGGAGCGCATCCACCAAGCACAATTGAGCTTTCAGTTAGCGTCCACCGATACCGCGGGGCAATTGGCGCTTCTTCAAAAAGAGCTAGCGAATACCGTTGAAGGCAGCGCCGAATATTACAATATCCTCACGCGTATCGCGGGCTTGCAAGATAAGCTAGCGAAGGAGAAGGGCGACGGCGATACGCCGCTAACGCCGATTGCGGGCGATGTGGCACACTTGGAGCAAGAGGTACTCCCGGGCGTTGACAAGTTATCCAAAGCGCTCCAGGGGCTATTTGATGTTGCCACGGGCAAGACCGAAACGAAGGATATAAAGTTAAGCCCCTTCTTTCAGGGTGTGGTGGATGGGATCGATAGCATCGTCACGACGGTAGGCGATGCCGTTCCCGTGATCAAGGATTTCTTCAATCTATTTACGGGCAAGGATCCGGAAGTATCAACCGCGGACATTCTCCGCCCAACGGGTGGCAATGGATCGGGCTTTTGGGGCGGGATCGTTCCCTTCATTCGTGGCATCATCTCCGCGGTAACGCTGATCAAAGATGGCGATTGGGCGGCGCTTTGGGATGGCTTTAAGGTGATCATGCTGGGGTGGCGCAACTCCTTTGATCCCGCCACCGAAGGGGATAGTATCGCCTTCGCGGATTGGATATTGAATACACTGATCCCCAATATTGAGCTAATCGCCCACGGCGAATGGGCTAGAGTCTGGGAGAATTTCCGCGATGCCGCATTGGGGCCATTGAAGGAGATCAAGGCATGGTTTGAAGATCCTGAAAACTTTGGCGGAACCAATCCGCAATTTCAAACCCCGGAAAATCCCAAGATAAATGGCATGGGCGAAGTACAGAACTTGCCGGGGATCATCGGGCAACTTACGGAGAATCTAAAGGCATACGTGGAAGCGCTGCGAGAGGCGACGGGATTCGGATTGCCGCCCACCCAAAATCCGTTTATCACGCCCCAAAGTTTTTCGCCCAATTCCAGCGGCGTTATCAGCGCTGGGCAGACCACCAACGTTTTCTATATCAATCAGACCATTGGCACGAACGGCGATTTTGGCGGAGCGCGTCAAGGCGCCGAAGATGGTTTAAGAACAGCATTGATCAGGAATAATCTAGCCTAATGAGCGATGAAGCGCACGACCACAGCCATGAAGAAGCACAGCGCGTTCGCTACACTATCTATTTGGATGAGCGTGGAGCGTGGGGGCGTTGGGCGGCGCCGCTAGTCATAGAAGGCGTTGGCAGCAGCGTACAAGGGGATGAGCTATTGATCCACGTAGCCGATGGGCTATACAGTATCAATTTCCGCCACGTTCGCTATATGCGAGCGATGGCGTTGGAGCCTAGCCAGTGAGCTATGTTATTCAGTCTTTTGGCGATCTGATCGTCCCACCGTGGCTACACGCGGGCGACGCCCAAGATATAGGCACGGGCGGAGCGCTTACGTCATTTCTGCAACTTCCCGGCGGGGGCTACTATGACAATTACCAATCAAGCATTAGCCCACAAGGGATCCGCCCCATCTCCAAGAGCGGCGTATTTTTAGGCACGCCAACCGAACTCCGCCAACAATTGGACGCGTGGCGGGCGATGTTGGGCCATCGCGCCAAGTTAAGCGTGCTATTTGATGACGGCGCTCTACGATGGCAATGGGCACGCCTACAGGACGTATCCACGCCGCGTGGGGTGGAGGTTAAGCGCGGGTGGCTACCGTTCGCCTTAACGTGGATTACCGCTGCCCAGAATTGGCGTGGAGCGGTAAATGAAGAGTGGACGTGGGGCGATGGAACGTGGGACTTTGGCGATGGCAGCGCCTACTATGGCGTGGGCAAACAAGTCTTTTCGCTAACCGGATCCGCTGCCACCTTCACGGTAAATCACGGGGGCAGCATAGACGCGAGCAATGTCAAATTGCGTTTTGACATTATGGAAGCGTGGCAAGACCTAAAGATTATCAATCAAACCACGGGGCAAACGATTGACATAGATCGCGGATCCGCCATCGCCCGCCCGTGGGTGGAGATTGACAGTGGGGCGCGTACCGTCTACTTGGCGCAAACGACGGCGCGCACGATCACGGCGATCTATCGGGAGATGAACCGCGTTTGGGTGATCACCAGTTTGCCGCATGGCTTAGATACGCACGCCTACTATGATCTGATCGGTGGGCAAGCGTTCCGTATTGAGGGGAGCGGCGCTTACAATGGGACTTATTTCCCCGCCATCACTAGCTACGCCGATCTCATTCCCGTAACCGCCAACAAATTTTACTTCATTGTCCCGGGCGATTTCCCGGCGTATGGCGGGGTATCGGGTGGCAAGATGACGGGGCTTTACGATATTTACGATCTGGTGAATGTCTCAGACCGTAAACGATGGCTAGTGCTAGCGCCCGGGAATAATCAGATCAATATCGCCTTCACGCCGATCCCGTCATCGCCTTTTCACGTCACGATGACGGTGGAATTCACGGATCACCATGCCTAATTACATTGACGGTGGCAACCGGATCACGATTGATATTATTGAGCGTTTGGATAATATCACGCTCATTGGGCCGGGGCCGATTATGTCTTGCCTATCCTTCACGGGCGATACGCTCCTAAGCCAAGCCGGAACGTGGGAAGCGCGTTTCCCCGCCAACGATCCGATGTTGGCACGCGTCCAAATCAAGCGCCATATCCTTCGCTTCTACTATGACGATACCCTGATCTTCTATGGGCTAACAGAGAACTCACGCGAAGAAGTGGGCAATGACGGGCAGCGCTATTTAATCCTGAGTGGGCGCGATACGCTGGGCGAATTAGATGAAACGTCAATCGATTTCGCCTATTTTCAACTTGGCCCCGCCGCCATCACCACCGCGCCGTATTTGGCGATAGCCGCCTACAATCAACAGAATCTATTTACACAGTGGGGTAACAATACCGAAGAGCAACTTTCCACCGATACGCCCGTTTATTTATCGGTGGCGGGGGAATCGTGCCTATCGGTATTGACGCGTATCGCGGAGAGCGTGGGCGAATCTTTTCGTTTGGCGTACCGCCCCAATGAAGATAACGATCCCCACTCCTTAACGTGGCTAGGCAATTCGTTGGAGGATAGCGCCGTTCGCGCCATACAGGGTGCGGGCGATCCAGTGGCAGCCGAAAATAATCCTCTGATCTGTTATATCCAAAAGCTAACAGAGAGCCGCAACGCCAAAAGCATGATGACGGATATTGTCCCGTTCGGAAGTGGCTTTGGCGACACGCGCCTAGACTTGCTGGGCACGACGCGCCCGCCAGAGATCTTCGATGGCGGGAACCTTCTCTTCAGTTATAACCCGGACGATAATTCGATCCGTTCGTGGGACGCCTACGATTATGTGGGCAAGGTGATCAAGCGCCACGTATCCTTCAAGGATATTCGCCCGCTAGCCAACACCGACGACGATATATTGACGGCGAAGAATTATCTCTACGATTGCGCGCTAGCCTATCTCCAACGCAACGATAGCGTGGATGATAGTTTGAGCTATGAGCTAGAAGTGATCGCGCTCCCGCCCACGGTACGCGTGGGTATGACGATCCGCGTAATCTATCAGGATGATCGCTACGATCTGGATCGGGATCTGGTAATTCTGGGCATACGGCGCCAGATCGATAGCGACGGCGCGATCACTTACACCTTAACGGTATCCACCGTCAACCAATGGAAGCTACGCGATACGCATACGTTGGTGGCATCGGTGGACGAAGGGGAGATCCTGATCGGGCATCCCCAGATTGACGCCAACGTATATTGGGAAAATTTCCGCGAGATCATCGGGACGGTAAATGACGGCGACATATTCACCCACACGATGGCGGAAATCCCCTTCTTCTTAGCGGAAGAAGTAGTCACGATCAGACAGGTGATCTTTTTGTGTAAGGTGGAACCCGTCTTGACGTATGCCAAGACCTATACCACGGGCGCCAATACCTTACAGAATTTAGCGACCGAAACAGGCGATCCCAACGCGCCCAATCAATCTACGGGCGGAGTAGCCGTCAATACGTCCAATAGCGCATTGGTTACGACGGGAACGCAAACGCCGTTAACGAGCGCGGGCGTGGTGGCAGGGACGGTAACAGCGGGGCAAACGCCTACCAGCACGACGGGGGCAGCCGCGCCCAATCTAACATCGACCACGACGCCCGGGATTACCGATCCGCCCAATACGCCGAATACAAGTGACGATTCCGTACCAGATACGGACGGTATCTCAACATCCAATTCAGGCGACCAAACGACCACGCCGTTGACTACCAGCGTTCCCACGGGATCGAGCTTTGTAGACACAAACGCGGGCGATGTGGGCGAAGTGACAGAAGCGGCGTTGTCTGCCAATCCCGCCACCCATTTCCACGCCATCGCCCAGCATCAGCATCAGTTTAGTCATCAGCATACCGTGGCGCTACATCATCATAATATCAACCATAGCCATTCTACGTTGGCGCTTCATCATCACACGCTAAACGCCCATACGCATAGCCATGTTAACCACCCGCACCAGCACACAATGGATCACGGGCACACGATTTCCCATACCCATACTATCGCCCATACCCATAACATCGCCCACGCCCACGATGTAACGCATAGCCACCCGATGCCACACACACATTTGATGCCACACAAGCATAATGAGACACAGCATACCCACCCACTCCCGGCGCTAGTGGAAGCGAAGGGCGTTATTCGCGTCGCGGCTAGCGAGAGCATGGCGATCACGGATCTGGAATATTTGGTGAACAGCACGGGATCGTGGGCTAATCTAGCCGATGGCGTTCCGATTGCCGGGGGATTTTACTCTTTTGATATTACGGGCAATATACAGAACTCCGATGGCTTGCGGCGCCCACGCCAGGAGTACAACCTAATTCAGGTAAGGCGCAAAACGTCCACAGTAGCGGGGCGCACATCCGCGATGATTCGCGTTAAGATAGGGATCCGTAGCACAATTCAGAGCGTGGTAATCTATGGCTAGGAGAAACAATGTCAACTTTATTTCATGAGCCAATCGCCATAGGCGAGAGCAACAGCCCCGATACAATCAATGAGCGCCTAAGTGGACTAGACGCGGCAATTGGCGCCAATGCCGACGCGTTGGAAGCGCTTATCTTGGATGATGGCACGGGCAACGCCGAAGTGATCGCGGCGCGTCAAGGGCCAAATTACAAAGCGGGATCCCCGCCATCCACGCTAGCCGTATCGCTAGCCTATGCTGCCCAGGACGTTTACAACGTGCTAGCCTATGGAGCGCTAGGCAACGGAA
>Ga0184628_10000097_pt1 | contig 46189 bp, 41 predicted proteins | sample PLM4_5_b1_FD_133149 | JGI IMG/M metagenome (GOLD analysis project Ga0184628, IMG submission 133149) | Groundwater sediment microbial communities from an aquifer in East River, Colorado, USA - PLM4_5_b1 | ecosystem: Environmental > Terrestrial > Soil > Riparian zone | place: USA: East River...
GCAGCCAGCAACCACCTCACCGCATGGGTCGGACCATGGGGCGTCAGCTTCGCCATGAATCTTACGCCAGACAAGGATACCGGGCTGGGCAGCTGGACCGAAGAAATGTTCGTGAAGGCGATCAAGACCGGAAAACATCAGGGGGCGGGCCGCGACATTCTTCCTCCGATGCCCTGGAACTGGTATCGCAATATGACGGATGACGATCTGAAGGCCGTGTTCGCGTTTCTTCAATCGCTGCCGCCAATCAAGAACGCGATCCCCGATCCACTGCCTCCGGACAAGGTTCCCCGTTAAGCGTGATGAAATCTGTAAGGGCGCTACAACTCGGCGTACTGCTGATGACCGCAGCGGTGGCGGCAGGTGGTTGTGGCGCTCCCGACTCGCCTTCCCCGACGGGGCCCGCAGTTTCCGCAGGCCCTACAGGAACCATCCGCGGAAAAGTGACCTTTACTGGCAAGACTCTTTCGGCTGCCTCGGAAAAGATCATGCAGGATCAGGCCACCTGCGGCAACAGCGTTGCACTCTCTCGGATCGTTTTGGGAAAGACCAACGGTGTTAAGGATACCTTTGTCTTTCTCGATGGTGTTTCCGCCGTCCCAAATGCCGAGCCGCCGGCACCCGCGTCCGTTCTAATGGATCAGAAGAACTGCCAATACGTTCCCCATGCCATGACGGTGCCTGTTGGTACCGAACTGGACATCACCAACAGCGATACCATTCTCCATAACGTTAACGGGAAGGTCATTGCGACGGAAGGCCTGCTGCCCAAATTCAACATCGCTCAGCCCATCAAGGGCCAGCACAACAAGACTCCCGCGCTCGACAAAACCGGAATCGTGACTCTGAGCTGCGAAGCCGGTCATCCCTGGATGAGCGCATTCGTTCTCGTTTCGGACAATCCGTACGTTGCTGTGACGAAGGACGACGGCGAATTTGTGATCGCGAACGTGCCTGTCGGGACGTATCGCATCAAGATGTGGCATGAAGGTGTAACGCTGAAATCCAACAATAAGGCCCTTCAGCGTTACGATTACGAAGATCCCTACGAGACAACGAAGGATGTTGTTGTGACGGCCAACGGAGAAGTAGTCGTCAATTTTGATTTCGATCTGCGAAACTAGCGGCGTTCAGCGAAACCAGGAGGACCCATGCGACGATTCTCAATCTGCGCGACACTCGGTGCGCTGGCCCTGGCCAGCATCATGACTCTGGGCCAGGCTCCTCAACCTGCACCGAACGTCGCGCCAAACGTGGCTCCGGCGAGCGACGTCGTGATTGGTTCAGGCAGCTTCAGCCCAATCGTTTTGGATCTGGAACGTTCACTTCGCTTCTACAGCGATCTGATGGGTGCTCCTCCTCCAGCGACGATTCCCGCGTGGACCACAGACTCCGCGATGTTGAACTTTCTGGGAGCGCCTACGGGGCAGGTACGCTTCGGCAGTGTGCGTATTCCCGGTTCGACAATGTCGGTCGAGATCGTCGAGTATAAAGACGTTCCTCGTACCGCACTGCGCTATCGATTACAGGATCCCGGCGCCGTGCGTCTCATCCTGACGGTTCGCAGCCTGGATTCCTTACTGGCCAGGCTCAAGCTTAACGGTGTGCCGGTGGTGACGGTTGGCGGGGCGCCGCTTACAGTTCGCGACCACAATGCCGGCCGTGCCGTGATGATCCAGGATCCCGACGGTTTTTACATCCAACTGCAGCAACCCAGCGTGCTGCCGGAAACCAACGCTCCCGCCACCAGCAATGTGATTGGCGCGAGTTTCGGTCTGACCATCAATGACACGGATCAGACCATGAAGGTCTATCGGGATCTGCTTGGATTCAAGCCGGAGATCGAATCCTCGTTTACCGCAGACAAGACGATGGCGGATTTGATGAACACGCCCGGAGCCGAGATGCGCCGTAGTCTCGCGAAAGTTCCCGGATCGGCCGTGGAAGTGGAGTTTCTGGAGTTCAAAGGCATCGATCGCAAACCCATCGGAGCACGCATTCAGGATGAGGGCGCGACACGGTTTCAACTGCGGGTTCGCGATTCGGATGCGACCGTGAAGGCTCTCGTTGCCGCGGGAGGCACCGTGGTGACTACTGGCGGTGATGGCGGTCCCATCCTGATGAGCGGTTTGCGGGTTGCAATCGTTCGTGAACCCAACAATCTGTTCCTCGTCATTATGACCCAGGCCGCTCGTCCCGCTCGCGGCGCTCAGTAGATCAAGGAGGCTTCATGCGAATTCGAAGTGGAACGTTTGTCGTCGTGGGAATTGTCGCCCTGGCCGCGCTCCTTTTCGCCGGTGTCCTTGCTCAGGGACAAACGTTTTCCGCGAAGGGTGCCTCTGAAATCGATGCACTGCTTCAGCACGCCGTGCAGCAGGGCACCGTGCCTGGCGTCGTTGCCGTCGTTGCCAGCAAGAACGGGATTCTCTATCACCACGCTTACGGACTTCGGGATGTGCGAGGCCAGAAAGCAATGCGGGAGGATTCGATCTTTCGCATCGCTTCCATGACAAAACCCATCACGTCTGCCGCAATCATGCGGCTTGTGGAACAGGGCAAGCTTCGTCTGGACGATCCGGTATCGAAATACCTTCCATCATTTGCTGGACGGGAGACCGTGGCGTCGTTCGATGCTTCCAGTGGAACTCTGACTACTCGAAAAGCTGCCAGCGAGGTTCTGATCCGCCATCTCCTGTCTCACACCTCCGGACTCGCATATGGCTTCTCAAACACAATGGTGGCGCCATTGCAGCAGAAAACAGGAAAGCCGGCCGAAGAACTTCCCTTATTGTACGACCCCGGTACGAAGTGGACGTATTCGGGCAGCACCAAAGTTCTCGGTCAGGTGGTTGAAAAAGTCAGCGGCGTTTCACTGGATCAGTTTTTGAGTGAGAACTTCCTGAAGCCTCTCGGAATGGACGACACGTCCTACGCCGTACCGGCGAGCAAGACGGATCGGGTCGTCACAACGCTCAGTCGCAGTACCGGCACGTTGGTGGAAACGCCGAATCCGGCAAATATTTCATCGCCGGTTGCCGGTGACGGTGGTCTGAATTCCACGGCGGCCGACTACGCGAAGTTTCTGCAGATGCTGCTCAACGACGGCAAGTGGGAAGGTAAGACCATACTGAGCAAGTCCACCATTCAGGCGATGACGTCGAACCAGATCGGAAACGTGGTTGTGGAAACTCAACCCGCCGCACTTCCGAACCTCACGCGCCCCTTTCCGGTGGGACCGAGTGCGGGACGAGACAAATTCGGCTTTGGCTTTGAGATCACCGTATCGAACAAGGAGAATCCCAACCTTCGATCCGCAGGCAGCTATACATGGGCCGGCATTTACAACACGCATTTCTGGGTGGATCCGAAGCGCGGAATTGCCGGAGTCATCATGTTCCAGGTTCTGCCTTTCTATGACGATGCAACGATGAAGGTCTATCAGGATTTTGAAGAAGCCATCGGGCGGAATCTTCACTGATTTTCGGGCAGAACGGAACTGGATGCGGTGCCTCTAACATATTGATTAATAACGGATTGAAGCGCCGGTAAAAATTACCGGCCTTTCAATGCCCTCTTGTTAGACTGCCTCCATTGTGAAAAAAATCATTCTCATATTGAGCCTGTTGATTGCCGTTCCCGCGTTCTCCGAAAAAGCGAAGACGCCCACGCCTGAGGAGATGAGGGTGACCATCAAGAATCTTGAAGAGACTGTTGTTGAACAGGAGGAGCGCTTGAGAATCCATAAGCAGGAGATTGAAGCGCTTCGCAAAACCGTCCTCGCTCTGGAATCACGCCTCGCCTCTCTCGAACAGGGCGCCGCCGAACGTCAAACGATTCCCCGCGAAGTCGCCCAACACTAAGCGAGAGACTTCTTCCACAACCCTGAACGCTTTGTGCCGCCAGCGCATTGGTGTATCGTCCCTGGAATACCGAAATGGAGTGATATGTCGATGAGACGATTAGCCGCTGCATTGCTGATTACGTTGCTCGCACTCGGAGCTGCACCGCTACAGGCTCAGCTGGGACCGCCTAATAGCAGTGGAGTGTCCATCGGACACGTTCAGCTGACGGTGCGGGATCCGGAACAGCACAAGAAACTCTGGGGATTGATCGGCGCGGCTGTGACGCATTCCGGATCACTGGAACTGCTCCGATTTCCGGGCGTCTACATCATCCTCACTCGAGGAGAAACGACGGAAGGATCTGAAGGCTCGACCGTCAACCATTTCGGTTTCGCTGTGAAAAACGTCGATGACATTCACGCAAAGCTCGCCGCTGCGGGTCTTCCGACGGTACAGGAGCTGACCAATCCCAAACGATGGGTCACGATGTTTCCAGACAAAATCAAAATCGAGTTCACGGAAGATCCATCACTGAGTGTTCCCATCACCGGTCACCACCTTCACTTGTCCACAACTGCAGCAAATATGGAGACGCTTCGGACCTGGTATGTGAAGACATTCGGAGGGATCGCCGAGACCCGTCGGGGATTCGCGAGCGCCGTCTTTAATGGAGGCGAGGTGAACATCCTTCAGGCCAATGCGCCGCAGGCACCCACAAAGGGCCGCTCCGTGGATCACATTGGATTTGAAGTCCAGGGGCTGGAAGCATTTTGCAAGAAGCTGCAGGCCGCTGGAGTGGTGTTCGAAACGCCGTATCAGGAAATGCCTCAGTACGGTTTGAAGGTGGCGTTCCTCACGGATCCCGATGGAACGCGGATCGAACTTACCGAAGGATTGGCGGCGTTGCGCCCATAGTCCGTATTAGCAGTCAGTCTCGAGAGCACCGCTTCCAGCAACGGCGTCATGTGCTGAAGCTGTCGCGCACGAATCACGAGTCCCCACAGTCTTTCGAACTTCTTCCATCCTGCGGAATAGAAGAAATGCTTTGCCTGATGCTTGATCGATCCATGTTCGAGCGCGGCCCTTGCAATCGAAGACCAGCGATAGAATTCGCGGTACGCCCAGTCATAGCCATCCTTGAGGACCTGGGGCTGCAGGTGAGCGGGGCGATAGACAACGTGCCGTGTGTCGTACAAATTCCAGTCGCGTGTCACGATTCGCCCTTCCTGCTCCATCCGGGCAAACAGTGACGTGCCAGGGTATGGCGTCTGAACGTGGAAGGTTGCCGTGGTGATTCCATTTTCGATCGCCCAGTCGACGGTCCGCCGAAACACATCGGGCTCATCATCGTCCATGCCAAACACAAAGCTGCCGTTGATCATGATGCCGAGACCGTGGAGTCGATCGGTCACTGCCTTGTAGTCGCGGCCAAGGTTCTGAACCTTGTTGCTTCGCGCTAAGTTTCCCTGTGTCAGCGTTTCGAAACCGACGAAAATACTTCGAAGACCTGCTTCTGCAGCACGTTCGATAAGATCGCCCTGTAGAATGGAGTCCACTGTCGCCGCTCCCTGGAAGAGCCGCCCAAGTCCACGCATGCCTTCGAACAAGGCCACCGCAAAACGCCGGTCGCCCAGCAGATGGTCGTCAAGGAAGTACAAGTGGCGTCCCGGCAGCCGTGACATTTCTGCGAGGGCCGCGTCCACACGCTGCGTGTAAAAAGACCGTCCGCCCGTAAAAAACGCGTCCTTGTAGCAGAAGTCGCAATGCTGAGGACAACCCCGCGTCACAACGATCGAGTTCGGTACCAGATAGCGCCGCCGCGCGATGAGATCGCGCCGAATCGGTGGCAGGTGATCCAATGTACGTCCAGTCGTCGATCGATAAACCTTTTGTACCCGGCCTGAGCGGAGATCCGCCAGGAATTGAGGAAACGTTTGCTCTCCGGGTCCAAGAAATATCGCATCGGCATGCCCAATGGCCTCGTCTGGCAGAGAAGTCACATGAAGTCCGCCGAGCGCCACGAAGCATCCTTTTGCCCGGTAGTGATCGGCGATGCGATATGCACGATACGCGTTGGTAATGTAGACCTGAATGACGACCAGGTCCGGCCGGTCGCTCGTGTCGAGCGTTTCCACGTGTTCGTCGACGATTACCGCGTCGTCATCCAGTGCCAGATATGCAGCAAGAGTCGCCAGACCCAGCGGAGGAAACAGGGAGTACTTGATCGGACGCCAGTAAGGGCTGGTGGCTTCCGTGAGCGACGGGAGGATGAACTTGACGCGCAGCGGCCGGCTGAGCAGAGTCATGCATAGTACTTTACACTGACAAGGGCTTTAAGGATAGCGCTGATTTTCAGAGCGCGCCGGCATCGTGGACAACGCGGCCATCGACGACCGTCAACACCGACCGGATTTTTCGGATATCCGCTTCCGGTATTGTGAAGTAGTCGCGATCCAGAACCGTGAGGTCCGCAAGCTTGCCGGCTTCGATGGAACCGATCTTGTTCTCCATGCGGAGGAACCAGCTGTTGCCACGAGTGAAGAGGCGCAACGCCTCCTGGCGCGTGATCTGCTGATCCCCATTCACGCGGTCTCCGAAGGAATTGATCCCAGTCGTCGCGAAGTAGATATGCAGCCAGGGGTTCAACGGAGCAATGTGGACGCCGTCGCCATGCATGCCCACCTGTATGCCGTGATCGACAATGGTTCGGAATGGCGCACCGACAACAACTTTGGGGTCGGTTGAAGTCACCCATCGGAAAGCCGCCATCTGAACGCCACATCCGAGCGCGCGGAGACGATTCAGCAAATCGGCATTGACCTCCGGTACGTGATGAACCATCCAACGGAGTTTCGTGATATCGAAGTCCTTGTTCACGGCCTCATACGCTTCCACGACCTGTCGGAGTCCGGCAAGATTCTGAACGGCATTTTCATTGCGCCACCCCGCCTGCGCCACGAGGCGCTGGGCCTCGCTCCAAACCGGGCCACTGCCCAGCGGAGCTGCCCACTCGCCTATGGATCCGGTCATCAACATATCGTCGCCAAAAAACTGGAACTGGTTGCGAAGGCGTTCCTTCAACTCCGGCAGATTGGGATCATTCTGGTTTTGGAGAAAGTTCATCTGCAGCCGGATGATGGTCTTTCCCTCGCGGTGGAGATCCATCCACGAGTCGTACATTCGATACTGATCGAGATTCGACAGAATCTGATTCGGACTGAGCGGACCTGGAGTCGGAAACAACACCTGATCCAGATGCGCGGTGAGTCCAACGCTTGCGGAATAGTTCATTGCATCCAGCGTGCTGCGCTTCTTGTCGTCGAAAGTCTGAAGACGACGAAGGTAAAACAGCGCCGAAGCCGAAGGCCCGCCACCCGCGAACCCGGCAGCTGCGACGGCGCCGGTCGCTGAAACACGTATCGGTTTGATATCCGGATGCACCGGTGACGCCATGTCGGCCGCATCAAAGAAAGCCTTTGCCATGCTGTTCACGGCGCACGGGCCGGTGAATCGCTCATACAGCAACACGGGCCGATCGGAAACCGCATCATCCAGTTCCTTCATCGTCGGATGGCGATGCTCCGCCCACTGGTTTGGATGCCAGCCTCCCATGGACGTTATCCACTGGCCGGTCGGTACAACGCGTCGTCGAGCAGCAAGCGCTTCCTGAACCTCGCGGATGGAAGTCGTATTCTCGAGAATGGTGTGATACCCAGGTCGATTCGCCAGGCTCACGGAATGGATATGCGCCTCAATAAGTCCCGGCACCACGGTTCGGCCCTTCAAATCAATGACGCGAACGTCCGTGCCGGCAGCCGGTACGGAGTCTCCGACGGAAACGAAGCGTCCGTTACGAATCGAAACTGCAGTCGCAACGGTATTGGTTCCATTCATGGTGTGGATGCGGCCATTGACGAGGTTTAGCGTCGCATCGTTTCGCGGAACGACTCTGTCCGCCTGAGCACCCAATAATGGCGCCGCTGCGAACATGCCCGTCGCGGCTCCGAGAAATTTCCGTCGGGATTGATTTCGAGGTCTGGTTTTCATGCCGGGAATATATATCGGATGTGGCAGTACAATTAAGAAACTTCCCTATGAACACCACCACAAAGAAGAGCATCTGGTCCATTGTCGCGGGGGTCATTTTTGTGATCGTCGTGTCGACTCTCGTCGATATCGTGCTGCACGCTGCCAAAGTACTGCCGCCCCTCGGTGTTCCCATGGATGATCGGTCGAGTCTGATCGCCACGTCTTATCGCGTCGTTATCGGAATCGCCGCCGGCTACATGACCGCAAAACTCGCGCCGTCCAATCCCATGAAGCACGCGATGATTCTCGGCATCATCGGCACAGTGCTTGGAACGCTGGGTGTCCTCGCGTCGTGGGGCAGCAATCTTGGTCCCGCCTGGTATCCGATCGCGCTCGCAGTGCTGGCAATTCCACAAAGCTGGCTGGGCTTTAGGTTCTATCTCATGTCGAAGCCCGGCTGATCTTTATGGAATTACAGGCGCGGTGTAGTGGAGCGTGTAGTTGAGAATCCACACCAGGAACAGCACGATGGGAACGTGCACGACAAACTGAAGCGTGGAATAGCCCACGATATCGCGGGCCTTCAGATTCAAGATTCCCAGAAGCGGCAGCATCCAGAACGGATGGATCAGATTCGCGAGCGCCTCGGTGGCGTTATACGTCTGCACCACCCAGCCGAGGTGCACGTGAAGTGAATTCGCGGCAGCGAGCATGTACGGCGCTTCAATGAGCCACTTCCCACCTGCCGACGGCACAAACAATCCGAGCACCGCGGAATAAATTCCCACCAGTACTGGAAATGTGTGCGTCGTCGACACCGCAACGAACGCGTGTGCCATACGGCTCGCGAGACCGGATTCGGTCATCATTTTCACAATGCCCGCGTAAAGCGGATACTGAATCAAGACACCGGAAACCGAAGACACGCCGGCGCCAATCGCCCGGACGAAGGATCTCGGCCGCCAATGCAGCAGCAAACCAACGATCAGAAACGTGAAGATGTAGTGGTTTAGATCGAGCAACACGCTGGCGCCTTTTGCGGACACTTCCATTGCCAGATATCCAAAACCGAGAATCGAAACAAGTACGGTGAGGAACGGACTGTATTCCAGCCATTCGCCGGGACGCGTCGGTACGCTGGAGTCCGTTGCCGGCGGCGCATACGTCACACCCATTTCTTGCATTCCACGTGCTTGTGCCTCTCCCGGCGCGGAGTAATACGCAATCGCCATCGATACTCCAAGCAGCACGGCAGCCACAGTCAGGCTTTGCCACAATCCCAGGGTCTGGTCGAGCGGGATAACGCCGCTGATCTTCATGATCGATGCCGGTAGCGATGCCGGAGTCGCCATGATCAACGCAGCCGAAGACGAGAGTCCCAGTGCCCAGATACTCCCCACTCCCAGGTATGCCGCCGCTCCAATGGAGCGGTAATCGGAACCCTTCACGCGGTGTGCAACCTCGCGAGCGAGCAAGCCGCTGAAGATCAGGCTGAAACTCCACGAGATCAGCGACGTCAGCATGGAAAACAACCCGACGAATGCCACCGCGCCGCGCCCGGTTTTGGGAACTCCGGCCATCCGGCGAATCACGGCAAACACCGGCGGCGCCGTCGCGACTGCGTAACCGGTGATGATGATCAAGGTCATCTGCATTGTGAACGTGACCAGATCCCAGACTCCGGAACCGAACCACTGCGCAGTTTGAACGACGGAACTTCCAATCGCCATGCATGCCGCAAACACGATGGCGACTGCAACCAGCGCGAGAGCAAATGCATCTGGAAACCAGTGTTCGAACCAGTCGGAAAGCCGAAGGCCGATGCCGGCAAGTCCCGTGCTTAAGTGCTTCTCGTGCGGTTGCATGCGGGCGAAATTATACACAGGGCTCTACAGATCGCCTTATACTTTGGCCCATGCAACTCGGTCTTCAGGGACGCACGGCCGTCGTCACAGGCGGCAGCAAGGGTATTGGTAAAGCCATCGCCGCAGGACTGGCAGCGGAAGGTGTGAATGTGGTGCTGCTGGCTCGAGGCATCGACTCATTGAACCAGGCCGCAGACGAAATTCGAAGCACCAGCAAAGCAGGAGTCCTTGCTATTCCCACGGACATGAAGAGCAGCGATGCGGTGAAATCCGCCATGGATGCCACCGCGGCGAAGTTCGGAATGATCCACATCCTTGTGAACAATGCCGGAAGCGCAATCCGGAGAACCGACCGGCAGATCACATGGACCGACGCGGAATGGATGGACGATATCAATGGCAAAATGATGGGCGCGCTGCGTGCCGTTCAGTCCTGCCTTCCCCATTTTCCACGCGACGGCAGCGGGCGAATCATCAACATCAGTGGGATTGCCGGAATCAGTGTGCTCGGTCCGGCATTGACGCATGGATTTAACAATTCGGCGATGAATCATGTGACGAAATATCTCGCCCGAGATCTTTCCGCCGATCGCATTACCGTCAATTCTGTCATTCCCGGCTTGATTGCAACCGAATGGAGACAATCCTGGGCCGAGAACATGGGCGCGCAGCAAGGCAAGACAAAGGAACAGTTTCTCGAGGAAACATGCAGTCAGTGGGGAATTCTGTCCGGCCGATGGGGATGCGTGGAGGAAGTTGCCGATACCGTCGTGTTTCTCGCTTCGGATCGCGCACGCTATGTTAATGGCGCCCAGATCGCCGTCGATGGAGGATACAGCGTCAATGCGAGGTGAGTGGCTTTGATTACGATTCGGAAAAGTGAAGATCGCGGACACGCGAACCGCGGATGGCTGGAAGCGAATTTTTCATTTTCGTTTGCAAACTACCACGATCCGGCGCACATGAATTTTCGCGCGCTGCGGGTACTCAATGACGACTGCATTGCTCCCGGAAAAGGCTTTGGACCGCACGCGCATCGCGACATGGAAATCGTCACCTATGTTCTGGAAGGCGGACTGTTGCATCGCGATAGCATGGGTGAAGAGCATGTACTGAGGCCCAATGAAGTCCAGGCCATGTCTGCCGGCAGTGGCATTGTTCACAGCGAAGTGAATGCTTCCGAAACAGAACGTGTGCATTCCATCCAGATCTGGATTGAGCCTTCCGCTGAGGATCTTGAGCCGTCGTATCAGCAGATATCGTTTGATCCTGCGGAGAAACGCGGACGTTTCCGGCTGCTTGCAGGTCCTGAAAAAGGCAGTGAACCTTCGACAGTAATTCATCAGGACGTGCGGATCTATGCGTCGGAGCTGAAATCCGGAGAAGGATTGAAGCGATCGATTTGCGCCGGCAGGCATGCCTGGATTCAGGTTCTTCGGGGGAATGTTTCCATGAATGGCCAGTCCTTGAAGGAGGGCGACGGCGCGTCTTCTTCTGCTGGCGATACCGAAATGGAATTGTCATTCACAGGCATTGGCTCCGATGGTTGTGAAATTCTTCTTTTCGATTTGGCGTAACTGCGAATGCCCCAGACGGAAGTTCTCATCACGTTCTATTCTCGCTGCGGTTCGACAGAGAAACTCGCGCTGGCCGCTGCAGTCGGAGCCGTTCAGGCGCGCGCTCAAATTCGATTTCGCCGGCTGCCGGACATTGGTGAAGCCGCTTCATCGGCCGACTCACCCGAATGCCGGAAGATTCATGAACGGTTGCTCAAGGATTACGTCGCGCCCACCGAAGCGGATGTACTTCGAGCGGATGCGATCATATTTGCGGCGCCGTCCGAATTCCGTGCAGTCTCGCCGGAGTGGACCGAGCATCTGGATCTGATTGAGGAATTGCGTTCCGCGGGAAAGCTCAATAACAAGATTGCGGCCGCGATACAAAACGACGCGGGCCAGGATGCATTGGCGAGAACGATCCTTCGGCTGGGTTTCATCATGGTGCCAGCGGGTATGAACGGGGATGGCGCGGCGCGGGCGCTCGCGCATGGCCGGCGAACGGCAGAGCTCGCAACGGCTTTGAAAAAAGGAGGCTGAAATGAGTGGCGAAGTTGTATTGAGCGTGAGGCCGTTGGGTTTCCCCTGGGAGACCGCGGATCCGTTTCTCTTTTGCGTCTATCACAACGACAAATACCCCGCGGGCAACGACCGACTGGGGCCGGCCGCCTCTCTATCCGGACGGCAGATCGGCCAGGATTTCGAAGGCAAAGACGGATGGCGCATGTATCACGGCAGTGTCGTTCCCGGATTTCCGCAGCATCCGCATCGCGGATTTGAAACCGTGACGATCATGCGTCATGGATACATCGATCACTCCGACTCTCTTGGCGCCACAGCGCGTTTTGGCCCGGGCGATGTTCAGTGGCTGACTGCCGGAAAGGGAATCGTCCATTCGGAAATGTTCCCGTTGCTGAACTCCAAGGGTCCGAATCCGCTGGAGCTCTTTCAAATCTGGCTCAATTTGCCGAGCGAAGATAAGTTCGTCGACCCTCATTTCGCAATGCTCTGGGACAAGGATGTTCCGACGGAGATCGTCAAGGATGATGCGGGGCGCACTACAGAGGTTACTGTTGTTGCGGGAAATTTTGCCGGTAAGAAAGCCCCACCGCCTCCGCCGAAATCGTGGGCGTCTCGTTCCGATACGGATGTTGCGATCTGGACGATCAAAATGTCGTCCGAAGCCACCTGGACCATACCGCCGGCGGAACGAGGCACAAATCGAATGCTTTATTATTTTGCCGGCAGCTCGATTCACGTGGGAGGAAGGGCAATTCCGCTCGGGTCTGCAATCCAGCTGCAGCCCGACGTGGAAGCCATCGTTCAGAATGGAAAAGGTGGTGCGGAATTCCTGCTTCTTCAGGGACGACCAATCGGTGAGCCCGTCGTCCAATATGGTCCGTTTGTGATGAATTCGCGCGCTGAAATTCAACAGGCGATGTCCGATTATCAGCGCACTCAGTTTGGAGGATGGCCCTGGCCGGATGATGATCCGGTTCAGGACCGAAGCGCCGGCCGCAATGCTCGTCACGCCAATGGGCGTGTCGAAACGATCGGCCAGGCGTGATAGTATTTGGGCGGTTCAACCCTACTCTTTTGGAGGTTTTGGAGAAATGACGAGAGCAAAAATTGTGACTGCAGTTTGTCTTCTGGCGTGTCTGGCGATAACGGTTCCGATGTTTGCACGGCAGGCGGCTCCCGCTGCGGATCCTTTGAGCGGCACGTGGACAGGGGATTGGGGTCCAAGTGCAGGTGACCGAAATATGGTCAGTGTCGAATTGAAATTGAGCGGCACCGCGGTTACCGGAACAGTGAAGTCCACGTCTCCAGCCCGGCCTGATGTGGCATTGACGAAATCGACGTTCACGCCGGCCACCGGCGTCGTTCACCTGGAAGCGCAGACCACAAATCCGAGAAGCGGAGCTGCGGTTCATTACGTCATCGACGGAAAGCTGACAAACGGCACGATGGCCGGATCCTGGAATCACGACACCTCGAAGGGCGATTTCAAACTCGCAAAGAAATAGACCTGGGTCAGGCCAGCCCCGGAATCGATCGATTCCGGGGCTCCTTCCGGAATTCCCTCACTTGACACAACACTTACCCCTGTGACACATTCCGCCGCGCTTGAAGATTTGGCTTCGTGCCGAGTCTAAGGAGGCGGTTTTGAGTTTTTTTTCGATTATGAAGGCGATTGAAGAGAGTGGATTGAGTGTCTTGATCCGCGACTCCCCGTCGATATTCGCGTACTGGTTTATTCTGAGTCTTCATGCCATCGGTATGGGGATGGCGGTGGGTGCGAGTGTCGTGATCGACCTTCGAATTCTTGGAGTCGCGCGGGATTTGCCTATTTCGCCACTGAAGAGTTTGTACGGCATCATCTGGGCCGGCTTCTGGATTCAGGTTGTTACGGGCATCCTGCTCCTGATCGCGTACCCCACAAAAGCCCTGACCAACCCCGATTTTTATATCAAGCTAACGCTCATTGGTATCGCCATCGCAGTCATGAAAATGATCCAGAAGCGTGTCTTCAGCGATTCGAGTCTGACTGAGCCAGCCATGATGTTGAAGGGCAGATCACTGGCGGTGTGGTCGCTGGTTCTATGGCTGGGAGTTGTTACCGCAGGCCGTCTCCTGGCATATACCTTCAGCTACATCAACTACAGCGGGTAGGAGAACGCGAGCGCAATGACGTATTCGGCACACTATCACCTCCTACTGAATCACTTGCCGATCATCGGCACATTCATTGGGCTGGCTTTATTCCTTGTTTCCCTCAGTGTAAATAACGACGACTTGAAGCAAGCCAGCCTTGGGCTTTTCTCGTTTATCGCCCTTCTGGCGATCCCGGCGTACATGAGCGGCAATGCCGCCCAGGAGTTCCTCAGAGAAACGCCGGGAGTGTCCATGGATTTGATTCAAACGCACCAGGGGGCGGCTTTTCTGGCATTGACCTTCATGGAAATCACGGGTGCGGCCGCCTTGATCGGGCTGTGGCAATTTAGTCGACTTGGAAAGAAATCAGACACCATGCGGCCCGCGGGCTGGAACATGGCGGCGGTGCTCGTGCTATCGCTTGTGACCGCTCTCCTCATGTCCGTTACCGGCAACACTGGCGGTGAAATCCGCCATCCGGAAATTGTTACCGGCGGTGAACCGACATCGACAGTAGGCGCCGCCGGCGTCAAGTTCTTCTCGTTCGTCCGCTACTATGTCGTCGATTATTCCACGTGGGTCTGGCCCGGACTGGAAGATCTTCATTTCGTCGGTTTGATACTGATTGTGGCTGCGATCGGAGTGCTGAATCTGCGGATACTGGGATTCTTGAAGCAACTGCCGGTCGCTCCTCTCCATCGGTTCATCCCATGGGGCATCGCGGGAGTATTTATAAATGTCGTCACAGGAATGTTGTTTTTTATTGGCATGCCCCCCTTCTACGCCGACAATCCCGATTTTAAGTTGAAAATGGTGGCCATCGTCATCGCCGGAGCAAATCTGATACTTTTTTACTGCACCAGCGCGTTCCGGCCATTGGCACTTCTGGGACCAGGGGACGACGCACCGGCGTCTGCGAAGTTCATTGCCGCGAGCTCCCTTTTCCTCTGGATTGCGATTATTGTTCTTGGCCGCTATATCCCGTCTTTTGAGGTTTATCATCGCTGACGGCGACGTCTTCAAGTTCCTCTTGACTTGAGCGAGCAGCAACTAAATAATCTGCATCCAAGATCTCACGGACTAATCTGGAGGTATTTATGACACGAAAATTATTTATCGTAATTCTTGGAATTGGCGTCTTGGTGTCGGGCGTGCCGCTATTTGGACACCACTCCATTTCGTCGGAGTTCGACACGTCCAAGAAGATTTCCTTTGAAGGGACGATAAAACAGGTCGACTTCGGGAACCCGCATATTTACACGCACGTCGAAACGAAGGACGAAGCCACCGGGAAGATGGTCGTGTACATGGTGGAAGGTGGATCGCCGAATGATCTGGTTCGCAATGGAGTCACCAAGGAATCGATCAAGATCGGCGAGAAGGTGAAGGTGACTGGAAGTCGAGCGAAGAATCCAACCTCGATGCGGATCGGCCAGGCGCAGATTACGAAGCTGGACGGCAGTCGGGTTTACTAAACCCGAACAAGCTGCGGTGAGCGGATCGCAGCAGCGAGCGAAAGCCATCGGAACGGGACACTAATAACAACACAACTACAAAGCCCCGGAGTGGCGACAGGGTCTGTCGCCACTCCGGGGCTTTTGCTTGCTTGCGTGAATGCCCCAAGCCTGCGCCCGAGTTTACAACTCCGGGCGCAAGCTTGGGGCATTCACGCAAAGTTTACGATGAACCTTTACTTCAACTCCTCGTCAGTCGGTTTCTTCCATGGTGTGATCGATCCATCGGCTGCGCCAAAATTGTTTTCCTCGCACGCGTACTCCATGATCATGTTGGTTGCCGGCTGGAGTCTCCACGTTCGGACATTCGTCCAGTCCTGCGTGTAAACCTTTGGATCGTGAACGGTCACCGTATGCTGAATGGTGTTGGAATCTGTTCGAAGTAGAGTGGTAATGATCTTCAAATCCTTGCTGTGCGGATGGCCTGAGGTATCCAGCCGGGTATAGCCGTTGAATTTATCTGTTTCGATAACGAGTGTGTCTCCGTCCCAATGACCGACGGATAGCCCATTCCAGTTGTCCCCATAGCCCGCGGGCCACTTCGCACCATTTAGCGGTATCCAGATATGCCAGGTGTTTTGTTCGAAGAGGAAAGCGAGGGCATCGTTGTTATGCATGATCTGTAATCCACGAGGAGCATTGATGCTTCTCGAGAACCCGAATGGCAGGCAAACGCCCGTATAATCCCCGTTCTTAACCGGGTCGTAGTCCAGCCAGCGCTTCAAGCCCCATTCGGTGTATGGAAGATCGAATGTTTTTGGCCTGTTGCCGTTTGCCATCGGCGCGGAGTTGGGAAAGGCTTCTCCTTTGCGCGCATATGTCATAGGCATGCGCGTCATCGGATCGACGGCGCCAGTAGCCATGTCCGATGTATACGGGTTATTCCAGTGACCGCTCAGATCCGGCTTGCCATTGGGAAGGCGTGGTGCGGGACCAGCCGGAGCTGCCGGGGCCGCGTTTGCTCCGCGTCCGCCACCGCCTGCTCCGCCACCACCTCGTCCACCTCCGGCAGCGCCTCCGCCACCACCGCGTGCAGGGGCTGCTCCTGCGGCAGGTTGCCCCGCAGCAGGTGCCTGAGGCGCTCCCTGTCCCACGACAATCAGTGTTGCCGTAACGACAGCGAATACAGCAACGGCGGCGATAATCGAATTCATGCGAATTCTCACTTTAAAATCTCCTTTCGAGACAATTCCAGAGGGGACGAATATGACTTTGTCGACGATAGGCTATTCGCGACTGCCGTGAGAGTCAAGTCTAACGGTTGTGGTAACTGAAGCTGCCGGGATCGGACAGGTCCGGCACCTTCCATCCATCCAGATCGTATTCGGCCATACATTGTTCTGCGAATCCCTTGAACCGATCCGCATTACCGGAAGCCATGGCTCCAAACAAACAATAGCGCCGGATTTCTTCCGTCGACCCTCCATAGTTGATTTCATACAATTCGTGGCGACCGGCGAACTCCGTGCCCAGCGTGTCCCAGAGGAGCTTCATCAGCTTTACGCGCTCTTCCGCCTTATAACCGTTCGAACCACGCAGGTATCGATCGATATATGGCCGTATCTCTGCATTCTGAAAATCGCGCGCATGCGAGTTCAGATAAATCAAACCGGACGCGACAGTCTGTTCGATGATGTATTTCACCCGCGTGTAGGCCATTGTTGCGATGATCTGGTACGCACTGCCCGGATCCATATTCGGATGAAGATATCCGTTGACCCACGGTTTCGGGTCTCGAACCATCGCATCTGACAGGCCCCAGAAAAGATTGCGCCACGCGATCACCTCGCCAACATTAGCCTGCACACCGCGATAATCCTTTGTGCCCGATGCCTCGACCGCTTTCAGCAGCAACCCGGCGATGAAATCCAGCTTCACGGCCAAACGCGTGCAGCCATGGACAACAAAGCGAGGCAGAAATCCAGTGCGCGGGAAGAAGTTATTCGCTTTTTCCATGTCGCCGTAAACAAAGACGTTCTCCCAGGGAACCAGGACCTTATCCAGGATGAAGATGGCGTCGTTCTCATCCAACCGGCTGGAGAGCGGGTAATCGAATGGGCTCCCCATCACTGCCGCCGCCATTTCATAAGAGGTGCGGCACAGGAACTTAACGCCCGGTGCAGCCGACGGGGTGATGAAGACCATGGCGAAATTCTTGTCCTGGACGGGTATCAGGCCATGATGGGCGACAAACGTATAGTTTGTGAGCACCGACCCGGTGGCGACCACCTTAGCGCCGGAAACGATGATTCCGGCATCGGTCTCCTTTTCCACGTGGCAACAAATATCCGCGACTTCATTGGGCGGCCTGTCCCGGTCGACCGGTGGATGAATGATGGCGTGATTGACGAACGGAACGCGCTCCTGACTGAATTTGTACCAGCGCCGCGCATTGTCCTGGTAGGGGGCGTAGAACTCCGTATTGGCGCCCAGCGTCGCTAGAAACGACGCCTTATAGTCTGGCGAGCGGCCAAGCCATCCGTACGTAATTTTCGCCCATTCCGCAATGGCATTCCGGCCGGCAAGGAGATCCTCGGGAGTCTTTGGAGCCTTGAAATATGCGTGGGTGAAACTGCCATTCCCTGTATCCGTGGGTAGCGTCAGATTCTTCTGGTGCGCGGGGTTGTGCAGAGCGTCGTACAGCCGCGCAGTCATCCGTGCCGTATTTCGAAATGCCGGGTGCGTGGTGACATCCTCCACGCGCTTGCCGTAAATGAAGACTTCCCGGCCATCGCGGAGCGACTCCAGGTAGTCCTCGCCGTTCATTGGGCGATTGTTCGCAGTGCTGCCAGTTGTTTCAGGATGGGCGGCGAATGCCTTCGGGTCGGAGCGAAGGGACTTGTCCATGCGGACCTATCTAGTCTCGGGTGATTTTGAAATCGCCCTTTGTTGAGCCGTACGTATACGTTCCCGTGACCGTGCGGTTGTAGGAGCCGATGTTATCGAGTTTGCCGTCTGCGACAAATTTTTGCAGCGCGCAGTTGGGATCCTTGGCTTCGGTCTCCAGATGGAACGTCCATTTTGAGGTATCGAGCGAGGCGGCTTTAATCAGAACCTTGTCTGGACCGGGGTTGATCATTCCGGAAATCGTTTTCCCGTCCCAGTTCATGATGATCGTGACCTGATTTCGGTGTGTCTTGTCGGGGCCCCATTCACCGGCCCACGTTCCCGTCATCGGGTGGCCTTGCTGGGCGGAAGCCGCCATGGCAAAAATGGATCCAATTAAAATCAAAAACAGGCAGGCGGCCTTCAGTCGCATCTCTCCTCCACTAACAAAAAAACGATGTAATAACGATTGGCAATTACGGAACAATCTGGCTGCTGCGATCGACCTTATTCAGCTCGGATCCGACCAGAAGTTCAGGTGCGAAATTATTGTCCTGGCAGACGTATTCGAACAGTTCGGTTCCGGCACGAAACGTCATGGCGGAGCTCCTCGACCATATCGCCGTGTAGGCGCCGGGATCGTCCACTGTGAGCTCATACGTCATGTTGTTCATGTCCGTCCGCGTGAACTTTTCGATCAAGTGCAGCTTTTCGGTATGGGGCGCCTGACCACGGTCGATCCAGAATCTTTCATTGAACCCGATGGTGTCGACAACCAGCGTGTCTTTGTCCCATGAGCCGATAGAGTGTCCGTAGTAACTGGGTTGAAGATCCTTGGGATGGGGCCTGCCATCCATATAGATGGTGCGGAATGTGTGAGGTCCGCCAATATCCATAATCATGATCCGCTTCATTTCGGGCAGGTCCACGATCTCCACTCCGTAGGGAGTCAGAAACTGGCGGGGTCCACCGGAAGGCTTGCAGCGGGTATGGGGTTCGAACTCATTCACACGCCGGTAGTTTGAAACTGCTCTGGCCCACGGCTGATAGGGAACGTCGGCGTTTCCGCCTCCGCCGCCATTCCAGGTACCAGACTGTCCTGGAAGAGCCCCTAACCGGGGAGTCCCATCTGAGAATTTGGGAGCGGGTGCCGCCGGTGCCGCAGGTGCTCCGCCACCACGGTTTCCACGAGCACCTGCCGCAGGTGCGGCAGCTCCTCCAGTTGCTCCACCACGGGCTGCGGGAAGAGGAGGTGCGGCGGGCGTTACCGCAGGGCCTGCAGGCGTGCCCTGACCCAGGATAAACATCGAGAGCCCCGGAACCAACACTGCCGTCATTACGAAGGCAGGCAAAGTCCAAGATTGCCGGCTACGCACGTCGAACCTCCTCCCGAACCCGAATGAGATTTAGTTATTTTGTCCCTGGCTCGAACCCGCCTGCAGGCTGATGCCTGTGGCAGCGAACTTGACAGTTCGGGCATTCATTTTGTTGGAGCCATTCTTGGCGCGGCTGCCCTCAACGATCAACTCATCGCCAAGATTCAGTTTCTCGCGATTCCAGCCACTGCCCTGAAGAAGATGCGGCGGGCCCATTTCAAAGCCCCAGTTGACCTTTTTGCCGGATTCATCCTTAACGTCGAGGAAAATCCAGACGTGGGGATTCGTCCATTCAATCTTTGTAACGTAGCCACGCAGCGTAACGGGCTTGGCGGCATCGAATTCAGCGGCAAAGGAATGATGAGCTGCGAGTGGAGCAACTGCTGCAATCGATGAGCCCAACATCAGTAGCGAAAGTGTAACGGTCCGAAGTTTCATTGCGGTTTCCTCCTGCTGGAAAGCGTACTTTGAATATAGTCTTTATTGTCTTCTCGTTCGGTTGTCAATACTTCTTTAGGGTCTGTTGTCCTGACAGAAATTTATTGGTAATTCTTCGTTGGGAAACCACTTAAGGTTCCACGAACTTGTCCACTGCTTGGTGTACGCTCCGGGATCGTCCACGGTTACTTCATATTTCAACGTGTTAGCGTCCAGCCGGGTGTATTTTTCGACCAGATGGAGCTGATTGGTGTGCGGAAGCCCCCCATTGGAGAACCAGAAACGCTCCAGAAAACCCTTGGTATCGACAACCAGGGAGTCTCCTTCCCATTTGCCAACGGCGCGACCGTAATACAGCGGGTTATCCGCGTCGCCGCGAGGCTGGCCTTTCTGTTCGCGTCCATCCGTATAGATGATGCGGTAATTCCGGTTGACGCTGCCGATCAGCACGAATATTCGTTTGTGGTCCCGATCTTCAGCAAACTGCACGCCATAGCGCATCTGGAATTGCCGCGGTCCGCCCGGAGGAATACAGAAAAGATAGGCTGGATCATCCTTCAGGAAGTTTTTCTGGCGATAAACGTACAGATCGCGCGCCCATGGCTGAAAGGGTGCCACCTTATCCGCATCATTAATGTTGTCGAGCAGGCCCCACTCGTCGGTTTTCACGTTCACGCCCGCTTGCATCAGCGATGTCTGAGTCGGAGCAGCCCAATACCCCGTTTCATTGGTATTCGCCGGTCCCAGCCTGGGCTGGTTGTCGGGCCAGCGAGGTGTCGGTCCAGCTGCCGCTGTGTATTTGGGCTGTTGCATGCCGGTCGGCACGTCGAACATCTTCTTGTTTCCCGCAGCAAGTGTGAAGGACGTGGACCAGACTTGTCGTGACCCATCTCGTGCAGGATTTCCCGTTACACTAACGGCATCCCCCGGCTTCAGTGAATCCTTGTTATAGCCGGCCTTTTGGAGTTCAACGATGCTTTCGAGTTCGACCGCCCAGTTGGATACCTTGGTTGGCGAATTATCGGGAACGTTGATGAAAACGTGAACCTGGGGATTGGACCAGTCAAACTTGGTGACAATGCCTTTGATCGTCGTCGTCTTCGTTGTATCGAACTTCGCCTTCAGTTCCTGGTGTCCCAGAACCGGCGCCACAACCAGCGTTGCGACAATGCCAACGGTGGCTAAAATATAGAACCCATACCTCATCTCAGTTCCTCCCGAGTGCGGAATGATATACCGGAAGGCCTGGGTCTCGGCAACCTTGAAATGTGTTTCACGAATTCGTCGGCACGTGAGCAGTGGAATCTTGCAGAAGTTTCGCACGGGGTGGTGCGCGAACCACCCCGTGCTTTGGGTCATGGAGGCTATGACGTTCGAATGAGAGAGTACCGAGGATCGGCCGCCAGACATGGTGTTTCCGGCAATCCGAGTTCTCTTTTGACGATATTGGTTCCCTGAACCAGCGACGCCATTTTGTAGAATGCGTGACGCCGGCTCATGCCCTCGCGTCCCATGCCGCAGTCCGACATCAACATCAGCCGTTCGGCAGGAATCGATTGCAGCGACAGCCGGATCAGTTCGGCTACCTGCACAGGCGATTCCACCTGCAGCGTGTGATGATCGATTACTCCGATGCCGATCTTCATGTTCGTGATCTGCTTGCCAATGGCTTCCAGATCCATCGCACCGGAGCTCGACGTCTCAAAAGTAATCGCATCGGCATCGACGCGATTCAGAACGTCCAGCGCCGGCTTGTACGACTGCACCTTCGCGAACATACGTTGCTGCGATGGATTGCCCCAACACGTGTGGCACCAGACTTCGGTCTTGGCCCGCAGTCCCTTGACGGTGTTGTTGAATACTTTCAGCATGAACTCCGGATTGATCACATCATCGACAATGCCGCGCGCGGCCAGCAGATGGATCTGCGGTTCTTCCATTTGAATTACCGGGCAGCCCGCGTCCGCCAGGTCGTGCAGCTCCTCGTTGAATGCGTCACTGAGCGCCATGATGCGCGACGGAATATCCTTGTAATGCTCGTCCTGCACGGCGAAGGCAACGAGTTCAGGCGTCACCGTGCCGAACTTCACGGGCCGAGTGGTCAAACGCTGCGCCGCTTTCCAGATTTCCGAATACTGCATCTCGCCGCGTCCAACCGGCCCGACGAGCTTCGGCATTACACGCGCTTCGAGGTAATCGTGGAGTATGTGACCGCGAGGAAACGCCAGCCCGCCGGCGCCGACCTTTGCCAGCTTCGGATGCGCGTTGTCAAAACCTGTCATGTGGTGCGGCGGATAGCTCGTCCAGCTCTGACCGCCGATGTCCTGATCGAACCGGCAATCGCCGTCTGTGACAATATCCAGTCCGGCAACTTCCTGTTCGGTGAGATACACCGAGAGCGCATCCACATACTGTTCGCGAAATTTTGTGGTGACCATCGCATCGAGGAAGGAGCGCGTCCCCATATTTTCCGTGTACCAACTCGGACGGGGCAATGATCCAATCACGGTTGTTGGCATTACCTTCCCCGCTGTCGCTTTAAGCATTCTTATTTCTCCCTGAACTTAATTGACGTTTTCTGATTTCCCTGACGCCGCTGAACGCACCACTGCTTCAGTGACTGCAGCGCCATGAATCATTTCTTCGACCGGAATCGGAAACTTTGGACCTCCACTGGCAGCTTTCGCAAACGCCTCCAGCGAAGCGCGAGTCACATCCAGCGATTCGGCCTGCCATACTTCGGCAGGACCTTTTACCGGCTGAAACTTGCACGCGCCAAAGAGTTTTGTGCGGCGTTCTTCGGATGAAGCGCCGGCGACATGCGTCATGCCTTCAAGCCGAACCCATCCCTTGGAGCCAAACACCTGGAAGCTGAATCCGGGGCCGGTTGCCGTAATCGTTCCAAGATACCCGGACGAACCTTCTTTCATGCGAAACAACATGGACGTCGTGTCATCGCTCTCGACGGCAACGACGCGCCGGAAGCTTTGACAAAAGACGTGGTCGATCGGACCGCAAAGGTCGATCATGCCGTCGATGGCATGGACGCCCATGGGAGTCAGTCCACCACATGGAGTTTCATCGCGATGGGCTCGCCACTGCGTGGCTTGAAGCGCCAGCGCGTTGGGGAATGTCATGTTCGCTTCCACGTGCAGCACAGTTCCAAGTCCGCCACTGCGGATACGCTCGCGAAGCTTCGTCATCTCAGGATGGAAGCGGCGGTTGTATCCCAGGCCCAGCGTCACTCCAGCTTTGCGCGTAGCCTCCACGGCCGATTCCGCGTCAGTCTTTGAAAGCGAAAATGGTTTTTCGCAGAAGACGTGTTTGCCGGCTTTGGCTGCAGCGATAACCTGGCTGGAGTGCAACGAGTGCGGCGTCGCCAGCACAACCGCATTGATTTTGGGATCGACGAGGAGCGCTTCGAAACTTTCAAAGAGAGTGAGCTTTTGCGTTTCCGCAAAGGTTTTGACTTCGGGAGTGACGGTACGAGTCGCACCGGCTACAAATTGAATGGAGTCGCTTGTCCCCTGAACCGACTCCACCAGAGTCTTGCCCCACCAACCCAGACCTATAATTGCTGCGTTAATCATGAATATTTCCAAATTTACGGATGCAGGATGGAATCACGTGAATGTTCGAAATCAGGACAATTACACGTCTGGAAAATCCGAGCGATCGCCCCTCCTGGCCAGGAGGGGTGGCGCGAAGCGCCGGGGTGGTGGTTCAAACAAAGGATGAATATCCATGTCGTGAATCTATTTAGGATTTTGACCAACCACCCCGTCTGCGGCTTCGCCGCAGCCACCCCTCCTGGCCAGGAGGGGCGATCGCTCCCATTTTCCAGCCCGCTTCAAACCTTCCGTGTGCCTACTGTCGCGCTACGGTCTTCGCGTACACCTCGATCGTTGCCACATCGGACCAGCCGCCGGCGCCATGGCCGCTTCCAGGCATCAGATCCGCGAAGCCGATCTCGTCGATCTTGGTCAGGTCGGGGTTCGCGACCCACGTTCCGGTCGTGACAACGCGTGCGATGTCCAGCGTCAGCCATCGCATTCCCTGGAACGAGAATTCGTGAGTCAGCCAATCGACGTTGTTGCTATCCGAGTGGTCGCCAATGAGCCATGTTCCGCTCGCAAGTTTCACGATCGGGCGAATCTCGTGATATCCCGACATCTTGGAGATCCATTTCATTCGCGCCAGACCGGTGATGTCGGCGAAATTGTTCTTGTCTCTGAGAGCGACGGCGCATGCGGTCGTGCAGGTTCCCGTCCACACATGCGTCGGATTGTTTTCGATCGTCGCGCCGCCTGTGATGAGTACATCATGGTTCTGTCCGTACAACTTGAGTTCCAGGTTTGGGTTGGACACCCATTCCTGAGTCACCGCCTGCTCAACATTTTTTACATCCTTCCATTCTTCCTTGAAGAACAGGGGAATCCGAGCCGTGTTGCCGCGAGCCCCACCGCCGGCCGCAGCCTGGCCTCCGCCACCACCCGCTCCGCGACCGCCACCAGCACCGGCTCCACCACCACGGCCACCGCCGCCGCCTGCACCAGCCCCACCGGCTGCCGGCGCCTGTTGCGCGTAAATACTCGCTGCGATCAACAAACAAACAACCATCACTGCCAATACTGTCAAGCTTCGACGCTGCATAGACCCTCCATTTCTTAACGAACCTTCAATCTCCACTCCACGCTTCTGCCACTCCGCCATAAATCGAAAATGCATTTTTCGCATGAGGCTGAGGCGAGAACGTTTCAAGCCATCGCACGGGCTGTGCGAGGATGGCCTGCGCCGATTTGCTGTCGATCAGCCAGCTGAGAAAAACACCTTCGAGCCCCTTCATTACATCCTCCGTTCCGCCATCGGCGGAATAGGGCTCATGTCGAAGTGACCTAGCATAATGCATGCACTCCGTCTCGAATACTATTTGTCTTTGACGATGGTTTCCCACGACGGACACATCCGCTGGTCGTACGGCACATCCATGCCGGTGTAGTTTGTACTGTCTATCACCATTGCCGAGAAAATAAATTCTTTCGGTACCGGAAGATTTCGCAGATGGCGCACGGCCGCCATTGTCCCCAGGCATCCATGCGTGAAGCCATCGCAGTCTCCAGTGGCGAGCAGCTTGCCTGTCTTGATTGCGTCAATGGCTTCCTTTGTTCCGTTAATGCCAACGACGAATGCCTTCCTCCTTGCCGCATCCAGCGCTTCGATAGCACCCAGGGCCATGGAATCGTTCGCGGCCAGTATCCCGTCAATTTGCGAATACGACTGCATCAGGTTTTCAGTCACCTGAAGCGCCTGCACGCGCTGAAAGTTTGCGGGTTGTGAGGCAAGCAGCTTCACGTCGGGAAATTCTGCAAGCGCCTTCTTATATCCAGCGACGCGGTTGGCGCTATTTTCGGATCCACCGACGCCTTCCAGAATGATCACGTTTCCGCGGCCATTCAACCTCTGTAGAAGGAAGCGGCCGGTGTTGAGCGCCACATTGGTTTCGTCGCATCCCATGAAGCTGATGACGGATCCTCCCAGAACTCGATCTGTAATGTTCACTACCGGGATATTGGCCGCATTCAATTTCTCAATTCCGGGAATCATGGCTTTTGAATTGACGGGGATGAACACGACCGCACCCGGACGCTTGATGATGGCATCTTCGATTTCACTGAGCTGTTCGGTGATGCTGTCCTGGACCGTCGGAATGTACTGAATGACGGAAGCGTTCATCTGCTTTGCCGCATTCTTCGCGCCAAGCCGAACCGTTTCAAAAAACGGATTCGTCTGGTTCTTTGTAAATACAGCAATCGATTCACCGCCGGTTTTTCCGGAAGTTTCGTCAACGGGCTTCGCGCAGGAAGCCAGATACAGCAGGGACACCGACAAGATGACCAAACGTCGATTCACTTTTTTCACCAAGTCTCTCACGCGCGGTTTTCGTTCCACTTCCGGACTGCAGTATCGATTCCTGCTGCCAACAGCAAAATAGCTCCGGTGATGAGTGGTTGCCAATTCCCGCTGATTGTCAGAAGATTCATTCCATTCAAAACCAGCGTGAGTATCACCGCCCCAACCAGCGCCCCGCTCAGGCTTCCAACACCACCAAAGAGCGATGTTCCCCCAATAAGAACTGCCGCGATCGCCGGCAGCAGCAGGGGTTCCCCGATTCCGGCTTCGGCCGAGTTCAGCCGGGCCAGATAGACAATTGCCGCCAGACCCGACATCGCGCCACTGAGCGTATACACCATGATCAGCCGCGCACGCACGGGAATCCCGGACAGCCGCGCCACTTCGGGGTTTGCTCCGATGGCATAAATCTCGTGGCCCCACGTAGTGTAACGTGTGAAAACGCTGCCTACAATCAGGCACGCCCCCATCAACAGCACGGGAATGGGTATGCCCAGCAGATATCCGCTCCCGATCTCGCGGAACGACGCTGGAAATCCGTATATCGTGTTTCCTGCCATCGCCCAATAATTGATGCCATACACCATCCACAGCATTCCGTACGTTGCGATGAACGGTGGAAGCCGGAGCGTCGTAATCAACAACCCATTAACGATGCCGATTGTCATTCCGCAAGCCAGTCCCGCCGCGATACCGATTGAAATGGATCCGGTGGACTTGATCGCCGCCGCCGCCACGCATGCGCTCAATCCAAGGTTTGCTCCGATCGACAGGTCCAGTCCCGCGGAGAGAATAACGAGCGTCAGTCCCGACGCCAGCAGGAAAATCAGGCTCGCCTGGCGCAAAACATTCAGTAGGTTGCCGACGGTGAGAAATGCGTCAGTGGTTAGAGCGAGAGCGGTGCCGAGCAACAACACCCCGAGAAGGCGGTATGTCAGCGAACTCATGATTCTCCCCGGAAGGAATCAATGAGCAGCGCAACGATCACCAGCAGTCCGATACTCGCGATCTGCAGTGATGACGGCACTGCCATGACGTTCAATCCATTCTTCAGCACACCGACAGTCAACACTCCCAGCACACTTCCTGGAAGCCAGCCGTCACCCCGTTCGAGCCTGGTGCCACCGACGATGACGGCAACCATCGCATCGAACTCCATTCCGATAGCCGCAGTTGGATGCCCCACACTCATACGGCCCGTCAGGAGAAATGCGCCGGCGCCTGCCATCAATCCACCGATGGCATAGATCAACACGTGATACCGGTTTGCCGGTATGCCCGCCAGGACCAGCGCTTCGCGGTTTCCGCCGATTGCAAACACATAGGTTCCGAACCGGGTGCGATACAGCAGGAAATGGAACGCGGCATACGCAGCCGACGCAACCAGGATTGCGAATGGAATTCCCAGCCAGCGGCTCGCGTAGATTCCAGGCAGAACAGATCCAATGCCGGACACGCTCTGGCCATCGGTCACGACAAGCGCAATTCCCTGAGCCACGCCAAGCATTCCAAGTGTTGCCACAAACGGAGGCATTCCCAGCGGGACAACCAGAATGCCATTTGCAATTCCAAACAGCGTTCCCACTCCAAGCGCAGCCGCGAAGGAGACCGGCAACGCATGCCCGCTTACGAGAAGCATTGCAAGAACGACTCCGGACAATCCCATTACCGCGCCCATCGACAGATCCAGGCCTTCCGTCATGACGATTAAGGTCATGGGGAGTGCGAGAAGAAGCAGGATCGCCGATTGATTTCCAATATTGATGAGATTCGGCGCGGACGCGAACCGGGTGCCAAACGCCGAGAAAAATATCACCAATGCGGCAAGAAGCCATGCGATGCCTGGAATGCGGCGCCTCGATTTAGCCAAGGTGCATTGCCAGCCGGAGAATATTTTCTTCCGTCAGTTCGCTTCGTTGAAGTTCTCCGGCGATTGCCTTGTCGCGCATGACATAGGCACGGTCGCAAATGGAAACAATTTCCGGAAGTTCCGAACTGATCATCAGCACTGCGGCACCCTGACTCACAAGGCTGTCGAGGAGCGCGAAAATCTCCGCCTTGGCCCCTACATCTATGCCTCGAGTCGGCTCGTCGAAGATGAAACAGCGGGAGCCGGCATTGAGCCACTTCCCGATCACCACCTTCTGCTGATTGCCTCCACTTAGAAATCTTGCGAGGCGTTGCGGAGAGGGCGTCGCAATCCGAAGTTTGGCAATGAGATCTGCGACGATGCCGAACGCCTTTCGGAAGCGGTAAAAACGATTCGGGAAAGTGCGGGAAAGCCCCGCGACGAGCAGATTGTCGTGAACGGAGCGAACCATGGCGAGGCCTTCGGTCTTCCGGTTTTCCGGCACGAGCCCCATACCGCTGGCCACGGAGTGAGCCGGGCCGTCCTTTAAGAGTTTGCCGTCGATCAGGACTTCGCCATGTGTCGTGGGGGTCGCACCAAAGATCGCACGCACGAGCTCGGTGCGGCCTGCACCGACAAGACCCGTCAGGCCGACAATTTCTCCCTCTCGTACCTGAATGCTTGCGTCTCGAATTCCATTGGCGGCGGTCAGTGCCCGGGTTTCGAGCAAAGTCTTTCCCGGCCGTTCGCAGAAGTTACGTCCATATGTCATGTCGACTTCCCGCCCGACCATGAGCTGCACAAGGGTGTTCATGCTGGTTTCCGCCGGAATCAAAGAAGCCACGGTTCGACCGTCCCGCAGAACCGTAATGCGATCGCCGATTTCAAAGACTTCACGAAGCCGGTGCGAAATGTAGATGATGGCGATGCCATCCTGCTTGAGCTTGTGGATCCGTTCGAACAGCCGGACAATCTCGTGTTCCGAGAGCGCGGCTGTAGGTTCGTCCATCACCAGGATGCGCGCGTTTTGCGACAACGCCTTTGCGATCTCGATCATCTGCTGCTGCGCGACTCCGAGATTATCCGCGAGGGTATGCGTGTCGATTTGAATTCCGAGCACATCGAGTAGCCGGGCTGCTTCCGTGTGCATTCGCCTGCGATCTCGCAGTTCACGGCCGAGGAAGATGTTCTGAGCGACATTTAGAAAAGGGACCAGAGAAAATTCCTGGAAGATGACAGCGATTCCGAGACGCCGGGCATCGGCGACGGAGTGTATGCGAACTGGTTTTCCGTCAACAAGGAATTCACCGCGATCCGGATGGTGCGCCCCACAGAGCACCTTGATCAGTGTCGATTTGCCCGCGCCATTTTGACCGACAAGCATGTGTACTTCACCGGCATTGACCGCCAGCGAAACATCATCGAGCGCACGAACACCGGGGAACGCCTTCGAGATTCCGCGCATCTCGATGAGCGGGGCGGGGTCCACTTTACCGCGGCGCCGCAGCGGCCTGGACAGCGGGCTCCGCACCCATGCGAAACCGATAAGCCGGGAGTAAGACCATGAGCAGCGCAGATGCCACAAGTATGGCGGCGGCGACAAACAGTCCGTTGTTGTAGTTGCCGAATGTCTGGCGGAACCATGCAATGCCTGCGATGCCCAGACCCGATCCCAGATAAAACACGCCGAAGATGACACCGTAAATCTTGCCGTACGCGAGGTTCCCGTAATAGCGCTTGATCAGGAACGCGAGCACATCGAATTCGGCGCCGAGCAGGAAGCCAATCAACAGCGCGCTAACATATGCCGCATTCGGATATGTCGCATACAGCACACATGCGATTGCTCCTCCGATGGACACAGTCATCATCACACGCGGCGCGAAGATGTGGTCGATCATGAAACCGACCGCGACACGTGCGAAGAGAAGGCCAAAGCCGAAAAGCGATTGAAGCTGACTCGCCTGAGGCCCCGTCCAGCCCGCCTCTCGCAGCAGCGGAACCTGTTGACTCACGAGGCTCGTCGCTGTCAGGCCGAGCATGAAGAAAGCAATGTTCAGTACCCAGAACGTTTGTCCCCGACGTGCCTCCTGAAGAGACAACCCGAACGCCTTTTTTGCGCCGCGTAACTTTTCAGCAACCTCAGCAGCTGTAGGTTCGCGGAGGCAAAAGAACACGACCGGCCAGCTGACAAACAAGACCAGCGCTGCCAGCACAACCAACGCGTGTCGCCAACTGTATTGCGCGATGATGGGACCCACGATCATCGGTACAAACGTGCTGCCGAGGCCGATTCCCGCATTCGCGATGCCCAGTGCCAGGCCGAGTTTGCGATCGTACCACCGGCTCACCGCCTGCAAATAACCGAGCGGCCACAGCCCTATAGCAGCGACCGGCACGAGGGCCCAGAGCACGTAGTACACGAAAAGATTGCCGGGCGTGAAGTACAACGCGGCAAGGCTTGCGGCAAACAGCGGAATCGAGACGAGCACTACCCGCCGCGGTCCGAACCGGTCGACCAGGACGCCTTGCAGCGGTGACATGAGCACGATCATGTAGGCCACGATCGTGAACGCAAGCGATACCTGGACGCGCGACCAGCCGAACTCCTTCTGGATCGGCAAAATGTAGGAGCTGATCGTGAGAACTGCGATGACACTCGGCCCAAGCGCCAGCCCGACCGTCGAGCCTAGTGTCGTCAGGATGCCGGAGGTTGTCGCTTCCGACGGATGCCGCTTCGATTCCATGTATCTCCTCTGGAACTGTTGGTTGGGTGCGAAACGGCGGCCATTCTATATGGTTGTTCGGTGAATTGGAACACGTCATAGCTTCAAAGATCGCCGCACTTGCCTCACCTTGAGATTCCGATGAACAGCGTGTCCTGCGAAAATCTGCTTGGAGCGTGTTCGACCAAAGTATCGTTTCTGTAGATCGTACGAATAGTGATCCGTTACTACGATGCAATATCCATCGCACGCATCCCGGCTTTACCGTTGTGCGATGAGCGCAATGAAATGGAATTTTGTCGTGGCGGGCTGTCTTGCGGTGCTTGTCACTTCGATCTTTAAGGGGTACAGGGCTCCGGCCGTCTTGAGCGGCATTGCAGTTTTGGCGCTTTCGAAGTTCGCTGCCGTCAAACTTCTCGCCTGGATGAGAAGAAAGTAGCTGTTTCCCTCTACAGGACTTACACCGAAGCACTAGTCGATAGTTCTACAGGATAGTTTGTCGATATCTTCGTATTATCGCTTTCCACCAAGGCGGAATATCTATGTCGGGTTCCGGCCTGTAATTTCCTACATATGATTTCCGCGTCTTACATTTAAGACGGAAATCTGCACCGTTAGCAATCCAGGAAGCTCAATGGCGAGCTGCAAATGCGCAATTGAGCTGGGATCTCGCTCCCTCCTTCGATTTCGCATTCCCAGAAGACAGTTACGGACCAATAAAACTTATTAAGGATTTTTAAGGAGCTTGCGATGAGGAACAACAGTGTGTCGAAGGCAGGAAAGTTGACCTTCCGGGAGAAGCTATCCCGGTTGGGCAGGCGATTAGGGGAAAAGCGGTGGCGGCGCTATGGAATGCTGTTGCTCGCGGGCAGGGTGATGGGCCTTGCCATCCTGTTGGCGCTGATTTTGGGTGGTCCTATCGTATTCCACGCGGCATCGGATCTGGTGAATACATCGGTTCATGCTCAGGACGCCCCTCCGCCCGATCCCTACAAAGCTATTACAGGTGGCGACATCATCAATCCGATCAATACCGGATGGGTTCTTCTCGGTGCGTTCCTCGTGTTCGGCATGCAGGCCGGCTTCACCATGTTGGAAGCGGGCTTCTGTCGAAATCGTGAAACCGTCAACGTACTGGTGGAATGCATGTTCGATACATGCGTCTGCGGAATTCTGCATTGGGCCTGGGGTTTCGCATTCATGTTTGGTGGCGGCAATGCCTTCATCGGATGGCATCTGCCTGGCGATCCCACAAAGAGTTTGCTGTTCATGAAGGACGTCGATGTGATGACGACCTACGGGTCGACGGGCATTCCGATTCTTGCCCACTATCTTTTCCAGTTCGCATTCGCGGACTGCGCGTCGACGATCTGCTCCGGCGCCATGGTCGGACGCACCCTTTTCATGGGCGACGTTCTTTATTCCATCGGCGTATCGGGTTTCATTTACCCCGTTTTCGGTCACTGGTGCTGGGGTCCGGATGGTTTTCTCGCCACGATGGGTTCGGCGGGTGGGTTCCTCGAGGGGCTCGGAATGAACTTTCATGACTTCGCCGGGTCAACGGTTGTGCACTCGATCGGCGGGTGGGTTGCGATCGCCGGCGCCATCATGCTTGGGCCCAGGCTGGGCCGCAGGTTCAAGCGTGATGGCGGCGGTCCTATGCCTCCCCACGATCTCACCATCGCTGTCATCGGCGGTTTGATTCTCTGGTTCGGATGGTACGGGTTCAACCCGGCATCGACGTTGTCACTCATGGATAACGCCGGCGTTGGACGCGTGGCGACCAACACGACCCTTGCCGCGTGTACCGGTGGTATCGCTGCGATTCTTGTAATGTATTTCCGAACGAAGAAGTGGGACACGACGGCAATCATCAACGGCTTTCTCGCCGGTCTGGTGGGAATTACTGCTCCCTGCTACTGGGTCAGCAGCGAAGGCGCCCTGGCAATTGGAGCGGTGGCGGGTGTGCTCGTCATCGCAGGGATGGAGATTCTCGAGTATCTTCGAATCGATGACCCGGTGGGCGCGTGGCCCGTTCACGGTGTCTGCGGCATCTGGGGCACGTTGTCGATCGGCCTCTTTGCCAGCGGTCAATTCTCCGCTGCGGGGTCGAGTCCATTCGGCGTGCCGAAAATCGCTCCGCATACTCCCGAAGCTCTCACAGGCCTTTTCTATGGAGGCGGTGCCAGTGTGCTGATCGCTCAATGCATCGGCAGCGTGATCGTCTGCAGCGCGACGTTTGTCAGTGCCATGGCGATGTTTGCATTGCTCAACAAGTTTGCCCTCCTTCGTGTTTCTCACGAAGGCGAAATGATTGGCCTGGACGTCGATCAGCACGGCATTACGGCTTATCCCGAATACGTGATCTCGTCCACAGCCATGTCGCACGAACCACATCCGATTGGTACGAAAGTAGGTATGAAGACTAAGACGGTTGAGGCTTAGTTTGATGTTGTGACAGTCCTCAAGACCCCTTGATGACTGCACTCGTTCCTTTGCGTGGTACTAAAGCCGCCGCACGGAAGGAGCACGGGTATCTCCAGGCTCTCAGGGTCGAGGGCCTGGAGACTACCGTCAGCCCTTCGGCGCGATATTGAGCCGAACGGTCATTCGCACCAGGTCCGCCAGAGACTCGGCCTGCATTTTGCGAGTCAGATTGGCCCGGTGGATTTTTACTGTGAATTCGCTGATGCCGATGACGTCCGCAATCTGCTTATTGGGTTTCCCCGAAATGACGAGCGAAAGCAATTCGCGTTCGCGAAATGTCAGAGATTCGAAGCGTTCCCTCAATGCGGAGACTTCGCTGTCCTGCTTGCGGCGTATCCGGTCCTGGTCCAGCGAGAGTTGGATGGCATCCAGCAGGTCCTGATCACGAAACGGTTTTGTCAGAAACTCCACAGCTCCGGCTTTCATTGCACGGACAGACATGGGGACATCCCCGTGAGCGGTAATGAAAATCACGGGCAAATGAATACCAGCCTTGTTCAGCACCTTTTGAAAATCCAGCCCGCTGATTCCCGGCAGCCTTACATCCAGCACGATGCACCCGGGAACATCGGGCCGCGTGAAATTCATGAACTCCTGTCCGGACGCGAACCCTTCCACCTCCAGACCCACGGAACGGATGAGGCTCTTCAGCGCGGAGCGGACGGATGCGTCATCGTCGATGACATATACGATAGGCTCAGTTCGCTTCATCGGATTCACCTGCAGACGGTAGAGTGAAATTCAGTATCGCCCCGGTATCGCCGGAAGCGGCCCAGAGTGTTCCTCCATGCGCTTCAATTATGGATCGGCTGATCGTCAAACCCATCCCAATTCCTTCCGGCTTCGTTGTAAAGAATGGATTGAACATCATGTCCGACTGTCCTGCATGGATACCCACGCCGGTGTCCTGAACCTGAACCAGGGCCATGTCGCCATCACATGACGAACGAATGGACAGTACTCTCGACGGCTTTGCGACTGCACCCATGGCATCAATGGCATTGAGGATAAGGTTCAGCATCACCTGCTGAAGCTGCACCCGATCTCCAATCACAACAGGGATCATGCTCAGATTCGTTTTCACACGGGCTCCGCTCCGGAGAAGTTCGGCATTGAGCAGGTTCAGCACGCTTCGAATGACTTCATTGATGTCCAGATGCGCCATTTGCGGCGTCCCTTTCTGTACCAGGGTCCGAATCCTTGCGATGACTTCGCCTGCCCGCCGGGCATCCCGGACGATGTTTCCCAGAGCATCCCGCACTTCGTCCAGATTCGGTGGCTGCTGGGCAAGCCAGCGGTTGGCGGCATCTCCAAATGTAAGGACTGCGGTGATCGGCTGGTTTACTTCGTGAGCGATCGTGGTCACCATTTCTCCAATTGTTGTTACTCGAGACAGACGAACCAGTTCCTCGTGTGCGCGTTGAAGCGCCTCGGCCGCGCGTTTGTTTTCGGTAATATCGCGAAACAGGTAGTAGAACGACATCCGTTTGTCGTCGGTGGAGACAGGTACCGCAATTTCCGAGACGTTTACAAGGGCTCCGTCTTTTCTCATTCGAATCGTTTCCATGCTGACGGATTCTCCACGGGAGAGTCTTGCCCTCGATTCCATTGCTTCGGAGTGCAGTTGTTCGGGAACGATGAAACTCATGCTGATACCGTCGACGATTTCATCGGAGGTGTATCCGAAGATCCGGGAAAATTCCGCATTGATGCGCTGAACGCGATCGCGGGAGTCCACGAGCATGATGGCTTCGGAACCCTGATCGAAGAGTTTGTCAAAGTGAACACGTTGACTTTCTTCGGCCAGCTTTCGTGTGGATGCCAGCCAGCTGGCACAACCAGCGCTGAGAAGAAACGAAAGGAAGTACGGGATCCCTTCTGCGTTCATCACAAACGCATAGCGGGGATGAATGAAGTAGTAGTCGACGGCCAGCGTGGAGACCGCTACGGAAAACAGCCCGGGTCCCGTTCCCCCGAACCATCCAGTCGTCATCACCGCCGCGAGGAAGAGAATGATGAACGCATCCGAGAGGTAGGGATGCAGTATGAGCGACAGCAGCAGAGCGATAGCCACCAGCCCAGTCCCCATTCCATAACGGATACCGGGGTGCCATGAACCGCGAGGCGTTCTTTGAGCCTCCTGATTTTGCAATTTGTAGTTCAAGACCGAAGTTTATTCGAAACACAAAGCATGCAGAAGTATGAATCCGCGCTGGTGGCAGTCTGATCGGATTCTTGTAGTTCTCGCTTGTCGTGTCACAATACTGTGGAATGAATTTAAGGAGAGATTAATGGCAGTCATCATTGGTGCGATTGCGAGTTCGCATTCGCCGACAATCGGTTTTGCATTCGACAAGAACAAACAGGACGACCCGGTGTGGGCGCCGATTTTCAAGGCCTACGAGCCCGTTCGGGAATGGCTTGCAGCGAAGAAACCGGATGTACTGTTCCTGATTTTTAACGATCACGTCACGTCGTTCGCCTTTGATCACTATTCCAATTTTGCTCTTGGCGTTGGAGAATCCTACCGTGTTGCGGATGAGGGCGGTGATCCCCGAAAGCTGCCCGCGGCAAAAGGACACATCGGACTTTCTCATCACATTGCGTCGGCGCTGGTCGCCGAAGAGTTCGACCTGTCGTTCTTCCAGGACCGACCGCTGGATCATGGATGCTTTTCACCGTTGTGCATGTTGTGGCCGCACGATCCGGACTGGCCTGGGACAATCGTTCCGCTGCAGGTCGGCGTACTGCTTGCCCCGTCTCCCTCGCCACGGCGATGCTACAAACTGGGCCAGGCGTTGCGTCGTGCCATCGAAAGTTACCCGGAGGATCTTAAGGTCGCCATCGTTGCGACCGGAGGGCTTTCGCACCAGGTTCACGGTGAGCGTTGCGGGTTCAACAACACCGAGTGGGATATGAAGTTTCTCGATCTCTTCGAAAAAGATCCTGAAAAGCTCGTTGAGATGACGTTAGCCGACTACGCCCGGCTGGGTGGATGGGAAAGCGCCGAAGTGGTGATGTGGCTGATCATGCGCGGCGCACTCTCCGCCAGCGTCCGAAAGATCCATCAATCGTATTACCTGCCGTCGATGACGGCGCTTGCAACCGCTATTTATGAGAACGAAACCGCCGCCGCACCGTCCACAGAGGCAAAGAAAGCATATCTGGAGCAGATGCAGCATCAGCTGACCGGCGTCGAAAAACTCGAAGGTACCTATCCATTTACGCTCGCACTCAGCGTCAAGGCATACAAGCTGAACAAATTCCTGAACAAAATGACGGTTCCGTCTCACCGTCAGCGATTCCTGTCGGATCCGGAAACGCTTTTTGAAGAATTCGATCTCAGCCCGGTGGAACGAGATATGTTGCGTCGACGGGATTGGCGCGCGTTGATTCAATACGGAGCGATCTTTTTCGGTCTCGAAAAACTTGGAGCCGTTGTTGGAATTTCGAACCTGCACATTTACGCGGCAATGCGGGGGCAGTCTCTCGAAGACTTCCAGAAAACTCGAAACGCCCAGGTTCTCTACTCGGTCACCGGTAAAGACGAAAAGAACCTGGCCTGGGAAAAGGGCAAGTAGATCCGCGAGGGTTCCTACTTAGCCCGCGGCAGGTGGAGCGACATCAGAGTGAGATTTCCTTCAACCTTCGGAAAGTGATGCGGCACACCTTCGGGCACGAGAATGAAATCGCCCTTTCGGACCTGTTTCGTCACGCCACCGGAAATTGACGTTCCGCTCAGGTTCGCGTCGTTGGTGCGTTTCTCATCCACCAGTTTTCCGCCGGTCACCAGCGTTCCCGCACCGTCAATCACATAGAAAAGTTCGGCTTCCTTTTCGTGGACCGACGCAGCCTGATCGACGACGCGGTGCTCCATGTTGACTCTGTAGGTATCCAGCTGCATGAAAGTTGCATTGCCATTGCGATCCGCCGGCTGCTTCGCAATGATGGCCGCCAGGTCTGCGGCGGGAACAATTTGAACCTGCGGAGGACCAGCTGGTGCAGGAGTTTGATTCTGGACGCGCTGTTGTGCCCAGACCGAAACAGCAAGCAGTGTAACCAAACTGAAAACGGCAATGATCTTCACGTGGACCTCCTGAATAAGCCAACTAGCGGCGGTGTTTACTTCTTGTCCTGGTCCTTTGTTCCAAGACCGCCCGTCAAACCGTCTACCTGGTATCCGATCTGAATTTTTCGAATCAGTGCGATCTGAGCCGGTGTCGCTGTCTTGGGATCGACATTGGCCGTCGAACATGTGAATCCCCGCAGCGTGCATTCGGAAGTGGTGTGCCGGATGCCTTTCTCCTGCATCACGCGGCTCATCAGTTTGACTGCATCTTCATTGAACACGATGGCGTTGTTCGGCCGGAAGGTTCCCACGCCGATTGCGTAATCGATCGGCATCAGCGGTTCGATGCTCGAGCCGAAAGCACCGTCGTTTTTCTTTCCAAGGTCGTGGGCAGCCAGGTCTGCGCCCTTATCAATCAGATATTGAATGACCGGCACATCTCCAATATTCGCTGCGACCATCAACGCCGTGATTCCATAGTTGTCGGCTGCGTTGACGTCCTGGCCGAGTTCGACAAGCAGCTTGACGACTTCCAGGCGTTCCGCTGCGGATCGTCCCTTGTTGTAGCCGGGGATGAATCCGGTCCCTGCAGCGGCCATGAGCACGGTCTCGTTGTCTTTCGACACGATTTTTGGGTCGGCGCCGTAAGAGAGAAGAAGCTTCACCAGTTCGATATCTCCTGAGAACGCTGCACGCATCAGCGGCGTCGCAAAAACGATACGAGGCGTACCTTCCCGCATTCGTCCTCTCGGCGTGTTATTGACGATGACATTGGGATTCGCTCCGGCATCGAGCAGCTTCTTGATCAGCGGAAGAGGATCGGTGGTCACTACCCAAGGAAAGTTTGGCGCTGTTTCCATGTTGCGGCGATCGACCGCCCAGAACAAGGTCGTAAACCTCTGGGCATCGGCCTGATTGACTTTCGAGTGGTTGTCGATCAGGAACGAGGCCACATCGTAGCTGCCGTTGAATATCGCCAGCCCCAATACGTCCTTCCCGTCGCCGTCGAGCGCATTGACGTCGGCTCCGGCTGCCACCAGAAGTTTTGCGGACTCCAGATCCCCTTCGCGTGCCGCGAACATCAAAGGCGTCAGCGACCCGCTGGAGTTCTCTTCCGCGGCCTGGCGCGGAGCGCCCGCCACGGGCGAGGATCCTTCAAAGCCTCGGCCGTTGGCCGAAGGCACGAAATTGGAACGGGCATTTACGTCTGCACCGCGATCAATCAGCATCTTTACAGCGGCAGGGTGTTGTTCGGATACCGCCCACATCAATGCGGTCGTATTGCCCCAGGATTCCTTCGCATTGATGGTCGCGCCATTGTCCAACAGCACCTTGATCGCGTCGGTTTTGCCGGTGCGCGCGGCCATCATCAGCGGCGTGTCACCGTACTTTGTGAGCGAAGCGTTCGAGTCTGCTCCAGCCTTGACGAGCTTTTCGATCATGGCCGCGCTTCCATTGACCGCGGCCAGCTGCATTGGGATGACGCCTTCGCGGTTGGCTGTCGATACCTTTGCGCCGGCCCGAATCAGGAGGTCTGCGGTTTCCAGGTCATTGGCGAGTACGGCCCAGTGAAGCGCCGTCGTCCCATCGATCTGGGGCGCGTTCACGTCGGCCTTTCGCGCCAGCAGGGAACGCAAGGCCTCTTTATTCCCCTTCATGACCGCATCAGCGACTTCACTGACAGCCGCGCTCAAACTTGCTGCCGAAAGCAGCAGGACAGCACACAACCCGAGGACGCGTCGAATAGACATGGTTGGCTCCTTGACGTTCGGTGGCAGTTCTATCATTCCCGTTTCGCACAGACAACGAATATCTCAGGCAGGGAGACTCCGCTCAACCTGTGGATGCTGAGTTTTGAGAAGAACCTTGTTCATAATCCTGCTAAAAAGCAGGCACAGCCCGAGACAGGCTGGATTCAGTATGGACGCCATTACAAAACTAATGACCCGGTTGCGCGTGTGGCGAGACGCCAATGCCCGTCGAAAACAGGCACTTCGGAATCTTCATGCCTCCCGTTCCAGATTTTCTCTGGAATCTCTCGAGCCGCGGCTTCTTCTCAGTGGAACACCGATCGCGGTAACGCAGTTTACGGCTGAGGCCAGTGGTTTTACGGCGCAATTCAATCAAGCCGTCGACGCAACGGTTGTGAATCTTTACGATACCGAGATTGGAACACTCGGCCCGGCGGATGTAACCGTTGTGGGAACCACCGAGGGCCCGATAAATGGTTCACTGGTCGTTCATAACGATCAGGTCACGTTTGTGAGATCTGCCGGTGTTTTTTTGCCCGACGTCTACACCGTCACGATGCGTAGCGCGACCAATGGCATCAAGGGCGTCGATGGCAGCAATCTGGATGGCAACAACGACGGCACTTCCGGTGACGACTACGTCCAGGGGTTTACAGTCGGCCAGGTCCCTTCGGCCATAGTCCGTATCGGCGACTTCGCACGCGGCCCGGCTCAATCCATCAATCCCGGCAGTGGCTTTCCTGTCACTCTCAACGATGGAAGCAATGTCACCGATGTTCGGTTCTCTCTCGTTTACGATCCGGCATTGCTGAAGATCACGGAAGTTCTTCCCGGCTCCAGCCTTCCTGATGGAACTCAATGTGAGATCGATCTGACACAGACCGGAGTTGTGAGTGTCCACATCAGTTCGCCGCCGATGGCTGCGGGAAACGTGGAACTGATCCGATTGATTGCCGAAGTACCAGCCAACGCGTCATACGCCACATCGGCAGTGCTCGATCTGAACCAGGTATCGGTCAACGATGGAGCGATTTCATCGGCTGGTGATGACGGCATTCAGGTGATTGCCTACTTTGGGGATACGTCGGGAAACCAACGGTACAGCTCGCTGGACGGGGCGAGAGCACTAAGAGTTGTCGCGGGGCTGGACAGCGGCTTTGCGCCATACCCCACGATTGATCCGATTATCATCGCCGATATCACCGGCAGCAGCACCCTGAGTTCGCTCGACGGAACACGGATTCTTCAGGAAGTCGTCGGGCTGGACAGGACTGAGATTCCAGACATTGTTCCGATAATTCTGGTGGGACTTGTCGAGGATACCGGAAGCAGCGATTCCGACCTGATTACCTCGAATCCGGCCGTTTCGGGAACCTTGTCTGACGATGGGACGATCACAAATTTTCTAGCGGGACTGGATGACATGTTGCCCGGCGACTTCGTTAATGTAACGGCAGACATGCAGGGATCCAGCTTCGTCTTTACTCGCGAAAGGCTCGAACAGATTCTTGGCGCTCCCCTGGGCGACGGCGTTCACACGGTGCACCTTGTTGCGACAGACGACTCCGGTATTGGACCCTTCTTCGGCGGACCCTCGACGAGTCCGGTTTTCGATCCGAATGCCCCGAGTCCGGTTTTCAACCCCGGTGCGCCGAGTCCGATCTTTAATCCGGGAGCGCCGAGCCCGGTCTTGGATCCCAGCGTATCGGGCCCTGCATTTGACCCCGGCGCCCCAGGCCCGGTTTTCGACGAGTCGGTGTCGGGCAATACATCCATCGTCAATCTGACATTCACCCTGGAATCGATTCCGCCGGCAAACTTCGCCGCTCAACAGTCGCAGGATGTCGTCACGGACGTTGCGCTTCAGTGGAATCAGCTGGCGCTCGAAGCCATTCGCATAACCGCCACGGATCCGCCGCTGTCGACGAGCGTGCTGGCCATGGTGAGCATTGCGCAATCGGACACGCTCTCCGCCATCAAGGGCACGCCGGCATATCTGATCCATCAGAGCCTGACCGGACCCGTTTCAGTCGATGTCGCGGTGGCAGTGTCCTCCTACACCGTGCTCTACGCGTTCTTTCCGTCTCAGAGAGCGGTTTTCGATACAGCGCTCAATGATCTGTTGTCGACCATCCCCGATGGTGAAGCGAAAACCAACGCTCTGGATCTGGGCTCGTCGATCGGTATCGGCGTGCTCGCAATTCGAAGCAGCAATGGTTCAGATGTGTTTGCGAATTATCCGGGAAGCCTGGATTTGGCCGGATGGCTCCCGACCGATCCCACGTTTGAAGTTGCAGAAGAGCCGCAGTGGGGGGATGTCACCCCAATTGCGTTAACGTCTCCGGAGGAGTTCCCAGCTCCAGCTGATGCCGAGAACGCTTCGGGCGATGCGCAGGCAGAGTTCAGGATCGAAGACGGCGCGCTCCAGGTGCTGTCACTCGATGGTCAGGAGCAGTTGTCCATCACGACCGATCTGACTTTGAATGGAACGAAAGATACTGCGAACGATTCGTCCTCTCTTGTCACTCGAAGTTTTACGCCGGATACGCTGCTGCCGTCGATAGTGCTTGGCAGCATTCTGACCGGTTCCACCATTGACGATTCGAAGCTGCCGATCGGGTTGGCGGATCCGAAATTCCGAAACTCCAGGAAAATGGCCGGGCGTTCTCGTTAAACGACGTCGTTTCAAATGACGCCCCGAGACTACGCCCAGTAGACAAAAATCCATCGTTGTGAAACACCGCATCCTCTCGCAGGGCATGGACTTACGCTGTCACATTAATTTCAATTCCCAGGGTTGTTTGGCAATTGATGTGGGCATGGAGAACATGTAAACTGCGTCGGCCCAACAAAAAATGTTGCTGATTTTCTGACCCGATGGTTGGAGATTTGGGGATTCGGAGTCGTCGCTGAAATTTAGCGCCTGACGCGGAATTGCGAACTGTCAGAACCCGATCATTGAGCCTCCGAGAATGAGCACATTTGTCGTTCACGTTGCCGCGGATTGCGGTGACTTCGGCGATGAAGAACGAATCGGCAGGGAGGCTAGTCATGAGCGCGTTCAGCGGTCCTTCGAATTCAGGACCGCGTAAGCCAACGAAAAAAAACAGGCGCCACTGGTGAACCTGCCGGCAACCCTGGCAAGCGCAGGCAGCAGCGTCACGGTTCCCGTCAATTTCAGCGAATCCGACGGGGTAACGTCTGCGTCCCTGAAGCTGGTGTACGACACGGCTCTTCTAAATGTGGAGTCCTGCGGCGTTCACCTGGGATCGCTCACCGGCGGCGGCAACCTTACTGCGTCTGTGGATGATTCCATCGGAACAATCGAGATCTGGCTCACCCTGACCAGTCCTTTGGGTCCGGGTGCGGGCAGTCTCGTGGAGATTGACTACCAGGTTGAGCCGACGGTCAGTGTGGGGCACGAAAGTGGCATCGGTTGGGAAGACAGTTGGAGAGATGATGTCGAGTCTGGCGATTCGTCTGCTGCATTTGGACCGCGGAGGCGCAAAGGCGCGAGTCCACCGAGAGGCGGGGGGGCTCCTCGGGCAGTGGTCTGCGAAGCTCAGAAACCGAATCGGATTCAGTGGGAAGAGAAACACCAGGATAAGTCCATCTGAAGAACGACGATAAGCGATTGGATCATCCTGAACTGAGCTTGCAGCTCGTCCATATATGTTTGATAGTCGGCAGTCCATGCACAAAGACGTAGTTTTTTCACTTTGAAAGAAGACACGAGGATCTTATGAAGGCATTTCGTCACAGACGCGGCGCACGGAAATCATCCCAGCGAAAACAGAATTCGGCTGGCAAGCCCATGCAGGTTTCAAAGAACGGCTCGAAGAAGTTCCAGATGGAGTTTCTCGAGTCCCGAATTCTGCTAAGCGACACGAGTCTGCCGATGCTTGCGCTGGACGTGGTGGCCGACAGCAGTGGTCCGCCTGAAGCTCCGATCGTGTTGAATGGAAGCGATGCGCCAACCGTAAGCGCCACGGACACGAGCCAGAGTCCCGTAAGTAAGGAAGGACAGGCACTGGACGTCGCGTTCAATTACGTGTCCGGCGAAATGCTTATTGCCAACAACAGCGAGATCCTGCGTCTGGATCCGTCGACGCATGCACTGCTGGGAAGCTTCGATATTCCCGGGTCGGATTTCACAAGCGAACTCGGCTTGCAGATCTTACCCGAGTCTCTTGCGTCGCTGGGTGGCACCGCCGTTGATGCAGGCAGTCTTCTGGTAACAAACGGGACCAGTTCTTTTCCTTCTATCTTTGCCGTCGATAGCAGCACGGGTGCGGTGAAGTCATCTCTGACGCTCGGGCAGGAGTTTGATGCGGTTGCGGGAGCGTATCACCCCGGTCGCGGAACATTGTTCGTGTTGGATTCGACGAACGACCGGATCGTCGAAGTTAATCCGTCTGACGGATCGGTCGTGAACGCTTTTTCCGCGCCGTTCGCGATCGGAGCCGGAGGCCTGGCTGTGAACCCTCGGCTGGGCACGCTTTGGGTGGGTTCGAGCGATTCCAGCAGTCTCGCCGAGCTGACGCCGGATGGCACTCTGTTGCAGGTAGTGGACACCGCAAAGTTAGGCATCGACGCAGGTATCAGCGGCCTTGCATTCAATGGCAGCCACACACTATTCGTCAGCTCGCCGGACGGTTCTATTCATGCGATAACTGATCCAGTCGTGAGTATTCAACAGTTTTATGCGGGAACTCAGCGCTCACTGTTAACCGTGTCGGTAGACATTGATGACACCACAGGGTTACAGAGCGTCGACTTCGGAGGATCCTCATTTTCGGGCCTGGCGGGTATCTCGTATGATACGGCGAAACTAAACTTCATCGCGGTCCGCGTTGGCGATGCTGCCACCGGTGGCACTTTGATCGAGAATGTTAATGAGGCCGCCGGTACCATCATCCTGGGGCTCGCCATGCCCACAGGACCAACAGCGCCATCTGGAAGCATTATCCTGATCGACTTTGAAATCGATCCCAATGCACCCGAAGGACCGACGGCAATAAACCTCCAGAGAGTCGGTATCAATGAGGGCCACATTATCCTGGATCCCGCGCCAACACCCGCCGTGGATGACATAGACGGGACTGTCACGATTCAGAATGGGCCGACCTTCGTCATCGGCGATGCGACGGTGACGGAAGGCAACAGCGGCACGAAATCCGCCACGTTCACGGTAACGAAGTCTATCGTAGGGCTGGACACCGACAGTGCAAGCGTGGATGTGCGAACGGCGAACGGTACTGCAACGTCGGGTACGACTAACGACTACACGGCGTTGTCGCAGACGTTGACATTCCTGCCGGGGCAGTTGACCAAGACAGTGTCGGTAGTGGTGAGAGGGGACAGTACCTTCGAGGCGGATGAAACGTTCTTCGTGAATCTGAGCAATGCCGTGAACCTGGACAATCCCGACGGTCTCGCCGGCATCGGCGTCAACAGTCGTGGAATCGGCACGATCGCGAACGACGACGCGGCTCCGGTCTTTTCAATTAGCGACTTTACAGCGACCGAGGGTGATACCGGCACGAAGAACTTTACGTTTACCGTCACCAAGACAGGCGCGACCGCGCTGACGTCCTCGGTTCAGTACACCACGGCGAACGGCACCGCAACCGCGGGTAGCGACTATGTCGCGACGGGGCCGACGACGTTGTCGTTCGGTGCAACCGTCACATCGTTGTCCGCAACGGTGGTGGTGAACGGGGACTCAACGACAGAAGCGGATGAGACCTTCTTCGTCAATTTGACCGGCGCCCTCAACGCCACCATCGGCGATGGCCAGGGTCTCGGGATCATCACCAATGATGATGGCGTCGTTACAAACCAGGCGCCGGCGGTGAATGACCAACCATTTTCGGTTGCCGAAAATTCGGCGAACGGAACCACGGTGGGAAGCATTTTGGCAACGGACCCGGATGTCGGCCAGATCCTGACGTTCAGCGTGACGGGCGGAACCGGCCAGGCGGCGTTTGCAGTGAGTGCGGCTGGCGTCATTACAGTCGCCAACAGTGCGTTGTTGAACTTCGAAACCACACCCAGCTTCACCCTCAACGTAACGGTGACGGACAACGGGACATCACCGCTCAGCGATACGGCTGTCATCACGATCAGCCTGACGAACGTGAACGAAGCACCGGTGGCAGTGAACGACAGCTACACGACCAATGAAGACACGCCGCTGACGATAGCGGCGCCGGGAGTGCTGGGCAACGATACGGATGTGGACACCACGCCGCTGACGGCGGTGTTGAACGTCGGACCGGCGTCCGGCACGCTGACGCTGAATGGGAACGGGTCGTTCACGTACACGCCGAATGCGAACTTCAGCGGGACCGACAGCTTCACGTATCGCGCCAATGACGGAACGGTGAATTCCAACATTGCGACCGTGACGATCACGGTGAATGCCGTCAACGATGCTCCGGTCGCAACGAATGACAGCTACACGACCAATGAAGACACGCCGCTGACGATAGCGGCGCCAGGAGTGCTGGCCAATGATACGGATGTCGATGGGAATCCGCTGACGGCCGTGCTGAATGTGGGGCCCTCTTCGGGATTGTTGACGCTGAATGGGAACGGGTCGTTCACGTACACGCCGAATGCGAACTTCAACGGCACGGACAGCTTCACGTATCGCGCCAATGACGGGACGTTGAATTCCAACATTGCGACCGTGACGATCACGGTGAACGCGGTCAACGATGCTCCGGTCGCAACGAATGACAGCTACACGACCAACGAAGACACGCCGCTGACGATAGCGGCGCCAGGAGTGCTGGGCAACGATACGGATGTCGATGGGAATCCGCTGACGGCCGTGCTGAATGTGGGACCAGTTTCGGGCGGCCTGACGCTGAACGCGACCGGCTCGTTCACGTACACGCCGAATGCAAACTTCAGCGGCACCGACAGCTTCACGTACCACGCCAATGACGGGACGTTGAATTCCAACATTGCGACCGTGACGATCACGGTCAACGCCGTCAACGATGCTCCGGTAGCAACGAACGACAGCTACACGACCAATGAAGACACGCCGCTGACGATAGCGGCGCCAGGAGTGCTGGGCAACGACACGGATGTGGACACCACGCCGCTGACGGCGGTGCTGAATGTCGGACCGACGTCCGGCACGCTGACGCTGAATGCGAACGGGTCGTTCACGTACACGCCGAATGCGAATTTCAGCGGGACCGACAGCTTCACGTACCGCGCCAATGACGGGACACTGAATTCCAACATTGCGACCGTGACGATTACGGTGAACGCCGTCAA
>Ga0184628_10000098_pt1 | contig 46174 bp, 54 predicted proteins | sample PLM4_5_b1_FD_133149 | JGI IMG/M metagenome (GOLD analysis project Ga0184628, IMG submission 133149) | Groundwater sediment microbial communities from an aquifer in East River, Colorado, USA - PLM4_5_b1 | ecosystem: Environmental > Terrestrial > Soil > Riparian zone | place: USA: East River...
CCTTTTGTGTCTCCTCCGCTGCCTGTTCCATACCAAATCTGACTACCAAGCTTGAGCAGGGCTCCCTGCATGATGCCGTCGGCCTCTAGGGCGAGGGCGTGTGCTTCTCCCTGGTCGTCTGCGGCCGCGATGGCGACGTCCATTTCGAGCTGGCCGTCAAAGTAGTAAGTCTGGACGAGTTTGTTCGCGTAGACGCTTTTCTTGGGCTCGGTTCCTTCGTTCGGTAAGCGGAAGGCGGGCGAGGCCAGAGTGACGCGTTGGACGGTGGAGAAGCTTGTCCCGGAGATGGTCCTCATGGGGAACATTTTCACTTCGGGGGCGATGTTGAGGTTCTCCTCGATCAATCCGACCGTGGTGTCCTGGCCGGACACTTTGGCGATGTCTAGGAGGGTAAGGTATGCGTAGGCCATTTGGGGTGGTGGTTAGGGTGTTGGGGCTGGGGCTTAGTTTTTGGTTGCGAGCTGGGCGGCGATGGCGGCTTGCGCTTTTGCAAAGCCGGTGAGTTCCGGTTTGGCCGGCGCGTTGGCTGCCGGGTTGGCGGGCTTCATCTCCAAAGCGGGGGCGCCTTGGCTGGCGACTATCGCGACGGACTTGGCGGCCGCTGCGGTCTCGATCTGTGCGGGGACTAGCGCGAGCGCGGCGTTCAGCTCCGTGATCTGCGTGGTGTATTTGCTGACGGTCGCTTCGTGGACGGCCGCGGCGACCGAGAGGGTGGCGATGCTGGCCTTGGCTGTGGCCAGGTCGGCTTGGGCTTGGGCTAGCTCGGTGCGGTTGGCTTCGGCGCTGGCTTCAAACTGCGCGGGCATTTCCGCGAGTTCGGCGGTGATCGACGCGACTTGTGTTTCGAGGGCGGCGATGTGCGCGTTCGCCTTTACAACGTTGAAAAATGAGGTGGCCATTATGAAGGCGGAAAAGAAGTCAACGGGACTGGGGGAAAACGCTGAAACGCTGAAACGCTAAAAAGCTAAAAGGGGACGGCGTCGCTGGGACAGCTCGCCCTACCTTCAGAGCAGGTCTTCGATGTCGTCGACTAGGCTGTCGACGAAGCCGGCGATGATGGCGTCGGCTCCGGTGAAGACTTGGCCTTCGCAGGATTCGTCGGGGACGTTGCGGTTGGTCCGGACGGCGGTCTTGAATTGTTCGTGGATGGTGTCGACCTGGGCCTGGAACATCTTGCGCTCGTCGGTGGAAAGGGGGCGGAAGCTGGCGCCGGAAAGTTTGTATTTGCCGGCGCTGATCGCGTTGAATTTCACTCCCTCGTTTTCATACATGCGGCTCTTGTCCAAGAGGGCGAGGTAAACTCCGACGGAGCCGACTTCGGCGCTTTCGGTGCAATAGAATTCTGATGCCTGGCTGGCGAGCCATAGGGCTCCGCTGCAGCACTCGCTGTCGGTGAAGCTCACGACGTGTTTGCTCTCGGCAAGGTTGGCGATGCGGCGGGCGGTCTCGGGGACGCCTGTGACGGTGCCTCCGGGGGAGCGGAAATCTAAAATGACTTTCTCGATGTTTGAATCGGCTTCGGCGACGGCCAGGGCGCTGTTGACGCTGTCCAGGTCGCAGCTCCCACTCATCATTTCCATTAGGGAAAGGTGCTTGCCGATGATCCCGTAAATCGGGACGACCAGGGTGTGGGCGATGGTGTGTGGCTCCGCGGTTGGTGAATCGCCATCGATGAGGGCGTCCTGCGCGAATTCTCCGGAGAGCCGGCTGGCTAGGACGGATTCAATGGCCTGGAATTTGGCGTCGGTGATTACCCAGATTCCGCGGAGGACTTTGCTGAGGATGTGAGGGTAGTTGCTGGAGCTGGGCATCGGGGATGCCCGACAAGTCAATCGGATCAGCCCTAGGAATGTTTCCGGCGAGGGCGCCGAAAACTACGCCCGAGGCGGGCGTGCTCCCCTACCTACCGATTTGGAGGCCGTTCAGGCCGGCGTTGTAGGCTTCGGTGACTTCGGCGGTGGTTAGGATGCGGCTGTTCCAGAGGCAGACCTCGTCAATGGCGCCGTCGAAAAAGAACGTGTTGGCGGTCGCGCCGATGGTGAAGGCGCCTGTGCTGTTATGCACTCCGGTCGTGTGGGCGACGGTGTTCACTGTGCCGTCGTTGACCGAGATGCCGATCAGGTTGTTCGCGGCGTCGTGGAACACATAAACGAAATACCAGACGCCGGTGGTGGGCGTTCCGAAGCTGGTGGCCTCCCTGGTGACGCTGGCGAGGCCGTCGTCCGACACAATCCATTGAAGCTTGCCTGTCCCTGAATCGTAATGGACGCGCCAGGAGCGGTTCCCACTCGTGGTGCTCCAATGGGCCAAGGGAGTTTGACTCGATCCAATCGACGCAAATTTGATCCAGAGCGTTCGAGCGAAATCGTTGTTGGCGACCGAAATGTCCACGGAGTCGGTCTCGCTCAAGAATTCGCTGCTGGCGCTGGCAAACAAAGCGGCGTTGCCGACTTTGCCTGCGGCCTGGGAGACCGTCGCGTTGTCCTGCATCGCGTGCGGGGTGCCGGTCGGTTCCGAGTCGATCCGGGTGCCGGAGCCTTCCTCAAGCTGAAAGTAGGCGGTCAGGCCGACGTTGAGGGTCGAGGGGCTGCCGAAGGGGGAGATGATCGTCGCTGCGGCCGAGGCGGCGCTTACAAAAGCTAAAAAGCTAAAAAGCTGAAACGCTAAAAGGGGGATCCTGATCATCGGTAGCCGATCAAATAAACTTTGCCTCCGGCGGCGGTGCCGTCTCCGACTTGGGTGACGCTGAAGGTGATTTCGGCGTCGTCGGCGAGGGCGGTGTCGCTGATCACGGCGGGGGCGGCGGCGGTGGTGCTGGTCTTCTCGGTGTTGTCCAGGGTTAGGAGCGTGCTCAAGATGGTGGTGCCGGCTTCGAGGATGTCGATGGTGTAAGTCGGGCCAGTCGATTGCGCTGTTTTCAGCGAAGTGCGAACGGCGGTTAGGGTCATCGCATAGGGCATGCGGAAGGTGAATTTGGCCGTTCCGGTCGTGATGACGGTGGTCTCTCCGGAAATGGGGATGATCAGGGCCTCGACAATTCCCAGGGTGATGCGCTGCGCGGCGGCGGTGGTGTCGTCAATCAAAGCGCGGCCGGCGGCGGTCAAAGCGATTTCCTCGATGTCTCCGGCTCCGGAGGTGGAACGGCCGAGGACCTTGTCCGTGGCGCTGACGTTCTGAATCTTGGCGTAGGTGACGGCGTCGGCATCGATGCTGGCGGTGGGAACGGTGGCCAGAAGGGCCAGGGCGCCCAGGCCGAGGGTGGTGCGCTGGGCGGCGGCGTCGGCGTCATCGATGAGGGCGCGGCCGGCGGCGGTCATGGCGATTTCCTCGACGTCTCCGGCTCCGGAGGTGGAACGGCCAAGGACCTTGTCCGTGGCGCTGACGTTCTGAATCTTGGCGTAGGTGATCGCGTCGTTGTCCACGTTGGCGGTGGCGACCGTTGCCAAAAGAGCAACAGCTCCCAGGCCGAGGGTGGTGCGCTGGGCGGTGGCGCTCGCGTCGTCAATCAGGGCGCGGCCGGCGGCGGTAAGCGGGATTTCTTCGATGATGCCTGAGCCGGCTGTGGAACGTCCGAGGAGCATGTCCGTGGCGCTGACGTCCTGGATCCGGGCGTAGGTGACGGCGTCGTTGTCGATGTCTGCGGTGGCGATGGTGGTCTTGAGCGCGAGGGGGCCGAGGCCGAGGGTGGTGCGCTGGGCGGTGGCGTCGGCGTCGTCAACCAGGGCCCGGCCGGCGGCGGTCATGGCGATTTCTTCGACGTCGCCTGCGCCGGAGGTGGAACGGCCGAGGACTTTGTCCGTGGCGCTTACGTTCTGGATTTTGGCGTAGGTGACGGCATCGTTGTCGATGCTCGCAGTCGGAACGGTCGCAAGGAGGGCGAGTGCGCCCAACCCCAGTGTAGTCCGCTGGGCGGCGGCGTCGGCATCGTCAATCAAGGCGCGGCCGGCGCTGGTCAAAGCTATTTCCTCGATCACGCCGGCGCCGGAGGTGGAGCGGCCGAGGACTTTGTCCGTGGCGCTGACGTTCTGAATCTTGGCGTAGCTGACGGCGGCGGCGGTGATGTCCGAGGTGTCGACCGTCTTGGCGGCGGCGTCCTGGCTGCCGGCGGTGATGTGGGGAAAGCCGGTCCCGGTGGGGATCGTGCCGATTAAGCTCGCGATGGTGAGGGTGTTCGCGTTGCTGGTGAGCGTGATGTTCGCTCCGGCTTCAATCTGCCTGAAGGTCAGGTCCAGGGAGGACTTGGCCTTAAAAATCGGTTGGATCGTGGCGGAGCTCGTCCCGAGGTTCGAGCCGGTATTTATTTCTCCGACGGCGCCGGTGGTGGCGATGACGAGGGCGGATCCGTTCGTGGAGAGGGCGATGTTGGCGCCGGCTTCCACATTGTGAGAAAGCGTCGGGTTACCTGAAACTCCGCTTCCGTTTGAGACAGCCACTCCGATGCCAGCGGTGATTGTCCTGGCGCTGGCCGTTCCGGCGGCGGTGTGGGTGAGGAGTCCATCAGTCGAGTTGTTAGCCAGTGCCGCAAGGTCCGGATCATATCCTTGCACGTCCGTTCCAATCGCGAGGCCGAGGGTGGTGCGCTGCGCGGATGTAGTGGAATCGTCAAGTAAGGCTCGGCCGACACTCGTAAGCGCAATTTCTTCAATGCTGCCTGCACCGGCCGTGGAACGTCCAAGAAGCTTATCGGTGGCGCTGATGTTTTGAATTTTCGCATAGGTGATGGCGGCGTCGGTGACGTCGGCGGTGTCGACCAGTTTGCTGGTCAGGTCTTCGACCGAGGAGGTGACGTGCCTGAAGCCGGTTCCGGTGGGCGGTGATCCGCCGGCGGCAGCGATGATTGTAATGTCCGAGGCGTTAGAAACAATCGTGATGTTGGCTCCGGCGACGATGCTGCGGAGCTGAAGATCAAAAGCTTCCTTCGCTTTGAATATTCCGTGGCCGTCTCCCACGTTGCTGGCGGTGTTGGTCTCGCCTGAAATAACGGCGGCGGCGACTTCGTCAACGTATCCCTTGGTGGCGGCGTGGTAGGTGTTGGTCGGGGCTCCGCTGAGTGTCAGGAAACCGGACATGGTGTCGCCGATCCGAAGGACGTAGCTGGGGAAAAGGCGGAAAACTGAGATCAGCTCGGTCAGGGGATAAATCTCGTCGTCATTGGGGACAGCGATGAGAAAGCTGTCCTGGGTGCGGCCGCCGACGGTGACTCGGTAGTCTCCGGCCGTTAGGACGATCGAGAAGGCTCCCGAGCTGTCACTGGTCGCGGTCTGCTGGGTGGTGGTGACGATGATGTCCGAGCTGATGACGGGGGTGCTTAACGGGGCGAAAACGATGCTGGTCACGCGGCCGGCTCCGGCGGCGCTCTGGACTGTGCCTGTGATCGTCGAGGCCTGGGCGGGCAGTAAAAGGGTCAGGAGGGTGAAAAAAGGGAGGGCGTGGCGTAGGAAAGGCATCGCGGATGCCGTGGAAGTCAATCGATTGAGACCTAGGAATGTTTCCGGCGAGGGCGCCGAAAACTACGCCCGAGGCGGGCGTGCTCCCCCAAACTAAACTTCGTCGGCGCCGATGTCCCAGGAGCCGGATCGGGTGGCTCCGTCGATGTCGTCGAGGTAGAGGCCGGCGCCGGGGTTGGTCACGCCGAAATCTTTTGCTCCGGCGTCGGCGGCATCGAGGTGGAAGTTCTTCCCGGCGGCGTCGACAAAGGTGAAGGTTTGGCTGATCCGCTTGTGCGTGCCTTTGGCGCTGGTGTCGAAGCTCGCGTTGTAGTCCGACAATCCTCCGCCGGTTCCGACGCTGAGAAAGTTCTCGATGGTCCCGGTGCTGGCTCCGAGGCAATTGTAGCAGACCATCGTGTCTTCGAAGTCGGCCTCGGTCGTTCCGTGGGCGGTGCAGTTGTAATGGGTTACGATGCCGTCCACGGCGGTGGCAAAGCCGACGGTCAGGTCGTAGGACAAACAATTCCAGATTTTGACGGTTCCGCCGGCGGTCTCCGCAAAGGGGCTGTTGTAGTGGCCAAAAGATTTGTCTGTGCCGCTGTGGATCCCTTTGGCGATGGAATTGGCGACTCGGCAGTCGCAGTCGGTCAGGCCGGTTCCGACGTTCTGCGTGGAGAGGCGGTAGCCGATATATTGGGCGCCGGTGCTCGTGTTGGTCGTGAGCTGGACTTGGAGATTCTTGATCCGGACGTGGCCTGGGTTGTTGTTGTAGATGGCGCTGTCGTTGGTTACTTCGATTCTGTAGGCGCTGGTATTCCAGAGGCCGGTCGTGTTGTCTCCGCGGATCTCCAAATAGTTCGCGGCGGTGGTGCTGACGCTGTCCCAGTGGGCTTGCTTGCAGCTCAAGATGTCGGCGGCGGTGCCTGAGCACAAAATCAAACGGGGCGAGGAAACGTCCAGGCCGGCGTGCGTGATGGCCTCGCGCAAGCTCGCGAAGGCGCGGGTGGCTCCGGTGGTGAGGTTGGTCGTTCCGTCTCCGCCGGTGGAGGCGGCGGTGTTGACGTAGAAGGTGGCTCCGACGAATGCGGGGGTGAATCGGTAGGGGCTTATGATCATCGGTATCCTTTGATCCAAAGTTTCAGGCCGGCTCCGGCGACGGAGCTGCCGACTTGGTCAAAGTTCACGGAGAGCACTGCGTCGTCGGCGATGGCGGGGTCGCTGATGACGTAGGGCGTCGCGGCGGTGGTCGAGGTGGATTCGCTCGCGTCAACCATCACGCGGGTCGAGAGGACGGTGGTTCCGCTTTCCTTCAGGTCGACCAGAATTGTCGAGCCGGTGGGCGCGGTGTTCACTCCGACTCGAAGGTCGGTCAGGGTGAAGGCGTAAGGGGCGCGGAATTGGACCTTGGCGGTGCCGGTCGTGATCGCGGTCGTCTCGTCGCTCGCGGCGATGCACCATTCAACGGGCAGGCCGGTGCTGGATTGTCGGTCCAGGGTGGTGGTCTGGTTCGCGGTGAAGGTCTTACCGTCGGCAATGGTGACGGTGGCGCTGGTGGCCGGCGCGGTGAAGGCGACCTTGTTGGCGCTGGTGAACGAGGCGACTCCGAGCGTGGGTGTGACTAGCGTGGGGCTCGTCGCAAACACCAGGACTCCGCTGCCTGTCTCGTCTCCCACAATGGCTTTAATCTCCGCGGAAGTGTCGATGTCGGTGGAGGCCAGGCCGGCGGCGATGGCGGGGATGTTGTTTGAAACGAAATTAAGGATTTGCCAGCCGTAGTATTTGAATTGCGCTTCGCGGGCGTTCTCGACGGGGAACATATCGCCCACGGCCAGGGCGGTCGTGGTGGGCAAATCGCGGATGGCTTGGGCCTGGACGCTGAGCGCGGCCAGGGTGAAAAGGAGGGAAAGGATTTTTGACATTCGAGGACGGTCTCGAAGTCAATGGGGGCTGCTGGCTTCGGCGGCGGCGGGCTGGGACAGCTCGCCCTACCTTTCTGAAATCAGGCGGCGGCGGCGTGGGGCGGGGCCTCGGTTTCCTCTGGCGGGGGCATGGGCAAATTGCCGTTTGGTGTCGGCGGGTTCAAGAGGACGATGGCTTCCTGGATGGAAATGTCGAATTCCTTGGCCAGGTCCTTGGCGCGGGTCAGGTCGGCGCGGACTTCGGCCAGGCGCTGGGCGTCCACGTCTTCCCAGTAGGTGCCGCGGCGGCCGCAGGCTTCTTTGCGGGTCTTCAGGCCGAAGCGGACTTCCTGGATGTCGATGTCCGACTCATACTTCGCGTCGGCGGTCAGGCGGGCCGGCGGTTGGTATTCCCACATATACCAGTCGGGATCGGGGCGGACTTCCTTGCGCTCGATGGCCTTGCTCAAGGCGTAGCCGTCAAAGCGGCGGCAAACTTTCCCGACCATCTTCTGGCGTTTCTCGATGGTGCGGTTGATCTTGTCCACGATGACGCGCATCGGGGCTCCGCCGACGTTGCTCGGGTCTAAGCAAAAGTCGAAGCTCCATTCCATCCCGCAAAAGGCGCTGCGGACGATCCGGTCTTCAAACATCTGTTGGTTGCTCGTGGGGCGGTCGCTGCGGAAGGCTTCGATCTTGGATCCGCTGCCTGCTCTGAAGCGGCGGATTTCTCCGGTCAATTTCTCGGTGGCGTTGGCGGTCTTCGCGCCGGTGTCGTCGTAGGTGGCCAGGCTGCCCATGACGGCCTTGGATTCGTCGATGTCTCCGGTCTCGTTGTTCTCCAGCAGGTAAATGGCGGCGGCGACCTTCTGCGCTACCAGTTCGAATTGGCGGCTCTCCTGGACGTCCTGCCAGTCGAAGATGGCGCTGACGAGGCTGGGGATCCCGCGTTTCTGGCCTCGGACCAGGGGCCAGAAGTTCAAGATCAGGTTGCGGAAGCTGACGTCTGTGAATTCGTGGGACGCAAAGTTGTCATCGCGGTAAATGCGGGCGGCGATGGGGCGGGTGTAGCTGTCCACGATGATGCCATCGATGATGGTCGCTCCGTCGTGTTCTCCGCCGATGACCACGTTCTGGTGGTTGCGGCTCCCGATCAAATGGCCAGGGATCACTTGGACAAGGGGTTTGCCGGCTTCCTCGGGGCTTTCGGTCAAGTAGAGGCCGATGTCGCCGTCGACTAAGTCGGCGATGATCAAGTGCTGGATCAGGTTGTCGTAATCGTAGGGGGCGCCTTCGAGGTCCATGTTCTTGTGCCACTCGAAGAGCCAGTTTTCGGCTTCGTTGCCGAAGCCGGCTTTGTCCCGGCCGTAATATTGGGGGATGAAACTCGAGACGGCTAAGTTGGCTTGCTCAAGGCAGGCGCCTTGGATCGCGGGGAAATTCCAGAAGAGGTAACGCGAAATACTCATCAAGGTTCGCCGGCCGAGGTTGCTGACGTTCCGGTGGAAGTCCCGGTCCAGCATCGGGATGTTCTTGCGCTCGGTGGTCTGCGTGGCGGAGCGGATGAGGCTGTTGCTCTGCGAAATGTAGCCGGAGGAGGAGCGGCGGTCGGTGAATTTGTAGGCGGCTTGCGGCATTGCCCATGCCGGGCCAGTCAATCCGCGGGGGGCATGTCCCTTTTCTCTTCCTCAAATGAGGCGGGAAAAAGGGACTTGGTCCTTTTACTGGACTCGCAGGAGAGATCCTGTGGCTTGGACTTGGTAGGTTTGCACGTCGTCCTTGTCGAATTTGAAAAGGGTTCCTGGCGGGCGGGATTTGGGAACGTAAGCTTTGCGCCATTTCGCGCTGTAGGTGATCTCGTTCATTCGGTTGCGCCAGGTGGGGTCGGTGGGCATAGGGTTTTTAGGAAAAGTTTACTCCGGTTCGTTCCTCGCGGGTGATCTGGTCGGCGGGGTATTTGACGGGGTCCAGGCGGTGCAGGGCTCGCAAGAGTTCTTCGATGATCCCCTTGATGCTGTCGTTGATCTGGCGCTGGGTGTTCACGTCTCCGGCTCCGCTGGCGATGAGGAGGCTTCCTTCGCGTAGGTCCTCCTGGCGCTCGGCCAGGGAGGCTTCGAGGGTTTCCAGGGAGGTCCCGAAATGATAGTTGATCGGCATCCTCCGCGGTGGTTCAGTCAACGAATGCGCTCTAAAAATTTCCCCCTGTACATGGCGATCCTTTTCGCCTGGCTGCTCGGGATGATCTTTTCCTCGGATGTCCTGGTCCGGAAATGGCGGGCGGCTAAACAGCGGCGGATCGATGCGGCGGAGTCGGCGCGGAAGGACAAACAATGGCGGGAATCTCGTGGGAGGCTATGGTCAAAGCTGGCGGGGGCAACATTGTAACGCTGCAGCCGGGTGTGCCGGTCATCGAATTTGACGGGGAGGGGAATATGAAACTCGGGGGCAAGCTGATCATGAGTAACGGGGTCCCGACGGGCGCCGGTTGGCACGGCGGGACAAACTGGGGGACAAACCGTTGGCAGGCGCCGGCGGAGTTGGATCTTCGGGATCGGATCTATATCGGGAAAGAGCTCTAAGCGGCCAGGGCTGGTTCTGGTTCGGGCTTGGCCGCTGCCGCGGCGGCGGTCGTCGCTTCTTCCAGGGCATCGGGGAGGATATCGCTCAAGGTGGCGCAAAGGATTTGCATGGCCGCACAATCGCGGGCGTGGTTGTTTCCGCTGGGGCAGACCCATACTAGCTTCACGACGTGGGTGAACGGGTTCACTTTTCGCCGTTTGTATTCGCTGGCCATCTGGCGCCTGAATTCCTTTTCGATGGGCTCGTCATCGTGGCCGGCTGGGGAAATAAATTTCCCGAGGTCGATGATGTTCTGCAGGCGGTCTCCCATCGTCGGGCGGGAAAAGCGGATCAGCTTGGCCTGGCGGCCGCGGCTCGCTCCGCCGGATTCCGGGTCGCCGTAGGTCAAAGGGGCGTAGCTCTTGGATATCTTGCGGCCGTTGCGGGTGTGCCAGAAGACGATGGGGTCTCCTCCTTCGCTGGCGACGCCCTTGGCCGCGATCCAGCGATACTTGATCGCGGCCGCATACACTCCGTTATCGCCCTTGGGCTGGTATCCGGAATCGATGAAATGGTGGTTGGGCGCGACTTTGAACGTCTCGCGGATCACTTCGAGCTCGGCGAAGGAAAAGGCTTTGCCGAATTTCAGCCGGCGGATCTCGGGGGCTTTGCTCCAGGCGCAAATTAAATACCAGAACGTATCTTCTTCCTGGCGATCGCTGGTCATAAAGCGGCCGGCCTCCGCGGGCCACTCGGAGTTGATCTCATAGCTGGCGGTGGCGAAGCTCCGCGAATTGTCCATGAGGCTGCGCTCGCTCTTGGGCTCCGCGGGATACTTCTGAAAGAATTGGATCAGGGGCTCGGAGACGCCTTTCTTGAAAGCGTTCATCGAGGTCAGGAAGTCCTCGACCAAAAGTGCCCAGCTCCGGGTGACGATGGCGCTGTAATGAAAGCTGACGTGCTGCCGCAGGGCGTTTGGGTTGGTCGCTAAATATTTGCCGGTTCGGTTCCACTCGCTGCGGTTGCGGCCGGTGTCGATGTGCGGGTGGCCGCAGGCTTGGCATTCGAAGCGGACGGTGGGTAGGGCCTTGGCGATGTCCCAGTCGCCGTTCTCGGTCTTGTGCGGGTCCCAAACTAAACCCCAGCGGGTGCCGTCGGGCCGGGTGTGGCTCCAGCCGGTGTCCATGTAGTGGGAGCAGGCCTGGCATTGGATCTGCCATTCGCTCTTGCTCCCTTTCTTCCAGAGCTCGTCGAGGTCGTCGTCCTCGGTGCCTCCCTGCGAAATGTTGAGAACCTTGGAATTCTGAAGTTCTTGAAAGTCTCCCAGGCGTCCCATCGCTTCGCGGTGCCGGCCTGGGCGCCAAAGCCAAACTTCATCGTTGACCATGTATCTGATCCCTTTCCCCTGCAGGTTGGTCAGGGCGTTCCCCTGGACGTAAAGGGGCATGCCGTTGCGGAAAACGATTTCGGAGGTGTTCTTAAGGTGCCGGTCGTCGGGGAAAAGGGCGGCGACGGGCGGGCAGTGCTCGAGCATGTAGTTGGTCCGGGTCTTGACGTGTTCCAGGGCCAGCTCGTTCTTCGCCCAGTTGAACATGAAAGGGCCGGGGTCGACCGCTATCGTCCAGGGGAGCCAAACGTCGGCCAGAAGGGTTTTGCCTCCGCGGACGGGGGCGACGACGGTGACGGTGCGGACGTGGTCGTCGCCTAATGCGTCGAAGGGGGCGATGAGGTGCCGGCTGTCCTCGACTCGAAATAGGCCGCTGCGGGTAAGGACGGGCGGCATGGTGACGTGCTCGCTCGCCCATTCGTAAATCGGCCGGCGGTCAGGCGCGGCGAAGCAGGAGGAAAAGTCGGCATGAAGTCCCACGGGGAGGGGCGGTCAGTCAATTTGTCTGTGCGGCCGCGGTGGGGGCGTGGTAGGGTGCGCTCTTATGGCAACATCAACGACGAAGGCGGCGCCGGCTCGAACATCTAAAACTGGGGGTCCTATGCGCCGGCAGCCGACCTCTGGAAAACAAACTGGAAACCGACCGACCACCAGCCGGCGTAAAGCGGGGGCGTCGGATCGTTAAGGTCTTCGCGGTTCAGGAAGTTTTTAGCTTCTTCTCGTAGGCGTCGGCGAAGTCGCGCATTTTGGCGCAGATGTCGTCGACCAAACGTTTCCCGAAAATGCGGGCCTGGGCAGGGTCCATGCCTGCGACGGCCGTGGGGTATTCGTTCTCTAATTTCTGGCGGAGGATCTTGATCTGCTCGGCGCAAATTCCCTGAAGCTCTGCGCTGACGGTCTTGGTCTCCATCAAGGTGCCGCTGGTCCGGTCGTTGATCAGCTTCAATTTTCGGTGGGCCTCAAACTTCACCTTGTTCCCCATCTCGCCGTCGGACCGTTCCTGGTAATATTTGAAGTTCCCGCGGATCGTGGCCTCGAATTGGTATTTGCCGCGGATGGGCGGCGGGAAATAGCCATCATGGGCAAGCTGGCGGTGCCGGCGGTCGGTCAGGCCGGTTAGTTTGCACAGCTCGGTGGCTACGATCGTGCGGGCCAGCGGCTCGGCCGGCTTCTTGGCTTCGCTCTGTTCGCTGGTCTGTTCGAGGAGTTCGAGTTCGGCGCTGGATAGGGGCTTCCCGCTTTTAACCTTGCGGATGATGTTGGAAATGTTCGCCTGAAATATCTTGGACTTGGCCTCGGCATCGATCACGTGGATCGTGGGTCAGTCAATCCCCTGGCATTTTGTGCCAGGGGTCAGTCTTTGGATTCCTGCCAAACGGTTTCGAGCCAGGTCGCGTGGAAATTGAAAAGCTGCTCGGATTGGGTCATGACAAACTGCTCGATATTGTGGCAGCTCCGCAAATTGGCGGAGGACTCGACCACGAAATATTTGCCGTTGATCTCGCCCAGGATCAATTTGGTGTGGTTGCGAAAGCTCCGCCATCCGTAGCCGGCGGCCTCGGCTTGGATTTTTCCTTCGGCAAAGAGCGCGGTGTCGGCGCGGCGGAAAAAGTCTGCGCAAAGGATTTTTGTTTTGGCCGGCGTGATCTTCCCGTTGTCGACCAGCATCTGGAGCTGGGCGATGTTGTCCCGGTTAAACCCAAGCGTGGTCAGGTAGAGCTGCTCGAATCCTCCGGAGGCACCGCCTTCCGCACCTACGGGCCCTACCTGAACGGCGTCCTCCAGCTCTAGGATCGCGGGGAGCAAATCGAAGCCGGCGAATTCCTGCCCGACCACGAAGTGGAAATATTCCCGCGGCCTGGGGAGGACTCGGATGCAATCAACGGCTTTCTTCACCTTGCGGGCGTCGAAGGTTGTAATCTTGGCGGCTCGCTCGCGGTGACCCAGGGCAAACGTTTTGACTCCGAAAATTAGCGACATGGGCCGGTTGTCGATTTGGGTGCTCGGGTCGGTCAGGGTGTCAAAATCGGGGAGTTCCAGGTTCAGTCCCTCCAAATCAGGATTTTGAAACTGAAACGCCTTTTTTTTGGCCTTCATAGAAATCTAGTGAAGTGGTCGGAAGACCCTCAGACGGGGGAGTTTAGTAGTCTCCTTATGGGGGGTGGGTGGCGCCACGTTGGCCTGTGCGCGGCTTTCCCGCGGCGACGCTGCTGCTATCAATTGATCCCTGCGGCCTGTTGTGGGGCATTCCTGTGAAGATCGAGGGAGAATTGGACTAATGGCATCAACTCATTCAGCGTGGCGGACTTGCGGGCCTTGCTCCAGTCCTTGCATGGTACGATCGCGGCCTGTTGTTTGTAGTAACGATACAGGTCTGCTGCTCCTCGCTTGGGGTTGAATTTGAATAGCTTGGTTGGTGGTGTCTTCTTCCCCTTGTGGTAACTGACGCTCATGTGCTGCTTGGCCTCTGCGCTCCGCATCGCTCTGGTCTGCCTCAGTCCTAAGTTTTCCCTGATCCTTCGAACGGCCTGCTGAAACGCTTGCTTGGTTAGTCCGTGGCGCTTGGCCAGTTCGGGCATCGAAACTCCGGAGGAGGTGTACATTCCCGACGCCCATCCGATCTGCTCGCTCTGTGTCCTCGGGTTGGCTGCATCCAGGACGAGCATTATTACGGCGCTGACGGCCTCCTGTGCGGCGAGCGAGCTCTCTCGTTCTACGATGGCGGCTAAGATCGGTTTGACGTCCTGCTGGGTGAGGACGGCCTCCGCGAGGCGTTCCTCGTCTGAATCAAGGGCGTCATAGTCAAATTCAACGGTTCCGACGGGGCTGCTCTGCTCTCCGTGGCCTCCGCCTTCGAATGCTAAATTGGGAATTCCTCCGCTGTGCTCAATGGGCATGAGCGCGGCGCGGGAGTCAATCGGTGTATTGGGTGAAGGGGGAAAACGGAGAAAGGTGGTCAGCACTCCCTTTCCATCGTCACTGTTGGTCAACTGCTGGATGGAAATTTGCCTCCCTGTTTTCTTCTGGCCTCGCGAATGGCTATGGCCAGGGCTTGCTCTCCGACTCGGATCGTCATCTTGACCACGTGCTCAACTAGCTTTTCCCGGTTTTCCTTTTCCTCCTTCGTTCCTGGTGGTCCGCATCGCAGCTCGATGGCCAGTCTCGCTGCTGTCCTCGCTGCGTTCGTGACCGTGGAGTCGATGATCGCTCCGAGAAGGGCATCGTTTCTCGCTCCTCCCGATTCTGCTGGTTCGTTGGAGATCATGCTTTGATCTCGCGGCAAAGGAGGACGTTTAGGTGGTTGGGTTTGTAGTGAACCACGACCCATTCTCCTTTCAGGTCCTCGGGGACGGGCTTGGCGTTGGGGAGCGATTCGATGTCGACGGTTTGTCCCTTGGCCGGCAGCCGGCGCTCGGTGGGGAGGAGATCGCGGTCGATCCATTCCCGCTGGACGAAGCTGGGCGGCGGCTCCTGTTGGTTCTCGCTCATAATTCAGTTGCGCGATCTGCTGACGTCGGTCGCAAATTTCAAAACTCGTCGATAGGCTTTTTCGTATTCCTGCGCTGAGGCTTTGGCCTCGTCCGGTGGGAATTCTTTGGGGCAGGCGTAGAGGCGTCTGTGTCGGCTGGTGTCGATTGCTCTCCATTCGCTGTTCTTTCCGGCCTTGGCTAATTCAAAGCGGCCGCAAACGACGCAAATCATGATCTCGCCTTCCTGAAAGGCCATCGGTGTTTTGCCGCTGATGATGTCCGCGATGGCTTGGGGGTCTCCGTAGGCGGAAATTTCTTTCTTCATGGGTCCTTCAGTCGTGGATCGATGTTGACCTTGGTGTGCGGTCCGATGGCGCCTGCGGTTTGCATTTCTGCCTGCATGGCCAGTTCGTCCTCTCCAAAAAACAGAACTATTTCAAAGCCGGCGGGGATGGCCTCTCCGTGTGTCTTGCGTCGAAGGCAGATCGGTTTTCGTTCAACGAGTCGCTCCAAATTCTTGCGGGTGATGCCCAGGATCAGGATCTCGGTCCCGTCCTCCTTCGTGGCTTTGGCGATCATCATATTCGTCCTCCGTCCTCCGTGGTGCTTTTGCCTTCGATGGTCATATACTTTGAGAGCATGACTAAAACCTGTTCAACGTTCTCGTTCAGTCGGACCAGGGCGTCGGAAAAGCTGACGAAGGTTCCCACGGTCCTGTCCAGGCTTTCGTTCTGTGCGGCCTGGGTCGGGTAATCCCCTCGCTTGCTCCGGACGCGTAAAAGGAGGCTGCTGTCGGGTTGCCTCTCCAACCAAGCGCATGACCAGCTCGCTTCAATTTCAATTCTCCAGTCGACGTGGCTCCGGTTGCCTACGATCACGAGGCCGGTCATGTCGTGCTTTTTAAGGACGGCGCTGATTTCTTCCAGGACGGGAAGTATCTCCTTGTTCATGGGGGGGGGTTGGCGTGGGACGATTTGGGACGAATTTCCTGCTCTGAAACGTGTCTGGCGGGCTGTTTTGGGAACGGTCCGACTCGAGTCAAAACCGTTGCAAGTCTCGTAATGCACGCAATTAAAGGGGGTTTTGCAGATTTGCCGGAAGTTGGGGTCATAGGAATGGTACGCCTAGTTCATTTTTCAAAAACCCCTGTGTTTGTTAGCCAAAGATGTGAGGGAGGATAATTTGGGTGACGGTTGTGGGACGAATTTCAAACCATTCCTGGGCCTCCGCGGGGCTGGTCAGCTCCAGATAATGTTTGTGAATCACGCTCGGGCTGTTGCCTGCTTCGACCGCGACTTGCGCAATGTCTTTGATCAGGGCGAGCCGGTAGGAAATGAAGCTGTGGCGCAGGGTGTTCCTTCCCCATTTGAAACCGAGCTGCTTGGCCAAGGCGCATTTCTGTGCGCTCGCGGTGGTGTGCTCGAAGACTCGCTTGTTCAGCTCCGTCCAGGGCTTGAGCCATTCGGCCAGGTTGGGAAGGATCGGCACGGTGCGCGTGCGGTTGGTCTTGGTGACTTCGCTCCCGAGATAGATGTGCCCTTTCTCCCATTTGAAGTCGCTCCATTTGATGCGGGCGATTTCTTCGCTCCTTAATCCCGCGAAGGCGCCCAGCACGATCACGGGGAGGAAGCTCGTTTTGCACTCGTTCAGTAAAAGGCGCATCTGTTCCGGCGTGAAGAGGCGAATGGTGCGGCCTTTGATCCGGCAGGGCTTGAGCGAATCCAGTTCTGCCCAGTCGGCGGGCAATTCTTTGCGCTCCTTGGCAAATTGGAAAAGTCCAGCCAGGGCCTGGCGGTAATTGTTCCAAGTGCAAGCTCCAACCTTTAACCCGTTCAACCAGTCTTCGAGCTCCGATCGGAGGATGCGGTTGATCGGCACGTTGAAATCCTTGGCGAAGCGTCCCAGGCGGCTCTTGATGTCGCGAAGGTGGTATTCGCTCAATTGCTGGCGGCTCTTGTTGGTCAGGTAGTCCTCCAGGATCTTGCTCACGGTGGGGCTGGCGGCGAGGCGCTGCTGGCTGGTTAGCTTCCATCGCTCCACGTAATCGGCGGCGGCTTCGAGGATGGTCCGGCCGGTCGGCTTGAGAATTTCCAGGGCTCGCTCGGCTTCGTAGGCTTGGGTGTCGTTCAGGCGCCACTTGGCGCTTTGCCCGTTGCACATCATCGTGGCGCGTTGCTGGGCGTAGAATAGCGCGGCCGGCTTGCTGGTAAACTTCTTGCGGTGGGTCTTGCCGCGGCCTCCGAAGTGGTCCCGGACTTCATAGCGCATTTTTCCGCGTTGGGGGACGCAGTAAACTTTCAGGCAAACGCTCCCGGCGCGGATGAGGATCGGCTTAGGCATCAGCCTTTGGCTAGTCGGCCTGGTTCTTCGATGGATGTGATGTGCAGGCCGGAAAGGATCACGCCACTCCCGTCGTCAAACCAGATGACGATTCTTTTCTTGTCCGGGTGGAGGCCGGCGTGTTCGGCGGTCGGCACTTCGTAACGCTGTCCGCTGCTCATCACCACCACGAATGGCTCGAACGGCCGGGCGGCCAATTTTTTCAGGATGTCTAGGGTCATAAACTTTTACTTGGCCTGCTGCTTCATCTGCCACTCCCTGACCTGAGCAATCGTTGGCGTTGTGCCTGTCTTCCAGACTTCCATCATCATTCCGTTGATGTTTGCCTGACCGACCGGCATCGCTAACCACTCGGCTGTCTTTGTGCGCGTGACCTCTTGTCCAATGAGAAGTTTGTGCCCGAAAAGGAAGATCGTCGAACCGTAGACCTTGGCTGTTAAACCTCTAATAATTGCGCCCGGTGGTCGCCCCACGTTGTAGACCTTGGCACGAGTGGTTTTTGCTTCGCGGCTCCGCACAGGCTGATAAGAGAATTGCCGGATGATGCTGCCCGTCGGCGTGATCCCAGTAACTTCAGCTCGTGCGTGCAGATCCATCCATCTGCTACCCGGTGCGGTGATATCGTAGATCGTCCCGTCAACCATTTTGAAGTTGATCGGAGCGGGATCTGAATAAGCGACGTTGCAGAGAAGTGTGAGGATCAGCAGTAATTTCTTCATGGTTGGTTTTGCGCCCTGTTGTCTGTGGTTGGCTGTCGCTGAAAAGTTTCTAACGGTTCTCGGTGTGCCTGTTCTGCGAGTGGGACTCAAACGGCTTTGCTTTTTTGGCGGCGTCCGGCTCATCGCAGGATTTCATTTTCCGCGAACGCTTACCCGCAGACGCTTCTCCTGGGTTGATTACTTTGAGGTCCAGCGGGAGAGGGAGGTCGTAGTTATTTTTTTGGACGGCGAGGAGTCCTCCGTGAAGGGCCTGGCTCATCACATCGATCAAGCTTATGCCTAGATGGTCCGCGATTTTTTGGGCGATTTCGGTATCGCCTTTTAGCGGGCGGATTTTCTGAGGGATCTCCTTTTTCGGTCTCATTGGTTGGGGAAAATAGTGCAATAAATATAGGTCGGCAAGCTTTTTGTTGACTTTAGACCACAAACGTCTACAGTCGCCTCCCTAAATGAAAGAAACAAATCCTGAAGACACAACGCTGGGCGATCCGACTCGAATTCGGGTCTTTGCGGCCGACGAGGGAATCATCCGGAAAACATCGGAAAAGACGGGGCTCGGTGGTGACGACGTGAAACGGCGGGCCATTCATGTCGGGTTGCCAATTCTGGCAAAAAAGTTGGGCCTGAAGTTGGACGACCTCGACGGCACTAAGGCTGCCTAATGCCTGAATCGCCCACATTTTATACGGTCGAGGAAGCGGCCGCGGTGCTCAAGGTGCCTCCGAAGGTAATCCGTGAGGCCATCGAGGGCGGTTTTCTGCATCATGTCAAAGTGTCCTCCCGGATCACGCGGATTCATCGTGATGATTTCGAGGACTTCTGGCGGTCGCTCAAAGTGAAGAAGTGGGCCGACGTGGAGCAAATGCCTTTAGTGGTGGTCAAATGAATTTCGCTGGCCTCGCTGGTCGGTCTTCAATGGCGATCCTCTCGTCGATGCGAACCTACGTTGTGAAAAAGCGGCGAGGCCGGCGGCTCAAGCTCGGGGGGCAACATGGCTTCTGAAGTCCAACGTGAAGAAAGCCGGCCCTTACCAGGAGCCGGCAAACCGAACACCACCAATACTACAACCTGCGAGCAGCTTAGTCTGTTCGTCGCTAATGGCAAGGCTGCGGAGGCCGCGGTGGGTGGGCGTCTCGGCGGGCTGGGACAGCCTCGCCCTACCTCGCCGCTGGCGATCTGGACGGCCGTCAATCGTAAGACGGGTTATTTGCTCCTGGTCCGGTGCAAGAATGGCAAGCGGTTTGAGTTGGCCGTCGGGCTCAAGTTTCCTCTCACGGATTCGGCCGTTGGTGAAGCGTTCCGCGAAAACTTCCCGGCGTGGATCCCTTACAAAGGTTGCCGGTTATGATTTTTCTTTTGGCCGCGGTCGCGTTGGTCCTCGGGTTCCTTGTGGCGCTCGGGATGGCGATCATTGCAGCCGCGGCCGTTCCCTCTCCCTCCGTCGATCCATGAAAGAAGATCCAAAATTCATGACGGCGCTGTTGGAATTGGCGGATGATCCGCAGCCGGTCAAGGTTGAGATCCCGAAGATCCTGGCCTGGCAGGTCGTGTCGGCCTTACAGCTCGCCTGCTCCCATCCCAATTTCAAAGGCGCCATTCGGGAAAACGTCGAGGCTTTCGCTCGGGATCTGTGCGCGGCGCTGTGTGCGAACAATCAGGATTTGCGTCTGCTCTCGGCGATGGGCTGGGAGCGCGTGTTCGACGAGAAGGTTCCCGAATGAGTTTTGCCTTTGATAACGGTCCGGGTAAATACGACGGGCCTTGCCAGGCGGCTCGGGTGAAGGCCGGTGCGGAAGGCTGCGTCCTGATCGTCTTCAATGGCCAGAAAGGGACGGGCTTTAGCGTCCAGGGGACCGAGCGCGTGATTCAGGCTTTGCCGGCGGTGCTGCGCGAGGTCGCGGCGAGCATCGATGAGCAGCTCGCGGCGTCCTCGGGCTCCGGCGCGGGCGATCAATTCCCTGCATGAAGGAGGCCGGTGTCAAAATGCCGGTGGCGCAGGCGCTGCGGCGGGCGGAAAAGTTCCTGAGCTGTATCGAGCCTTATTGCGATCGCACGTCGCTGGCGGGCAGCGTCCGGCGGGGCGGCGAAAAAGGTTTCTGCTCGGACGTGGACGTGGTCGTCATTCATAAACGGCAGCCGGGCTCGCTCGAATTCTTCGAGCAGGAATTGAAAGAGGCGCTTCCTAGTCTGCTCCATCGTCACTTGGTCAAGCTCACGGATAATCGTTCCCGGTTCAATTGGCTGAAAAGTCGGGACAATAGCTCGCCTGAAAGCGGGTCCTTCTACCAGATCAGGGTGGACGATTGGCTGCTGGAAATCTACTGCGCGACGCTCGAAACGTGGGGCTCTGTCCTGGCCTGTCGGACGGGCTCCGCCGACGCTAATCGATGGCTGGCCTTGTGGGCGAAGGGTCGCGGCCTTCAGTGGCGAACCAGCCGCGGTCTTCAGCCGGCCGGCGCTCCCGAGGATGCTCCGTGTTTTGCGGGGGCGTCCGAGGAGTCGTTCTTCGCGGAGCTGGGCTTTCCCTTCGTGCCTGATCCCAAAGCTCGGACGCCTGAATTCTACGAACACATTTTCCGATCCCTCGCGCCTGGCGTGGGGCTCGTTCCTCAGATCGAAACTATGAAATGACGGGGGCGGGAGGGCTCCAAGCGAAGGTTTAAAACAAAAAGGCGCCACTCGCCCGATGGGGATTGGAACGAATGGCGCCACGATATTTAGCCAATGGAAAAAGTAGGCAGGGACGCGTCGTTTTCAAGTCAAAATCAGCAGCTCGGCCTCGGGGTTCTCCCTGAAATTCTCCTCGGGGATTGGACGAAGCGGGAGCAAAAGCTGATCGGGATTCTCTACCTTCTGACCTTCGGTGCTCGTCGAAGCAAGGCGGCGATTCCTACCCAGCAGTTCTTTGTCGAGTTGTCCGGGTTCCACAAATCGGATGTCTCTCGGACGCTCCGCGGCCTCATCAAAAAGAAGGTCTTCGAGGTCGTCCGCGAGGGGGTCTATGCCTTCCATCCGTTTTGGGGCGGTTTGTCTCGGGAGCAGACGGTGCTTCTGAATTTCCTTCGTCGGGTGGATCCCGACTCCGATCAATTGCCTCTCTTTCCTCCTACCCTTGCCGATGCGCTCCGTGGTTTGGAGCTGGTTGGTGATTCGCCAACTCCGGGGGCGCTGGTTGGTGTTTCGCCAACTTGGGGGGGCGCAGTTGGTGTTTCGCCAACTTCTGAGTTGGTGATTCGCCAACTCCCAGTTGGTGTTTCGCCAACTTGGGGGGCTCCTGGGGGTCCAGTTGGTGATTCGCCAACTTCTGAGTTGGTGATTCGCCAACTCGCAGTTGGTGATTCGCCAACTCCAACGGTGGCGCCTGGCGCGGGTGTTGGTGAATTGCCAACGGCCGGCGGTCAAGTTGCTGATTTGACGAAGGCTGCGCCGTATGATCTGAAGGCGGCGGCGGCGCAATTGCACATGGATTTGGATGCGGGCGTCCCAATTCCGGAGCACATTGGCGTTGGCACGAAATCTGGTATAGCTAGCTATAGCTCTGTACATGAAGAGAGCTTAGCTAAGGGGCCTGTGAGTAACGTGCGTCAAGCTGGCTCGGCAGGTTTTTCCACGATCGCGAGCCGGCCGCGTCATGATGTCGCAACGGTCCTTTTGCAGTTGCAGGAGATGCTCTCTCCTTACGGCCAGTGGGGTCCATTGTTCCGACAATGGTGGACGGAATTAACCGAACGCGATCCGGATTATGTGGTCCTGCTGATGCGGGCTGCCAAGCTGGCAAATCCCGCGAAGCTCGGGGGCTGGATGTATCGTAAAGCGGTTGGTGATCGGAAAAAGGAGCCGTTGAAATCAATCTTCCGTGACAGATGAAAACTCCAGGGGATTCGTTGGCTGAATGGCGGCTTGTCGAAGTTAAGAAGTTGCTCGAAAAGCCGGAGGGCCTTTCGCTGGCGGTGTTTGAGGAGCTGGTCATTGAGAAGGACTTCCTCGTGGGCTTGCTGCGCGAGAAGTATCGGTCCCGAGAAAAGGCTTTGCTGGTCGAGGGTCCGGATTCCCATCAAAAGTCTTTGCTCCTGCTTCCGGCGAAATGCGGGTGAATTCCTCGCGACGTTTGGCCTGGGCGCGTTTGTACGATCGGGGGTGCCTCTCGATGGTGGTCTATCCCTGGATCGGCGTTTTCTTGGTGGCGTCCTGGTATCGCTGCAGGGCGACGGCGGTGTAGTTGGGGCTGATCTCGATGGCAAAACAACGGCGTCCTAAGTTCTCCGCGGCGATGATCGTGGTTCCGCTGCCGCTGAAGGGCTCGTAAACGTTTCCCTCGTGGTTGCTCATCGGCCTGGCCATGCATTCGACGGGCTTCTGTGTGCTGTGGCCTCCGTCGACGTTCTTGTCGCCTGAAATCTCCCAGACGGTGGTGGCGGTGGCGGGAAAGGCGTAAACGGTCTTTTCATCGATCAAGGTGGCGAATAGGTCTTTGCCCTTGGGTTTGTAGGCGTCGATAATGTCTGCCCAAATGGTTTTCTGTTTGCGGCCTCCCTGGAAATCTGCCTGGCGCCCTTTGCGAACGGCATACCAGCAGGGCTCGTGGCTCCAGTGGTAATCTCCGCGGCTGATCACGAAAGTTTTTTTCTTCCAAATGATTTGCGATCGCATTTGAAATCCGCAGGACTCGAGTCCCTGGCAAACGGTCGAGGAATAGAGGCCGCTGTGCCAAACGTAAGCGATGTCTCCGGGGAAAAGGGAATAGGTCTTTGCCCAGGCGGCGCGGTCGTCGTTCTCAACGGCTCCGATTCGGCGGCCGGCTTTGCTCTTGCCCAGCTCGGCCTCCCTCCCTTTGGCGTCGTAGTTCACCCCATAGGGCGGATCGGTGATCATCAGGCGCGGCTTCTCTTTTCCGAGAAGTCTGCCGACGTCGGCCGGGTTGGTGGAATCTCCGCAAAGTAAGCGGTGGCTCCCGAGAATCCAAAGTTGGCCAGGCTTGGTCTTCCATTTCTTGGCCAGCTCCGCGGCGCGGTCGGCCTGGGGCTCGGCATCGACAGGCGCGTCGGGCTCGAGCAATCCCTGGGCGGCCGCGTTATCGAAGCCGGCCAGTTCCAGGTCCAGGTCCATTCCCTGGATCTCGGGTCAAAAGGGTTTTCAGGTCGGCCTCGTTCAGCTCGGCTAATTCCGGCAGGCCGGTTATCGGCGAGCATGTGGGCCGTTTCGTCTGCAGGTGTTCTGAAGTCCTGGAAATCAACGGGGGCTTTGGTCTCGCCCATGTCCCGCAAAAGCTGAAAAAGTCCGTGGCCGGTGACGATCAATCCGCTTTGGTTGGAAACGATGATCGCGCGGCGGATCCCCTGGTGGACGACGGCCTTTTTGTAAAGGCGCATCTGTTCGGCGGGATGGCCGTTGGGATTTCTCGGGTTGGGCTTGAGGTCGGCGATGTTGGCGAGGCGGGTGTAGGTGCAGCGGATGGCAAGTGTGCCAGGCGAGGCGCCTGCCACTACGCCCGAGGGCGGGCGTGCTCCCCCTGATTTTTTGCTTCGGGTGGTTTTCATCGGGCTAAACGCAATCGATGGTCAGGTAGAAACTTGTCTTGGCGCAGGCTTCGGCGGCCTCGGGGAATTTGGCCTTGAGTAGTTTGCTGTCGATGCCGGTGCGGACCTTCTCCTTGATCAAGGCCAGAAGCTGGGCGTTGTGTTTGATGCTGCCTTCCTGGTTCTCCACATAGTCTTTGATGATGGTGGTCAGGTCGTCCTGTCGGTCGGCTGAAATCTTGGCGAGGCGCCGAAGCTCGGACAGCTCGGCTATGTTTTCCCTCATTATCGGCGTGGCTTGTTTTTGGATCATGCTGATCCAAAGGGAGTCAACCCGAGGGGGCAAAAGCTGAAAGGCTGAAACGCTGAAACGCTGAAAAAAATAAATTGAAAAAAGATCACTTTCCACTTGCTCAAGCTGCTTGCGCATCGTATAGTTTGAACATGCAAATCGAACGAACGACGGAAGATGAAGCGGTGGCGGAAATTCAGGAGGAGATCTATCAAGGGGTTTTCTTCGGCGACAATAAGCTCGCGGTGCATCGGTCCGATGAAGGCGAGGCGGTGATAGAAACCAAGGGCGGGCGCAAGTTCGTCGTCAAACTGTGGGAGGTCCTTTGAAAGTTTCTTCTGCTGTCCGCGAGCATTATGCGCGGATCGGGTCGGTTGGTGGGAAAACCAAAGGGGCATCGAAGGCGCGGACTTCGGCTCAAGCGCGGGCGGCGGCGCGGGCGCGATGGGGAAAACCGAAGGCGGCGAAAATGAAGGAGGCCAAAATATGAAAACTCCAACCATCTCGGAAGTTGGAAAAATGCTCGACCACTTGTTGGAGGTTCAGCGGTGCTTGACCCATGCTAAGGATCTCAAGCGGCTCGCTCTGTTGCGTCCGCTGAACGACGCGTTGCAGGACGACTACCTGCGACTACTAAAAGTGCGTCACGGTGGCGCGGAAGGTTCCGCTGGCGGGGTTGATCGAGCCGGCGCTGTAGTTGTTGAATCGGACGGTGACGGTGTTCGCGCTGCTGACCCAGGCGGTGAAACATGAATTTGCGTCGACGCTCCCGGCGGGGACTCCGATTGTTACCGGGTCTCCGTCGGCGGCGCCGGTGACGGTGATCGTAAGGTCTCCGCTGGTCGCGGTGAGGGTGTTCCCGAAATTCAAGGTGGCCGAGGCGGACATCACTTTCGTGATGGCTGTGCCTCCACCGATGGTCAGGTTCCCGACCGTGAGCGGTGCGTCGGCGGAGCCGTCGGCTAACTTCAAGTTGAGCGCGGTGCTGTTCCGGATGAAGCACGGAAAGGCGCTGCTCATTCCTCCGAAGGCAAGCTTGGTGAATCCGGTTTGGGCGTCGTTGTAGAGGACCAGCACTCCGTCGCTGTCCATCTTCAGCTTGCCTCGGGATACCCAGGAAAAGAAATTTCCGTCTGCGACTTGGATGTAGTCGCTCGCGTAAACGCTCACTCCGCTAAACGTCGAGGTCCCGGTGATCGGCGAGTTCACGATGGGGGAGCCGTAAATCTGCGCAAAGTAGTTTGTTCCGTCGTAGGCTTTGGCGCCTGCGATGTTCGTTTGGTTGCTCGCTTTGTCCACGAAGTTTGATCCGAAGACGCTTCCGGATGCGACGCTGCCTGTGCTGTAGAGGGAAAGCGCGGCGGCGAGGTAGCTGGCTTGGTTGGTCCGGTCGCTGGCGGGGAGCGGCATCGATGAGAAGGGGACGCGAACGGCCTGGAGGACGGGGACGCTCTGTGTCGAAAGGGTTATATAACCCCAGGTTCCGGTCAGGCTCGCGGCCATGCTCCCGGATAGAAGGGTCGTAAGGGTGATTCCGTTTGTTCCGGATCGGCTCAAAAGGAGGGAGCCGGCGTGCGGGTAGGCGGCCAGGTGGTTGAATAGGTTGGTAGCGACGGCGCCGATGCTGTTGGTCACTCCGATTTGTGTGCTCGGGGTCGCGACGGGCTGGGTCTTCCAGGTGCGGGTGTCTCCGTTTATGACGAAGGTGTTGTTGTTGGCGCTCGCGTTCGTGACGGTCACGGTGGCGGTGATCCGGTCCAGGGAAAACGCTGAAACGCTAAAAAGCTGAAACGCTAAAAGGAAAAAAGGCCAAAGACTGAAAGGCTGAATTCTCATGTGATGGGGGTCAAAAGGAATTGGCCGCTGACGACGGTGAATAGGTGGAGGGAGCCGTCGGTCTGGTCGATCATGACGATCTGGTCCGTTCCGGCCTTCGCAGCGTAAAGGGCGCGGGCTTCATACTTCCCGAGGGCCTCGTCGGCGACGGCCGCGGGGACGGTGACGGGGGTGGCCAGGCGGTTGGTCAGGTTGACCACGAAAAGCATCTTCCAGTAACCCGAGCCGTTCAGGATCTCCAGCTCTAGGTCCTTGGTCAGGGGCGCGGTCAGGGCCAGGATCCCGGCGGTGTTGAGCGCAAGGTCGCCTTCGTGGATGTCTCCGTTGGCGACCAGTGAAACGGAGTTGAGTTCAGCTCCGCCGGCGGTCCCGATGGTGGCTTTGATGGAGGTCCCGGCGCCTGGGATGGTGGAAAGGGCGACGGATCCTCCGCTGGGGTTGGGCTTAACGAGCGTGATCGCAAAGCTGATGGTGTCTCCAAGCGCGAAGGGCGGGAGGGTGAAATGAGAATCAACGACCGAGCTCTTGCTGAGACGCTTGGTGGCGATGTTGGCTGCGAATTCTAAGGGGACGCCCATTGCGGACCGGGCGCGAGTCAATGAATGTTTCCGGCGAGGCGCCGAAAACTACGCCCGAGGCGGGCGTGCTCCCCCAAATTTCAGCGTTTCAGCGTTTCAGCGTTTTAGCGTTTAACTGAGGGAGCAGTCGGGGTCGGAGCCGGATGTGGCGGAATTAAGGCAGGAGTCGGGGTAGTCGTTGGAGCCGCGGTAAAGGATGGTCTTCCAGGAGTCCAGGCCGCGGTGGCAGGCTGGGTCTAAATAGATCGACTCTTCCTCCTGCAGGACTCGGTAGGGGATGCACTTTTGCGAATCTACTTCGGCAGGAAACGCGGCGCCGTCGACGGTCGCTGGATTTTTAACCGTGACGATGCAAACCCGATACTCAAGGTCCAGGGCCTGGCCTCCGCTGGCGTAGGCTCCGCTGCCTGCGCTGTCGATCAACTCGAAGGAATCGGCGGTGACGTCGTCAATGTTCCATTCTCCGTTGGCGTCCTCGTTCCCCACGATCCCGGTTATGCTCACGCGATCTCCGTCCTGGAAACCATGATCCAGGGCGGTGGTGATGATGATGGGCGTGGTGTTGGTCGCTCCGATGATTTCCTTCTCGCCCAGGTCCGGCGGCATGACGGTCTTGGAGCGCTGCATCAGAAATTCTGTGAACGTGGGGAAGATGGCGCCTATGTAAAAGGCGAGGCCGCGAATTCCTTCGGGTTCGTCAAAGTCCGTAAAGTCGGCTGTTTCGGTCGTGGCCGGCCGGTCGACGTCGTCAATGGTGACGTAGGTGTTGCTGTCGTAGGAGTCGATGTCCGGCGTCTGCAGGAGGGCGTAGGCGGCGGCGGCTCCGTCGTCGTGGGTGACTTCCTCGGTCAAAGTAACTTCGTCCGACCGTTCGACGGGGGTGGTGGCGTCTCCGCTGTGGCCTTCGGTTTTCTCCTTGTCGTCGGAGATCAATGTGTAAATGACCGAGCCAAACGGGGGGCGTGCTTCGGCGGCGCGATCGTACGTTGCTTGATCCGGGTCGTAGACGACGGGGTCGGTGGTGGTGGCGCCTGTCGTGGCGTGGACGTGGGTGACGGAGGTCTTGGTCTCTCCGCCTGGCGTCGGGGGTCCGGTGAAGGCGAAGGGGTTGGCGGTGACCCAGGTCTCGACTTGGGTCCGGGTGAGGTAGCGGTCTCCTCCTGCTGCGCCCAGTTCCAGGTAGCCGTAGAAATAATGTCTCGCGAAAATGAAGACGCTCCCGATTTCGTCGTCGGCGGCGTTGCGGGCGTGGGCGGGCGATTCGACGCAGGCGTTGGCGGGCGAGCTGGTTGGCGCTCCGTCACTCATGGGGAAACGCTGGGTTCGCGGCGGCGGGCTGGGACAGCTCGCCCTACCTTCGCTGAAAGGTTAGAAACTACCATCGGCGTCGATCCGGACGTTGGTCTTGCAGAAGATGCGGCCGGCGCGGTTGGTGTCCGACCAAGCGATCAAATTGTCGGCTCCGTCGTAAGCGTTCGTTCCTCCCTCCGGTTGATCCGCGTAAATCAGCCAATTGTACATGTAGTGAGGGACGACTTGCTGGATTTCCTTTTTGCTGTCGGTGACTCGGGTGGCGTGCCGGCGGATGGCGAGGAAGCCGGGGCTCGTGTCGACGGTGTCGTAGGACCAGCCATCGACGGTCAATCCATCAAAGTCGTAATTGCGCAGCTCATGCGGCTTGGCGATCTTTATCAGAGAGGAGCTGTCTTCGGCTACAAAGCCCGAAACAATGTCTTCGGCGCTGGCTGGGGACGAATAGGGCAGGCAGAGCAGATAATCGTTACGCACATACTTGAGGACGAATTGCTTGGTTCCCTGGCTGGTTTTGCTGCGGCCAAAGCGGGGGATCAGCCGAAAGCCGTTGGTCTGGTAATCCGCATGCCAGTTTTCATCGCGGAGAATTGTGCGCTCCAGGACGCATTGCCTCAACTGGTTAAAGGCGCGGACGATCGCGGCGGTTCCGGTCGCTTTCTGTGGGAGCTCGGTCATTAGAAGCCGGAATATAGCAGCGTGGTCCAGCGGGCGGATTGCCAGCTCTCGGTGATCTGCTGGTTTCCGTTGGAAATGCGGATGACGTCGGTCGGGCGCTTACGCCAGCCGTAGGCCAGGAGAAGGCGCTCGGAATTGGCGACGGCCGGTAGCGAGGGAACGTTGAAAGGGGCGGGGTCTCCGACGTAGGTGGCGACTTGGGCGCTGCTCCAAATGTAACCGTCATAGGTGAATTCCAGGACGGCCTGGTAATTGCGCGAGCCGGTCCTCGTCCGGATGAAGACGTAAGATTGGGCGACTAAATAGCTGTCGGTGCCTTCCATGAGCAAGTCGAAGGCGGAGAGGGCGGCAAAAACGCTGTCGCTGTTGGTGCTGGCGGTCGTGGTGATCGCGGCGGAGCAGGTGGCGTAGTCGTCCGTCGACTCGACCATGTCCCGGACTTTTTTCTGCGTCGCTCGGGAAATCCCGGAAAGGCCAGGATGTTTCCAGATGCTCTGCGTGATCTCCTCGCCGCGCATCTCGAATTGGGTTGTGAGGATCTCGGTGCTTCCGTCCTGGGCTCCTCCGAAGCGGGCGGCGAGCGAGGCGGATGCGCCGGTGGAATCGAATTGCAGGTTGTCCGCCCAATTGCTTTGGATGGCGGCCTCGGCCAGGACGGCGTGGTGGGCGCCTGCCCAGCGGCGGACTTGGGTCGTGCCGCTAAGTCGATCAAATGAAATGCTGAAAGGCTGCTCGTGGTGAAGAGGGCCGATGATGGTGCTCATACGCCAAAGGTTGCTTTGTTTTGGTTCAGGTCGCGCAAGTGATCTCGGGAGGCGGTTTGCACTCGAAGGCTTTGCTTGAGGAGGTCCGTTGCTCCTCCTCCTCCTCCTCCGGCTCCGCCGACGAATCCTCCGACGTTGGCCAGGGCGTCGGTTTGGGTGTTTCGGTAGGTTTCGGGCTTTTTTGGCTTCCGAAAAAGATCATTAAACCCTGCGCCGGCATCCAGGATGTTCAATCCGTCGGACGGGGGCTTCCCCTGCATCGCGGCCAGGTCGGCCTCTGAGTAAGTGTCTCCTCCGCTGTCGGTCTTGTTCCACAAGCTGCCGACGGCTGAAACGATTCCGCCGTGGGTCAGGAGAGCCCAGGGGTTTTTGAGCAGGTTGGCTGTCACGCGGACGGCGGCGTTCTTGGCGGCTTGCCAGGCGGCCGAAATGGCATCGTCTGCGCCTTCGACTCGTTTGATGTCCTCCGGTGCAGCTTGAAAGGGCGCGTTGGCTCCGGCTCCCTGCAGGGCGGCGATCATTCTCAATCCTCGCGCACCAAACATTTCTTTGAGCTCGGCTCGCTGGGCTGGGGTGATCTTGATCCCCTTAAGCGCGACCACCATCTTCTCGATCAGCTCTAGGTTGTCTTGTAGTGGGTTTTTTACTTCGTCGAGGGTGATCCCGAATTGCTTCAACGTGGCGGCGGCTTCCTCGTCTCCGTCGGCGGCTCGCTTTCGCATGGCGCCGAATTTGTCCATTGCCTTGCCGAAGTCTTCGAAGGTCAATCCTCCCTGCTTGAGGGCAAAGTCGATGCGCTGGACGGCGTCGGTGGAAATGTCGAATTGTTCGGCGAGGTCCTGCGCTCGGCTGGCTGTCTCGGCGATGGTTCTGGCGATGGAAACTGCGGCGCCGACGGAGAAGGCTCCGCCGAGCTGGCTCTTGAGGGAGGCGCCGACGCGTTTTCCGAATCCTCCGGCGCTGGCTTCGGCCTGTTTGAGGCCGGTGTTAAAGCCGGAAATATCCAGGCCAAGTTTGGCGATTAAAGAAAGGAGACCCATCTTAGTTTTTCTCCTGCTGCTCGCGGTCGCGTGCCTGCGCGAATTCCCAGAATCCTCGCTCGTCGTCGTTCATGATCGTTGCTTTTCCCTGGCGGTCGGATTCCGTCGCCCAGCGGCAGAGGGCCTCGCGCATGGTCAGGTCGAGGGCCTCGGTCTTGGATTTGTGGAAATCAACTTCGAGCATCACCAGGAGGCGCCATTCCTCGGGGGCTCCGAGCCGGCGGGCGGGTCCGTTGCGGTAGGTGTGCATTTTCGGGCAGCGGGTCCCGTGGTCGATGTAGGCTCGGAATTTCTCGGCTTCCTCGTGGGGTTTTAACTTGCGGCAGAAGAAGCCGAGGCCGGTCATAAACCATTTCGCCCAGCGGGAGTTCAGGTTCCGGCGGGCTTGCTCGTGGCTGGTGGCGCAAATGAAGACGCCGACGATCAGGTCGCTGGTCGTGGGTGCGTCCAGGTCAATCTCGCATTCGCGCAAAAGGAAAAGGTGACCCAGGGTCAACGGTTCCAAGCGGAGCCGGAGGCAGGTGTGCGGCTTGGGGGATGCCGACCGCAAAAAGGCGGCGTCCATAGGGTTTGCCTTAGACGGTGATGCTGGCGGCGGACGTGACGCCGATGGCGCGGCGGAAGGTGTAGCTGCCCATTGCTTTTTGGTCGTTGCCGTGGTCGAGGTTCGAGCTGGGGAAATGGACCCAGGGCTGGGTGTTGCCGCTGTCGGTGTTCCAGGCGTCGGTAAAGGCGCCCATTGCGATTACGGGCATTCCGCTGATTTTCATGCCTGAACCGAGGACGGGGCCGGTGGCGGATTTCTTGGCGTTGGCGAGGGTGGTTCCCTCGGGGATAAAATTGATCGAGCACTCGAGATATTGGCCGCTGAAAATGTAGGAGCCTATTTCTCCGGCCTGGTCTTTGATGACGTCAACGTCGCCGTTGTCCACCAGGCGTAGGGATTGCAAGTTGGGTTGAACGTAGCCGGAGAGCGTGCTGGTTCCGTCTGACTGCAAAAGAAGAATTGCGACGCTGGAAAGTCCGAAGACGTGCCCTTTGTTGATCTGGTTGGCCATATAGGGGCGAACGCGAAGTCAATCGGGGGCTGCGAAGTGTTTCCGGCGAGGGCGCCGGAAACTACGCCCGAGGCGGGCGTGCTCCCCCGACAAACCAAACGCTGAAACGCTGAAACGCTGAAACGCTGAAAGGGGAGGGCTCTAAGAAACGTCTCCGCCGCAGCATTCGATTTCGACGGTCAAAGTGTTTTGCCATTGGCGTCCGACGCGCTGCTTGCTCTGGCGGGGCTCGCGGATGATGAAAAGGGTGAAAACGTCCAGGGAGGCGCTGATCAGGGTCTCGGCGTCGCTGGCGCTTATCAAGGCAAAGACGGCGTTGCAGCGGGCGACGTGCTGCGATCGCGGGGTGTCGTCGGCCTGGCTGGCGACGGTGATCGATACTTGGGCGGTCCAGTTGCCGCTGTTGCAGGCTCCGTTCTCGGCGGCGTCGGTGGCCTCGACCACAACATGTGGTGTGATCATGTCGTCTCCCTCCTTGTAATGGCCTGGGAAAACGTTCAACGGCGGGATGTCGGAAAGGGGGCGGGCCTTCAGGTAGGCCACGAAGGCATCGTCAATTTGATCGAGGATGTCGTTTTGGGTGGCCACGTGGAAACGGGGCGAGTCAATGAAGGGGCGGGAGCGTTGGGTTCGCGGCGGCGGGCTGGGACAGCCTCGCCCTACCTACCTTCGCCCTACCTTAGAAATTTTCCTTTTTTCCAGCCACTCGAAATGATGCGCTCGGCTAGGGCTCGCATGTTCCGGGTCCGGATTCCCAGGGCGGTCTCGATGATCTGAAGATCGGCGCTGCTCTGGTGCTTGGCGGCGGTGTTGCCGAGCGTGATGCTGGGAAAGGTCCGGTTGTTCGTGTGGTCAATGAAGATTCCGGGGATGCTGTGCCGGCTGATCCAGTCGGGGACTTTGATCCCCAGGTGCATGGCGCAGCTCATCCAGCCGGACTTCCATTTGCCGACGTGGGTCTGGGTCTGCTTGATGTAGCTCTTGATGCTGGATTCGCTCAAAACGAATTGGCCGTGGCCTTTTCCTACTCGGCCGCGGGCGTTCCTCGCGGCTTTGTGGACGGATGGCTGGGCGGCCGCTAGGACTTTGGGGTCGGCGATCCCCATGTTTCGCAGGATGGCCTGAATGCCTGCGACGTTGCCCGCGCGGCTCAATTGGCGGAGGCGGGCTCCTAGCTTCTTGTTGGTCGGGTTCTTCACCATTCCCAGGTGCTCGAAGCTCACGAAGACTTTCCGAATGTCCCGGCGGACGGCGTTGTCACCGACTCGCTTTTGGGCGGCGTAGCTTTCGGAGATGGGCTGGGTTTTGCCTCGGGGCGGGGTCAGGTGGAGGACGTCTTTCACGAATAGCTTGGCCTGCTGGCGGATCAGTTCTCCGCCGGATTTCCCGGTGATCTGCATGAGTTGACGGGCCTGGCGGGAAAAGCCGGCTTGATCAATCGTGAACATGATTCAGCGGTTGGGCGAGGCCAGGACGAATTCGTAAGCGGCGTCTGCTCCGGGGTTGCTCCGTTTGAAGACGCGATATTCGCGGCCAGGTAGGGGCGGGGCGGGAAAGGTGACTTTGCTCCCGGCGCTGGGCGGGGCGGGATAATCATTGTCGGCGGTGTATCCGGTATCGTCGGCGCTGACGGTGGTCATGTCGGCGGTCAGGGCCGCGGGGAAATCTGATTGAAGGACGAAAAGGGAGAAATCAACGATGCCTTCGAATCCTCCGCTGGTCAGGGTAGATCCGCGGCTCAAGGTGTTCGGAACGCAGAAGTACTCGGCGCCGGCGTAAACAAACTTTTGGCTGCCGAGGTCCTTGCGTAGGGAACGGAGACCGCGCGAGTTCATTGCGGATACGCGGTTGGCCATAAAACAAAAAAGCTGAAACGCTGAAAGGCTGAAACGCTGAAATTTAGCGGATGGGGACGCAGCTCTTTTCGGCGAGCATTAGGGCTAGGGGCGCCCAGTTGTTGGCGGCGTAGGTGTCGGCGATTGGGTTGGAGGGGTTGCTCAAGATGGCAAAGAGGATCTTGTCGACTCGGTCCTGGTCGGGCTCCGGCGCGATGCTCGGGGTGCTGCTCGTGGTGCGGGTGCGGCTTTTAAAGATGTTGCCTGTGGTTGTGCTCATTGGCTCGGGGGGGTGGTCAGGACCTCGATCTGCGTGATCACTTGTTGGGCGATGTCCAGGTTGGATCCGCCTTGGGTGTCCACGAGTTCGTTTCGGGCGCTCTGGATGAGCATCCTCAGCGGCCAAAGCCAGGCTCTGACTTCGCGTTTGATCTTTGCGGTCGCGGGGTCGGGGACGGGGTAGCTCGTGATTACTTCGGCGATTGGGGTGCCGTCCTTGTCCAAAATGGTTTGTTTTCGGTCCATGTGGGACCGAGGTCAGTCAACGACGGATGAAAGGCGGCCGCGCTGGAAATGTTTCCGGCGAGGCGCCGGAAACTACGCCCGAGGCGGGCGTGCTCCCCCTTACTTCATCAAGAGTTGCGCTTGGCGGATGGCGAGGCGGAGGACGTCTAGGGCGGCGAGGACGGCCTGGACGCTTTCTTCGTCTCCGGCTTCCTGGTAGGTGGCGACGGAAAGGGCCAGTTCTTCGATCCAGGCGTCGCCGTTGATGCGGATCTTCTGGGCGAGGTCGTGGTATTGCGAAGAGCGGGCGGCCAGGGCGGCGGCGTTCTGCCGTTCCCAGTCATCGAAGGCGGGGAAAACGTCGAGGGCTTGGACGATCGCGGCGTCGGTGACGGTGAAGATTTGATCCTCGTCCTTGATCGGGGGGACGTCGGCCCATCCTCCGGCGGGCGTGGTGTTGGGCGTCGGGCTGGCGCAGCCTAATACCCAAAGGGCAAGGGCGAGAATTAGGATGGCTGAAAGGGGCGTCGCGTCGGTCATGCTTCCTGCTGATGCTCGTCTATATGGTGAATCCCTCGACCGATTCCGCCGGTCTTCGTGTGGTTCGTGCGGCCGAAGTAAAAGCCGACAATCAAGAAAAAGGCGTTGGCCATCATGGCTTCCTTGGCGGCGCCGTTGGCGTTGGTCGTGGCGACAAACACGACGGCGATGTTAGCAAGGACCACGGCGATGGCGATGCCGGCCTGGGTCGATTCCCAAAGTAAATTGATCCGGCGCTGGCTGCGGTTGTGTAAGGTCAATCTCGCATCGCGTTGAGTTGGCGGTTCTATCGGTTTGTCGGTCGGGGTCATTAACCAAAGAGGCCGCAGTCAACTCGGGGGCGTTGGGTTCGCGGCGGCGGGCTGGGACAGCCTCGCCCTACCTTACGGCGGGTAGAGGCTGGTCCAGTTTTTGGCGGGCCAGATTAGTTTGCAACGGTTCAGGATGGCAATTTGCAGATTGCGGTCGACGGCGAGGCCGGTGCCGCTGCCTAGATTGTTGATGTAAAATTTTCCGTTCCGCGGGGTGAACATGGAGACGATGCTGTCTCCGAAGTGGCCTCCGTCGCGGTTGTCCACGGGGATGTAGGCGGCGGTCGTGAGCGGGGAGGTGCCGGCGTAATAGAGGGCGACGGGCCATCGCTCGGTTTCATAAAGCCAGTTCCGCATGCAGGCTTCGGTGATCAACTTGCGGGTGGCGTTGGGGGTGTTGCTCCAAAATGGATTGAAGTCTGAATCAACAAAGCTGTCGGGGTTGGTCGTGGTGTGCGGGTTCCATCCTCCGTTGTTCCAGCGATCGGGGCCGTAGGTGTAGGCGTTGGCCTGGATCTCTTTGACCTTCCAGAGGGTAAATAGTCCTCCGAGGGCGAAGTTTGTGGGGGTGAGATTCTGGAGGTCTTTGAGGATGCCTTCGACGTAAGGCCAGTCCACGGGGGCTTGTGACGTCGAATAGAAAATATCCGGGGAACGGTTGCCGGCGTCGATCAGTAATTGGACTTGATACCAGGCTTGGCTGAAATAGCGGTGCGTTTGAAGGCTGCCGTTGTTGATTCCGTGGGTGGTCAGGCCGAGGCCGAGGATGTTCGGGCTGGCATCAAAATAAACTCGCTTGGTGTACTGGGTGCGCGGCTCGGCCGCTAAGCTGAAGATGCCGGCGCCGTTGGGCAGGCGGGTGGCGCAGCGGGCCAGCTCGGCTGAAAGTCCGATCCTGTAAAATGCGTTGTCGTTCCGGTCTCCGGTGGTGGTGTTGACCTTGGTGAGCAGCTTGTCCATCGCGGCGAAGGTGGTGGGGCTCCACTCGGCGAGCCAGTTCCAGCCGTAGGCGACGACGCCGTTCAGGTAGGGGCCATATGATCTGAAGGCGGTGTTTTGGCCATCAGCGAAGTTTACAAAGCGGGGGCTGGTCGGGAGGGTGAGGGATTTGTCCCAAATTTGGGAGTTGAGCAGGCTGGTGATGCCATCGAGGTAACTTTTGTCAAAGGTCACTCCGGCGCGGTAAAGCTCGATCAGGGCTACGGGGACGCGATTGGCGTGCTCGGTGTCGATGCTGGTGTAAGGGCTTTCAAGTCCAAAGCCTTTATCCCAGAGCAGTCCGCCGGCGTGGGGCACGAAGCGGGCGAGCGTGCCGAAGTGGTCTTTCATTCCGCTGGCGTAATGGGCGACCAGGGCGGGCCAGGCATAGGTGACGTTGTCGCTGTTCCCCAGGGCGGTGCTGCATTGGGAAAGGTTGAGAATGTTGCGCAGCATCAGGGCTGGCTTGTCGCTCATGCCGTTGTTTGTCCGGCTCAAGAGCGTATCCATAAACGCCTGGCCGTTCCGGGTGATGAGGATGTTGTTTACGACGTGGGTTTTGATGTGGTTGTAAATCGCGGTGGCTCGGGTGTTGAATGCTGAAAGGCTAGGCGTGGTCAGGATGACGCGAGCCAGCCGGGTTAGCTCGGCGGTGCCTTGATAGGTCGAGAGCTCGGTGGCGATGGGCGTGGCGCTGTAGGGGGATGCCCAGGCGCCTGGCCAGTTCAGTTTGCCGTTGCTGTCGGTGATGGTGGCCTTGGAAATGATCGTCTCTGCCCACGTCAAAGCGCGGTTCAGATAAAGGAGGTTGCTCGTGGCCTCCCACATCGAGGTGGTGGCCATCATCTGGTGGATGGTGCTGTAGAGGTCTAGCTCGTTGCTGCTGGCGGCGAGGTTGTCGTAGGTGGTCTTCGAAGCGGTGTATTCGGCATCGTAGATGGCGGCGTAATTGGGGCGGACGATGTTGGCGCCGGCTAAATTCTGGAGCTCGAATTCGTTGTGCAGCTCCCACATCTTCGTGACTTGCCAGAGGGCGGCGGCGTAGGCTTTGCGTCCCGGTCCGATAGGGTCCCTGCTGGCCTTGGGAGAAATCGAGAGCTGGTACGGGGACGACTCGGACGTCTGTTCCAGGATCCACGGACCGAGGATATCCTTCGAATTAGCCAAGCTTGCGGCGCTGCCTCGGACCAATGTGTTGCGTAAATATTGCGTTCCGACGGCGGCGCCGTTTGTGCCTCCTCCGTATTGCGTGAGAAGCTTGGATCCCGAATTGATGAAGGCGGCCGGGCCGAAAGCGTCCAGGGGGTGAATGCTGGGGAGCCAGTGGTTCCAGTCGGGGAGCTGCATGGCGATCCGCACTTGGCGTGGGTTCGCGTTGTTGGTTAGGGTGATGACCGTATTCGTCACCACGGTCCCGAAAATGTCCGAGATGGTGAGCTGATCGTTGTCCAGCACTGCACCGATCCCGGCGCCTGCTGCCCATGCGGAGAGGACGTTGGTGTCCAGGCCGGGTCCCGGCTGGTAAGGGGGATTCCAGGGTCGGCCTGGGCTCGGCACGTTCAACGAACGAATGTAGGAGGCGACGTATTCCCCTTGAAGCTGTGTCAGCCCGTGGAATTTGCTGCGTTCGACAATCGATTTGTTGCTGTAGTTGTAATACTTGAGATCCCTCCCGTCCTGAGCGTGACAATCGGTGCATTTCGCGCGGATGGACGCAAAGGTCCCGTCCGATTGAAAGCCGGTCAGGTTGGTTCCATACCAGATCCCGCGGCCTGTCGCGATGAGCGTGGCGTTCGTGTAAATGGGCGCCCAGTTGGCTGGGTCTTCAGTCGAGAATTTCGTGGTCGGAATCAGGTTCGTGCCGGCGTGCTGGAAATTAAACGCGAGCACTCGGATGGCCGCTGGCGAGCTGTTGGTGTCGCTGAAGATGAAGCGAACGGTGTTGAGGGCGTTGTTGAGGAGTATGCTTCCCGATATCCCGGAGTTGGTGCATCTAATCACCGAGCTCCCTCCGAAATGTCCTCCAAACGCGGCCTCGCGTTGGGCTGGGGGAAAGGTGACGTCGTTTACGTTGATCGTCGGGCCGTTGTTGAATTGCACCTTAAACCCGTTTGTGCTGTGCAGGGTGTGGTGGTAGGTCATCGAGAATTTGTAGGAATCTCCCGGCGCGATGTCCGTTAGTCCGACGGTGACAACTTCGGTTATTCCCTGGTGGCCGGCGATCTCGATGGGCAGGCTGTTGGTCGGGAAGGTCGGCTGGCTCGCGGGCAGAACGGTGACGACCACGGTGTCGGTGTTGGTCGCCTGGGCGGTGGTGGCTCGAAGCTGCAAAACATAGGAGCCGGAGACGGAAAATGTTGCGGTCGTGTTCGTGTGGTTGGCGTTGGCAAAGCTGACCGTTCCGGCTCCGGTGACTTTGCTCCAGGTAACTTGCGAGATGGCATTTCCCGTGGCGGTGGCGGTGCTTAGGCTTCCGGTCGCGGGCAAGGTGACGGTGAAGTCGGATCCTGCGTTGACCAAAAGCGGGACGGCCGCGTCGACCACGGAAATTAAAACGGTGGCGGAGGCTCGGGTGGCGCCGGAGTTGTCTGTCGCGACGGCGGTCAGGCTGTAGTTTCCACGTGGAACGTCGAACCAAAGGACGCCAAAAGGGGTTAGTGGGTCGGTGTTGATTAGGTTTCCTCCCTCGAAGAATTCAACCTTGGTGATCGTGCCGTCGCTGTCCGTGGCGGTTGCGGCCAGGACGATGTCCTCGCCTGCGTTAAAACTGGTTCCGGCAGCCGGCGCGGTCAGGGTAACGGCCGGGGCGACGTTGGGAACGGGGAGGACGGTGTAACTGACGCTGGTGGTGGTGTTTGAGCCGAGGTTGTCTGTGGCTTTGGCGGTGGCCAGGTGGGTCCCGACGCTGGGGGTGATGCTGACCGAATAGGGCGAGCTGGTGTCGGTGGAGAGCGTCGAGCCGTTATCGATAAACAAGACGCTGGCGATGGTGCCGTCCGGATCTGTGGCGCTGGCGACCAGGTTAAAGGTGACGGGGGCGGTGAAGGTGGCGCCGTTGGTGGGTGTGGTGAAGGCGACGGCGGGGAATTGGTTGGCCGCGGTGACGATGGCGTTGATCGTGGCGGAAACTCCGACTCCGCCGAGGTTGTCCGTGGCTTCGGCGCGGATGGTGTAGGTCCCGACGGGGACGCTCACGGCAAAGCCGTCATAGGGGGCGCTCAATTCTGTTGCTCCGAGCTGGGTGGCCTCGTGGTAAAAGCGGACGCTGACGATGGTCCCGTCGGCGTCGGTGGCGGTGGCGGCCAGGGCGAAGGTCGCGGGCGCGATGAAGGGCGTGTTGTTCGTGGGCAAGGTCACGGTGACCACGGGGACGGCGTTGTTGTTTACGATGGCGTTGATCGTGGCGCTGCTGACGATGGCTCCGCTGTTGTCCGTGGCCTCGGCTCGGATGGCGTAGGTCCCGGCGGGGACGGCCGCGGCGCTCCCGGTGAAGGGCGAGCTGGTGTCGGTCCCCAGGAGGGTGCTCCCGTTGTAGAATTTGACGTTGGCGATTGTGCCGTCGGCGTCGGTGGCGGTGGCGGTGATGTTGATCGTGGCCGGCGCGATGTAGACGGTGGCGTCGGCTGGGCTCGTGATCGCTACCACGGGGAGAATGTTCACGGCTGGGGCGCTGACGTTGATCGTGACTGCTCCGCTGCTGTTGGTGTCTCCGCGGTCGTCCGTGGCGACGGCGGTGAAGCTGTAGTTGCCGGCGGCCGCTGAGGGGATCGAATGGGTAAAGGGCGAGCTGGTGTCGGTGGCCAGTAAAGTTCCGCCGTTGTAGAATTTGACGCTGACGATGGTTCCGTCGCTGTCGGTGGCGGTGGCGGCGAGCGGGATGGTGACGGGCGTTAGGAAGGAGAGGCCGTTGGTCGGGGCGGTTAGCGTCACGGTGGGGACGCTGTTGGGAACGACCAAGGCGTTGATTGCGATTGAGGTGGAGATTTCGCCTGAATTGTCGAGCGCGACGGCATGAATCGGGTAATTGCCGGCGGCGGCGGAGGCGATCTGTGCGGTGTAGGGCGAGGTGGTGTCGGTGCTGATCAGCGTTTCGGCGTTGTAGAAGCGGACGCTGGCGATTGTGCCGTCCGGATCAAAGGCGCTGGCGGTGATGGCCAGGGTGGCCGGCGCGATGAAGGTCTGCGTGTTGGTCGGGCTCGTGATGGCGACGACGGGCAAGACATTCGGAACGACGGGCAGGGGTAGGACATCGATTGTCACAGCTCCGCTGGCTCCGACCAGTCCCTCGTCGTCCGTGGCCTGGGCGGTGATCTGGTAAAGGCCGGCGGCGCCTGGCGTCCAGGTCAGGGCAAAGGGGGCGTTGGTGTCAGTCCCTATTAAAGTTTCATCGTGGAAGAAACTAACGCTGACGACGGTTCCCTCGGTATCGCTGGCGGTGGCGGCGATGCTCACGCTCGCGGCGGCGGCGAATTGCTGCGTATTGGTCGGGCTGGTGATGACGATTGTGGGCGGGACGTTGGGCAGGCGAAGGACGGAAATGGCGACCGAGACCATGGTCGTGGCGCCGGCGTTGTCGGTTGCGATCGCGTCCAGGACGTGCGATCCAGGTGTCATCAGTGGAAGCTCCGCGGCGTAAGGGGCATTGGATACTGTGAGGACGTCCTGCCCGTTGTCCCGGAAAAGGACCGATGTGACTTGTCCTCCGTTATCGTCTGCGGTGGCTTCCATTGTCAGTGAAATAGGCGCGGTGAAGGTGGCGCCGTTCGTGGGCGCGGTGATCACCACGACGGGGGCGATGTTCATGGGGGGCGGCGGCGGGGGATCAATCGGCGGCGGTTGGATCGCGGGCTCGATCACGAAGACTTTGAAGGTGTTCGTGCTGTAATAGGTTCCTTTCCGGCCGGTGACTTGGATGGTGTAGCTGCCCACGGCGCTGAAGGCGGCGGTGACGTTCGTCCCGGTGCTCGGGGTGAAGGTGACGACGCCTGGCGAGTCGATGTAGCTCCACTCGGTGCTCGTTCCGCTGGTGCTGCCGTCGACCGAGGTGATCGCGGATAAAAGCGCGTTGGTGGGAAAGCCGACGATGTAATTGTCGGTGACGTCGATCTGGACGCTCGATGAAAGGATGTTGCCGAAGCCGGAGGTCGACGGGCGCGGGGTTCGATAGGTCGCGGCCTGGGTGGCGCAAATGAGAAAGGCGGCGAAAAGAAAGGTGAGGGTCTTGGGCATCGGCTACCCAAGGAAAGTCAATGCGCCACAAAAGGTGTTTCCGGCGAGGGCGCCGGAAACTACGCCCGAGGCGGGCGTGCTCCCCCGACAAACCAAAAGCTGAAACGCTGAAAGGCTGAAACGCTGAAATTTACGGAGTTGGCTCGACTAGGAGCCAGTCGAAGGCGGCGGTGTCTCCGGCGTCCGATGATGTGACGGTAAAGCTGGTGCTGTTCACGCGGGAGGCGACTCGGATGCGGCCGTTTAGGGTTCCCGCTGCAGCGGGGAAAACAAAGATGCGCGTGCTCGCGGTGATCGAGGTGTTCGCGATGGTCACTGTGCCTGTAACGAGCGTGCTCTGGCCCATCCTCGCGTTGGATCCTTCCTTGATCCTCACGCCTTGGCCGGCGACTAGCGTTTCGATTGAGCCGTTCACGAGGAATTGCTTCGAGCCGTTCATCCCAAAGCCGTAAGTGAGGGTGTTGGTGGGGTCGCCGGCGGTGTGAACAAAAAAGGCATGGCCGGCGTGGTAGGCGGCTTCCAGGGGCCAGACGTGATATTGGGCATCGCGGTCGCTCGATGCGCCGAAGTAGTTGTCCTGGTGAATGCCGAACCAGCCAGGGCTCCCGTCGCGGTGCAAGGTAAAGGTGTAGCCGGTCTGCGCTCCCATGTCGACGTGCAGGGCGCGGTCGCCGGCGGTGTCGTCCACGGTCCCGGTCAAGTGGGCGGTCGGATAGTTGAATCCGGCGCCGGCGTTGAGGATGACGTTGTTGAAAGTCAGGAGGCGGCCGAGCGTGGATCGGACCATGTCGCTGCTCGAATTCCCCATGACGATGTTATCGCTGAAGGTTCCGTTTGTGACTCCGATATCGGCGCAAATCGTCGCGGTGGTCGAATTGTTCGTGATGTAATTATTCACGATCATGGCGCGGCCGGTGGTCGAAACGACCAGGGGGCTTTGCGAGTCCGGGTAGCTTTCGATTTGGTTGCCACTCATCTGCAGCAGGGTGGTCCCGGTGATCTCGAATCCTCCGACGTTGTTGTCCTCGATGCGGACCTTCCGGCCGGCGAGGGATGCTCCGCGGGGATAAACTCCGTCCGGCGCGATGGTGATGTTCCGGCTGAAGTCCACGGCGGCGGTTCCGCTAATGAAGGCGATGGGGCGCTTGCTCATCGAATTAGTGATGATGAAGGTCGAATCGACCACCTTGATAAAACCTTTGCTCGCGGAAAACTGGAGGACCTTGGGCGGGTCGCCTGATCCGGCGGCTCCGCGGAAATCAAAGGTGACGTTGTCCACGGTCAGATTTTCATAAAAAATGGGTTCGACGTTCCGCATGGCGTATTCGTCTCCGGCGGAGCTGACCAGGGTCAGGTTGCGAAAGATCATATTCTTCATGATCGGCGGGCGCAGATATGTTTCGCTGGCGGGGATGGTGGCTCCGAGGCCGGCGGTGGTGCTCTCGTAATATCCTCCATCGAAGACCAGGCCGGTGCAATTGCCTCCGGGCCAAAGCGGGGAGCCGGTTACTTTGACGTAATTGTTGCGGACGATGGTGCCTGGGGCGCTGTTGATCTCGATGCCGTGTCCGGTCCCGCGGATGTCGTTCTGCTCGATCACGACGGAGCTGGTCATGTTGGTTACGATGAAGCCGGCTTGCACGTAGTCGCTGGTGGGGGTGTTGATCCGCAGGTTGATCGCTCCGTTGTCGCCGAAGGAGCCGGTGATGGTGTTGCCTCGGACCAGGCCGGGCATGTTGTAAATGTTCGTCCCGTTCAAGTCGGTAAAGCCGGCGTCTCCTGAATAGATGACGACGGAGCCGGTCGGGGTGTCCATGTCGATCATGACGTTATCGAGAAATTTGAAGCCGGGCGCGGCGCTAAACAGGACGCAGATTTTGTTCGGGTTGCTCCCGATGAAGGTGTTCCCCTGGACAAGCGGGCTGAGCGGGCTGCGGTAGATCAGCTCCTTGTTGTAGGTGCTGAGATCGCCTGGCGTGATCGAGGCGTCTTCGTAAAATAGCCAGTCCAGCCGTTGGCCGACTCCGAAGGTGATTCCGCTTTTGACGAAGCTGTTGTTGATAAATTGGGGGTAGCTGCCGCTGCAGGAGATTCCCTTGCCGGTCCCGGTGTCGAAGAGGTTGTTGCGGACCACGACGTTGGTGGCCAGGTGGATGTTCACGGGGCTGCAAAAGCCGGTGACGTTGTCTGTCTCGGTCGTGGGGTAGAGGCCGGCCTGGCGGAAGGTGAAACCTTCCACGACGGTGTTGTGGGCGCAGATCGTGAACACGGAAGAAATGCGCGGGACGACGCCTTCCTCGGGGTTGTGGTAGTGCTGCTCCAGGGTGGCGCCGTCGGAAATCAGGGAGACGCTCCCGTTGGTGACCCAGATGCTGCAAACGAAATAAGGGCTGGGGCCGCGGGGGACAAAAACTTTTCCGTTGAATTGCTGTTTGTGGTGGACGGCTTGCTGGAAGGCGACGGTGTCATCGGTGAAGCCGTCGCGGACGGCGCCGTAGCCGAGGACGGTGTCCTGGCCGTTCTCGTCGAAGATTTGCAGGTTGGAAAAGGCTTTGCCGTCCAGGGGCGATAGATAGCCGGTGTACCAGTCGCGGGCTTGAATTCCGCCGATGCTGAAGTTTGTCACGGCGCCCAGGTCGATAAGGTATCCGGTGTTATTCGTGGATCCGGGGGTCTCGAGTCTTCCTCGCAATTTCAAATTCCAGATGGCGCCGTTGGTCGTTCCCTCGGGGACGGTGATCAATGTCCAGCTCGCGGGCTGCAATCCTTCAAAGTGGAGGCCTCCGCCGGGGGCGCCTAAGAGGGCGACGTTGCTCCGCATGGTGATCGGGTCGTTGATCGGGTCGATGGCGGTGTCGGCGGTGATCCAGACGGTTCCATGGCCTCGGGTTGAAACGTAGGAAATCGCGGCGTTGATGGTCGCGTTGTTGATCACTCCGCCAAACCATTGCGGGTAGACGTCGGAGTTGTCCTCCAGGCGGCGGATGCGGCCGACGTTGTTGTTGGGCGTGATGATGGTGCCGGCGTTGTCGTCCTCGATGCCGAGCGGGTCCACGTAAAAGCGGCCTCCGCCTCCGTCGTTGGCGGTCAGGTAGCCGACGAGCTGGTAGCCGGTGGTCGAGTTGGTCGCGGGCATCGCTCGAAGGGCGGCCATTGTGGGGACGGTCAACAAATTGGTGACGGTGCCGAATTGGGCGTCAAGGTTCGAGAAGTTCGTGTTGATGATCTGAAAGGCGCGGCGGATGACGTCGCCGGTCATGTCGTTGGCGCTGGCGCCGACGTTGACGGCGGTAATGGCGGCGTGCGTCGGGGACGAAAGGGCGAGGAGCGTTAAAAGGGGGAGGAGCTTGAGCGTGGGCATCGGCGATGCCCAGGAAGTCAATTCGAGTCAGTTGGGGTTACGAGGTTTCCGGCGAGGCGCCGAAAACTACGCCCGAGGCGGGCGTGCTCCCTACCTCGTATTCGGCGACGGCGGCGGCGTAGGCGGGGCGTTTCAGGTTGGAGGCGTGGGCGATTTCTGCGGCCTCGGCTTGGGCGGGGTCGGCTCGCATAATCTTCACGCGGAGATAGTCGCGTCCCCATTCGCCTTTGTCCCAGATGCGGTCGTGGTTCCAGGGTGGTGGGAATGGCTTGGGCAGGGCGTCCATCATAGTGAACCAGGCGGCGGCGTGGTGGACGGCGTTCTCTCGAAGGGATTTCTGGCTCTTTAATGCCCAGGCTTCGCGGCGCTGCGGGCTGATCTCCGTGGCGTAGTGCAAATGGCGGAGGGCCAGGGCGGGCTGAAGCTCGGCTAACTGCAGGAGGACCTTGTAACGGTCGTCATGCTTGGCGACGGCCAGGTCCATCATGGCCTGATTGCCGGCGGCGACGGCGTCCAGCCGGTTGTTCTCGTTGGTCCGGTCCTGTTCCCAAAGCCAGAAAAGTTCGCTGTGATAGTAGAATTCCAGGCGGGCTTTGTCTTCCTGGGTGAGCGGGGTGTCCTGGAGCGCGAGCTGTAACAGGGTCAGGTTGCGCGCGCGGGCTGCGGGGCGGTCGATCCCGGTCGGGTTGTGCTCGATGACGATGCTGTCATCGCGTCCCAGGTCTCCGCTGGCAATGATGCACGTCTCGTGGATCCGGCTTTTCCAGAGGCCAGCTCCGCGGCGGATCAGTCGCTCGCGTGGGCAGGTGGATCCGTCGGGCTTGGTGTAGCCGAATTGGTAGCAGTCGTGACGGTCGTCTTCGGCGTGGGCGCGGATCCCTTGGCAAGTCTCGGGTGTGAGGACGTCGTCGCAATCCAGCCAGAGCTGCCAGTGTTGGGTGGCCAGGGCAAAGGACATATTGCGGGCGTTGCCGAAATGATCGACGTGGGGCAGGCCGTCAATCTCGTTCTTGTACTCGGCGAATTTGAAAGACTTGGCGTTGATGATCGCCCAGTTTCTGGCTTCGATGAAGGTCCAGTCTTCCTCCGCGGTCCCGATGGCGCGAACCATGCATAGCTCGTCGATCAGGTCCTTCGCGGATTCCAAAAGGCGGAGGATGTGGGCGTCCTCGTTCCCGCAAATCAAACAAAGGGAGATCTTTTTCATGACGCTCCAACAGTAGGGGCAAAAGATGTTTCCGGCGAGGGCGCCGAAAACTACGCCCGAGGCGGGCGTGCTCCCCCCAAAAAGAAAAAGCTGAAAGGCTGAAAGGCTGAAACGCTAAAAGAAAATCCCCACGGGCGCCTGGCGGCGCCTGCGGGGAAGTTATGCGAGTAGGACAGCGGGGAAAAATGAAAAACCGCTGTCTGGTTAGCTCGTTCTAGTCAATTAGTTCTTGCCGAAACGGACGGTGACGGTCGCGGCGAGGGCGGACGCGTCGGCGGTCGTGGTGCCGAGGGTCACTTTGCCGCGGACATAGCGTTCGCAGTTGGACGGAATGGCGGCGCGGATCGTTTTGGCGACCAGGGCGGTCGTGGTGTCTCCGGCGAAATTCTGCGAGCGGATGATGCTGCGGATCGCGGTAAAGACGTCGGTGTCGCTCGTCTCGACGACGTAGGTCACGCCGGCGGTCGATGTTCCGGGGTTGATCGTGGTGGTGAGCGCGGGGACGGCGAGCTCGATTTCAACGTTGGCTAGCTTCGCGGTGTCTGCGCCGAGGTCGATCACGGCGCTGGTCGTGCTGGTGCTCGCGGCGCTGGGCAGGGTGAAGGTCGCGGGGTTGAGGCTCGCGTCCTGGAGATTGGGTGCAAATTCGTTGGCCATAATTTTGTTGGGTGTGGGTGTGGGGGTGGGATCAGAGGGTCAACGATTCGGTGTTGAGCAAGCTGTCGGTGACGACAATCGGGATGCCGGCCATTTCGGTCGGTGTGGGCGGGTATTGGACGGCGCCGGAGTCGTTGTTGGTCGCGGTGGCGCGGGACGCCTGGAGCTGGCGGCGGCTCCGGCGGGTCATAAACCAATAGTCGGGGACGACGTTTGCGGGGAGGAGCGCGATCAGGTCTGCCGCTAGGGCGTCGGTCAATCCTTTGCCGCTGTCGGCTGTAAGTTTCTTAATGCGGCAAACGCTGTTCTTGTTCACCCATTGGCAGCCGACGTAACCCTGAATGCTGTTCTTCCAGGCTTGGAGTTCCTTGGAGGAGCGCGTGATGTATTGCTTGGTCCATTCGCCGACCGAGAAGACGGAATTGTTTCCGCCGACTAAGGTCACTTGGTTGGAGCCGAGTTTGACTCCGTAGACGCTGGATCCGGTTGTGGCGGTCGTGCCTGCGGCGTCGACCACGTAAGCGGAATCAACGACTGAAACTGCGCCAGGAAAACCTTTTGTGTCTCCTCCGCTGCCTGTTCCATACCAAATCTGACTACCAAGCTTGAGCAGGGCTCCCTGCATGATGCCGTCGGCCTCTAGGGCGAGGGCGTGTGCTTCTCCCTGGTCGTCTGCG
>Ga0184628_10000099_pt1 | contig 45948 bp, 54 predicted proteins | sample PLM4_5_b1_FD_133149 | JGI IMG/M metagenome (GOLD analysis project Ga0184628, IMG submission 133149) | Groundwater sediment microbial communities from an aquifer in East River, Colorado, USA - PLM4_5_b1 | ecosystem: Environmental > Terrestrial > Soil > Riparian zone | place: USA: East River...
CGCCATCGCCCCAACCTCGATCGCGCTCGCGTCTGGCGTGGTCGAGAAGGTCGACATCGTCACCATTTCCGCCGCGAACATCATCGCGACCACTGCGGGAGGTTTCGGTCACGCCGCGGGCTACGAACTCCTCGCGGCGCCAGGCGCGGACGTGGGCGCAGAGTTCGTCTCGGCGGTCCTAGTCTACGACCGGGCGACGGCGACGTACGGCAATGGCGGGAACATCACCGTCAACGCGACGGGTGGCTCGGCGCTCACGGGCCTCGTCTCTGCGGCCAACTCAGTCGGCAATGCCGCGGACAAGGTCGCCGTCCTCCGGCCACTGACGACCGCGGCCGAAGTGCTCGCGCCCAATGTCGGATTCAGTCTCGTCTCGAGCGCGGCGTTCACAAACCCTGGCACCGCGGCGGGCGTGATTCGCGTTGCGGTCCGGTATCGGCTGCACACGTTGGGCCTCACGTAGTCCGATGCCGCGTGATGTCAGCAACGAACGCCAGAACGCCAAGGTCCGCGAGGTCGCGGAACGGCGGGCGATGCGCCGGCGCGATGCGCTCCGGGCCGTCATGGACGACGCGCAAGGCCGGTTGTGGGTGCGGGAGTTGATCGAGGGGTGCGGGATCTTTCTCGGCGGGTACCAACCGGACGGCGCGCGGCAGTACTTCGACGCGGGGCAGCGGAACATCGGGCTCGCGCTCTACGCCGAATGCCTGCGCGATGCGCCGCAGAGTTTTCGGCTGATGGAAGACGAAGCGGCGAGCCGGAGCAAATCGGATGCGCGCGAAGACGCGGCGGCGCTGAAGGAGCTCGACGGTGAGTGACGAGGTTGACGAGTACGAGGTCGCGAGCCAGCGCACGCTCGAAGAGATCGAAGCGCAGCGCGGTGTCGACGTGCCGGACTTGAGCAAGTTGCCGGTCGTGCCGGAGCGCGAGGATTACCAGCACGCCGAGCCCGTGATTGAGCGCCGCCAGTTGGGCGGCGAGGAGTGAGGACATGAGCACCGAAACACCCGTTCTTGAAACCCCCGCAGCCGGAGTGCAGCCAGGCGTGACGCCAGCCGCAGCCGGCACGGAGACGCCTGCGGTTGCCGCAGGCCAGCCCGAAGCCACACCCGAGGCCGGCACGCCGGCGCCAGTCGCAGGACCGCCTGAGACGTACGCGCTGACCGTGGCCGATGACGGCGTGGTAACGGCCGAAGGGCTCAAAGCCTTCGAGGAAGAGGCGCGCACGCTCGGGCTCACGAACGAGGCCGCACAGGCGCATCTCAACCGGCGGATCGACGCCTTCTACGCGCAGTCCGACGCGGACATCGCGGCGGTCGAAGCGGATCCGACATACGGCGGGGCGAAGTTGGCCGAGACACAGCGACTGGCTGAGTCGGCGCTCAACCGTTTTGCGCCGAAGGGAACGACACACGGGGATGCGATTCGTGACCTCCTCCGGGGCTCCGGGCGAGGCAACGCGCTCCCGATCGTGGCGTTCATGGCAGAAATCGGCCGGGCGGCTCAAGAAGATCGCCCGGTCACTGGCGGCAACAACGTACCAGCGGAGAAACCGAAGTCCGACGCAGAGGTCTTCTACCCGCCGGAGACGGCCGCGCAGTAATTCGGAAACAGAGGACACCACATGGCTGCTCTTGACACGGGCGTTTACACGCTCCTGGACATCGCGAAGCAGACGGGACCGGACGGCAAGACCGCCCGCCTGATCAACATGCTCGCGCAGAAGGACGAACTCACTCCGCGCATTCCCTTCATGGAATGCAACGACGGATCGACGCACGTCGAAACCGTCACCACGGCCCTGCCGACGGTCGGCTTCCGGTCGATCAACGAAGCCGTCAGCCCGTCCAAGGGTGACGACACGCAGGAGCGATTCGGGACGGGTCTAATGACCACGTACTCGAAGGTCGACGCGAAGCTCGCGGCGATGGCTCCCAACGTGGGCGCCTTCCGTCTCAACTCGGCGCAGAAGTTCATCGAGGCCATGCGCCAGAAGGCCATGTCCACGCTGTTCTACGGCAACAGCGGCACGGCGCCCAAGGAGTTCAACGGCCTGTCGCGCTACTTCAACAGCCTGACGGCGACCACACAGGCGTCCGCGGTGAACGTCATCGACGCGGCCGGCACGCAGGACTCGCCCTCGGACCTGTCGTCCATCTGGCTCGTCAGTCTCGGCCGCGACACCGTCTTCGGTCTGCATCCCAAGGGACTCCCGGCGGGACTCGAGCACTTCGATCGCGGCGTGCAGTTGGTTCCGGGCGCGACGGGCGCCGCGGGTTCCATGCTGACCATGCTCGTGGACGAGTTCAACTGGTCACTCGGACTCTGCATTCCTGACTGGCGCGCGGCCGGTCGTGTCGCGAACATCGACATCAGCGACCGCCAGGCGGCGACCGATGCCGTGCTTCCGCAGTTGGTCCGTCGTCTCATCGCCTCCGTCGAGGAAGGCACGGGCACGCGCTACCTGGTGATGAATCGCACCGTGAAGTTCCTCTTCGAGACGGAATGCCGTCGCGAAGTGAGCGCCGGCGGTGGCATCACGTACGACAACTTCGACGGCACGCGCCTCGCGGTGTTCGACGGCATCCCGATTCTCCGCTGCGACGGGCTGCTCAACACGGAAACAGCAGTCAGCTAACCGGAGGATTCAGATGATTCTTGACGAACTGCTCAAGCTGGCTGCGGGCCAGCAGGTCACGGTAGATGCCGTGTCCACGTCGTCCTACGACGCCGGAAACGTCACCCCGAAGCGGAACATCGCGGAAGGCACCGCCCTCGCGATCGTGGTGGTCATCACCGCCATCGGCACCAACACCGGCAGCGTGAAGTTCGAAGCGATTCAGTCGGCGGCTGCGGCCCTGACCTCCCCGAAGATTCTCGGGGAAGTGGACGCAGAGACGGCAGACATCGCGGTCGGCGCCACGTTCATCATCCCGATCGGCCGCGGTATTCCCTCGCTGCGGTACTTCGGGCTGAACAACAACATCACCGGCACGGTCGATTACACGTACTCGGCGTGGATTGTGCCGCGCAACGCCGCGGTCGGCCTCGCGCAGTTCTACGCGCGGGCCTACACGGTCGACCTGAGCTAGTCACACATCGCCCGCCGGGCCGATGGGGCTCGGCGGGTGCGTTTCTCTTTCTCGAGGTGAACCAATGGCAGGCAAACGATCCAGAACGGATTCGACGGCGCCGAAGGCAGCGGCGCCGAAGGCGACGACGACAGGATTCAGGGTGCGCGCGGTGCGCCAGGGCATCGATCCGACCGGCACGTTGCGCGACCGAGGCGACGAGTTCTTTCTCAGCAATCCGAAGTTCTTCTCCGATGCGTCCGTCCAGAAGGTCAGGCACGGCAAGAACACCGGCGTCTTCGGCTGGATGGAGCGCGTGGACGGCAACGCCGCGCCTGTCGCTGCGCCGCCCGTGGAAGACTCGACCACAGAATCTGACGTGATCTAAGCGGATCAATGGACCGCGATCCCCAGGCCATCACCGACGACATCGCGACGGTTGCGCTGGCGCTCGCCGCGCTCGACCCGGAGCACTTCTGGCCGCTCACGGAGTCAGGCACGTCGGGCGCCGATAGCGGCTACGGCAGCAAAGCGATCACGTTGTCCGGCACACCAACGCGCCAGGTGTCGCTCGGCTATGGTCTGGTCGGGACGCGGTTCGACGGGTCCAACGACTTCGGGTCGATCGCCGCAACACCACGGGCGAGCTCGACCACGTTCTCGATTCTCGCGTGGCTCAAACCATCGCTCGGTGGCGACACGAATCAGTCAGTACTGTCGGCATCGGGCGGGTCTGGCCCTGGCTTCTACTTCAACACGGACGCGCGCAAGCCTTACTTCATTCACACGGGCGGATTCGATCTGGCGGCGGATCTGCCGGCGCTGGCGTATCGCACACTCGCGCTCATCGCCATTCGCGTCACGGCCGGTGTTGCGGAGTTTGGCCTGAACGGCGTCTTTTATGAGGGCGGTGGCGGGTCAGACCCGAACATTCCGACGTTCACGCCTGACCGGGTGGGTGGCAATTCCGGATCTACCGGCCGTCTGTGCGGCGACGTGGGCAACGTCGTCTACATGCCCGGCGTGCTCATCACCGATCAGCAGTTCGCGGAACTCTGGGCGCAGCGGCATCCGTGCCACACGGCGAGTCTCGCGGTCGTCAATCAGGCGTTGTCGAAACTCGGCCAGAGTCGGGCGCTGACAGACCTCTCGACCGATGCGACCCCGGCCGGCGTCGAGGCGCGGCTCCAGTACCCCACGGCGGTCGAATCGGTCCTGCGGGCGTTCGCGTGGCCGTTCGCGAATCGCTACGAGGTGCTGGAACTGGTCGAGGGCACGGCCGCGGTCGCCGTGAACTCCGATTGGCAGTACAGCTACCGCGCGCCGGATCGGATGGTGCGCGCGATTCGAATCGTCCGGCCAGGACTGAAGCGCCTCTACGACCCGGCGCCGCCGCCGTTCGCCATCGGCCAGGACGCGCACGGCTGGCTCCTCTTCACGGACTACGAGGACGCGGAACTTGAGTACACGACGCGCACCGTCTGTCCGGCGCTCCACGGCGATGTGTTCTTTCGTGAGGCGCTGAGTTGGTACCTCGCCTATCTAATGGCGCCGACCGTCGCGAAGGATGAGCAGAAGGCGCAGGCGTGCCTCTCGATGTTTGGCGCGACCCTCTCGCGCGCGGTGGCCGGCGCGGCCAATGAGCAGGAGCCGCAGGACACCAACCAGAACGACCCGGATTGGATCACGAACCGATGAGTCAGTCGGTCGTCCTGCGTTCATTTTCCGCCGGGGAGCTCGCGCCGTCGATTGGCGCACGCGCGGACTTGCCGAAGTACACGATCGCCGCGCGCACGGTCCGGAACTTTCTCGTGCAGAAGCATGGCGGCGTGGCGAATCGGCCAGGGCTCGCATTCATCGAACGTGTGAAAGGCGGGATCGCGTACCGAGCCGCGGTGCTCGCGCGCGCACCGACAAATTACTGGCGCCTGAATGAAGCGGGGAGCGGGACCGTCGCGTATGACCTCGGGTCCGGCCTCGATAACGGCACGTACGCCGGGAGCCCCACGCAAGGGACGGTCATGGCTTACGGGGGCGTGGGTGTCACGTTCGACGGGGTCAACGATCAGGTCACGTATGCCGGGGTCGCCGCGTCGACGACGACCTTCACGGTCTCCGCGTGGCTCCGACCAGGCACGCCGGGCGCGACGAACGCCTCGATATTTTCCGACACACCCTCGGGTACCACAAACGGGCTGTATCTGAGCACGGCAAACCTTCCGACGTTGTACGTCAACGGCGCCGCGGTCCTTCAGGCGCCCGCGTTGACCGTGGGCAGTGAGCACCTCGTCACGATCGTCGTGACGGCCGGTGTCGCGCAGTGGTACATCGACGGTGTCGCGAGTGGCGGGACCGTGGGCAGCGTCATCTCCTGGACCCCGACCGAAACCAGTACAACCGGGTCACGATTCACCGGGGTGCTCTCAGACCTCGCCTATTGGTCAGGCGTGGCGCTCACCGCCAACCAGATCGCGGCGCTCTACGCGGCCCGCTATGACACGCAAGTCCAGTTGTTGAAGTACCTTGCGGACGACCCGAACGAATCGATCCTGATTGAAGCGGGCGCCGGGTATCTGCGGTTCTACAAGGACGGGGCACAGGTCAACATCTCGGCGCCGACCGCCTGGAGCAACGCGACGGCCTACACGGCTGGCGACCTCGTGTCGCTTGCTGGCATCAACTACTACTGCATCCTCGCCCACACGAACCAGAGCCCGCCGAACGCGACCTACTGGTACGCGCTCACCGGCACGATCTACGAGATTCCGACGCCGTTCGCGAGCGGGTTCCGCTGGAACCAGTCCGGCGCGGTGATCACGCTCACGAATACGGGTGTGGCGCCCTACGAATTGATCTACCTGTCGCTCACGCGATGGGTGCTACAGGCCGTGGCGATTGCTCCGGCGTCACCGACACCGACCAACGTGACCGCGGCGTTTGCCTCGACGCCAGGACCGCAGGCCGACCAGTACCAGTACGCCGTGACCGCCGGCGCGCCTGGCAGCTTCGAAGAATCACTCGCCGGGGTCTCGGCTCGCGCGAGCGCGAATCCGCCGACCGCCACGGGGCCGAACGTCATCACCTGGGACGCCATGACGTACGGGGGCGTGGCGTGTCCGGAGTACTACGTCTATCGGGACAGCACGAAAAGCCTGTCGCGGCAGTTCCTCGGCACGGCTCGGACCAACGTGTTCCTCGACACCGGACTCGCGGAGGATCCGGCGCTGACCCCGCCGATCAACGACATCGACCTGACGAGCTCGGCCAATCGTCCAGCCCTCTCCGCGTTCCACCAGCAGCGACGGTTCTTCGCGAACACGACGACGACACCGGACGCGATCTGGGGCTCGAGGGTCGGGCAGCGATCGAACTTCTGCCGGTCGTCGCCCTTGCAGGACGACGACTCGCTGACGATTCGGATCGCGCAGAACCAGAACCACCCGGTCCGGCATCTCGTCTCGGTCGCGGCCGGGCTGATTGTCTTCACCGCCGGCGGCGAGCACCGCATCATCTCCGCGGACGGCCCGGGCGGTCCCATCAGCCCGAACAGCCTGGACGCGATTCAGGATCTCTACGTGGGCGCCTCCGATGTCGTGCCGGAAGTGATCGGCAACTCGGTGATCTACGTGCAGGCGCGCGGCAAGGTCGTGCGCGATGTCCAGTACAACCAGGAAGTCGAAGGACTGGCCGGGCGCGACCTCACGCTCCTCGCGGGGCATTTCTTCGAGAAGTACACGATCAACGCCATCGCCTACCAGCAGAACGATCATTCGATTCTCTGGGCGGTCCGGTCGGACGGCACGCTCCTCGGGATGACCTACATCCGCGAGCAGGACATCTGGGGCTGGCATCGGCACGACTCCTACACGCGCGCCGGCCAGAGCGTGTTCGAAAGCATCTGCGTGGTCCCGGAAGACCACGAGGATGTCTTGTATGCGATCGTCGCGCGCTCGATCAACGGCAGCACCGTGCGCCTCATCGAACGGCTCGAGACCCGCGTGATTACGGACCTCGCGACCAATGCGATGTTCCTTGACTGTTCGCTGTCGCGCGTGACGGGCGGCGCCATCTCGACGTTGACGGGCCTCTCGCATCTCGAGGGCGAGACCATTGGCGTCGTGGGCGATGGCGTCTACCTCGGGACGTTCACGGTCGCGAGCGGTCAGGTCGTGCTCGGCGCGTCGTATTCGAAGATTCACGCGGGCCTGCTGTTCACCTCGGACCTCGAGACGCTGGATCTGGATGTGGCCGGCGGTGACATCCGCGATCGGAAGAAGCGGGTCGGGTCCGTGTCGATGCTGCTGCAGGATTCGAATCGTCAGATTCAGGTCGGCATCAACGAAGCCACGCTCACGGCCTACACGCCGGGCGAAGCGGAGTCGCCTGCGACCGCCGAGTTCTCCGGCCTGGTCGAACTCCCGGTGATTACCGAGCCCAACTACGAGGGCCGCGTGTTCATTCGGCAGGCGACACCGTTGCCGCTCACGATTCTTGGCGTGATTCCGCGCGTGGAGATGGGGGCATGATGGATCACCCGCTGACGCGCCAAGACTTGCGCGATGCGGCCGATGACCTCATCGAGCGCGTCGATGAGCGGTTTGAGGCGATGCGGAGCCGCGGCGACGAACGGCACGCGGACAACGTGAAGCGACTCGACCGGCACACCGAACAACTCGGCCGCATCGAAACCCAATGCAACAAGACGAACGGCCGTGTCGATGCGCTCGAAGACCTCAACGACAAGCGCGAACGGAACGCGCCGAAGGGTGAAGACCGACCACTGACGCGCCGCGAACTCGCGTGGGTGCTGGTGCTGCTGGTCGGCGCCTCGTCATCGACGGCCGGCGTCGTGGTCTGGCTCCTGACGCATCGGGTGGGCCAGTAATGGGTTGGGTGGTCCCGGCCGTCGCGGTCGTCTCGACCGTCATCCAGGCGGTCCAGACCAAGAAGGCTGGCAACGCCGCGGCGAAGGCCGGGCTGCAGGAACAGGAAGCGCGGAACGCCGCGGGCCGTCTCTTCGACTGGAACGCGGGTGTCGCGGAACTGCAGGCGCGAGACGCTGAAGCGCGCGGCGTCATTGACGAAGCGCGGTTCCGCCAGCAGATCAGCAAGTTTATCGGCACGCAGCGCACAGTCCAGGCCGCGAGCGGAACGGATGTCAACTACGGGTCGAACGTCGATGTGCAGGCCGACACCGCGTATCTGGGCGAGCTCGACGCGCTGACGATTCGCACGAACGCGGCGCGCGAGGCGTGGGGCTACCGCGTCGAAGGCGTCGACATGAAGGCGCGGGCCGAGATTTCTCGGAAGTCCGGCGTGCAGGCTGCGGAGGCTGGCCGCGCGCAGCGTTCAGCGGCGAACTGGAGTATCGCCGGGAACATCCTCGGCACCGGCTCCTCGCTCCTCGCGGCGAAGTACGGATTCGGCAAGCAGCAGAAGACCTTCACGCCGACGCGCAACAACCTGCGTCTCGTTGCCCCCTGGTAACCGATGCCACGAGTCCCGCAATACACGCCGCGCGAATCACTAGCCCCGCTGCCGAATGCGCGGCGGTCTGCCTCCGTCACCGCGGACGCGCTCGGCGCCGACACGAGCCGGGAGCAGGCGCGCACGCACGCGGTGGCCGCGGCCTCGCTCGGCCAGGTCACGGACGCCGCGCTCGGCATCTACGGCCGGCAGGAAGCCGAGCGCCGGCGCGCGAAGGACGAATGGGAAGACCGGGCGAACCGGGTCGCCATCACGCGCGCAGAGACGGCCCTAGGTGAATGGGAACTGACGGCCTCGCAGGAGGCGTTCGCGCTCAAGGGGCAGGCCGCGCTCGGGGTTCCCGAGCAGGTCATGTCCGGCTACCGCAAGCGCGCCGATGAGATTGCGAACGGCCTAAACCCAATCCAGAGGGAGCAGTTCGACCTCATCCGCGGGAAGCGTGCGCTGAACCTCCAGGGCAAACTGCACGAGCACGTCTACACCGAGATCAAGGCGTACGAGGCGAGCGAGTATCAGGCGTCCATCTCGAACGCGCTCAGTAGCGCCGCGCACTACGCGAAAGACCCTCGTCGCGCCGGGCTCGAGCTCGACCGTGCCGTGACCTCGACCACGGACTTGCTAAAGAGCCAGGGCGCAGGCTACGAAGCGATCGACGCGGCCGTGCTAAAGACGCTGACGATTGGACACTCGGCCATCATCGATCAGTTGCTAAAGAGCGACCAGCCAGCGAAGGCGAAGGCGTGGTTCGACAAGGTGAAGGATCACGAGATCAGCGGTGACGCGCTCGACAACATCGAGCAGAAGATCGAGCAGGGCTCACGGCTGAAAGAATCGCAGACGGCCACGGACAAGATTCTCGCGGAAGGCGGCACGTACTCGCAGCAACTCGAGAAGGCCAAGGACATCGAGGACGCGGAAGTCCGCAAACTGGTCGAGGGCATGATCGACCACGAACGCGGCCGGCGCGATGCGATCGAGCGCGACATACGCGAGACGAACCTTCAGACCGTCGTCAATGCGATCGACGCAAAGAGCGGTCCGCCGAGCATGGCGTCCCTGATGAAGATGCCGGAGTGGCACGGGCTCACAGTGGGCGAACGCTCCGGGATGCTCAACTACCTCCAGAACCGCGCGCAGGGCATCCCGGTAAAGACGGATGTCAAGGAGTGGTACCGGCTGATGCGGATGGCCGCCGACGAGCCGGAGAAGTTCGCGAAAGAATCGCTCCTCGCCTACAAATCCAGGTTGGACGAGGGCGACTTCAAGTCGCTGGCGAGTATGCAAGTCTCGATCAGCGGCAAGGCGTCGACCGCGGCGAACCGTGACCTCTTCACGTTCCGGACCGTCAATCAGATCATCGACAGTTCGCTCCGCACCTACGGCGTCAACGACGACGACAAGAAGGACAAAGAGGCGGTCAAGCACACCGCGGACCTGACGGCCAACGTCTCGAGGCTCACGGCACAGTGGGTGCAGGACTACCAGACCGGGCCGAATGGCGCGCAGCGCGACCGTCCGACAGACCTGGAGATTCAGGCGTTCGTGGACAAGCTCGTCGCGCCGTCGTTTGAGTACGTCGCGCGCACCGGTTGGTTTGGTGGCGAGACGAAGGCGCAGGGCCGACTCGGAGACCTGAAGATCGAGCACGTTCCCGCCGGAGCACGACAGGCCATCGTGGACGACCTCAAGGCGAAGGGGTTCCCGGGCACGGTCCCGGATGAGATCATCCTGCGCGCGTACGTCTTCCGCCGGGCGGCTGGTCGATGAGCTACCTCTACGACGAGGAGTTCGACCAGCAACTCGGCGCGCCGCCAGCAGCACCACAAAAGCGCGACCCGTACGACTCGTTTCTCGACTCCGTGGTCGGCACCAAGCGCGCCGAGACACAGGCCGCAGTCAAGCAGGCACCGCCGCAGGATCCAAAGAAGGCCGCGGAGATTCTGAAGTGGGCGGAACTGACGGGTCTCTCGCCGGAACTCCTCGAGCGCAACTACGACCGCGCGAAAGCTGACCTCACGTTCACGCCGGAACACGCCGGCGCGCTGATGACGGATGCGCCAGGTCTCGCGTCCTGGCTGACGCGGCAGGACCGCGTGAAGGTCGGCGCCGTCAGGCCGGAACTCCCGCAGATGATCAGCCTCGAGAAGTCCTTGCGCCAAGGCGCGGGTGCGCTCGGGGCTGGTGTCGCGGACATCGGCGCGAACTTCTGGGGCACGGTGCGCGGGCTCGCGGAAGGGCTGGACGTGCCGACGCGAGTGGACGAGATGATCCGCTCGGTCTTCAAGGGCACGCCATTCGCGGCGATGCCTCGCGGGGTTGGCTCCTTCGATCCGACACCGAGCACGCTGTCACAGGTCGCAGACTTCGCACGCGCCAGTCAGTACGAAGGACAAGGACTCGCGGACCAGATTCAAGGCGATGTCTCCAAGGTCGGGCCGCTCGGCCAGGCGGTGCTCGGCGGCATCCGCTCGGCCGGGCAAGTCCTGCCCACGCTCGCGCTCGGACCGGAGGCGGTGCTTGGCGCGATGGGCGTTGGCACCTTCGGGCAGGCGTACGGCGCCGGCCGCGATGAAGGCGTGGGCGTCTATCGTTCCCTCGCGTACGCCGGCGGGCAGACGGCGATCGAGATTGCGACCGAGAAACTGCCCGTCTCATGGATTTTCCGTGACCTGAAAGAAGGCACGCCGCTCATCAAGACGCTGCTGCACCAGATGGCGTCAGAGATTCCAGGCGAACAGGTCGCCACGCTCCTGCAAGACCTGAACGATTGGGCGACCCTGCCGTCGAACCAGACGAAGACCTTCCAGGACTACCTGAACGAACGGCCGAGCGCCGCGGTGGCGACTCTCATCAGCACCGTGACCACGGTCGGCCTGATGACCTCGAGCGCGCATATCGCCATGAAGACGCTGGAGCAGGGCGGTAAAGACCTCGAGAAGTCCGAGACCGTCAAGAACCTGCCCGAAGTCGCCGTCGAGGTACTGCGCGAGGCGACGAAGGGCACGCCGCTCGAGGATGTCCACGTTGACCTGAAGACGTTCACGGAGTTCTTCCAGTCGAAGGGCATTGACCCGGCCACGATGGCGGCGCAGATCACGGGCGATGCCACGGCCTACGCGGACGCCATCCAGACCGGCGAGGCGCTGAAGCTGCCGACCGCCGGCGTGCTCGTGCACATCGCGTCGAAGCCGGAGTTCTCGGAGTTCCTGAAGGATGTTCGCCGTGCGCCGGAGGCGATGACCTCGAGGGAAGAAGAGTCGCTGGCGAAGGAGCTCGCGTCGGTCGAGACCGCGCCAGAGGCCGACGCGACGGCACCGGTCGCCCGTCCAATCTTCGACCACGCGCAGGCGCAGTTCGTCGAAGGCGGCAAGGTCACGCCACAGGTCGCGCAGCACTACGCGGCGCTGATGGAAGCGGCGTTCACGCAACTCGCGGCCCCGCTCGGCATGAACCCGGCGGCGCTGTATCAGCGGTACGGGTTGACCGTCACCAGGGAAGTCGCGGGACGGCTCGGCCAGGCCCGCGCGCACGGACTGCTCCCGGCCGAGGGTGTGACCTCCCCTGTCACGGCCACGCCGCCGGCCGACCAGGAGTCACGGCTCCAGCGCCTCGCGGCCATCGCCAAGAACGCCCTCCGAGGCGCACGCCGGCTGGTGGGATTGCAGAATCCGGCCGCTGGTGCGACCATATCCGCTGATGGTTCCGAAGGCGCTCCCGGTGCTGGAACAGGGTCGGACGTACGCGGTGATCGTCCGCAATCTGTCGCGGCTCCTGGACGCGGGGCTGACGCTGAAGGAAGCGGCACCGATCCTCAAGTCGAAGTCCGGCCTGACGAGGCTCTACCCGCTGCCTTCCTTGACGACTTCACCGGGATCCTCGCCGGCGCTCGCGCCCTAGGCTACACCGGCACCGACGCGGCGCTCGCCGCGCAATATGCTGACGCGATCGACTACGCGCGTGGGGTCATTCGTGATTCCGCGGCTGACGACGGCACGACGGCGCGCGACCTCCTCAAAGAGATTTCCTCGCTCGGCGGATTCGGTCTCAGCGAAGAAGGCGAGACCGGCTATCGCGGCGAGCTCACGCACCTCCTCGAGAACATCACCAAAGACACGTCGCGCCGGTCGGTGATTCGCCGCGGCAAGCGCGCGGGCCAACTGATGCCGCGCGCGGTGCAGCAGTCCGGTGGCCTGCCTGGCATTCCGCACCTGGTCGTCCGCAACGGCGGCATGACCGCCGACGACATCCTGACGCACATCAACGCGGAAGGCTCGCCGTGGGCGGGCCAGTTCGATTCCCTCTCGGACTTCATGGAGGCGGTGGGTCAGGCGATTGCGACCGAGACCGGAATGCGAGACGAACCGCAGTCGCGCGGGCTCACAGTGCGCGGCACGCTGTCGGACCTGATGGACGTGAAGCCGGACAGCGCGTGGTGGCGCGACACCGCGCAGGACGACGTGGAAGACGGCGACGAGGATCCTGCGGCCCGCGACGATATGAACGCGACCGTGGCCGGTGCGACGTTGCGGCGTACCGGCAACATGATGTGGAAGTACCTGGACGGGCAGAAAGAGGCGCCGGACAACGGCGCCGAGCGCGCCCAGATCCGGGAGGTCTTCCAGGGGATCCTCGAGCGGCTGCAGGCGGGTGGCTATCCGGACCTGACGATGTCCGATTTGCAGGCGTTGCTCTGGTATCCAGAGCGCCGGCTGTATGACATGGGAACATCTGTCAAGGACGTTGCGTCAGGGTATACTGATGACGAGGCACCTGACTATGCCAACGCCGCAGTCGCCCTCGCAGAAGCCGCAGGAATCGACCCAGGATCCATCCAATCAGCGCGAGCCCGAGTTACTGCCAGAATCAGCGCAGCAGGAGCAGGAAGAAGTGCTTCTGGATCGGCAACTGGAACGTCAGGCCAAGGCCAGCAAGACGCCGTAGCTCCGGCCGACTCCTACCAGCAAGTCTTCCGCCAGACGGCCCGCGCGTCTCTGCGCCTCTCGGACGATCAGATCACGCGGACGATGGTGCTGTTTCAGGACGCGGACCTGTCGAGCGTCCTGCACGAATCGGCGCATCTGTTTCTCGACGTGTTCGCGGACATCGCGAATGAACTGATCCAAGTCGAGAACCAGACGCCGGAGCAGACGCGACAACTCTCGGACTTTCTTGAGCTCATCCGCTGGACCGGCTTCGAAGGTTCACTCGCGGAGTGGCGCGCCCTCGACACGAACGGCAAGCGGCCGTTCCACGAGAAGTTCGCGGAGGCGTTCGAATCGTATCTGCGCGACGGCAAAGCACCGAGCCCTGAACTCCGCGGCGCGTTCGCGCGGTTCCGGTCGTGGCTCCTCGCGCTCGCGAAACATCTCCGCACGACGGTGCAGTTCTCGCCGGACGTGCGGAAGGTGGTCGACCGAATGCTCGCGACGGATGCGGCTATTGAGCAGGCGGCGAATGAAGCGAACCTCGCGCCGATGTTCCTGACGCCGGAAGCGGCCGGCATGACACCGGATCGGTTCGCGCTCTACCGCGAGGCGATTGTCCGGGCGTCCGACAAAGCCCGCGAGACGCTGGAAACGCGACTCCTCGAGGACGTGCGCCGGGAGCAGACGGCCGAGTACCGCGCGCGGAAGACGGAGATTCGCGGCCAGGTCGCGGCCGAGGTCTACGCCGAGCCGGTCTATCAGGCGATCAGCGCGATGCGGAAAGGCACGACGCCGGACGGCCGGTCGCTCATCGAGGGCGAAGACGCCGTGCCGATGAAGCTCGACCGGTCCAGGCTCATCGAAGTCTACGGGCCGGACCGCGTGGCGCAACTGCCGAAAGGCATCGCGACGAATGACGGCGGTTTGCTGGCAACCGAGATCGCGGACCTCTTTGGCTACGACTCCGGCGATGCGCTCCTGACGGCGCTCGCGCAGGCCGAGCCGATGCGACAGAAGATCGACCGGCAGACCGAAGCGCGGATGCTGGCCGAGCACGGCTCCATGCTCCTCGACGGCACGCTCCACGAGCAGGCCAGAGCGGCGATCGTGAACGACGAGGCCGAGCAAGTGGTCCGCGAAGAACTGCGCGCCCTGCACCGGCTGCAGAAGGCGACGAAGCCCTTCGTCGCGGCCGAGGCCGCGGCACAGCAGAAAGAACGCGACTACGAGCGCCGCTGGTTCGACGCCGAGGCCAAACTGCGCGAGGCCATGATCAAGGGCAAGGCGCAAGCGGAGATCGACGCGATTCGGCAGGAAGTCTCCGAGCTCAAGCGGAAGGCGCGTGGTGGCGCGGAAACGATTCGCGGCGCCGAGCCGTCCGTGGGATTCTTCGACGCGCTCGCGGATACCAGACTGGCGCGGACCCGCGTCAACGAACTGGCCCCGCAGAAGTTCTGGGTCGCGGCCCGGCAGGCGTCGAAGGACGCGACCGAAGCGGCGGCGCGGCAGGAACTCGATCGCGCGGTCGCGGCCAAGCAGCGGGAACTCCTGAACCTAGCGCTGTTCCGGAAGTCGATGGAACTGCAGGACGAAGTCCGCACGCGGGCGAAGTTCGCGCGCGACCTGGCGAAGACGAAGAAGCAGGCGCAGCTTGGCCTCGCCGGCGAGGTGTTCCAGGACGGCGTGAACCAAGTCCTGGCGCGGTTCTCGTTCGCCTACATGACGAAGCAGCAACTGGCGTCCCGGATGGCGTACCTCGAGGTCTTCGCGGACCGGGATCTGCCCACGGCGCTCCAGACGCCGCCCACGCCCTACCAGTCCCTGATGACCGAAGAGTTCATGGGCATCACGGACGGGCTGAGACAGATCGTCCACCTCGCGAGTCAGGAAAACCAATTCATCGCGGCGAGCAACAAAGGCACGCTCACCGACAAAGCCGCCGAAGGCGCGGCGTCGATTCTCAAGCACACCAAGAGCGGCCCGCCGCAAATCGAGAACACGCGCGACGACGAGAAGAAACGATTCTGGGGCGGCTTCCTCGCGCGGCACACGAAGATCAGCGAGTTCGCGCACGAGCTCGACGGGTTCGTGACCGGCGGATGGGTGTGGGAGCATGTCGTCCGTCCGTTCAACGAGCGGCAGTCGTGGGAAGACCATCGCAAGGCGAAGGAAGCCACGGCCTACCTCGACCTTCTCAAGCGGTTCTACACGCTCAGTGAGATCGCGCGGTTCAACGAGAAGACGGAAGTCCGCGGCGTGGGGAGTCTGACGAAGGAAGCGCGGATCGTCATCGCGCGGAATTGGGGCAACCAGGACGGCCGCGATCGGCTCCTCAATGACCCGGTGCTGAAGGCGCACGGCTGGACGCCGGCGCACTTTCAGGCGGTGCTCGACTCGCTCGACGGCCGCGACTGGCAGGCGGTGCAGGCGACGTGGGACTTCCTTGATTCGTTCTGGCCGGAGATTGAGGCGAAGCAGTTCCGGGTCACGGGCCTGAAGCCGAAGAAGGTGCAGGCGGTCTCGGTGGACACGCGCTTCGGCATCTTCAAGGGCGGCTACTACCCGCTCGCGTACGACAGTAGCAAGGCGCCATCGGACCAGCAGAAGAAGCTGGCGGAAGAAGCCACGCTGCGCGCGAAGGGCGGCTACGTCTCCACGACGACCGGCCGCGGCCACACCAAGGCGCGCATGGCGCATGTGCAGCTCCCGGTGCTGCTCGAGGACGTGGTCGGCCGGCACGTTGACCAGGTTGTTCACGACCTCGCGTTCCATGAAACGCTGATCGATGTCAACCGGCTCATCGGACACAAAGACATCCAGCAGGCCATCCTCGCGACGAAGGGCGACAAGGCGTACCGGCAGTTCACGCTGACGATCGAGGACATCGCGGTCGGCTACATGAACGTCGAGGGCGAGGAGCACCGGATCGCGTCGTTTATGAAGACCGGCGCGCAGATTGCCGGCATGGGCTACAACGCCTGGACGGCCGCGCAACAGATCACCGGCAACTCCAACACGATCGCGCTGTTCGGCGCCGGGAACTACACGCGCGGCCTGAAGAGTATGCTCGCGCATCCGGACGGGTTCGTGAAGCGGATGCAGTGGGCGGTCGAGAGCTCACCGCTCCTGAAGACGCGCGCGACGAACATCAACCAGGACACCGCGGACCTCCACCGCACGCTCCGGAAGCACGGCTCGTGGTTCGAAAAGATGCTCCTGTCTGCGACCGGCGACCGGCTGACGCAGGACATGATCGCGAACTCGTTCTTCTGGCATATCGGCATGGCGCAGTTGTCGGCCGATTTTCCCGCGTGGTTCACCGGCTACGAGATGGCGATGGCGGATCCGGCGAATCGCGGCGACGAACAGCGCGCGTTCGCCATCGCAGACCAGGCCGTGAAGGACGCGCAGGGCACCGGCTCCATTCACGACCTCGCGGCCGTGCAGCGCGGCGGGCCGGTCATGCGGCTGTTCCTCGTGTTCTACAGCTACGGGAACCTCCTCTTCAACCAGACGCGGCGCATCACCGGCCGCACGGACCCGCGCAGCGCGACTCAGATTGCGAAGATGCTCCGCGACCTGTCGCTGGTCTACATCATCCCGTCGCTCTACACGACGGCGCTCGCGGTCGCCATCGGGAAACTCAAGCCGGACGATTGGGAGGAGTTCTTCCTCGAGGTCGCGAAGAACAGCGTCTCGACGGCGATGAACACGATGGCGTGGGTGCGCGAAGGCGGCGCGGCCATCTCGGCGGGACTGTTTGGCGACGTGGGCGACGTGCGCGGCTACGAAGGCCCGGCCGGCACGCGGATGTTCTCGCTCCTCACGCGCGCGATCGTGCAGGTCAAGCAGGGCGAAATGGACGAGGCGGCGATCAAGGCGGTCGCGAACTTCGTCGGCACGATCCTGCATGTCCCGGCGGTCCAGATTGAACGCTCGGCGCGCGGTGTCGCGGCGATGCTCGAGGAGCAGTCGGCCAATCCGACCCCGCTGATTTTCGGACCGCCGAAGAAGGAGAACTGATGGCCGGGCGCAATCGCATTGTCGGCGGGCGACGGTTCGCGACGTTGGGGCACGCGCGGCGCGGGAAGGCCGCGTTCGTGAACCTCGCGCCGGCGGATGGCGCGGACGGTGTCGATGGTGATGATGGGTCGAACGGGTCTGACGGTGCGCCTGGCGCGGACGGCGCGGACGGGACACAGGTCATCGTCGCCGTCGCCGCGGGATTCGATCCGGACGACTACCCGGCTGGCACCGTGGCGTTCTTTGTGGACGACCTCGCAGAGCCGACCGCGGTGCAGTTCGGCGGCAAGAAGGGCGACGGAGACGGCGGCGGATTCCCTGAACCGTTGCCACTCGAATCAGCCTGAAAGTTGACGCGATTTGTAACACATCGCACGGTAAACGTGCCGGAGGACAGAGAGTTATGACACGACGATTCATTCTGCTCATCGCGCTTCTCGCAGGACTCGCCCTGCCGGCCGCAGCAAGCGCGCCGATGGTGGGCACGGTGACGTTCACCTGCCCCGGCACCTCCAAACAGGGCGGCGTCTGGAAATGTACGTGGGCGTGGACATCGGACGCCAGCGGCAACGTCTCCGGGAACACGAAGCAGTTGCCGTACGGCTACGTGATTCGCGTCGAGACGGACCCGGGCTCGACGGCCCCCACGGATAACTACGACGTGACGCTCCTCGACACGGGCGGCATTGACATCATTCAAGGGGTCGGGGCTGACCGCGATACGGCCAACACCGAGACGACGAACTTCTCTTCCCCGCTCTGGCATGACGGATCACGGGTGGTCGACCTGACGATCGCGAACGCGGGCAACGCCAAGGTCGGCGTGCTGACGCTGTGGATTCGCCAGTGAAGGCGCGCATCCTCGGCCTCGTTCTTCTCCTGCTCAGTCTCGCGGCGCCGGTCGCCGCGCAGAACACGGCCACGTTCCCGCCTGGCCTTCCGCTCGGCTGCACGGACGGTCAGGGCATCCTCTACAACCTTGCGTCTCGCGCGTGGGAATGCGGCGCGGTTGGCGGGTCTGGCGCGGTCGGCACGGACACGATCTGGGACGCGGCTGGCGATCTGGTGTACGGCACTGGCGCGAACACCGCCGGTAAACTGGTCAAAGGCACAGCGGCCCAAGTTCTCCGAATGAACGCCGGCGCGACGGCCCCTGAGTGGTGGAGTGTCGCGATCACATCCGCGCTGATTACTGACGCCGAGATCATCAACGCGGACATCAGCGGGTCGGCGGCGATTTCATTTTCGAAGCTGAACATCGCGCTCGCGGATGTGCTCGGGCTCTATACCGGCACTCCGACCGGATCGAAGTACCTCCGGGATGATGGGTCATGGCAGGCCATCGCTGGCGGTGGTGATGCGCTCGTGTCCAGCACACTCGCGCAGTTCGCGCCGACGACCTCCGCGCAACTGAAAGTCGTCCTGAGTGACGAGCTCGGGAACGCGAGCGGCAAGGCGCTGTTCGCTCTCGGGCAGATCGACATCGCGTCCGGTAAGACGGCGACGGTCTCCAACACACTGACGTTCACCGGCACTGATAGCTCGACCGTGGCGTTCGGCGCCGGCGGCACGGTGCTGTACTCCGGCGGGTCGATCGGCACGCCGTCCGGTGGCAGCGCGGCGAACCTGACCAGTATCCCGGTGGCGAACGCGACGGGCGATCTGGCCTTCGCGAACCTGACGCAATGCGCGACGGACACGATTCTCGCGAACACGTCCGCCGGTACCGGTGACGTGTCCTGTGTCGCCTACGCGACTCTGTTGAGTGATGCCGGGGTCGCGTCCTTCACGGACCCAGGCGCGGACTGCGTGCTCGAGTGGGACGACTCTGGCGGCATCATCGAATGCGCGGAAGCCTCGACGGCCCTGACGCTGGTGAACCTTGTCGCTGGCGCGGTCGATTGGGGCGCGGCGACGAGTTTTGAAGTCCCGAATGCGGCGGCGCCTACGGTCGACGCCTTTGGTGAGATTGCTGGCGATAACAACCTCTGGGCGGCGAGTCGCGGCACGGCCATCTTCTTCGACGGCACGGCAGCGACGGCGTTCGTCAACGTGCTGGTGTCGGACACACCGTCGAATGGACAAGTCCCGAAGTGGAACACGGGCGGGACGATTACCTGGGAGAACGACTCCACCGGCTCGGCGCTCGGCTCAAGTCTCACGAGTTCCACGAACGACATCCTCGCGTCGACCGGCAACGACATCGTGCTCGGCAAGAGCGCAGGCGAGGCGGTGACGTTCAGCTTCGGCACGTCGAACACGATGGCGCTGTCGTCCACGACCGGCGTCGTGACCTTCGACCACGGCGGTATGGCGATCACGAACGGGACCATTTCGCTGCCGTTCCACTACGTCTTCCAACTGGCGGGCTGTCAGAACACGACGGCCACGGTCGGGATGAACACACCGACGACACTCGGCGCGGCCGGTGCGTGCGAATCGGTTGCCGCGGCCAGCGGTGACGTGGCGTACGGCGCGGCGGTCTTCGTGACCGGTGGTGCGAACACGGAAGTCCACGGACATTTCCCGCTGCCGTCCGATTGGACCGGCGCGATCGATGTCCAGGTGAAGTGGCGTGCGGTCTCGACCACAACGAACGATGTCGTCTATCAGATCAAGTTCGGCTGTGTCGCGACGGGCGAAGCCTCGACGGCGGTCAGCTTGAACAACACGGCATTCTCGGCGGTGACGAATCTCGGCACGACGCTCCAGTGGAACGTCGCGACGAAGACCGGGATCACCACGACCGGATGCGCGGCCGGAGAGCAGGCGGTCTGGGTGCTTGACCGTGACACCGACACATCTGGCGACACGCTCGACGCCGACGTGCAGGTCATGCAGGTCGATTTCACCTATCGGCGCAACGTCACGATCGGGGGCTAACCTGTGCGGTTGCTGATCGGCACGATCCTCGCGGCCACGCTCGCGCTCGCACCGGCCTCTGCGCCGTTTGCGGTCAGCTATAACTCATCGGCCGACCACGGGACCAACACCAGCACGTCATGGACGAAGTCGTACACGGCGCCGACGCTGACGGACGGGATGCTGGTCATCTGCATCGTGGGCGACGTGATCGGCGGAAACGACGACATTACCGGCGTGACCTACAACGGCGTGGCCGCGACGTTGATCAGGAAGAACACGGCCGGGTCGGCCAACAACCGGTTCCTGTACATGTACGCGATCGCCGGCCCGACCAGCGGAGCACATAACTGGGTCATCACGAACACGAACAGTCACTTCCGATCCGCGACGATCGGCGCGTACGAGGGGATGTCCTCGACGTTCCCGCCGGATTCGTCGGCCGCGAACCAGAACACGACCAATACCACACTGACCTCATCGACCACGGTGGTCTCGGCGAGCTCATGGCTGGTGATGTGTGGGTCGCAGAGTTACACGGGCTCCGGGTTGACCGCAGGCACCGGGACTACCAAGCGCGTACAGGAAGCCGGGTTCCTGACGAACGCCCTCTTCGACAGTAACGGCACAGTGAGCACCGGGAGCCAGAGTTTGCAATACACCACGGGAGCCGCGACCGACAACGTCGCAATCGTGGCGTCATTCGCGCCGGCCGGTGGTGCTCCTGTGTCGCCACTGTCGGCCATGATCAACGCGATGATTCGCGGAGGAGTCGATCGATGAATCGGATTGTGATCGCGCTGATGGTCGCCACTGCGCTGCATCTTGAGCAGCAATGGCTCCCGGTGCGCGTGACGCTCGGCGGCGGGACGAACACGCTGCTAACTTCATCGTCGTTCGTTGACCTCGGCGGGTTCAAGACGCCAGCCCTCTCTGACTTGGCGTACTCCGCGATGCGCGGGATGGGCTTCGACGCGGCGGGGAACGGCGCTGCGGGGTCGATCTACACGAACGCCTTTGGCAACGCGCAGATCGCGGAGATTTCGCTGGCGACTCCGTCGCTGTCCACGAACCAAGGCACATGGAACACCGCGACACGACTCCAGAACACCGTCAACATTCAGGCGAGCTTCTGCAACGACGTTGAGCAGATCAATGACGACACCAGGCTCGGTGGCGTCTTCGTGGTCGGGTCGCAACTAATGCTGACGTGCTACGTGGAATACTCAGGGGCGCTGATCGCGGACGGGTCGCACTTCCTGACCTCGAGCAAGACGATCGCCTCGATGACGAAGTCGGCCGGACCCGCCAACGCGGTTTCGACCCGCTACAGCACGAACCTGTCGCCAGGATTCGCGGCCGGACCGATCGTGGAAATACCGGCGCAGTGGCGGGCGTCGTTCGGCGGGCATACGCACGCCTCTGGACTCTGGAGCGCCCCGATCACGAGTCGCACGAGCCAAGGGCCGTCGATGCGTGTGTTTACCGCCTCTGACCTTGTCGGGAAGACGACAGGCCAAGGCATCACAGGCGTGGACGTGGTGGGGTACCCGCTCGGACATCCGACGCTCGGCGGTCTATATAGCGGCCAGTGCAGTTCCCTCTACAAAGGCACGAACGACATCGACGGGTGGTCGTGCGCCTCGTCGCGCGGCGGGATTATCTGGCCGACCTACGGCCGCACGGTGGTCTTCGTCAGCCGGCACGGCGACCTCGACCAGTACTGCTACGGGCTCGGCGTGACGAGCGGCGATCGTGACGGTCCGATCCCTGGCGTCGACACGTTCTGGGGTCAGGTCAGCGGGGCATCGACCTCGCTCGGTGGGACGCGGGTCACGGTCCCGAATCTGAACGTCTCTAGCATCACGACGGATGGCCGCTCGGCGGTCTATCTGAGCGGCGAGACGGTCCCTGCGAACAAGGCGTACATCAGCGCCGAGACCGGGAACCAGGACAACGGACAACGCTACGACGGTGCGGCCCCCATCATCGGCAAGGGGAACAGCGGCACGCCATCCGCGTACGTAGACGTGTCCGCGTCGAACCCGTTCAACGACGGGCTCACTGGCAAGACCGCAAACGTCGGCGAGCTCACTTGTTGGGATCCTGCCGAGACCTCGAAGGGCCAGCACGCGCCGGCGTTGACGACGCCCAACTACCCGCTGCGGTTCTACCTCTACGACATCAACGACCTGATCTCCGTGTACGAAGGCACGCTGGAGAAGTGGGAAGTCTACCCGTATGAAATGTTCACGATTGATTTCACTGGCATCACGCGGAACGTCAGCGCGACGTACGGGCTCCCCGGCGCGGCGTTGAACCCGACGACCGTCAATACGGTCTACCTCGGCCTGAACATGACCGAGACGGCGAACCCTGAACGGGCGACGGTTCGCACGCTGCAGATCACCAATCCGGACGCGCCGAAACCAGAACCGTTGCTGCCGATTGCGGCCGGGCTCGCGGTCTGGTCTGTCGGTGGGCTCCTGCGTCGGCGCCGCGTGTAACACATGCTAGGGTCGCTCCCGATGAGAACGATCCTTCACACGATTACTGCACTCGCGCTGACCTCCTCGATCGCCGTGTTCGCCTTGCCGTCGAACGGGCCGCAGGAGAAGCCGCCCGTCGCGTCGAAGCCTGCACTCCCGGCGATTGCTGAAGTCGATCGCCTGAAGCTCGAGAACGCGATGCTGCGCGCGCGCGCCGCGGACCAGCAGTACCGGGCTGTCCTCGCGACCAGTGAATCGCAGATCCGGGCGGTGGTGGACGCCTTCGAAGTCGCCCATCCGGGTTTCACGATCGACACGGCGAAGCTGGTCGCCGTCGCGAAGCCTCCGGCGAAATGACACGCGAGCAGATCAAGGCGGCGCTGACCGATCGGGACGCGCTGATCTGCACGCTCCTCGGTGAAGCGGCCAGTGAGCCGATCGAGGGTCAGGTCGCGGTCGCGTCCGTCATCCGCCGGCGCGCGCTCAATCCTCGCTGGTGGGGCTCTGGCTACAAAGGCGTGTGTCTCAAGCCCTCGCAGTTCTCGTGCTGGTGGGAGCAGAACGGGAACACGGAGGCGGTCTACGCCTTGGCCGAGCATCTGGTCAAACGGTTGCCGCTCGGCGGCGGCGTGCTCCCGCAACTGCAGTGGATTGCGGAAGGCATCATCGGAGAGCAGATTCGCGATCGAGCCAAAGGCAGTGACCATTATTTGACCGTCGCGCTGTACGGCTCAATGAAGGCGCCGGAGTGGGCGCGGCAGGCCACGCCCGTGGTCAAGGTCGGCAGTCATCAGTTCTTCCGATTGGAGTTGTGATGAAAACTGTTCAGCAGACGAAGACGTTTTGGGCGAACGTACTGATGGCACTGATCGCGCTTCTCTCGGCGCCGGACGTGCTCGCGCTCATTCCGCCTGACGGCATGAAGTACGTCCCGGGATTCATGGCGGCGGTCAACATCCTCCTGCGGCGCATCACGAGCGAGCCTGTCACCTTCCTGAAGCAAGACGAATCGAAGATCGACCCCACGCAATATCTGAGTTAGGAGTTCCCATGAGTCTGTTGAAACGCATCGGCGTCATCTCAGCCAACATCGCCGGCATCATCGCGGGCGTCGGGCCGCTGATTCTCCCGGGCCGTCAGGGCGTCATTGATCAGGTGCTCAACGTCTTCGAAGAGTTCGCCACGGCCGTCGCGACTGTTGAGCAGATCGGCGCCGCGGTCGGGATGCCGGGGCCGGACAAGTTCAAGGCGGTGCTGCCGCTGTTCGGCCAGATTCTCGGGCGCTCTGTGCTCGTGCGGACGCACGGCATTAAGGATCAGGCGCTCTACGAGAAGGCAATCGCCGGTTACGGCCAGGCCACGGTTGACCTCTTGAACTCGCTCGATTCGAAGAAGGTCAAGACGGAAGAGCTCGCGGCCTGAGTCCCATTCTGTCGTCCCACGCTGTAACTCGCTGACAATAGGCACGTTACAGATATACCTGCGGCCTTCTAAGCCGAGGGTCGCAGGTTCGAGACCTGCCAGGCGCGCCAATGTTTACGGGCTTGTTTTGACGTTTCGGCCTTTTTTCTGACGCGATCGGGACGACGGCCTGGACTTCTTCGGTGCCGAAAAGTCCAGCAAAGTCCCACTAGGCTCCGCGTCGGTAGTCCCAATCGGTAGTCCCACGGTCTCCATGTAGGCGTCCAGCTTCGTGAAGGCGTCCCGGACGCGCGGGTCCACGCTCGACTGCGTGTACCTCGCGGTCGTCTCGATGTTGCCGTGCTGCAGGGCGAACTGCGCCGCCCGGTCGTCCTTGGACGCCTCACCAAGCGCGGCCGCAAAGGTATGCCGGAGGTCGTGCACACGCACGGGCGGGAACCCTGCGCGCTCGGCGGCCGTGTTGAAGGATTTCCAGACCGAGGATCCGGAGAACGGCCCGTAGAGGTTGTGCCGGTCGAAGTCCCTGAACGCCTCGATCGCCGGCCTGGTCAACGGCGTCAGGACCGGGTCTGCCCCGCTCCCCTTGAACCGCTCGGTCAGCCAGAGCGTGCCGGCCTCGAGGTTCAGGTGTTCGGGCTCAACGCGCATCAGTTGCCCCTCGCAGATTTGGCTGTAGCCCATGCACCGCAGACGAATCTTCGTCTTCGAGACCTCCGGGCGGGTGTCGCCTTTCTTCTCGGCCCGGCCGCGGTCCTCCATCGCCGCCAGGATGGCGACGAACGTCTGGTACGGGATGGCGCGGCCCTGCGGGTCGCCCTTGGGCTCGTCCAGTTCTTCGACCTCGCGCACGGGGTTGCTGCTGCCATTCGGGTCCAGGCGCCGCCAGACGTTCGACAGCGCCCGGAGCATGTTGTTCGCGGTGCTGACGGCGTACGGGCGCGGGTCGGTGGCGCTCCGCGGCTCGGTCGTCAGCCGCAGGTACACATCCTCAATGTCGTTCTTGTCGATGTCGGTGCGCTGGCGTGTCGCGCCGAGCTTCTCGACCCAGAAGGCGAGATGCCGTTCGCGCTCGTGGAACGTCGGCATCGCCTTGACCTTCTCGAGCTTCATGTAGCGGGCCACGTCGAAGCCGAGCGCGCCCTTGGTCGCCCTGGCCTCGCGGGTGACGTGGAGTTCGGCGGCGGTCTTCCGGCGCCACGCCTGCATCACGCGCGGGTCGGTGCCTTTCGGAAAGTGTTTCCGGATCGCTGGACGGCCGCGGCCCTGCGTGACTTTCGCGCGATGGCCGCGGCCGTGGTCTTCGATCCCGATCAAGAGTGGCGATCGTCGCGGCACTGCGCCTTACGATTCCTTCACGTTGAGTGGCAGTAGGTGGGGCGCTCGGACAGACCGATGGCGCGGGTAGCGGCGGGCGTTTCTAAGCAGGCTTTCGATCATGCGTGCGACGTAGCGACTGTGTGCGGGGTTGAGTCGGTCGAGCTCGATCAGTTGCCGGGCGGTCTGGGATGCTGTCCATGATTCCGCGGATGCTTTCATGGACGTGGAACAACTGTGCGCGCACGTCGAACAACCTTTGACGATCCGTAGTGCTGTCGGCATTCGTGGAACCTTCCTCGTCTGTGTGGTCGTGCATCGTAGACGAAGATCCTTGCGCGGTGTATTGCCCTATTGGGTCAGACCCGGCCTGATCACTTTTGTTAGTCGGTACGAAGAACTCTGCCACGTCGACACTCAACTCGCGGGCCACGGCCTCGACGGCGTCCAGGGACGGCGTGTCGCCGCGTTTGGTGACACCGGTCGCCCATTGGGGCGAGAGTCCTGCCTTGGTTGCGACATCGGACTTGCTGCGGCCTGCCTCTTTCAGCAGGCGGCGGAAGTTCGTGCGCCATCGCGTCGTGGCCGATTCGGCCATAGGTAAGTCGCACATTGTACGGGCAAAGCCTTTCCTGGAAAGCACTTACGGCCACGCCGTAATAAACTACAGCAGCGTCGTATTTTTTCCTTGACCCCATTACGGTCGTGCTGTAGTGTTACGGCCATGCTGAAACACAGTGAGGCCACGCGCCGGGCGGTTCGTCAGGCGCTCGCCGGGAAAGGCAAGACGCAGCGTTGGCTCGCGAAGGAAGTCGGTATTACTGAGTCGGCCCTCTCGAACATCCTGCGCGGCCGGAACCTGCCGTCGCTCGAGACCGCCGTTGAGATTGCGCGCATCACGCGCGTCCCGGTGCAGAGCTTCGTGAACGCGGCAGGGCGGTAGTCAGTGCAAACCCTTGTTGGTGTTGTCGCGCCGCACGGCCTCGTGCACGGCGTCGATCGCATCGCGCAGCGAGACGCCCGCACGCCGGAGTCGTCTCGCCAGGCGCGCGACCTGGGCGGCTTTGGTTTCCACAGCGACCGACAGGCGCGTCCAGTCTTCTTCGGTCACTTCAGCGCGCGGCCAATCACGGAAGGGTAGCGGGTGCTTCATGCGTAGCAGCATCGCAACGTCGGCGCGGGCAAGGCAGTCCAATTCGGTTGGTCACGGTTTCCCTCCCGTTGCCCTCGATTGCCCTCCGCAGGCAACGGAGGCCAACGCGGTCCTCCCGGACGCCACGCTGGCGCTCCTCGATGAAGTCTTCATGCGGTTGACGTGGAAGCACGAGTACGTCGCGAAGCTGATGCAGATCAGCCCGTCCACGCTGTCGCGCGCACTGAACGAGAGTGACCGGAAGACGTTCGACGTGCGCTGGCTGACGAACCTGCCGGCCGAGTTCTGGGTCGCGCTCAACGCCCTCGTTGCCCTCAAGTTCAACATCTCGCACGCCAGTCGTCAGGAGCTCATCCTCGAATCCATCGACGGGCATCTCGACAGTCTGAAAACGCTTGTCTCTCAGGTGGTGGTCTCGAAATGAATGAACAACTGCTTACACCAGGCGAAGCGCGGCTCCGGCTCGGGCTCTCGCGATCGACGTTTCACCGGCTCCAGCAGCGCGGCAAGTTCAAGCCGTGCCTCGCGAAGATGCCGCTCGGGCGCCGGAAGTACATCCCGGCGCTGATCGCGAAGCTCGGCAAGGGCGAATCGATCCACGAGGTCCGGCGGGCCTCACGGTGATCGGGAAGACGCCGAAGAACCGGCGGAAGGCGCGTCCCGCGTGGCAGTTCTGGACGCACGGACTGCGGCGCACGTATCGGCGCGGATGCCGATGCGAACCGTGTCGCGAGGCGAACACGGCCTACACGCAGCGGTATCGCGCCGACCGCCGGGAAGAGATGGCGATTCGATGAACCCGGTCGATGCCGCGCTCGGTGTCGTGATGAGTGTGGTGGTCGTCGGCGTGGTCGTTCATGCGTGGGTCACGACGACGGACCGCCGGCGGTAGAAAACGAAAGGGCCACGGTCAGGTGGCCCTCAGAAACAAGGAGTAAAACGTGTCAGCAGAACTTATCACGATTCTCGTGTGTAGCGTAGTGAGCGGTGCCATCGGGTTCCTTGCGGGCACGCGGTGGGAGCGCATGAAGTCGGACTTCGCCATTGAGGCCGCGGCGACCGAGGCGGCGCTCGCGCGACACGAAGCGACCAATCTGGCGATTCAGAATCAGCAACTGCGCGACCAGTTGAAAGGCGGGCGGTAATGGCGAACGCCAGCCTCTCGGTCAACCCCGCGCTGTCAGAACTCCAGACGCACGTCCTGACGGCCTTCGGTTACCTCTACGGCGCCGCACAGCGAGGCGTCACGTCCGACCTGTTCGACGCCTACGGGCGTCTCCTCAAGGCCACGGGTCGCACGATCGACCAGGACGCCCCGCCGCGCATGATGCGGAACCACGAAAAACTCCTGCCCTTCGGTCTCGTGCGGGACGCCGGCACGCGGCTCCTGATGGTCGAGGAAGTGGTCGGGCCGCTGATGCGCTACCTCGCCTACGAATCGCACTGGTGGCTGGCCGACGTGACCATGAAGGGATGGGCGCTCGCGGAAGCCGAGTTCCATCAGAAGTGCCACGACGAGGCGCTGATCGACGCGGCCAAGTACGACGCGGACGGCGAAGAGGGCGAAGCGGAACTCTGCCGGCGCGGCGCGGACATTTCACTGGAGCAGTCGCGGAAGTTCGCGGCGCTCGCGCTCGGAGAAGGGTGGGTCAAGTAATGCGCGACATCATCCTGATCGACCTCTCCTCGATCGCGCATCCGATTTGGCATATGTCCGGCGCCGAGCCTGACCCGAATGCGGCGTCCCAGAAGATCGTCGCGCGGGTGCGGTCGATTGCCACGGACCAGCCGCACGTCGCCGTCTGCTGCGACAAGGGCAAGTCCTTCCGGCACGACATCACGCCGACCTACAAGGCGAACCGTCCGGAGTCGGACGCCACGCTGCGCCATCAGATTCAACTGGCCGTCGAGATTCTTCAGGCTGACGGGTTTCCGGTCTGGGCGGTTCCGGGGTTCGAAGCGGACGACCTGATCGCGTCGGCGACGGTGCAGGCGCTCAACGACGAAGAGACCACGGTCGCCATCTTCTCGGCCGACAAGGATCTGCTGCAACTGGTGGGCGAGCGCGTGCGCCAGGTGTCCACGATCAACGGCGTCGTCTACGACGCGGCTGGCGTGCGCGAGAAGTTCGGCGTGTCGCCGTCCGAGATGCGCGATTACCTGACGCTGGTTGGCGATGCCGCGGACAACGTGCGCGGCGCGAAGGGCATCGGGGCGAAGACGGCCGCGGAACTACTGGAACGCTTCGGCTCGATCGACAACCTCTATCGCGACATGCGCGAGGTCGGTGTCGTCTCGTTGAAGTTCACGCCGTCGCGCGTCACGGCGCTGCGCGAGTTCGAACCGCTGTACCCCCAGACCCGCGAACTGATCACGCTGCGGACGGATGTCGACCTGCCGTTCGCGCAACTGTTCGACACACGGACACCGAAAGACGCCGGGACGTTCGGCATGGATGAGGACACGACGATGGACACCAAAGACGAAACGATGCCGATGCCGACCGCGCCGCCGCCGATGACGAAGTTCGCTGAACAGGCGCCGGCGCCGGTCGAAACAGCCGCTCCGGTGAAGGCGATCGCTACGCGCAGCGAAGTCCTTCCTGCGCCGGCGGAATGGGAGCGCGGCCTCGAGCCACGGTCGATGACCGAGTTGATCACGCTCGCGAAGTGTCTCTTCGAGTCGCGTCTGTTCTCGGCCTACGGCACGCCGCAGGCGGTCCTGTCCACGCTCCTCGCCGGGCGCGAACTCGGGATGCAGTCGATGGCGGCGATGCGCGCCATCCACATCATCGAGGGCAAGCCCACGCTGTCGGCCGACCTGATTCGCGGGTTGATCCTGCGGTCAGGGAAGGCCAAGTACTTCCGCTGCACCGAGCGGAGCGCCACGTCTGCGACGTTCGTCACGAAGCGGATCGGCGACCCGGAGATGTCGCTGACCTACACGATCGAGGAGGCCACGGCGGCAGGGCTCGTCAAGGAAAAGAGCGGATGGGTGAAGAACCCGGCCGACATGCTCGTCGCCAGGGCCGGGTCGAAACTGGCCCGCCTCGCCTACCCGGATGTCGTCCACGGCATCTACACCCGCGAAGAGATTGAAGAAGGGCGGGAGGTCGCGGCCTGATGGCGGTCAACGAAACGCTCCTCGTCCTGCGGTCGATCGACGCTTCACTAAAGGAGCTGGTCGCCATCGCGCGGACGAAGCGCGGCGGCACGGCGTCTGCGGCGGTGGTGGCCGATGACCGCGACCTCGACAGCACGCACGGCGACTTCGTCGTGAAGTTCGACCCGCGCGACTGGCGCGGCGACTCCTGCAAGGGGCTCCGTCTCTCACAGTGCCCTGCGGACTTCCTCGACATGCTCGCCGGCACGCTCGACTACCTCGCGGAGAAGGCCGAGCGGACGAACGAGCAGACGACTGGCGGCAAGGCGGTCGCGCCCTACAAGCGCAAAGACGCGGCGCGGTGTCGCGGGTGGGCCGCGAGGGTTCGCGCGGGCAAGACGGCGCCTGCGACCAACGGCCACGCCGGCGGAGGCGAATGGGAAACATCGGAGGAGGACGGGTTTCGATGAGCCAAGACCAAGCGGTCTTTGTCGGCACGGTTGAAGCGGACGGCCGCGTGAAGCTCGAGTTCCCGTCGCAGATGCGCGCCTACTGCAAGGCGCGGTACGCCGGGCAGTGCGTGGACGTGATCATTGCGCCGCAGGGGCACGCGAAGACCCGCGCGCAGGAGGCGGGCTTCCACGCGATGATCACGCCCTGGGCGCGCGATGATGGTCACCGGATTGACGACCTGAAGCGCGACATCCTGCGGGCGGTCTTCGGCGAACAGGAGCACACCAATCCGCTGACCGGCGAGATCACGCTGGTGCTGCGTGAGCCGTCCACGTCGAAGCTGAACCGCGCGAAGTACTGCGAGCTCATCGAGCGGACGCTGGAACTCGGCGCCGAGTGCGGCGTCGTCCTCATCGCTCCCAACGAATACAAGCAGATGAAAGAGCGCGAGAACAGGCGCCAGCGAAAGGCGGTCGCGTAATGCCCATCCAGACTGACGTAGACATCTGCGACCACTGCGAGACGGTCTCTGACGACGGCCTGACCACGGTCTGCGTGGAACCGGGCGAGCCGATGGACATGGGGTTCCCCGGTTGTGACGCGGTCCTCGAGGACTGGTGCGCGGCCTGCGTGAAGTCCGCGAAGCACCACGGCATCGTGCGCGACGAAGAACCGGAACCAGATCCAGACGTGGAGTTGAAGGCGTGAGTCTGGACTTCCTGAAGACGCGCGAAGAGATCGAGGCAGAGTTGACGCCGGAGGAACTGCGTCAGCGCACCGCGAAGCCGGCGCCAGGCGCGGCACGCCTGAAGCGGCAGACCGACAAGCTGAAGGATAAGGGCGCGATCGAGAAAAGCATCACGGCCGTCGAGGCCGAAGCGCGGCGCGCCGACCGGGAGATTCGCTTCTTCTGTTTCCTGCGCGACCACCGGAAGTGCCGGGCGTTCGGCATCCTCCTGAAGTTCGACACGGACAACCTGAAAAAGAAGTCCGAGAACCACCACATCGTCTTGAAGTCTGCCGGCGGATCCGACGACCCGGAGAACCGGATCACGTTGTCACCAAAGGCGCATCAGATGCGGCACGCCGAAACCCTCGACGTTGAGGGGAACGGGAACGGGACCGTCACGTTCACGGAATACGAGTTCAACACGGACGGGTCTCGCCGGTTCATTCGAAGTTGGGAGAGCACGCTGTGAACACCGACATCTACGCGGAACTCCTGCGAATCACGGCGAAGTGGGACGCCCTCCGAAAGAGCGTGAGCGACCCGGAGAGTTGCCAGATTCGCATCTGGTTGGCGGAACTGCGGAGGGCAAGAGTATGAAGCGCACCACGAACGGTTACGAGCGGGTGATGTCCACAAAGACGATGGGCAACGACGGCATCATCGGCACGCCCGCGCACACGCCGAAAGCGACCGGCCATCTGCCTGATCGATCCTGGTGGATCTGTGATCGCGCGGAGTTCTCAAGGCGCCTGAGAACGGAAACGCCGCGCATGATTCTCTCGCCCTGCGGCAAGGCGGGATCGCTGTTCGACTTTGGGGCCAACATCGAGGAACCGAGACGGCCCGCCATGCGGGATCGATCCGTGCCGGAACCCAAACCTTTGACCCACAGCCGGTGCGCCTGATGCAGCTTGACCTGTTCGCCGCCTTGCTGCCGACCGTGACCTGTTTCTTCGGCGCCGCGTGGGAAGTGGACTGCACGAGTCGTCAGCCCTGCGCGAAGTGCGAAGCGTTCCAAGGAGACTGACCGTGATCGATCAGCCGTCCTTCTTCCCTCAGTTTGACGCGCCGGCGCCGCGCACGGTTGCGCCGGCCAGCCGGAAAGCCTTCGAGCGGATCGAGCCGACGCTGACCGAGCGCGAGATTGAGATTTTCATTCTCGTGGCCGACTACCTCGAGCAGACGAAGCAACCGGATGTGACCGGCGGTGAACTCGCGGAGTGGAGCGGGAAAGACAAGACGACGATCCGCCCCAGGTTGACGGGATTGCACGCGAAGAAGTGGCTGCAGTCGTGGCACATGCGGCCGAGCCGGGCGCGGCTTGAGGGGGCGTGTCATCCGTACTCGCTGGCCGTGCCGCGGAGTGCGATCGAGCGAGTGAAGGCGGAAGTGACAAGTCAGAAGGAGCGCGGCTGATGGCATGGGTGCGGTACGACGACGGATTCGCCAGACACCCAAAGGTGATCAAGGCCGCAAAACTGATCGGCGGGAAGTTCGCGAAGTCCCGCCTCTTGGGTCTCCATTTGGAGGCCACGAGCTACTGCAACAGTCACGCGACGGACGGCTTCATCGCTGATGTTGTGATGGACGAGGAACTGACGAGCGACCCAGATGCTAGGGAACTCCTCCGCATCTGCGCCCTTCCGTCTATCAAGTTGGCGCACCGAGTGCGTGGGGGGTATCGGCTCCACGACTACCACGACTACCAGCCCTCAAAAAAGGAAATGGAAGATTCCCGAGCATATGAGCGGGAAAAGAAACGACGGCAGCGGAGTTGTCCCGAGAATGTCCCGCAGGGACACGCGCGTTCTAACGACCATGTCCCGAGCCTGTCCCTACATCCGTCCGGCCCGGCCGTCCGGCCCGGCCCGTCCGACCCTATTCAAGATCAAGATCACCGCGCTGACGCGCGGGATTCGCACTCGGTGCTGGTGCGCCTCGGACACGACGCCTACCGAGACTCACCCCTCGACCCCAAGAACGCCCTGAAGGACGCCGCCGGCAAGCACGGCATCCCGTACGACGCGACGGCCATCAACGCCGCCCTCGACGCGGTGGAACATCAGCGGCAACTGCGCGCGGTGGAGTCGTGATCGTGGACAAGCCGCGGCAGAAGGCGGGCGCATGACGGCCCTGCGGGTGCAGCCGGCCTACTACAACGAGAGCGATCCGTTCGCCGCCGCGTGGTTGCGCGAACTGATTAAAGCGAGGCTAATAGCCGATGGTGAAGTTGACGAACGAGACATCAGAGACGTGCAAGCCGACGACGTGCGCGGATTCGTGCAGTGTCACTTCTTCGCCGGCATTGCCGGATGGTCGTATGCGCTTCGATTGGCAGGATGGGCTGATGCCAGAACCATCTGGACCGGAAGTTGTCCCTGCCAACCGTGGAGCGTGGCGGGAACGAATCAAGGGGCCGACGATTCCCGCGATCTTTGGCCGACGTGGAGCCGGCTCATCCGCGAGTGTCGCCCTGTCTCGGTCCTTGGAGAGCAGGTTGCGTCAGCAGATGCCCTCTTGTGGATTGATCGCGCTGCGGAGGACATGGAAAGCCTGGGATACGCCTTCGGGGCGTTCGTTCTCCCGGCTGTTAGTGTCGGCGCCCCACACCAACGTGACCGACTTTACTTTGTGGCCGACGCCAACGGCGCAACGTCAGAGCGGAGGGATCAGATTCTTCGGCGGGACGCGCGCCCGCAACAAGTGGGTCAGCCTTGGGGTTTTGCCGACTGGCAAGGCGGACTTATGCCGACTGGCGGCGTGGATGATGGGATTTCCGATGGACTGGCTAAACGCATCGTCAACGGTTTCGGCAATGCCATCGTCCCGCAAGTCGCGGCGGAAGTGATCAAAGCCTACATGGAGATTGTGGCGTGATCCTGTGTCGGAGAGTGGAGAGACGACGATGAATTGGGATGACTTGGCGGCTCGAGAGAACGGTAAGCGCGGCGGCAAGCAGAAGGCGGGCGCATGACGGCCCTGCGGGTGCTGGTGGGGTGCGAGTTTTCAGGCGTGGTGCGCGAAGCGTTCCGCGCGAAGGGTCACGAGGCTTGGTCATGCGATTTGCTTCCGGCCGAGGACGGTAGCCGGTGGCATTTCCAGTGCGACGTTCTGAATGTTCTTAAGAACGGTTGGGATGTGGCGATATTTCATCCACCATGCACCTACTTAGTTACTTCTGCGGCATGGGCGTTTACTGACGGGCCGTATCACCAGAAGGTTAAGCCTGGCACATTAGTCGGAGCGGCGCGACGTGAAGCTCGGGAAGAGTCGCTGTCATTTGTGCGCGCCCTGATGGATGCGCCTATTCCACGTATCGCTATTGAGAATCCTATCGGCGCGATTGGAACGCGCATCCGGAAGGCTGATCAAGTTATTCATCCGTGGCAATTCGGTCACGACGCCAGTAAGGCGACGTGTCTATGGTTAAAGGGGCTGCCGATGCTGAAGCCGACGGACATCCTTAACTTGCCCGGCGTGGGTCAGGTGCGAGTGCTGCGACGACTTTCTCTGCACGATTCACGGCACTAATCAGAATCCAATCCACGCCTACGATTGTGCTTGTCCGTCGATTGATACATGGGCATTGAGAGGCATCGATCCGTATTCCGAAGGTGGCAAAGGCTACCGCGCAAACCAGACAGCCAGTGGCCAGAACAAACTCACACCTGGACCGAATAGATGGAAAGAACGCAGCATTACCTATCAAGGCATAGCCGACGCGATGGCCGAGCAGTGGGGAACTTTTCGATGAGGTCGCTGGCACGTCCGCTCGTAAGCACGCACGCCGCAAGCGACTCAAGAAGCCTTTGAACTTTTTTGGCGCGTGGAGAGACGGAGACACTGACGCATGGCCGCACGTAACTTGACGCCCGCGCAGACCTTGGCCGCGCTCACGCGGGAGGCGAAGGGGAAGACGCGGCGTGTGTCCGAGAAGCAGGAGCAGCAGGCGATTGTGGACTTGCTGCGGCTCATCGGCGCGAAGGTCTACGTTTTAGGGACGAAGCGCAGGAAGGGCGATTACCGCGTATCTGCGAGCGCTTGGGTTTCGGATTCAGTGAGGCTGTGATGGGCTACTTTCCAAACGGAACTGCTGGTGAGATTTATCGAGAGCAGTATTGCGACCGCTGCGTTCACGGCCGTGGCGGCGATGGGCCGATGTGTCCAATCTGGGTGTTGCATCTTGAGCGCAACTACAAGGATTGCAACGACAAAGAATCCCTGTTGCACCGGCTGATTCCGAAGCAGGAACTCGACAACGGCGCGTGTGTGATGTTTATCGAAGACCCGTACGCTGACCAAATCCGCTTGGACCTGTGACGATGTTCTTTCAGCGAGGCGCTGGAACGGCAGCGAGGACTTCGGTGCTGCAAGCGTCTCGTCTCGTTCGATGACTTTTTTCTGAGCCACTGGAGCCTTATGAGCGACCGCACCGCCGTGATCGAGAAGGCACTTCTGAAGCACAGCACACTTGGACATTTGGTGGCACGTTTGGTGGCAAACGCTGTCGCTGATGAACTGCAAGCGGCCGAGTCACGGCCGACGCCGGGGAGCGAGTTCATGATGTTCTGTGAACACGCGAACGAGAATCCAAATGTCTGCCCATGTCCTTCTGACTGTGCGTGCCGTCGCACGTCAATGTGCCGACAGAAGCCGTTACTAGATCGACGAGGATGCTGTTTCTGCGAGGACAGTGAGCGCAAACTCACCGAATACAAAGAGGCGTTACAAACTACAGTTGATCAGAATACTCGTGAACGTCACGAACTCATCGACACAATTCGCTTCTTGCAACGAGACGCTAATAATGGCCTTCGAGACGCCAAAGGCGAATTAACGCATTTACGTCATGCAAAGTGCGGCGAGTTTGTTGAGATTGCCGATGCCGGACTGAAAAGGCATTTGGACACATGCCGATTAGACGTAGGTCTGGATGATGTGCCTGAAGCTGTGTCTACGCTGCTCGAGCGTTCATTGGTCGCAATGACCGCTGAAGCGCAGCGGTTACACAACATCATCGAACGACTCCATACCGAACGCGCTGCTAAGTCCGTGGGGGCCGGGACGCCGCCGCAGGAGGAGCCGCCTGAAGATAGATGCCCAACATGTGAAGGCGCTGGCGTTGTAGACATGGAGCAACTTCATTGTGAGTTAGTCTCCTCCGCTCCAGTAGCGCGGCAACTCGAACGAATCTGCGAAGTTCTATCCGCGCACATCGGCAGCGACAACGTGCATCGGATTCTGCAATCAGCGGAAGCGCCGACGCATGAGCCGCTGCGTTGTGTTTGTGGTCATGCGGCAACTCGGCATCGGGTCCACTCTGGACAGAACACTGGCCGTTGCACGGAAGAACCGCATTGTGATTGTGAGCAATTTGCTGCCGCCCCCGTGCCGCCGAGGGGAGCGGAGCCTCAGGCGCCTCGAAATGCCGATTGCATCGCCCTCGATGTGCCGCCGCAACTGGTGATGCTGCTTCGTCAATACGCCAACGACATCGAAACGTGCGGGATGGAAGCCTGCTCCGCGATGCGCGATGAAATCGTCAACGAAATGCGCGAGGCGGCTGACCTGATTGAGAGGATGAAATGAGAAACGAGACGTATTACTCACGCGACGGAAGCCGCATTGCGCACTGGTGGGATCGTGGCGGTGGTTACGATCTTCAATATGGGCTTAGGTTCACGTTCAAAGGACGAATCCGCGACACGCAAAACGAGTCGGCGGCCCAAAGCATCACCGAGGCCAGATCGCGGTGTCGTGAATATACGGCCAAGAGGATGAAATGACCAAGACCCGCAAGCCGAAACGCTACGCCACCGCTGCCGTGCTGACCGTGAACCAACCCGGACGCATGACCACGAAGGGCCGGAAGCAGATCGCCCAATGGCTCCGTGACCGTGCGGACGATCTGACCAACCGCGGCCGCGACCTGAACGACACCGGGGCATGGCGCTGCCGGTATTACTACTGAGGATAAGCACATGAATAACAGCAGACCGTTATGGCGCGATGCTTGTTGGCCTGACCCGTGTCGCGGTCACAGCGTTGGTGAGATTACACAGGTCGATGTGAAATCTAATGTGCGTTCGTGCGGGTGCGGACCCAAGGACGGCTGCAAGGACTGCTGCTCAGGAACCCCCGTGCCGCCGAGGGGAGCGGAGCCGCAGGAGGACGCGCCGAGGCCGACGGGTCGTGACTGGCTGACTGGCCAGAGGCTTCCGCAGGGGGCGCAGGCAGGGCCGGAGACGCCGCGCCGAGAGTGGCCTGATCCGACACCTGAAATGTGCGACTCACCGCAGTTTGAGGCCGTGTGGCAGTGCATCAAGAAGTGGGATATCGAAGTGCCGGACGTTTACACCGGCTACATGGGCGCGACCGGCAACCATGTCCGCGCCATTCTCGATTCACTTGGTCAGCCGCAGGCCGCGTCCGTGTCGGCGCTGGTGGAGCGGGTGATTAGCGATGCACGCAGGTCGGTCATGTCGGCGTATCGGCAGGGACGTGAAGCCACGACCACACCAGCGATGGCGGAACTGATTGCGGATGACTTGTCGCGTCGGATCGCTGCGGAGTTTGACGCCATCGCCGCCCTGTCACCGACGCCAGCGGGACCGTGGACGCGGGAGCAGGCAGCAGCGCAACGAGCGTGGGCGCTAAAGGTGGCTGGTCCCTACTTCAATGACGGACGCTGCTCTGGACATCACCAGTTCAACGGACGCTATTGCCGAGACGCGGCTACTTCAAGGCGGTGGTGCATCCACTGTGCCGGATTCATGTTGCTGCAAGCCCTACTCGCCGCCACGCTCACTGCGGACCACGGGAGGCCCACACCATGAGCCAAGCGAAACGCACCGCGCCACCAGCGTGTCCACTCTGCGCTCTCGCAACGAACGTGAGTCTGCTTGCGGACGAAGATGCGGCGTTCATGGCCGTGTGGGAATGCTCTCGCTGCGGGATCAAGTTCGATGAGTATGGCCGCACCGGATCGAAGGCTGGTGGTCCGCGATGACCCCCAAGCCCCCGCCCCGTCGCTATCCCCTCTGCGGAGCCGTGCTGCTGGCGTGTCTGCTGACGGCCTGTGCGCCGAAGTTGGGCTACACGCCTGATCCGTCGTTGACGTTGGTGGGCAACGCGAATCGGTTTCTTCGCATCGTCGAGGCTGATTACTTTCGTTACGGCAAGGACGGCTCCTGCTCGATTGATCGGGTGCGCGATGACGGCTGGATTCGGGTGCTGTGCGGTCGGCCTGACGGCACGGTGCGGCAATACGAGACGTGGCTCAGGTGAGGGCAACTATGCGAACGATGGACTTTCCGATTGAGGAGCGTTGGGTCGGCGGTGGCGACACCGGCACGTCATCGCTGACCATTTGGGCTGTGCTGATGAATCGCATCAGTCCGCACGGTCGGCTGGATATTCCCTACGACCCTGACGACTTGGGCCGGTGCTATCGGCTATTGAGAATAAAGCCAGAGTGGGAAGCGCGGCTGGCTGAAGTCGCAGAGGCTGTCCCACGTTGGCGTCCGTTCGTGCGCGAGTGGGACAAACTGATCGCGCTTTTTGAGGACGATGTTCAGAACGCGCCGAAGAACAAATGGGGCGCGCCCATCTGCAAGAAGACATACGACTTCATGCAGACGCTACGCGATGAAGCGGACGCCATCAGTGAAAGCAGCGTCGTCCGGTTGAAACTCTGAATGAGGACGCTGGCATCGCTGGTGAACATCGGGGCCTCAAGCGACTCACAAGAACTTTTGACGGCGCGGGGCATACCTGGCAGATGCAGCCGAGGATGGGAGTGGTGCAGGAATGAGCGAGACGACGGTGTTGACGGTGGATGAGCTGTCCGACATGGTGCAAGCGTGCGTAGACGCTACGAGTCATCGGCACGTTCGTCAACATCTGGTAACCATACCAGCCACTAAATTGCTTGAGTTGTGCCGAATCGCCGAGCGGCTGGCGCAGATAGAGGCGCTGCGGGAAGACATCGGCATGTGCGTGAAGATGCTCACGGCTGGCGATCTCAGCGAAGCCGAACGATGGGCGATTGCGAACACGCTAAAGCCGCTGCTCCAGCCGGTGCGCGGGGCGGGCGAGGAGGGCCGGTAGATGGCGACGACAATCGCGAGCGGCTACAACCCGGTCCCTGGCCCTGACGGACTCCTCGCGTACGGTGGTGCGCACGAGACCTTCCTCTGGGACGGCCTGAGTACGCGGCCAATCAGCGCAGGATCCTGCGCCGGCTGGAACGGCCGCGAGGTCGTCGTCTCTCGAGGCGTCGAGTTCGCGCCGAGAGTCTACGGCCGGCGGCTCGTCTTCGTGAACGTCGACACGGGCGCCGAGCGCGACAGTGGCATCGACCCCGCGCAGGAGCCTGGCAACTTTCCCACCATCGCGCACATCAACGGCGTCACCGTCTCGAGCGTCGAGGGCCAGCACTTCGTGAACGGACAACCGATCGCGACCGAGCCAGGCGCCGGGAAGATCGAGGACTTCGACGGCGAACACATCCTGTATCCAGTGCAGATCGACGGGCAGTACACGTTCGTCGTCAAGCGGCTCGCGGACGGTGCGGATATTCACCGCGTCAACTGGAAATTGGAGAACGCGCGCCTCGATAGGCTCGCCTCTGGACCGTGGTTGTCGTGGAACAACTACGGAACGATGGGAGTACTCGCGCCGAGCGGGGTCCAGTTCAACAGTCCTGCCGGCGAGGGCCGCGGGCTGATGGCGGAATGGAACGGTCTCATCGTGGCGATCACCGTCCGGCAGGAAGGCTGGACGCCCGTCTGGATCATTCGCAAGTTCTGGGACCAAGGCGCGCTGTACGCTTGGAACGCGGACGCGCCAGGTTGGATTGTTCGCGGCGTAGGTTGGGACGGCATGAAGTTCGTCGACGGCATCGCGTACGGCTACCTCCAAGGGGCAGGCGGCGAGCTCGGCATCCAAGCGATCGACTTCGACGCCCCGCGTGAGGTCTACGTGCCCCCGGCGCCGCCAGTCGCGAACCTCCCCGACTGGCCTGAAGACTTCCCGCCGATTCTGGTCGGATGCCTCGCGCACGCCCCACAGCCGTCCGACCCGGGCACGCTCGGCAACGTCGGCACGGACAAGCCGGTCATCATCGAGGGCTACCGGCAAGCAGACGGCGCACGCTGGACCGTGACCGAGGAGGACCGCCGGCGCCAGCGATTGATCTACATCGACTGGAAGGAGTCGCACGCGAAAGAGGCCATGCTCGCGAACGCCAAGGCCGACCAGGATGCGTACGGCGGTACGCTGGTCTTCTACTTCGATTCGAACGAGATGGCGCAGGAGCTCGAGACGACGATTCAATACGCGAGTGTGGTCGCAGGAGGCCGCGCCGCTATCCGTGCGCTCCGCTGCTACCCGTCAGGCCAGACACCCGAGGAGATGTACGACCGCGTGAAGGCCGACCTCGTGCGGTGCGATTGGGCCATCCTCGTGACCTCTGGCTACCAGCAGGCGTGGAGCGCCGAGACGGCCAGGATCGCGATGCGCCTCACGGCCAGGCTCGCGGCCGAGCACCCGGGCAAGGTCAAGGCCGTCGTCATCACGAAGCGCCCGCCCTACCTGCCGGAGATTCAGGAGGACATCGCCGCCCTGTGCGCCCTCGCGCCGGTTGCAGATGTCGACGCCCTGTTTCCGAAGTGGAAGCGGGACATCGCCCCGCCGCCAGTCGATGAGCCCGATGAGGTCGTGCCTCCGAAGTTGCCCTGGTGGAAGCGACCAGTTACCACCACGAAACCGAAGCGGTCATTCTTCGGCTGGCTCAAGAAAGCGTTCGGGCTGTAACACATGGCAGGGTGTTCCCGTGGCCCGCGGGACACTCACCGAGAAGCACAAGCGGTTCGTTGAAGCCTATTGCGGCCCGGCCGCAGGGAACGCGACCAAGGCCGCAGAGATAGCAGGCGTGCCCCACCGTAGCGCGTCCACAATGGGCGCCCGGTGGTTGGGAAAAGTTTGGATTCAGAAAGCCATCGCTGACCGGCAGGACCGCCGCGAGAAGAAGTCCATCGCGGACGCCGATGAGCGCGACGAAATCCTCACGAAGATTGCCCGCCGGGGCAGCGCGGCCTCGAAGGACCGCATCGCCGCCGTCAAGGAACTGAATAAGGTCTCCGGCCGGCACACCCTCAACGTCCACCACTCCGGCACGCTGACCCTCGAGCAGTTACTCACAGAGAGTCGTGAGACCGGCCGCTGAGAAGATTCGAAGCTGGCGCGAGTTCCGCGGCATCCTTCGATTCATTGACGAGCAATTCAAGATCACGCTCGACCCGTGGCAGGAAGAAGCGGCCCTGCTGTTCGAATCCCCGAAGCCAGACGACCGCCGCATCAGCCTGCAGGCGTGCGCCGGCCCAGGTAAGTCGGCCGTCGAGGCGTGGTGCGCGTGGTGGTTCCTGTCAACGCAGGGTGAGCGCGGAGAACATCCGCAGGGCGCCGCGACCTCCATCACGGGCGACAACCTCCAGGACAACCTCTGGAAAGAGCTCGCGAAGTGGCGGGCGCTTAGTCAATTCCTGACGGCCGCGTTCGAATGGACAAGCACGCGCATCTTCGCGTTCGACCACCCGCAGACGTGGTTCATGTCGGCGCGCTCGTGGCCGAAGACCGCGAGTCCTGACGAGCAGGGTAAGACCCTCTCCGGTCTGCACTCGAAGTACGTCTTCGTCATCTGCGACGAGTCCGGCGCGATTCCCGTCACCGTGCTGAACGCCGCGAACCAGGCGCTGTTCCGGTGCGTGTTCGGGAAGATCATGCAGGGCGGCAATCCCATCAGCCTCGAGGGGATGCTGCACTTCGCCGCGAACGAAGGCCGGACGCAGTGGAAGATCGTCGTTGTCACGGGCGACCCAGACGACCCGAAGGCGTGGGTCAACTCGCCACGGTTCGCCGCACAGCACACCAGTAACGGTCCCTGCGGTTGTCCGCGCTGCGAGGCGCAGGCGCAGATCAATCTCTACGGCCGCGACAACCCGTGGATCAAGTCCTACATCCTCGGCCAGTTCCCGAGCGCCAGCATCAACGCGCTCCTGAGTCTCGAGGACGTGGTCGCGGCGATGAATCGGAAGCTGCCGGAGCACACCTATCGCTACTCGCAGAAGCGACTCGGCGTGGACTGTGCGCGGTTCGGTGACGACCGGACGACCATCTGCCCACGGCAAGGGCTGCGGTGCTTCCCGGCCGTCACGATGCGGAACGCGAAGACGCAGGAGATTGCCGCGCGCGTGGCCGCAGGCCAGGACCGATGGGGCGCGGAGATGATTCTCGTGGACGCCACAGGTGGCTACGGCGCCGGCACGATCGACGCGCTCGAGCTCGGCGGCCGCCAGGTCATCAGCGTCGAGTACGCGGGCCGTCCCATCGACCCTCGGTACAACAACAAGCGCACCGAGATCGGCTACCTCTTCGCGGAGTGGGTGAAGAAGGGCGGGCAGTTGCCGAATGACCCGGCGCTCCCGAAGGAACTCACGAAGATCACCTACACGTTCCAGAACGGGAAGTTCATGCTCGAGCCCAAGGAGCAGATGAAGAAGCGCCTCGGCTATTCGCCGGACCTCTGGGACGGCTACGCGAACACGTTTGCCCTGCCGGACATGCCGGCGGATGTCGCGATGCTAAAAGCGTTCGAACGGAAGACACCCAACAAGGTCATCACGGCCGACAGCCTGGGAGCGATCGAATGAGAGAGCACGAGATTCTACGGAAGCACGCGGAGATTGAAGGCTACGGCCGCGCGCTCAGTCGGTTTATGGAGATGACCTTCGTGGAGCGGGTCGGCTGGTTCTTCTTCGGCGCGAAGTTCCTGGTCTGGCTCTGGACGAAGAAGCGCGACGCGCAGGTACCTGTTGCGAATCAGGCTCGCGTCAGCCGCTGACCGCCCGGCGCTGAATCTCTTCTTCGCGGCCGCGCTCGAGGAACGCGACTACGCGGACCTGTTCGGCGGGCCGATTGATTGGGCGACGGTGCAGTTCACCGACCAGGTCGTGATCCTGATTGCGGAAGACCCGGAGCTCATCGGGTGCTTCGTCGCGGTCATCGTCAAGCATCCGATCGGCGGTCGCGTCTACGGCGATCAGGTGCTCTGGTACGTCACGCCGGCGCGCCGCACCTCCTCTGCCGGGCTCCTGCTCTGGCACGCCTACGAGGAATGGTGCTTGACCCACGGTGTAACACAAGTGAGGGTAGTTCAGCCGGCCGACCGGCCGCGTCTCGGCGCGCACTTTGCTCGACGCGGGTACCGCGCGATCGAAATCGGTTGGGTACGTGACCTGACAGGAGACGGATGAGCGCCTTCGGATTTGGATCACCCAAGACTCCTACCTCAACCGGGCGCACGAAGTCGCCCAACGCTGGCCCGGTGACCGGCTACGCGGTGCCGCGCAATCCGCCAGAGACCGACCTCCTCGGCTCGACGCCGGCGCCGCCCGCGATCGACATGCCGTCACTGGAAACGGCCGGCGGTCTCGCGGCGACCCTGCAGCGCAAGCGCGCCGCCAAGTACGCGATGCTCATCGAAGGCCAGCCCGCCGACGCGAAGACGACCGGCCCGGCGCCCGTCCTCAAGCGTAGGGAACTGCTCGGGTACTGATGGCCGGGCTCCAACTCCGCAAGCGAAAAGAATACGACGCGCTCAAGACGAAACTGTTCACGGACCGCCAGTCGTCGATGGCGCTGTGGAAGGAGATTGCCGACTACATCAAGCCGACGCGGTGCCGGCTGAACCTCACCGATCGCAACCGCAACGACCGGCGCAACCAGAAGATCCTCGATGAGACGGCGACGTTCGACCTGGACACGCTCGAGTCTGGCCTGTTCGCAGGGATGAGCTCGCCGGCGCGGCAGTGGTTCAAGTTGGCCCTGCCGAGCAAGTCGATGAACCTCACGGACGCCATCACCGAGTACCTGTTCGAAGTTGAGAACCGCATGAACGCGGTCTTCTCGCTGTCGAACCTCTACAACGGGCTCCCGGAGTGCTTCGGCGATGTCTCCACATTCGGCACGGCCGCGATGGCGTGCTTCGAAGACAGCGAAGATCTGCTCCGGTTCTACACCTATCCGCTCGGCTCGTACGCGATTGGGCTGAACCGGCGCCGCGAGGTCTGCACGTTCGTCCACGAAGACCAGTGGACCGTGCGCCAGGTGGTCGAGGAGTTCGCGCAACTGCGCGAGGGCGAGATCGTCAACACGGAGAACTTCTCCACGGTCGTGCTCGAGCATTGGAAGCAGAAGCGATACGAAGAGACGGTCGATGTCTGTTGGATTGTGATGCCCAACGACAAGGCGAACCCGTTGAAGCTCGACGCGAAGTACCTGCCGTTCACGTCCTGCTTCTTCGAGATTGGCCGGCAGGATCACGAAGCGGTCCTGCGCGAGTCAGGCTTCCGCACGTTCCCGGTCATGGTCCCGCGGTGGAAGACCGTCTCGAATGATTCCTACGGCAGCAACTGCCCGGGCATCACGGTGCTGTCGGCCGTCAAGCAACTGCAGAGCATGGAGCGGAAGTCGAACCAGTGGCTCGACAAGATTGTCGACCCCGCCCTGGTCGGCCCGTCGTCGCTTCGGAACCAGCCGACTTCCCTCGTCGCCGGCCACATCACCTACAGCGATCCGCGCGATGAATCCAGTCGTCTCCGTCCCATCCACGAGCTCCGCGGCGAGGGATACCAGCACTTCGAGGCGAAGGCGGAACAGGTCCGTCAGCGCATCCACACGGGCACGTTCTCCGACCTGTTCAAGATGTTTCAGTCGGCGCCGTACGGCCAGCCGATGACGGCCGAAGAGGTCAAGGAGCGGCACAAGGAAAAGCTGCTCATCCTCGGCCCGGCGCTCGAGCGGATGAATGAAGAACTGCTGGAGAAGATCATCGATCGCACGTTCGACATCATGGCGCAGGCCGGGCTGTTGCCTGAACCGCCGGAAGGCATCGAGGGCGTCTCGCTCAAGGTCGAGTTCACGTCCGTGCTCGCGGAGGCGATGAAACTCACGCGCGTGGTCACCATCGACCGAATGATGTCGAGTGTCCTGCCGCTCGCGGAGTTCTTCCCGGAAGTGCTCGACATCATCGATCCGCTCGGCGTGGTGGAGGAGTACCGCGACGGTCTCGGCACGAGCCCGAAGATTCTGCGCTCGCGTGAAGAAGCGATGGCGCGCGGCCAGCAGCGGGCCGAAGCGCAGCAGGCACAGGCCGCGGCTGATCAGGCAAACAAGGTCAGCGGTGCGGTGCGGAACATTGCCCAGGCGCCGATGAGCGGCGATTCGGTGTTGTCACATCTCGCGGAGTCGGTCGGCGCCGCATAGGAGACTCGTAGATGACTGGAACATTCGCGGCCGTTGGCGTCACGAACGCACTTCGGCTACTTCCGCAGGAGACGCTGGCCCTCACGTTCTCGGTGGCCGCGCTCGAAGTCTTCAACGGCACGGTGGCCCTCGAGGTCTCGCGCAACGGTGGCGCGACCTGGGACATCGCCAAGAATCCGGCAGGCACCGCGCTGCTTTACACAGGCGAGCAGGCCGCGGACTTCGCGGTCTCCACGACCGTGCTGAACGACACGCCTTTCCCCGAGCACTACCGGCTGGCCTGTCGGGTGTTCGATGCGGCGAGTGACGACTTGCTGTACAGCCTCGCGACGGTGGACGGCGATGTCATCGCCACGCTGCTCGTGGACCGGCAGGGGCGCCCGGTGCTGCAGCTGCTCGACAACGGCGGCATCCGCGTGGTCGGTGGCCTCACGGTCGCGGGCGCGCTGTCGCTCGCGGCCTCGGCCGGCGCCATCGCCCCAACCTCGATCGCGCTCGCGTCTGGCGTGGTCGAGAAGGTCGACATCGTCACCATTTCCGCCGCGAACATCATCGCGACCACTGCGGGAGGTTTCGGTCACGCCGCGGGCTA